>Ga0187894_10006647_pt1 | contig 11258 bp, 9 predicted proteins | sample GBC1701081metaG_FD_136650 | JGI IMG/M metagenome (GOLD analysis project Ga0187894, IMG submission 136650) | White microbial mat communities from a lava cave in the Kipuka Kanohina Cave System on the Island of Hawaii, USA - GBC170108-1 metaG ...
CCCTTTGTGTTGAAAAAAGCTTGATAACAAACTGTTATCCGGTCTATGAAACTTGCCGAATTTTGCTTATATAGCGTTTATTCGTGTTCATTCGTGGCTGAAATTAAATCTATAGCCGCGCTCATTATAACGCCTCTACCGGGATCCTGGCGGCCTCCTTGCCGCGCTGTTCGTTAACGAACGAGAGGAGGATCATGCCGATGACGAAGAAAGCGCCGACGGCGAGAATAGCCGGACGCTGGCTTCCGGCCCTTTTCGAGATTTCCCCGAAGACGAGCGGTCCCAGGAAGGCCAACGCCTTGCCTGCGATGCCGAGGAAACCGAAGAACTCAGCCGCGTTCTGCTTCGGCGTGAAAAGCGCGAGCAGGCTGCGCGTGACCGACTGGCAGGATCCCAGCCCCAATCCGGCGAAGGTGGCGACGATGTAGAAGCCCGCTTTCGTCGTGGTGAAATAGGCGAGCACGACGGCGGCGATCCACAGGGCGAGCGAGATGAAGATCGTTCGCTTCTGCCCGATGTAATCGGCTATCCAGCCGAAGAGGAACGCTCCGGCCGCCGCGATAACGTTCATCACAATAAAAAGGATTACTACTTCTTCGGGGGTGAATCCGATCGTCACGCTGGCGTAAAGCGCCGCGAAGTAGATCACGGTCACCACCCCGTCGTTGTAGATCAGGAATGCGATGAGCAGTTTGAACAATTCGCTGTAGCGGCGGATGTGTTTGAGCGTGTGCGACAGTTGGCGGAAACCCACGGTCAGGTAATTTTCGCCGGGCGGCAGCGGTCTCTTTACGCTTCGTTCGCGCAAGAGCAGGAAGGTCGGGATTACCGCGATGGCGTAATAGACGGCCACGATCAGAGGGATCAGCCGCGCGCGCGCGAGCTGCTCCGGCGTCGGATTGCTGACGATGTTTTTGGCGAGCGGGTAACATAACAGCATGCAGACCAACCCGCTCGCGTAGCCCATAGCCCACTTCAACCCTGAAATCCGTCCGGCGTTCGATTCGTCTGAAATTCCGGGGAGAAAACTGTCAATGAAAACTCCGCCGCCGGCGAACCCTACATTGGCGATGACGTAGAGGATGAATCCAAGCATCACCATGCCCGGCCCGACGAAATAGAGCGCGGCTGTGAAGAAGACAATGGTCACGGCGCAAATACCGAGGAACTTTTTGCGGCTGCCTGAAAAATCGGCGATTGCGCCGAGGATGGGCGCCAGAAAGGCGACGATGATTTCGGAGATCGAAGCCGCGCGCCCCCACAGCGCGTCAGCCTGTTGGGAGTCGCCGACGACGATCTTGCTGTAATAGAGCGCATAGAGCGCCGTGACGATCACTGTCGTGAAGGCGGAATCAGCCACGTCATACATGCACCAGCCGAAAATCTCCTTCTTTGTGACCGGAGGAAGCGAGGTTTGCGTCTTTGGCGTGGACATTTTCAATTATCTGACGCCCAGCAGCAGGTCAATCACGAGTTGATCGAGCTTTTCGTAGGGCAGTCTCTTCTTGGCCAGTTCGGCCCGGTTGAGATTCATTGATTTGATCTGTTCGGCGCGTTCTTTGGTGAATTTCAGCGGAACAGGCTCGAACGAAGCGTCGGTCGAATGGATTTCAGCGAGCAGCGCTTGAATCTCTCTGTCTTCGCTGAACTGGCGAGCCTTCTCTTTGAAGATCAGATAGTTTCGCATGCAGCCAGCGGCGAAGTCCCAAACGCCTTCCTCATCCTCGCTGCGGTAAGCGTGAGCGTCGAAATGGCGTGGACCTTCGTATCCTTTCTCTTCGAGCATCTTGACCAGGAAGAAGAGATTCTTGATCCCTTCGGAACCGAAGCGAAGGTCCTGATCGAAACGCGGGCCTTTCTGATCGTTCAGATCAATGTGGAAAAGCTTGCCCGCTTCGAACGCCTGCGCGACCACGTGGTAGAAATTCAATCCCGCCATCTGTTCGTGACCGACCTCGGGATTGACACCGACCATTTCCGGGTGATCGAGCGTGTTAATGAAACCCAGGTAAGCGCCGGTCGAGGGAAAGTAGATGTCACCACGCGGCTCATTCGGTTTTGCTTCTAGCGCGAATTTGTAGCCGTAACCTTGCGAGATCGAATATTCGCACAGGAAGTTCATCGCCTCGCGGAACCATTTTATAGCCTCGCAGCCGTCTTTGGCCGCGTCAGCTTCGGCGCCTTCGCGTCCGCCCCAGAAGACGTAAATCTTCGCGCCGACCTCGGCGCCCAGGTCCATTGCGCGCATGGTCTTTTGAACCGCGTAAAGACGGACGCGCGCGTCGTTCGATGTGAATGCTCCGTCCTTGAAGACGGGGTCTGAGAAGAGATTGGTCGTGGCCATTGGAACGACCATTCCGTAATCGTCCAAAGCTTTTTTGAACTCGCTGACGATCTTGTCGCGTTCGGATGCGCTGGCGTCAATCGGCGCTAGATCGTTGTCGTGGAAATTGACGCCATAAGCTCCAAGCTCAGAAAGGCGTTTGACGATGTTGATGGGCGAAATCGGTTGACGGGTAGGCTCTCCGAACGGATCACGCCCCGGATTCCCAACCGTCCAGAGGCCAAAAGAAAACTTATGTTCCTTCTTCGGTTGCAGGTTGTTCATTTCTCTTTCCTCGGAAAATCAACCACGAAGCAACGAAAGAGTTGCTTCGTGGTTGATTTTCATTCTTTAGTTTAAACGGATTGCCGGTGATCGAACTTGAAATAGGATCAATCAGTGCGAGCGCGTGATTGTAGCCGAAGAAGCGCGACTCTAGGAAGAGACGCAGGCAGATTGTCCGGTCACAGGGAGATGGGGAGAAAGATTATTGAAGCAAGGACAACGACTGTTGGTGATGAGCATCGAGCGTTCGGCCCCTCTCGGCTCATCACTGTTCAATCGTCATTGTGGGCAGTCCGTGTATAAAGAGAAAGGAGAGAGAAAAGAAGACCTGGCGTCTAGGCCGATTGAGGATCTCTCTTGGAGAACAATGCGGCAAACGCTTCACGCGCGCCGGGTGTATTTTCGCCACGGTTTTTCAACCATTCAGCTGTCACCTCGAAAGTAGAGCGAGCCGCATTCGATTTCTTACCACGTACTTTCTTAGACCTGCGAGATTGTCGTAATTGCTCCTGCATAGGAGAATCTTTCTTTATCAATTTAGCTTTCATATTTCACCTTCCAATACCTTGTCCCAAAGAAACAAAAAATTAAGTTTAAAGTGATAGTTTTGCGTTTAGCTGAAGAAAACAGTTATCCACTGAACATATTTTTATGCCCAGAAATTAAGCTTGACTCAAAAGCTTCTTACGCTGGATTTTTGCCTTTGCCAACGCTGATTGATCGGCCATCAGGGGATGGGGCAGAAGATCTTTGGGGTAACGAGTCAAATGCCGAAGCAGGAACGCCGAGCGCAGTCTACCATAGACTGAAGAAATATGTCGCCGGAAAAATATTTTTTTGATCTAAACGTTGAGCTTGTTCAATCATCATTAAAGTTAAAGTTCAAGAACGCGCCTTGGATACCTACACAGATATATTGGTTGCCCTGAATTTTCATCAGGCTCTGAACTGGGGAGAAATACCGTTGCTAGCGGGAAGCGGGGATTTGAGCCTGAAAAGCAAAGCGGCGAAGGAAAATGGTTCGATGAGTTGCTCGAACTCTCAGGTCCTATTGAACGGGGAGTCGGCAATCTCAAGAAACGTCAGGACGAGAGTTCTGACAGTCGCCTTCGCCGCATCTCGATGACAGTTAGGTTGTCAAGCCTGAGAACCTGGAGCGGGAGACGGGATTTGAACCCGCGACTTCAACCTTGGCAAGGTTGCACTCTACCACTGAGTTACTCCCGCGCTGGAAGTTATTTTTTATCCTATGCCCTCGCGCTTTGTCAACGGCGCGCAAGGAGGAAATTTCAAATGTCGCGCTTTCGCCATCCGCTTTGACCGAATCTTTGCTCGGAAAAATATCCGCGCCGCAAAGTAACAGCAGGCTTGGCGCCCGGTTTGATGACAACACTCGCCACGTCATAACGGTACGGCTCCTCCGAAACTTCGGTGATCCGGCGATAAACGCGGGCGGCTCGTATGATCTGGCGCTGTTTACGAATGTCAACAGCGGTCTCTGGCGCGGCGATCTCGTCGCTTGAACGGGTTTTGACTTCTATGAAGGCCAGCGTAAATGGCCTCACGGATTCATCATACGCGACGATGTCAATTTCCCCTGTGATCTGGCGGCCGGTCCTGCTGTGACCGATCGGAGTGATGAAGTTGGTTGCGACTATCCGGTAACCCTGTCGCTTCAGGTATTCCGCGACCAGCCGCTCGCCGTATTCTCCCAACGCCAGATGCGAGGGGCGAGCTTTGTCTTTGCGAAGCTTCCTGAGAAGATCCAACACGAACATAGTTCCTCCGCCAGTCGCCGGTTTTTGGAAATCGAAGCTCAGCGGTTATACTGCCGCCCAATCAGAACAGATCGAATGCTCCTCTTGATCGAATAATAGAGTGAAACGGATAAGAACCACCATGATTACAATTCCCAATCGGACATCTCCATTGAATTTTCTATTGGCCGCGATTGTTTTATCAAGCTTCGCGGTAATTGCGCGCGCTCAGCAATCTCCGCATTCGAACTCGGGATACACTCCTCATCGCGTGTACAAATCAGGCGACAAACGATTCAGCGATTTCGAAGCCATGCTGGCCGAACTCGCCAGAGTCGACGTGGCCTTCATAGGCGAACAACACAACGACCCGGCGACTCACCGCATTGAGCGGGCTATTCTGGAAGGGCTTTCGCGCCGGCGCGGAAACGTGATCGTCGCCATGGAGATGTTCGAGCGCGACACGCAATCTTCGCTCGACGATTACCTCGTGGGACGTTTGAGCGAAGAAGAGTTCCTGAAGGCGTCACGCCCATGGCCAAACTATGTGACAGATTACCGGCCGCTGATCGAATTTTCCCGCGCGCACGCGTGGAAGGTCATCGCCAGCAACGCTCCCCGGCGCATCGCCTCGCAGATCTCGAAACAAGGTCTTGACGCGGCGCGGTCCGGCTCTGAGTCGGAGCGAAAACTGGTCGCCGCCGAATTCGCGTGCCCCATGGATGATTACTTCAAACGATTCGCCGAGGCCATGGGCAAGGGACATCCGGGGGCGCATCAAAATCAGCCGAATGAAAAACAATCGGATAAGGAGCGGGAAGAGAAGCAGCGGGAGATGACCGAGCGTTTCTACTACGCCCAATGCGTGAAGGACGAAACGATGGCTGAGTCCATCGCGATTGCTTTTGGCGCCAATGCTTCCGCCGCCAGCTCTTCCGGGCGCCAGTCCAACCCTCAAGGCGGCCCGCTCGTAGTCCATTTCAACGGCGCGTTCCACAGCGATTATCGTTTAGGCGCCGCCTCGCGAGCCATTCGCCGATTGCCAAAGTCGAATGTCAAAGTAATCTCTATCGTCCCGGTCGAAAACCTCGACACGATCAATGTTGACGAATACCGCAAGCGCGGCGATTACATCGTCTTCACACTCAAACCGCTCGAGTCCCGATAGGCCCAATCGAATTAACGGCTGGCCTCAGTGATTGAACAGGAATTCCTTGCTGGTCAGCACAGCCCACACTAAATCTTCGATCACCTGCCTTCTCGCCGACGAAAGATCGGACGAATTTTTCGTCGCATCTCTGCTTTCGTTGATGACGGCAAGCAGATGATTGACCTCATCTGGTCTCGGCGGGCGGCTGAGCGCCGCCAGATAGAGGTGATTGATCACCATCTCATCCGACACGCCCAACTTCACAAAAGAATCAACAATGCTGTTCGGGCGGCGCAGTTTCTGATTTATGGTGTCGCCATTGATGATGTGCAGAGCCTGTGTCACCGAAGGCTCGGCTGAGCGTTCGCACTCGCATGTAGCCAGGCGAGGCGGTTTTCCGAAGATTGTCAAGAAGTACGAATTGACGCGCGAATCGGGAATCTGGATCGCGCGCGCGCCCGATTGATAGCCGGGGAATTCGGTCGGCGCGCCGGTGACCTGCGAAACGGCGTCGAGCATTACCTCGGCGGGCAATCGTTTGATGACGTAGCGCGAGTAGAATCGCTCGTCCTGCTTGTTCGTCTCGTTCGGCTTGGACGAGCGCTGGTAGGCCGCCGAGTTCATGATCGCGCGAATCAGATGTTTGAAGCCGAAGCCGTGGTCTGTGAAATCCTTGGTCAATGCGGTGAGCAACTCTTCGTTCGATGGAGGATTGGTCGCGCGCATGTCGTCAACGGCTTCGACCAGGCCTCGACCCATAAAATTCTTCCACACGCGGTTGACCATCGCGCGGGCGAAATAGGGATTGCTCGGCGATGTGAGCCAATCAGCCAGATGCTGCCGGCGATCCTTGGTCGAATCCAGCGCCAACTCTTCTCCACCGAGCGGCGCGGGCGGAAGCGGCTTGCCCAGTCGAGGATGATTCACTTCGCCGGTCGGGTTGGTGTAAATCTGCAGGTCGCCCGCGCGTGTTCCGTTCTTCATCCCGACGCGCGCGAAGAGATTGGCCATCTGGTAATACTGCTTCTGCGTCCATTTCTCCAGTGGGTGGTTGTGGCACCGCGCGCAGGTGATGGACATCCCCAGAAACGCCATCGAGAAATTCTCGGTCAGATCGGTAGGCTCCTTGTGAATGACGTAGTAAGTCGCCGCGCCGTTCTCCAACGTATTGCCAGTGGCCGTGACGATCTCACGCGCCATCCTGTCCCAGGGCTTATCGCTCGCCACGCTCTCCCTGATCCAGTTGTAATACGTCCACATCGCGCTGTCCGGCAGCTTGGCCGTGGAGACGAGCAGCAGATCGGACCATTTATTCGCCCAGTAATCAACGTACTCTTCGCGCGCGAGCAGGTCGTCAATCAGCTTTGATTGTTTGCCCGGCGAATCGCCGGAGACGAATCGTTCGACCTCTTGGGGAGTTGGCAATACGCCAATCGCATCCAGAAACGCGCGGCGAATGAATTCGCGGTCACCGGCTTGTTCTGAAGGCGCGATGCGCAGCGTCCGCAGCTTCTTCAAAATCAGATCGTCAATGTAATTTTGGCGAGGCGAACCAGCCAAGACTTCCGGTTTGATTTCGTTCGGGAACGGATTGGCCACTCGGGCGAACGAGACCTGGCTCTGATACCAAACGCTGATCGCCGTCTCGCCGTGACCCTGCATCTTCACCTTGCCGTCGTCGTCAACTGTGGCGACGCCCGGATCAGCCGATGAATATTTCACCCATCGAGTGACATCTTCGGTGTGGCCCGCGTCGTAACGCGCCAGCACACGCAACTGCTGATCGGCGCCAGCGGCGAGCGCCGAGGCTTTCGGCGTCACTTCAAGGCGAACGATGCGCGCGTCGGATTCAGCCGGCGCGGCCAGTCCCGAAGCGATCCATTCGGAAATCACTTTGTATTCGAGCGAGCGGACTTCCAACCGCTTGCCGCCACCGTGCCCAATGGCCATCGTGGGTTTAAGCAGAATCAGGCTCTTCGCCGGCTCGATCTTGTTGACGCGGCGTCCGAGCGATTGTCGCGACAGAACGTTGTAGTCGAGTTCGGGATCGTAGCCGCGCAGTGTCAGCTTAAACCCCGCTTTGCCAGCCGCCGCTCCGTGGCACGCGCCGGAGTTGCAGCCGAGTTTGGTCAGCGCGGGAATGACGTGGTTTCGGAAACTCCATCCGCCAGCGGGCGTTGTGATCTCGCTAGCGGGTTTTGTCGTGTCGAGCGAGACAGGGGCAGGGACGATTGTCTCGGTTGAATCGTCAGCGGCTGCGGCGACAGAATGATCCGCAGTCGGGCTGATGAGCGCGTAGGCGGTCAACGCAAGCAGAGTGGCGCTGATGATTGTGAGCTTGATGGTTATGTTCGAAGCCTTCATAGATTTGCTTCGGCAGCGGCGAGATGATCAGAACGGAGCGTCATCCTTCAAGTTAGAATGGGAGGTCGTGAGTCATCGTTTCTTGTTCCGGCGGCAGTTCGCGTGAACGGCCCGTTTCCAGATCGTCCTGCATTCCGTCAATCAACCGATCGAGCTGGTATGCCGCTCCTCGCGCGCCGTGGAAGACGTCGCGCAGCAGCGTGAAGTATTCATCGCCGAATTGCTGCGAAGCCTCGATCTCATCCACCAGATCGCCGTCGCGGGTGAGAAGTTGGGCGCAGTAAGACGCACTGAACATCCAGTCGGCATCGTCTTTCGAGATGATGCGAATGACGCCATCGCCGAGCGCGATGCGGAACGCGCCGGCTGCGGCGCCGTCATACCTGGCCGGGCGCCAGGCAAGGTTCTTGCTTTTCGTGTTCTTGTAAAGCTGTTCAAGCATATACAGAAATTGTGGGCTTGCCATAATCCACCTCCGTGTTAGCGCGCCCGCGCGGGCGAGCTGGTTTCAGATTTTATTCGGATCAATGCCGAGTTCGCGTAATTTGGCGGCGAGTCGCTCGGCGAGCCGCACCGCCGCTTGAGCGCGCTCCGCTTCGGCTTGAGCGCGTTGCGTTTCTTTCATCGCGTCTTCGGCGGGAGTCAGCAGCATTTCTCCCTCGGCTGTGAAATAGCGTAGAAGGCCTTCATAAGGGCCTAAGTACAAACCGAGAACCTGACTCCAACGCCAGCCGCGCTCGTCCGGTTGAATCTCCTCGTATTGCGCGCCGCTCAAGCGGAAGCCTGCGAATTCACCTGTTTCGGGCGAATACCAGAAATACTCCGGAGTATGAAAGCGCGATGCGTAAATGTCTTTTTTCAACCCACGATCGTTAGCGGCGGTCGAGTCGGAGAGTAATTCGATGATCAGTTCCGGTAGCTTCCCTTCGTCCCAGACCACCCAGGATTTGCGGTGACGGCGATCTGCGCCAGTGACAACGAAGAAATCAGGCCCGCGAAAATCGTGTGTCTTCGTTACTTCCTCTCGGTTAAAATAATTCGCTGATCGGATTGACGCCGTGATCAACAACCCTGATCGGACGTCCCTGCAATCCCGGCAAATCAGTGTCGAGGTCAATACCAAGCGCGCGCATCATCGTAGCGGCGACCTCCGCTGGTGTAATCGGGCGGTCTTTTGGATAAGCTCCGATCTCGTCCGACGAGCCGACGATCTGTCCGCCCTTGATTCCACCACCCGCAAACAACATCGTCCAACATTGCGGCCAGTGGTCGCGACCGCCCGCCGGGTTGATCTTTGGCGTGCGACCGAATTCTCCCGTCGCCACGACCAGCGTGTTTTGCAGCAGCCCTCGCTCCTGCAAATCTTCGAGCAGGGAAGCGTAGGCGTTGTCGAACATTGGGCCGACTTCGTCGCGGTAGCAGGCGATCGGACTGAACGGAGTCGAACCGTGGATGTCCCAGGTGATCTCGTTAAAGACGGTCTCGAATTGATTGATCGTCACGAAACGGACGCCGCGTTCGATCATCCGCCGCGCCAACAAGCAGCTCATCCCGAAACGGTTGCGCCCGTAACGGTCCCGCGTCGCGTCGGCCTCTTTCGACAAATCGAAAGCCTCGCGCATCCTGGCCGACGACATCAGGGTATAGGCCTGATGGAAGTTGTCGTCGAGTAGCCGGGCGTCGACTGAAACCTCAAACTCTTTGACCGCGCTGTCAACCATCTCGCGCAAACGGCGGCGGCGATCAACTCGCATCGCGGAGATGTACTCGGGCGGCAGCATATCGGGGACTTTGAAGTTAGGCGCGGACGGGTCGGAGTTGAGCACGAACGGGTCGAACTGTTTTCCGAGAAACCCGGCGCTCTGTCCGTGCGGCAGGTTGCCGCCGGTATTGCCTATCGGGCGCGGCAGCAAAACGTGTGAAGGCGCGTCGCCACGCGGGCCGCGCAACTTCGACAGCACACAACCGACGTGAGGATGCTCCTGACCCGCCTGGAAGACGCGCCCTGTCTGCATCATCTGATGGCCGGTGTCGTGAACGGCCGCCGCATTGTGATAGAGCGAGCGCGCCAGCGCGAATTTATCGGCATGCTTTGCAGTGCGTGGGAAGATTTCGCTGATCTCGATGCCGGGCACGTTGGTCTTGATCGGCTTGTATGGCCCGCGAATTTCGGCGGGAGCGTTCGGCTTCATGTCCCACGTGTCCAATTGGCTCGGGCCGCCGAGCAGCATCAGGAAGATGCAGTTTGTCTCCTTTTCGGTGTTGATCGCGCCCCTGGCTTTCAGCGCGAAGAGGTCAGGCGACGAAAGTCCCAGGAATCCGAGCGCGCCAGCGTGCAGAAAATCACGCCGCCTGACCCCGTCGCAAAAATTCACGGACTTTTCAGCGTCGAGTCGAAACATAAGTTGTAAGCCCTCCTGCGCGTCTTCAAGGTTGTAGATCTCTACCGCAAAGAGACTGTCGATAGTTTGGGGAAAGCATGATTTATGGGACCGCCGCGGCGCAACCAGGGTATAGCACAAATGATTTACGCTCGCTACCGCTCGCAGTACTGATCCGAAATCCCACTGGAATTATTTCGCGAGTCGGGTTATAAGTTAGCCCCCACATTTGAGTGCCCATCCTTAACCTCACAAGTAAGGAGAAAGACAATGCAACCCGAACCTAGATTCGCTTCCTCATTAAGTGAAGAGATAAGTATCGAAGAAGAACGCGTCACGGCGCCATTTCAGAGTCAGGATCAGGAAATCGGCCAGGATCAGATAATCGAGAAGATCATAGCGAAGCCTGTTTCCAAACGGCGCGAGTCGAAGCTGGACACGGTCTCGATCGCTGTGGTCGTCGGGATGACGGCTCTATTCGTGGTTTTCATCTTTGGTTTGGTGACGGAGTTCTCGCCTCGAATACTTGACACCGTTCTGCTGAGCGCATTCATTGGTATCTGCGTTGGCGTCATCGCTTTTGCGCTGGTGAAAGGTGATGATTGATCTTTGGTTGGTCACTGCTCGATCTGACGCCATTCGCGCCCATCATCCGTGAGCAACTCGTCGGCCTCTTTCGGTCCCCAGGTACCCGCGGCGTAATTCGGGAATGAACGTGGAGGCAGCGCTTTCCAGACATCCAGAACCGGCTCGATTACGCTCCACCCGGCTTCGACCATATCGGCGCGCTGGAAGAGCGTCGCGTCGCCGGTCATACAGTCGTAAAGCAGTCGTTCATACCCGGTGCTCAGCATACTGCCGAAATAATCAACGTAGTTGAAATCCATCTCGACCGCGCCGAGCCGCATGATCGGTCCGGGAATCTTCGCGCCGAATCGCAGCGAGATTCCTTCATCGGGTTGAATGTGGATGATCAGCCGGTTGGTCCTCAACTTTTC
>Ga0187894_10006648_pt1 | contig 11258 bp, 9 predicted proteins | sample GBC1701081metaG_FD_136650 | JGI IMG/M metagenome (GOLD analysis project Ga0187894, IMG submission 136650) | White microbial mat communities from a lava cave in the Kipuka Kanohina Cave System on the Island of Hawaii, USA - GBC170108-1 metaG ...
CATCGAGGTTCAGCGCGATGCAGTCCCCCATCCACACCGCGCGGTCGCGGTGATCGGTGAGCGCATCGCCGGTGTTGGGATGGGTGAACACCACCAGATCGCCGCGGTTGAGCGCCAGCCACGCCACGATCTCGGTGAAGCGCTCCGGCTTGAACGCGACCTGGTAGCTCCAGCGCGGATGCGGCCCGACCGGCCGTTCGTGGAAGCGCCCCATCTCCATGGCGCCGTCGAAGCGCTTCATGATCGCCTCGCGCAGCGCCCACGCCGCATCGCGGCTCGCGGTGTCGAAGTAGACGTGCGAGTGCCAGCTCTCGATGGCGCCAACGTCCGTGTGCTCAGCCACGTCGCTCTCCATATCCGTCGTTGTGCCGAGCGTACTGCCGTCCTGTGGAGCCGGTCCATGCCCGTGTTAGGGCGCGTTCGCTTCGATCAACGGGCCCCTTTGAACGGATTGACGATACGAAGCCGCTTCTCGATCGACATGCCGTCCTGCATGTCCTCAGACCACAGTATATCGCAATCGGCATGCAGTGCCGAGGCAGCGATCATGGCATCGAAGGTCGACAGGCCGTATCGTTCCGCCAGCGCAATCCCGGTTTCATGAACCTCGACAGTCATGGGCTGGACGGGAAGCAGACCGCGAATCGTCGATAGCAATGCCCGTGTTTCGTCCCAGGACAAGCCCATCTTGCGCCGGGCGACGTTGGTCATCTCGTTCAGCACCTGGACGCTGATCGTACCGCCAGCCGCAACAAGCGTCTCGGCCCGGTCGGCTTTCGTGGCATCGGCGGATGCAAGGTACAGCAGGACGTTCGTGTCGAAGAAGCTACCGGGCATTCGCCTCGTCCCGGTCGAACCTGAAGTCGGCCGGAAGGCGACCGCGGAACACGCGAAGACGTTTCAACAAATCTGCGCGGCCGGGCTTGCGTGAAATGCCGAATTCACGCGCGCCGGCGACATGGATCTCGATCTCGTCGCCTGCCTTCAGATCCAGCACCTCGACGACGGCGGCGGGAAGGCGGATGGCAAGGCTGTTGCCCCACTTGGCGACCTGCATGCCAGTCTCCCGATTGATATACATATGTAGATTGTATATCCATCGGGTTTGGAGAGCAAGTCGCAAAACTCGAGGTAAGAGAACCAAGAAAGAACAAGACCGCGTCCACGGCGGACCATTGCCTCACTTGGCGCTTCATCTGCCAACGAATACACTTGTGCTATGGGGGAGTTCAGCAACTTTAGTTTTCTTGCCGTACAAGACGAACGCTTCGCGCGACTAGGCGCGCTGGCCGAGCGATACTTCTATGACGATGCGCCTGGAGCGCTCGTCAAGCTGCGCCAGCTTGCCGAATTTATCGCGAAGGATGTAGCCTCGCGTCACGCCCTGCTTCCGTCGACCTCAGTCACCTTTGACGAGGTGCTGCGGACGCTGAGGCTGCGATCGGTGCTGCCGTTTGACGTTGCCGACCTCTTCCATCACCTCAGGCGTGCCGGCAACGCGGCGGCGCACGAGAACGCCGGTTCAGCCGGAGATGCGCTCACGGCGCTCAAGGTCGCCCGCGCAATAGCGATCTGGTTTCATCGCAGCTACGGCAGCTCCCCAGGTTTCAAACCGGGGCCGTTTGTGCCGCCAGCCCCACCGGTGGGTGCAACGGCCGCACTGAGGGCCGAAGTAGAGGACCTGCGCAACCAGGTCCGGGCTAGTGCCGATGCCGAAGCCAAAGCGCGCCTGGCACACCAAGAGGCAGAAGCTGCACGCCTCAAGGCGATTGCTGAAGCCGAAACCCAGCAGCAGGAGCGGGCTTTTTGGGAGCAATACGCCGCTGAGACAGAGGCCGGTCTCCGCAAGACGGAAGTGGCCCTCAGGGAGGCGCAGGCCACGGCACAATCCACACCGGCTCAGCAACTGGACCAGCTGGCATGGATTGCCGCCAAGCAGGCAGAGAATGTCGAACTCGACGAGGCGACCACCAGGATCGTCATCGACGATCAACTCAGATCCGCGGGCTGGATGGTTGACAGTGTCCGCCTCCGCCATGCCGCCGGCACGCGCCCGGAGACGAACCGAGCCATCGCGATCGCAGAGTGGCCGACGGAAAGCGGGCCGGTCGACTATGCCCTTTTCATCGAGGGCCGCTGCGTTGGTGTGGTCGAAGCCAAACGCGGCGTGACGGATGTGCCAGGTCGCTTGGGCCAGGCAAAGCGCTATGCCCGTGATATCCGCCTCGAGGCGGATGAACTGCCGCAAGGGGCCTCTGGAGTTCAAGGCTTTGACAGCTTCCGCGTACCCTTCGTCTTCGTTACCAACGGTCGGCCATACGTCAAGCAACTAGCGACGAAGTCCGGCATCTGGTTCTGGGATGCGCGCCCTGGCGCAGGCGAGGCTCGCGCTCTTCCCGAGTGGTTCTCGCCCCGCGATCTTGAAGAAAGGCTGCAGCAGGCGATTGATACAGGAGCCTTCGCCGAGCGCGAGTTGGGAGTGACGGGGCTGCGTTCCTACCAGGCAGAAGCGATCACCGCGGTCGAGGAGGCCATCGCGAATGGCCAGCGAGACATCCTGCTCGCGATGGCCACCGGCACGGGCAAGACACGGCTCGCCATCGCTCTGATGTACGAATTGCTGCGACGCAAACGCTTCCGCCGCATCCTCTTCCTGGTCGATCGCAACGCCCTGGGCCGTCAGACGCTGGATGCCATGAGCACCACGGATACGAGCGGTTTCCTCAAATTCGACCAGGTCTTTCCTGTCGCCGATCTGGCCACGAAGTTCCCCGAAGCCACGGATCGCGTCCAGGTGGCGACCGTGCAGGCCATGATCCGGCGCATCTTTGACGATCCTGACGAACAGCGGCCGACGCCCGGCACCTACGATCTCATCATCGTCGACGAAGCGCACCGTGGTTATGTGCTGGACGCCGAGCTTCGCGAGGATGATCTCGGCTTCCGCAATCTCGACGACTACCTTTCGGCCTACCGCCGCGTCCTCGACTATTTCGATTCGACCAGGGTCGCATTGACGGCGACGCCGGCACTGCACACCCGCGAAATCTTCGGTCTGCCGGTCTACCGCTACGGCTATCGGCAGGCGGTGATCGATGGTTATTTGATCGATCACCGGCCACCGCGTCGCATCACGACGGCGCTCAGCCAGACCGGGATCAGCTTCGACAAGGGCGAGGAGGTGAACATTATCGATCCGCGCACGGGGCAGATCGATCTGTTCAATCTCGAGGACCAGGTCGCCTTCGAAGTCGCCGAATTCAACAAGAAGGTCTACACGCGCCGCTTCAATCACGCCGTCGCAGAGGCCATTGCACGCGAATGTCCACCGACCGAACGTGGCAAGACTCTGCTGTTTGCCGCTCGCGACGACCATGCCGATATCCTGGTCGAGGAGCTCAAGGCCGCGCTAGCAGAGGAATACGGGCCGCAGTCGCACGATCTGGTCGAGAAGATCACCGGCTCGGTGGATCGGCCGCTCGATCGCATCAAGGCGTTCAAGAACGATCCGCGGCCGAAATACGTGGTGACGGTGGATCTGCTAACCACCGGCATCGACGTGCCGGTGATCACGAACCTGGTCTTCGTTCGGCGGGTCAACAGTCGGATCCTCTACGACCAGATGATCGGCCGCGCGACCCGGCGCTGTGACGAGATCGGCAAAGAGTACTTCCGCATCTTCGACGCCGTGGACATCTACGCCAATCTGCAGGACGTCACCGACATGCGGCCGGTCGTGGTCGATCCGGCACTCTCCTTCGCGACTCTGGTCGCCGATCTGGAGCGTGCATCGACCGATGAGGACCGCCGCTTCGTGCGTGACCAGATCGTGGTGAAGCTGCGCCAGCGCATCAAACATATCGATGCGGAGAGGCGCGAAGCGCTGGAGATGGTGCTCGGCCCGCTTGCCAACCTCGCTGGCCGGCTGAAATCGGCGCCGGCGGTCGACACGATCGCACTGTTCCGTCAGCACCCGTCCCTGGTGAATGTGCTGGACGGCGACAATGCGGGGCGCAAACGCGACGGCATGTATATCTCCGAGCATGCCGACGAGCTGGTGTCGGTCGAGGACGACTACGGCGGCAGGGCATCGCCGGCCGACTACATCGAGAGCTTCGAGGCCTTCGTACGCGCTAACATGAACGCGGTGCCGGCGATGGTCGCCGCCACCCAACGGCCGCGGGACCTGACTCGCAAGGAACTGAAGGAGCTGGCCGCGCTGCTGGACGAGCGCGGCTTCTCCGAGGCCAGCCTGCGCCGGGCCTATGGCAGGGCGCGCAACGCCGACATCGCTGCCCACATCATCGGATTCGTCCGCCAGGCTGCGGTCGGTGATCCGCTAGTACCCTACGAGGTGCGGGTCGAGAACGGGGTCCGGCGGATCCTGGACAGCCGTCCTTGGACGATGAAGCAGAAGCAGTGGCTGGCTCGTATCGGCCGGGCGCTGAAGGCGCAGCCGGTCGGCGACCCCGACCTGCTGGCCGATCCACTGTTTGCACAGGCCGGCGGCTTCGAAACTATCGACCGCGCCTTCGACCATGGGCTAGGAGAGGTGCTGAAGGATCTCAACAGCGCCATCTGGGACAGCCACGTCGCATGACACGGGAGTTTCCATGAATCCCTCCGCCAGTCTGGTGAACAAGCTTTGGCGGCTCTGTACCCTCCTGCGCAAGGACGGTGTGACCTACCAGCAATACGTCACGGAACTCACCTACCTCCTGTTCCTCAAGATGGCGTCCGAGCAGAAGAACGAGAGCAGTATCCTAGAGAAATACCGCTGGGGTGCGCTCAAGACCGCCAACGAGACCGAGGTGCTACAGCGCTACAAACAGGCGCTGATCGATTTGGGCGATGGCATGAAGGTTGCCGACAAGTCGATCGTCGCCATCTTTCAGAATGCGACAACCATCGTTCGCGAGCCCGCCAATCTGCGCAAGCTGATCGACGCCATCGACGGCCTGCACTGGTTCAGCGAGGAGCGCGACGCCTTCGGCGATGCCTACGAAGGCCTGCTGCAGAAGATGGCAGAGGAGACGAAGCGTGGAGCCGGCCAGTACTTCACGCCGCGCGTGCTGATCGAAGTCATGGTGCGCCTGATGCGGCCACAACCGGGTGAGATCATCCAGGATCCGGCAGCCGGAACGGGCGGCTTCCTGATCGCGGCTGACCGCTACATGCGCGCCGAGACCGACGACTATTTCGAGCTGTCTCCGAAGCAGCAGGCTTTTCAGCTTCAGTCGGCGTTGCGTGGCCTGGAGAACGTGCCTGACACGTTTCGCCTGCTATTGATGAATCTGTATCTGCACAAGATCGATCCGCATCATCTCGACCTAGCTGATACCCTCTCGCCCAGAGGCGCGGAGGAGAAATACAAGAACGCCCATCTCATTCTCACGAATCCGCCATTCGGCCCTGCTGGCGGACCGCCGACGCGTAGTGACCTGACGATCACCGACCGAGTCTCCTCCTACCAGCTGCCGTTCGTCGAGCATGTAATCCGCGCGTTGCGGCCCGGGGGCCGTGCAGCGGTAGTCGTGCCAGACAACGTGCTGTTCGATGACGGACGCGGCAAGGCTTTGCGGCAGCGGCTGATGAACTGGTGCGACCTGCACACCATTCTGCGCCTGCCGACTGGTATCTTCTACGCGCAAGGCGTGAAGACCAACGTGCTATTCTTCACCCGGTCGCAGGAAGAAGCGCCGACCGAGGATGCGACGACGGCAGTCTGGATTCACGACATGCGATCCGGCGCACCCGCCTACGGTAAGACCAACCCGCTGAAACTCTCTGACTTCGACGATTTTGTACGGGCCTTCGGTGACCACCCGCCGGGCGATGCTGTCCGGAAGGATGAAGACGAAGCCGGGCGTTTCCGCCGCTTTACGCGCCAAGAGATCGCTGCGCGCGGCGATAATCTCGACATCAGTTGGCTCAAGGACACGACCGTCGAGGCGGAGGACGGGCTGGAAACGCCTGAGGACATTGCGGCGGCAATCGAAGTGCACCTGACGTTGGCGTTGCAGGAGGTGCGAGCGCTTGTGGAGGAGTTTGGGAACGAAGCTGAAGTTCTTGTGCTCGCGGAGGCGACGGAATGATGCTGCCGAAAGGGTGGGTTGAAGCAACGCTCGGCGAATGTAGCGAAGCCATACAATATGGCCTTACCGCGACCTCGTCGGTCAGCGGACGTGGATACCGTTACATTCGCATTACCGACATCCAAGATCGAGGTATCGATTGGACCAAGGTACCCTATGCAGATGAAACATCTGCCACAGCCTCGGGATACGAGGTCGTGCCGGAGGATATTTTGTTTGCGCGAACTGGAGCCACGGTTGGTAAGTCTATTTTGGTCATAGATGTGCCTGAACCCTCCGTTTTCGCCTCCTACTTAATTCGCGTACGATGCTGGAAAGAGATTTTGGATCCCAAGTTTGCGGCTTGGTATTTTCAATCCTCCGACTATTGGACCAAAATCGTGGAGGGGGCGGAGGGTACAGGTCAACCTAACTTCAACGGAACGAAGCTAAGGCAGCTGAAACTGCCATTGCCGCCGCTCAACGAACAGCGTCGCATAGTTGTGAAGCTGGCCGCGCTAGTCGGACCCTTCGCCCGCGCGCGAGCGGAGCTGGATCGGGTGCCGGTTCTCGCCAAAGCGCTGCGATTGAACGCGCTTCGCAGAACTTTTCATTGGAATGGCGGCTGGGATGGCCTCCCTGCCGGTTGGGCGCTAAAGCGCATCGACGCTATCGGCCCCGTTCAGCTTGGCCGCCAGCGTTCTCCTAAGGATCATAATGGGCCATATATGCGCCCCTATGTGCGAGCCGCAAACATTACCTGGAACGGCTGGGATCTTTCTGACGTCAAGGAGATGAACTTTGCGCCGGCTGAATTCGAAACGTTCAGACTGCACCCTGGAGACGTATTACTAAACGAAGGTTCTGGTAGCGCGAAAGAGGTTGGCAAGCCGGCCGTGTGGAATGCTGAGATTGAGGGAGCCTGCTTCCAGAATACACTGCTGCGCGTACAGCCGCATAACTACCTGCCGGAGCTACTTCGGTATTGCCTCCTGTACATTGCATTAAGCGGTCAGTTCATTCGAAACACTAAGGGTGTCAACATCATCCACATCGGTAAGGCGGGGTTGGCTAGCACTGTCATTCCCGTTCCTCCCGTCGAAGCGCAAGACCAGTTGGTCGAAGAGCTTGATGCTGCGTTTGCTCGTGCCGATCGTCTTGAGACCGAGGCCGCCCGTGCCCGGACTCTCGTTGATAGGCTCGAGTCCGCGATTGTTGCGAAAGCATTTCGGGGCAAGTTGGTGCCGCAGGATCCGAACGACGAGCCAGCGAGTGTTTTGCTGGAGCGGATGCGTGCTGAGCGATCTCAACAGTTCCAATTGCAAGAGACGAATCGGAAACAGGAGCCAACGAAGCAAACAAGGAAGAGGAAGCAAGCTATGGGCAAGAAGCGCACCGAGGTTGAGCGAGATCACCTGCGCAGGACGCTGACAGCGCTGGGCGGTTCGGCGCGTGCGCGGGACTTATGGCAGCGAAGCGATATGGACATCGATGAATTCTACAAGCAGCTCCGGCACGAAATGAAAGCGGGCCACATCAGCGAAGGGGCCAGCAAAGACCAACTGGTGTTGGCTGATGCGACTTGACTGGCTTAAGCTACGGGCCTTCAAGAATCTTGGGAACGTCGAAATCAATTTCGACGAGGGAGAGCTGTCGACGGTTCTGATAGGTGAAAACGGCACGGGCAAGTCGAACGTTATTGAAGCAATTGTGACGATATTCCGTGATCTGGATCTCGGTGATACGACTGAGTTTGCGTATGCAATCGCCTATAATTGTTACGGTCATCGCGTGGAGATCGATAACCGCCACACGGCCAAGAGTTTATCAATCTTCGTTGATGGCGAGACTGTGTCGAAGAACAGTTTTGCGGCTCGAAGGTCGGAGCTACTGCCTGGAAATGTGTTTGGCTACTACTCCGGTAGTAGCCGGCGTCTGGAGGTGCTGTTCGATAAACACCAGGTCCGCTATTACAAGAAGGTAATTGCTCCCGACTCCTCGCCCAACGATGTTCAGGATATCGATTTGCGGCGGCTTTTCTACTGTCGTCCCGCATACGGGCAGCTCGCGCTTCTCAGCTATTTCGCGTTTGGTGCAAGCTCGGCAAAATCGTTCCTGAAGAAGCATATGGGTATTGCCGGATTTGACAGTGCACTGATCGTGCTTAGGAAGCCGCGCTGGGCAGGAACCAAACCGACGAAACATCAGCTCGATCATGGCGATGAGCGATTTTGGTACTCGGCAGGCTTAGTTCGCGGCTTGCTCGAGAAGCTCTGGGAGCACTCGCTTGCGCCAATCACTGATCAGAATCGCGAGCAGGACGATTACCGGACCAAAGCCTCAACCGAGAGGCAAGTTTATATCTTTATCAAAGACGCAGCTGAGTTGCGCAAGCTTGCCAAGTCGTTTGGCAATGAGAAGACGTTCTTTGCTTTGCTGGAAACGCTCGATATCTCCGACCTTATCCGGGAAGTGCGGATCTGGGTCGATAAGACTGGAGCTGATGGGGAACTCCCATTCCATGAAATTAGCGACGGCGAGAAGCAGCTCTTGAGCGTTCTAGGCCTGATGCGGTTCACAGGCAGGGATGAGAGCCTCTTCCTGCTTGATGAACCAGACACGCATCTTAACCCAGCATGGAAATGGGATTACCTAGCCCTGGTGAAGGAAGTGGCGGAGAGCAATCGCGAAAGCCACATTATCATGACCAGCCACGATCCCCTGACGATGGGCAGCCTGCTGAAGTCCCAGGTCCAGGTCATGTCCGTTTCAGGCGACGGAAAACTGTCCATTGCGCCACCAGACGTTGATCCTCGTGGCCTTGGGGTCACCAGCATCCTCACACAGATCTTTGGACTTCCGACAACGCTCGATCCTGAAACTCAGAGCCGCCTCGATGAGCGTAATGCGCTGATACGCGTCGACAAGAGAACGAAGGAAGAAGAACTGAGACTTATCGAATTGTCTGAGAAGCTCATGTTGATGGGCTTTGTCCTGGAGGACAGGGAGCCCGAGTATGAGCTTTTTCTGCGTGCGCTTGGCGAGATCAAGCGCGAGCGTAGAACTGCTCTGACACCAGATGAGATCGCGCAGAAGAACCAGGTGGCAAAGCGTATATTGACCGAGATCATGTCGCGAGGCGGGTGAGGCCAATGATTTACGTCTTTCAAGATAAAGCCAAAATTCCGAAGAAATGGCTTGATAATGTAGCGGCCTTGCAAACAGAGCTGGAGAAGCTTAGCAGTGCTGAACAACGAAAGGCTTTTATCGATTCCAAATCTACTGTGTGGGGCGAAATCAAAGACAAGTTGCTCGCAATGTCTCATGGAAAGTGCTGGTATTCTGAAGCACCTGACGCAGTCTCGGATTGGCACGTAGACCATTTTCGTCCGAAGGGCAGAGCTCTGGATGAGGACAAGACAGTCCACGAAGGTTATGCGTGGCTAGCCTTCGATTGGAAGAATTATCGAATCGCTGGGAGCTACGCCAATTCTCCGCACCATGACGAGTCCGGTGAGACGCGAGGGAAATGGGACTTCTTTCCGTTGAGCCATGGATGCGTCCGGGCGAACTGGAAGAGCCGAGATTGCTCTGGCGAGATCTGTCTCATCCTCGATCCAACGAAAAAGAATGATCCAAAGCTGATGACGTTCGATGAGAATGGGGTTCCGCGTCCATCCGATCCCACTAACCCTATCGTGAAGAAGAAGGTTGAAGTCACGGTTCATTACCTTTTTCTGGATCATCCTCGACTTCTTGCCGCGCGCAGAAAGAAGTGGCGTGAGGTTATTGATTGGATTGAGGAGTATCGGACGGCCTGCCCTGCGACCATTGAAGAGTGCAAATTCAAAGATTTTGAGCGGGTAGACCGTCTTTACAGCCGCTTAGCAGATATTACTGCAGCAGAGGCGCCGTACGCGGCGACAGCACGCGCTTGCCTGCGGGCCAACGGCTTAGATTTTCTCATCAAATCGCCCGAGGAAGCACTCGCCGCTTAGCGTGTTCGACCTCACCGAACCGGGCTGTACTTGACCGCCGAGGAGGTTTGGCGAGGCCGCGGGGTGGGCCGACGTAGATCACCTGGTACAGGATGTTGGCCTTGAGCACTGCCAGGATGCGCATGACGGACCCGTCCTTCTCGATGGTGAGGAGCAGGCGGTCATGAAGGGGCTCCGGTTGTGCAGTGCCAGTCGGGCCGATTCTTTCTGTAGGCCTTCGATTGTCATCCCGGGCGCAGCGAGGACACCACGAGCGTTGACTCTAGCTCTAGAAGATGTAGTATACCTCTAGATGAGAGGAAGGCATGCGAGAAATATCAGTGTCGATGGATGTGTTCGCCCGTATTTGGGCGCTTCGTGCGCAGGGTGAGGACTCGGAGGATGAAATCCTCCGTCGAGTCCTCTTGCGTGCTGATGGTCAAATCGCCGGAGGCTTAGAGCCTGTTCCAATGGCGGATGGTGGCCGCCACGGATTTTATGATGCTCGATTTTCGGTGACCTTTCCTGAAGGATTCGAGATCTCCCGAATCTTTCAAAAGCAGACGATTCGAGCGATCGCGACTTGCGGTTCCTGGCGCTTGATGCCGTCGGGCAAAAAATACGCGTCGTTGAATGAGCTGAGCAGAGCGATTGGAGCCGGCGTCGAGAACGCGTGGCGCAATTGGTTCTACTTCGATCAAGCAGGAGAACGAAGACCCGTCGCCGATCTGAGAGATCCTAAGTTGGTGCATAAGAAATCGTTAGAGACGATCGGTGGCAGGAAGCGGCTAGGCACCGGGGCACAAGTGGAGGACGATGTGTCGAAGACTAGGTGGGTCGATGATGTCGCGCGAGCTCTACGTGAGATGAACGGCCTGGCCCCACTGAGTCAGATTTATCAGCGTGTTAAAAGCATCCGCCAGTCTGCGGGCCGCAGTGTCCCAGAGAGTCTCGAAGCAACGGTGCGCAGGACACTGGAGGACCACAGCAGCGACTCGGACAACTATCGAGAGGGACCTGATCTCTTTCGAATGCCTCAGGGTCGAGGCGCGGGCATCTGGGCACTGCGTTAGACACTTCGCAACTAGTGTCCTGAGTCAAAAGTTCACAGGGCTATGCGCGGCTGATGATGGCAGGTTCTTCGCGGCAAGCGAAGGAGGCTGCGATGTCGGGACGGCGAGCGCGCCAGATCGTTTTGAGCGGGCAA
>Ga0187894_10006649_pt1 | contig 11258 bp, 3 predicted proteins | sample GBC1701081metaG_FD_136650 | JGI IMG/M metagenome (GOLD analysis project Ga0187894, IMG submission 136650) | White microbial mat communities from a lava cave in the Kipuka Kanohina Cave System on the Island of Hawaii, USA - GBC170108-1 metaG ...
GCGCCGCCCGCGGCGTAGGTTCCGGTCACCACGACGCTGCCTGGAAGTGCGCTTGCGGGCACCGGGATTCCCGTGCCGCCGCTGGTGTCGTTGCGGCGGAAGGTAGAGGTGTCGGTGCCGACCTGTAGACCCCAATCAGACACCGGTGAGCCCGAATTGTAGAAGTCAGCCGTGAAGATCACGAACTCGATGGCGCCGTTGTCGGGACGTACGTCCAGGAATACACTGCCGTTCGAAATGCTGAGGGCGTGCGCGTTGGCCGCGGCCAGAACCGTGGCGGCGCCGAGTACGGCGGCGATTGCCGCTCGCATTCGGTACTTCACTCGCGTTTTCGCCCGGCGCAGCGCTCCGGCCGCATGGCTTCGAAACTCCCTCGACGTCGTCATGGTCCGTCTCCTTTCCCTGGGGGTGTTGAGTGGGAGGACTCCCCTCTCAGTCTCGGATCTCCCACGACGGCGCTGATCGCCGCCGCCGGCAAAGAGCACGCCCAGTGCCAGCCGGAAGCCGCGGAGATCGTTGCAGACACCTGCGCTCGGCTGGTGGGCAGGCTTGCCAGAGCGAGGTCGGCGCGGAGGGCGTGTCGGCCACCCTCCTGGTCGGCAGGGCTACCATTCACGGAAATCGATGAGGGGGGACGCGCGGCGCTGGTGGCGCCAGCGCCGGCCGTGCTAGGCGCGCGGTCAATGGAGGTGGGGAAAGCTCTGCGCCAGTACGTTCCGGCGATGGTGCTCGAGCGTCTCGACGCCGAGGCCGGCGCCCGGCCGTGGGCCGAGGCGGTGAGCGGCGCGATCTTGTTCGCCGACGTCTCGGGCTCGACCGCGCTCGCCGAAAGGCTCGCCGAGCGCGGCCCTGCCGGCGCCGAGGAGTTGAGCCGCATCCTCAACGCCTTCTTCGGCAACCTGATCGAGGCGGTACACGCGCACGGCGGTGATGTCGTCAAGTTCGCCGGCGACGGCCTCTTCGCCTTCTGGCGCAGCAGCGGTGAGGATGCGGGGACGGCGGCCCTGCACGCCGCGGCCGCGGGACTCGCGGCACAGAGTGCCCTCCGCGCCGACGACTCCGCCGGCGACGCCCGCCTCTCGATGCGAATCGGCCTCGGTGCCGGCTCCTGCGTCGCCCTCGCCGTCGGCACCGCAGGCGAGCGCCTCGACTTCATCCTCACCGGCGCTCCGGTTGCGGCGGCTTGCGAGGTCGAGCGCGAGGCGCAGCCGGGCGAGCTGGTCGCCTCGGCGCAGGCCTGGTCGCTGATCGAGAGCTACGCGGACGGGGTCGCCGCCGGTGGCGGCGGAGTGCGGGTTCGCGCCGTCGCCAGTCCGATCGCGTTGAGCCCGACGGGGGCCGACGCGACCGACCGGCCGCCCGGGGCGATCGCGCGGCTGCGCTGCTTTGCGCCGCCCACTGTGCTCGACGGCCTCGAGTCGGGCCACGGCGACTGGCTCGCCGAGCTGCGCTACATCACCGCGCTCTTCGTGCAGCTCCCCGATTGGGGCAGCGTGCGCCTCGAGGACGCGCAAGCCACGATGGCGGCGGTGCATAGCGCGGTCGATCGGTATGGCGGGCAGGTGATCCGCCTCGGCATGGACGCGAGCGGCCCGATCGTCAAAGCTGCCTTCGGCCTCCCGCCACAGGCGCACGAGGACGATCCGGCGCGCGCCGTGCAAGCCGCGCTGGAGATGCGCGCCGAGTTGGAACAGCGCGGCGTGCGCGGCGCCATCGGCATCGCCGGCGGCCGCACCTTCTGCGGCGAGGTCGGCAACGATCGCCGCCGCGAGTACACCACCGTGGGCGCCGTGGTCCATCGCGCAGCGCGCCTGATGCAGAACGCCGGCGGCGGCATCTTGTGCGACGATGCCACGCGCGCCGCCTGTGCCGAGCGCATCGATTTCCTCGACCGCGAAGCGCTCGCGCTCAAGGGCATCGCCGGGCCGGTCGGAGCGTCGCGGCCGCGCGGGCGCAGGCGCTCTGCCGTAGCTGCGGCACTGTCTCTCGTGGGGCGCGTCGCCGAGCGCGCGCAACTGCTCGAGTGGCTCGCTCGGCCCGCCACCGGCGCCGCTCGGCTCACCGTGATCGAGGGCGAGGCAGGTCTCGGCAAGTCACGCCTCGTCGGCGACGTCATCACAGAGGCCACCGCGCGCGGAGTCTCGGTCCTGCCCGGCGGCGGCGACGCGGTGGAAACGAATACGCCGTACCACGCCTGGCGGCCGATCCTCGCGCGGCTCGTCGGTTACGGCGGCGACGACACACCGCCCGCGGCTCTCGTGCGCACGGCGCTCGCCGCACTCGGCGACGAGCGACTGGCGGGCGCACCACCGGCCAGTCTGGCGCCCCTGCTGAATGCCGTTCTCGGCGCCGAGTCCAGCGCCGACGATGCAACCGCGCGGATCACCGGCGAGGCGCGCGCCGACGTCACCCATGAGCTGATCCTTCGTCTGCTGCAACGAGCCGCCGGCGGCGAAGCCGTGCTCGTGGTGATCGAGGATGCCCACTGGCTCGATTCCGCCTCGTGGGCTCTGCTCGAGCTGATGTCGGCGCGGGTGCGGCCGCTGCACGTGCTCATCGCGACGCGGCCGTTGCCGGCGTCGTCGCAGCCCGTGCTCCACCGCCTGCTCCGGGCCGACAACACCGAGGTCGTGCGTCTCGAGCAGCTCGGCGCCGACGAGAGCGCGCAGCTCGTCGCAAATCGGCTCGGGGTGCGCTCCGTGTCGCCTTCGATCCTCTCGTTCATCTTCGCACGTGCGGCCGGGCATCCTTTCTTCACCGAGGAGCTCGCCTACGCCCTGCGCGACACCGGCGTCCTGCACGTCCGCGGCGAGGAGTGCCGGCTGTTGCCGCAGGCCGGCGACCTCGCCGGGCTCGATCTGCCCCGAACCGTCGAGGCGACGCTGACCAGCCGCATGGACCTGCTGGAGACGCGGCAGCAACTGTTGCTCAAGGTCGCCAGCGTCTTCGGCCAGGCCTTCAGCGCGGCCGCGCTACGTGATCTCCATCCTCTCGATGCAGAGAAGCCCAGCCTCGAGCGCGACCTCGCGCTCCTCGAGGAGCGCGAGCTCATCCAACGGCGGGGCGTCGACGCCTTCGCCTTCAAGCACGCGATCACGCGCGACGTCGCCTACGGCCGCCTCGCCTTCACGCAGCGGCGCCAGCTGCACCGCGGCGCGGCCGAATGGTACGAAGGAACCCAAGGTGGCGACTTGCGCGCGCTGTACCCGCTGCTGGCGCATCACTGGAGTCGCGCCGTCGACCCGCAACATCCCGACGGCGAAACCTGTGCGCGCGCGGTCGAGACCCTCGAGCGCGCCGGTGAAATGGCGATCGAGTCGTACGCGAACGGAGAAGCCGTGCAGTTCCTCGAGGAAGCGCTGCGGCTCGAGCCGCTGCTCGCAGGCGAGCGGGAATCGCGCCGCCGAGGACGCTGGCATCGCCACCTCGCCGACGCGAACAACCGCCTCGGCAAGATCCCGGAGGCGATCGGACACGCCCTGGCCGCCCTCGAGCAGATCGATCGCCCCTTCCCCCGCGGCACGCCGCGCCGGTACGCCGCGATCGCCGGCCAGCTCGGGCGCCAGGTGTGGCACCGGATCGCACCCGCCCGCGGGGGCGGCCTGCGCGGCTCGACGCGCGAGCAAGCTCTCGACACCGCACATCTGTACGAGCTGCTCGGCCTGATGTGGTACGTGACGCTCGACGTCGTGCCGGCGACGCTCGCCAACCTGCGCGCCCTCAACCTCGCCGAGCGTGCCGGACCTTCACCCGAGCTGGCGACGAGTAGCGCCATGATCGGCCTCTCGGCCGGGGTTCTACTCGGACCCAAATACAGCGAGCACTACTTCCGCACCGGCTTGGGGGCGGCGAGCGCCGTCGGCGATCGCTACGGCCACGGCCGCGTGTGCTACACGCGCGCGCTCGTGCATACGGGCGACGCGTGCTGGCGCGAGGCGGACGCCGATTATGCCGAAGCCCTGTCCACGTTCACCGCGATCGGCGACGCGCGCTGGCGCGACATCGCCAGCATCCAGCTCGCCTCGACGGCGTTCCTGCGGCGGCGCTACCGCGACGCCCGGCGCCTGTACGAGGCCGCGGCGCAGTCGCCGCGCGAGCGCGGCGACGTCCAGGCGCAGGCCTGGGTGAGCATCGGCCTCGCGAGCTGCCTCGTGGTCGAAGGCAGGATGAACGAGGCGCTCGAGGCATGGGACGGATTGACGAGCTGGTTGGCGAACAACCTCGCACATCTCGCCGACCGCGGCAGCGAGCTGGTCATGCACGGGGCGCGGGCGCTCGCGAACTATCGCCTGGAGCGACCGGATGCGGCGCTCGAGTCGATCGAGGCGGCGCTGCGCGTGGTGCGCGAGTCGCAGGCGCTGACGTGCTACGTCCTTCCCGGCTACACGCAGACGGCAGAGACCTGCCTGCGCCTGTGGGAGCGCAATGTCGCCCCCGGCCGCATCGAGCGACTGGCAGCGGAGGCGGTCGCCAATCTGGGGCGGTATGGCAAACTCTACCGTCTCGGCCGTCCAGCGGCGGCGTTGTGGCGCGGCGATCTCGACTGGCTGCGCGGCCGTCAACGTCGCGCGCGCGCCGCGTGGGGCGAAGCGCTCGCACTCGCGTGCGAACTCGACCTCGCGCACGAGGAAGGCCTGGCGCACTACGAGATCGGCCGCCGGCTGGAACCGGGCTCCGCCGAGCGCGGCGCGCACCTCGAGCGCGCCGCGGAGATCTTCACCGCGGCGGGCCTGCCGCTCGAGCTCGCCGACGTCGAGCGAGCCCGTGGCAGCGCCGCGCCGGCCGTATCTACGCCGATGCGCGCTTCAGGCTCGCCGGTGTGAACGGCGCCGGTGTGAACGTCGAGCCGGCTGGTCTGAATGAGCGCGCGGCTTGTAGGTGCACACCATGTGATAGCGCGCCAGATCCTGCCGGCACACTTCGTACTGATAGTAGGCGCCGGCGAGATTCCTTTGCTGCCATTCGGAGCGCCGGCCCAGCAGCTGCAACGCGCGCCCGAGCGGCAGCGCGGCCAGTGCCCTCAGGTAGAGCAAGTAGGCCGAAGGCAGGACGTAGCGCGTGATGTCCGCCCACCGCGTCTCGATGAAGCCGGCGCTCCGAAACACCTTCGAAGCGTCGTCGACGGTCGGAATGCTCTTCACCGCCCACGAGTGCAACCACCTGTCGAGCGTCGCGCGCTCGTCGACGCCGTAGCTCCGCCGGGTCAGGTAAGCGTCGGCGATGACCAGCACGCCGCCCGGCTTGAGCAGACGGTAGGCCTCGCTCGCAAATGCGGTCAGGCTCGATGCGTAGCAGGTGCTCTCCAGCGCCCAGACGAAGTCGTACTGGCCGGCTGGCAAACCGGTGTTCGTGTAGTCGCCGACGAGGAACTCGGCGCCGGTGACGTTGGCTGCGGCCGCATACTTGATCGCGAGCTGCTGCTGCCGCTTGCTCAACGTCATGCCGGTCACGGTGCAGTCGTAGGTCTTGGCGAGGAAGATGGCGCTGCCGCCCACGCCGCAGCCCGCGTCGAATACATTGCTGCAATCCCAAACGTTGCCGAATTCGGCGAGCACTTCGTTCTGGCGCGCCAGCGCGCCTCGGAGCGACCAGGTAAGCGAGTCCCAGTAGCCGATGTGGAGCGACTTGCTCACCCCGAGATCCCAGGCAAACCGATAGTCGCCCTCGCTCTGGTCGAAATAGGCGACTACGTCAGGAACCGCCTCCTCCGACGCGAGGGGGGTGGCCGCGCTGCACGACCCCTCCGGAATCAGCCAATTCCACGCCTTCTCGCCGCAATCGACGAGCATCGACCCACCGGGAAGCGCTTCGAGCAGAACCTTGATGTCTGTCATCGCTCTCCTCCCGCGGCCACCGCCAGCTCGGGCTCAAACTCCGTCTCGAGTCGCGGCCACTCGGGCGGGAATTCCGCATCGAAGTGATCCTCACCGAGGATCTTGTTCGGCCAGCCGCCGAGCGCGCGCGCGGCGCGCATACCCGACATCACCGCCGCCTCGATACAGCTCGCGTTCATGCCGTTGAGGGTCCAATCGCCGGCGAGAAGGAGATTCGAGAAGGGGGTGCTGTCGCTGCGGATGCGAGCGCTGGTGGTCCCCGGCAGAGAGAGAACGTAGCGCTCGCTCGGATCGATGTTGGCGATCCAGAACTGCTGCCTGGCGCGATTGACGCCGCTCGCGGGATCCTTGACGACCAGCGCATCCCAATCGAACGAGCCATTGCCAGCGATCGTCGGCCACAGGTGATGCACGTCGTGCACGAGAAACTCCAGCATGTCGTTGAGCACTTCGGCTTTCACCTGCAACGGATAACTGGGCTTGGTGTAGGGCTGGGGCTCATCCGGATCATCCTTCTTCGGGCCGCAGAAGTAGGCGACCTGCTTCGGCGTGTTGCCGGCCGGCCAAGTCTCCGTCTGGATCGTCTGCGACAGGTCACCCCAGGTGTCGATCGGCTCTTTGAAGGCGGTGAGCACCGGCCCCTGTCGTGGCGGATGGCGGCGGTAGTCATCGGAGACGAGATCGGCGGGCCAGCCGATCTCGTCAATGCTGCGGTTGAGCCAGAGCTGAAAGGCCTGCGTGCGCAGCGTCTTCACCTTCTGCACCATCTCCGCCCAGCGCGGCTGCACCTCGAGCGCGGAGCACACGCTGTGCATTGAGCCGATCGGAATGCCGAGGATTACCTTGTCGAAGCCCTCCTGCCCGCCGCAGTTGAGCGTCCAGTCTTTCTCGTATGGACCCCAGCCGCTCCAGGCAGACTCGAAATTGACGAACCCCGTCTGCTCTTCGATGTCTTTGATCTGCTGCTCCTCGACGAGCTGGGTCAGGTCGGGTTTGTTCGGCCAGCACCACAGGCCGTTCACCTTCACCAGCGGTTCGTAACCCTTCTTCGTGTCCTTCGGCGTGGCCTGCCGGGCGAAGACGATGCTGGCGATCGACTTCTTGTCGTCCGAGAGACGGAGCTCCTTGACGCGATGGAAGAACCTGAACTTCACATCGCGCTGCTCGAGATAGCGATACAGGGGCGCGAACACGACATCTCCCATGCCGCTGCGCATCTTGAAGAGGAAGGCGCGGCGATAAGTGAAGAGCATGCGACCGACGCCGCGCAGCAACGTTCCGGCCGCGGCTCTCGGCTTTGCCGTGTCGCCGTTCTCGAAGGCGAAGCTCTGCGAGTACAAGGCGCGCACCCATTCCGATTTGAGAGTCGTCTCGCGCGCACCCCAGCGTCCGAGCCATTCGGCGAAGTCCAGGTGGTCGATGATCTTGAAGCCGCCGAAGACCACGCCGTCCGCGACGATGCCGAGGACTGCAGTGAGCCCCAGGTCGAGCATCGTCCAGAGGCGCCCGACCAGCGTGTCCGTGCCGAAGTAAGGTTCGAGCCGTGCGCGAAGCCAATCGATGAGACTCCACAGCCCGCCGATCGCGACGCGGTAGCCCAAGCTGGTGAAGTCGCCCCACGGCATTCGGGTGTCGAGGAAGTCAGCCAACCGCGCAAAGAGATTGGCCGGATGCGTCCGGCTCTCCTCGTCGTCTCCCAGAGCGAGGTCTGCGCTGGCGAAAAGCGCGGCCGTGGCCGGTTCGATCTTGAGCTCGGCGGGCACTTCGGCGAGCCGCTCCGCCACGCCGGGGTCGAACAAATAGGAAAGGAGAAAGCGCACCATCGCCCGGGCGAACTCCCACGGCGTCGACGGAATCTCGCGGTTGGGGTCGTCTCCGGGCCAGCCGCCGATGGAGAAGTTGGGCGGCGATACCTGCACCGGCTCCCATGTCTTGCCGTTCTGCAACGACCTCTCGATGACGGCGAGGTTGTAGCGTTCGAAACCCCAGAGAATCGGGTCTTCGTAACTCGAATAGTCGATGTCGCCGAGGGCGCGATAGCATTCGCGCATCATGCGGAAGGCGTTCTCGTAGAAACCGAACCAGATGTGGATGCCATGCTCCTCGATTCTATCGTGGTGGCCCTGGTGGCGACCGCTCGCCCCCTTGCCGCCGAGGCGCCAGCCCATCTGATAGACGGTGATGTCGAAGTGATCTTGCCAGTTGGGCACGCGCGTCAGCGCGAAGGCCGCCGCCAGCGCCCCGGGGCCGCCGCCGAGAATGGCGATTCTCTGCTTCTCCCCGCTTGGCTCCGGCAGCGGCTCGTCAACCTCGGACTTCGGCTTGCGCGAGAGAACGATCGTCTGTGCCGCGGCGACGCCGAGATCGACGAACTTGCGCGGCGGGCAGGTCACCACGTCGTAGAGCTGGAGCCACCAGGGCGACGTCTCTCCCGGTGCCGGGGCGCGCCACATCTCGCGGCCCGCCTCGATCTCGAAGGCGAACTTGAGCTCGTAGGACAGAAGCGAGCTGGAACCGTCGCGCAGCCCGAGCTCGCGCGCCAGGGGATGGCTCGAGTCGGAGGGCAAGCGCAGCTCGTAGTCGTTCTTCAGGAGGTAGCCATAGTCGACGTAGGAGACCTTGAGGTTGGTCTCGACCACGCCCCGATACGACGACGCCTTGGGGTCGTGACAGTCGGGAAACTGTTTGCGGAAAGCGCAGCGCGCGTTCGGCGGCCAGAAGCTGCCGAGCAGCGGGGGCAGATACGCCAGCCCTGGAAAGGCGGTCCGGGAAATGAACTCGCGCCGCAGCTCGGTTGCCGCCTGCCACATGCTCGTCCAGTCGCGCCGCTCCCTGACCAGGGGTTTGTCTCGGACGCGCTCCACCGAGACGACTCTCTTGTACCGCGGCGTGGGCGCGTGCCCGCCGCCGTGCTCGGCGAGAACGAAAGCCGAGACGGGAAACTCGTCCGGCCAGTGTCCCTTCTTCGGAATCTGCGCGAATTCCTTGGCGAAGCCGTAGAGCTCGCGACCCTGCAGCACGGCCAGCGGATTGTTGACGAAGATGTAGGGGGCGAACAGCATCAGCGTCAGCTCGCCGCAGCGGCGGATCGGCACCCAAACCGCCAGCTCGTACTCGTAGGAGCCGCCCACCTCGAGCCAGGGCGGGAACTTCGGCTGAATGTAGTCGAGCGAACTGTAGGAGAAGAGGACGAAAGGCACGAGCGGCGCGTAGGAGACCCTACCGCTCGGATCCTGGTTGAGCTGGGAGTCGACGAGCCGCTGGAGGCTCGACATGTTGGCGCGAAAGACGAAGCCCCACATGTAGCTGCCGTAGACGACGAAGGGCTGCGGCGAGCCGGAGAGCTGCCAGCGATTGACGTACTGCAGACGCTTGGAACTAGTCACGCACCACCTCCTGCGCGTCAACCTCGCTGGTTTCGAGGTCGAATCGATCAGCCTCGACATCTGCCAGTGAGGCGCCGTCGAGATGGCGCTCCCGGTCGATTTCCATCGAGTCGCCGGCGATCGCCTGGGCCGCGCGTAGACCCGACATCACCGCGGCCTCGACGCAGCCGATGTTGAGTCCATTGAACGTCCAGTCCCCGGCGAGGGCCATGTTGTCGTAGCCGGACTCGTCACTGCGGATTCGCAGGGCCACCGTCCTCGGCGAGCAGAGCACGTAGAGATCGCTCGGGTTGATGTTGGCGCGGTAGTATTGCGCCTTGAGCTTGGCTTCGTCGGTCAGTCCCGGCGCGTAGAGCTGGTTGAAATCGAGCTTGCCGTGCGGGCACACATTGGGCAGCAGGTGTTGGAGGTGTGTCTGGGTGAAGTCGCGCATGGCGGCATACACGAGCTTCTTCATGTTGTCGGGGAAATCGAGGTCCTTGTACGGTTCCGGATTGGGCGGGTAGCTCGACAGGACGCCGCAGAAGTACCCGACCTGTCGGGGTGGCCTCGACGGGTCGTGGTTCTCCGCCGCCAGCGTTTGGGTGAAGTCTGCCCAGTTCTCGAAGGGGCGCTGGAAGGTCGTCATGAATGGGCTCGGCCCGGTGTAGCCCGCCTCCGTCAGCGTCTTCTCGAACCAGAGCTGAAAGGACTGCGTGCGCACGGTGTTGATTCCCTGCACCATGTCGCGCCAGCCCTCGTCGACACGAACCAGGTCGTCGGTGATCGTAGCGAGCGCCCCCACAGGTATGCCGAGGACGAGGTGGTCGAATTCCCCGCCGCGCTTGAGCGTGCGGGTTGTCTCCTTTTCCGGCGTCCATGGGCTCCAGTCCGACTCGAAATCGACCTGGTGCTTGCTGTCGGACTCGACCTTGCGAATCGCCTCCTCCTCTTTCAGCTCGCCGATGTCGGGGCGGTTCGGCCAACAGTGGCGGCCCTTCACCTTCCTCAGGAACGGATATTTCGCCGGATCCTTCGGCGTCGCCTGCACGCCGATATCGATCGAGTCGATCGACTTCTTGTCCTTCGACAACCTCAGCTTGTCGACGCGCTGGAAGAACTCGAACTTGACGCCTCGTCGCTTGAGCGCGAGATAGAGCGGCGCAAAGACGATGTCGCCCATTCCCGCCTTCATCTTCCAGAGAAAAGCGCCGCGATAGCAGAAGAGCATGTGCAGCATGGCGCGAATCGCCGGACCCGCCGCGGTGGCGGGCGCATTCGAATCGCCGGCCGGGTAGGCGAACGACATCGAGTGCAGGACGCGAACGTAGGCCGACTTCAGGGTGGACTCGCTGGCGTAGTGGCGACGCAGCCAGCCGACGACCTCTTCGTCGACGCGGTCGAAGTCGCCACCGTGGAGCGGAGCGTCGACCAAGAGGCCCAAGAGAACTGCGCGAGCGAGGTCGAGCAGAGTGCGAAGGTCGTGGGCCGCGACATCATCGGCCGATGCAGGGCTCTGCTCGAGGAGTTTGCGAAGCTGCTCCACGGTGGCGACCGCCGCTTCGACATCGCCGCCCAGGTGCTCCACCCAGATTTCCGGGTGCTGCGAGAGCTCATCGAAACGGGCCGACAGTCGATTGACGTCATCGGTGCCACTGGCGGCGAACAGCGCGTGCGCCTCGCGAGTCCGGATCCTCTCGCCGATCCACTTCTCGAGTCGGGCGATGAAGGCGATCACGGTCTCGAGGTTGCTGTCCCCGGGACTGCCTGGCAGCGGGGGGAAGTCGACGCGAACGTGACGCCAGCCGCTGCTGGTCGGTTCTTCGAGCAGGGTGTGGTTTTGCGGTTCGAAGCCCCACAGGATCTCGTCCCCACGCCAGTCCTCGAGATCGTCGATCTCGCCGGTGGGCTTCAGCTCCTGATAGCACTGGCGCATCATCCGGAAGGCATTGCTGTAGAAACCGAACCACCCGTGCAGGCCGTGCTCCTCGATGCGCTCGTGAGCGCCCGCGTTGCGGCCGCTGGCGCCCTTGCCGCCGAGTCTCCAGCCGCGCTGATA
>Ga0187894_10006650_pt1 | contig 11258 bp, 5 predicted proteins | sample GBC1701081metaG_FD_136650 | JGI IMG/M metagenome (GOLD analysis project Ga0187894, IMG submission 136650) | White microbial mat communities from a lava cave in the Kipuka Kanohina Cave System on the Island of Hawaii, USA - GBC170108-1 metaG ...
ACGCAGCAACGCACCGAGCTCCCCGCGCTTCGTGCATCGATCGGCCTGCGCCAGAATGCGGCGTTTCTCGGCGCTCGAAAATCGCCGACGCCTGGCCGTCGCTGCGACCTCCGAATCCGGCGGGCGAAGAGGAACCAGCAACTTCAAGCATGGAAGAATTCATCAATGTGCTCATGATCGGTACTGCCTTGTAGCTTAAATTGCCCCAGGCAGCTGTCTCTGTTCACATTGGCACGGGGGGGCCGTTGCAGTGGATAGTCCACCAGTTTCAATAGCACCCGCAGCAGCAGCCGTAGCAAGTCTCGAATAAACAAAATAATCTATGCCGCCATAAAGGGCTCCTTGGAAATCGCCCTTGGCCACGTTGAGCAAAATGCCCGCTCCTCCAGCAAGTGTTCCAGCCCTACCAACTTGCGCCAGCCCGCGTGATAACTCTTTACCCAAAAACGCCGTGGCCTACAAATCATGAACGCAGGCGTATCCTTGGATAGATCATGAAAAAGATGTAGCCTCCAAAAAAGTTTGTTGCAATTAGCGCACCTATAAGGATTAATTTCGTTCTAGCAGTCAAAGGCCCCCATACCTCCCGTAGCTTCCGGAGCGCACCAAAGAACACGATAAATCCGAGCAGTATGAATGCGGCAGCAAAGGCACCTACGACCGCTTCAGGCACAACCCGGTTTCCAGCGCTTTCAGTTGGCGCAATGACATCTAAGAGCGCAAGGCATAGCGCGCCGATAGTCATACATAGAGCCGAGAACAAACCCACCCGATAGGACCATTTGGTCAGGTTATCCATAAGGCAATCCTCAGTTCTCGCGCGATCCTTTCCGGCGACATAGGTTCATCGCCTTTTCTTATTGACCGCATCATTGAAATGCACACGAAATTGAACTCCCTATCTTTCGAAGATCGATTTCAAGACTAGCGCCGACCCCCGCCTGAACATGGGCTCCAACCTTTCCCCAGGATGGTTCAGCGAGTCTGGCGCTAGGTTTGAAAAAGAATCCTTCTTCATAATCTTCGTATGGACCCCTGCGAACCGAAATCCCATCCACAATGCTGTCACGCGCTGCTCCAAACTTAACATTGCCGGCGCCGGCCGAAGCCTCGCCGTAGACCCAGCTACCAGATGACGGAAGTCGGACATTCAGGTCGACGTTACCAGCGGCAGTCGTACTCAAACTTCCGTTGATAACACCAAATGTTCCGGTAGCGTTAAATAACGGGCCGAGATTTACTTTGCCCTTGATTTGCAGTCCGAGTTCACCAGAAGCCTTTACGGAATCAAGCAAACCGGCTGCTAGATTTCCAAGTCTTGAGAAATACTCGCCCGAAAATGAGTCGCCCGAATCAAACGGTCGCCAGCATTTGTCCCCTTGCGTCACCGGCACTGTTTCCAGCACCTGGCTGTTGCCGCCGCCACTGAACGGCAGGTTGTCCCAGTCACCGCCTGGCCAGCCAGCAGAGTCGAAGTCGAGGTTGATGATCAGGAGGTCCCCGAATTCATCGCCGCAGTTGACGTACCGGCTCACTCCCACCCAGCCGCAACGCGTGTCGGTGACGATGATCTCCTCGTCGGCGAAGCCGAACGGGTCGAAGAACGACAGTGGGCTGTTGCGTACGTAGCTGTAGCGGTTGTAACTCTGGGTGAGGGTCATGTGCGGAATGAAGGGATCGGCGGATTCGAACCGGCCGCTCACTGGATCGTAGACGCGGCCGTTCATGTGCACCAGCCCGAGATCGTCGAGCATCTCGTGAAACGTGAAGCCGCGATGGGTGATCGCGTAGATCGCATTCCAATCCGTCTGCGGCAGCGGATCGGACGTCCACCCGGCTTCCTTGCGACGCTCGCCGAACGCGTCGTAGGCGAGGCGCACCTGGATCGCGCCGGCGTCGTTGGTGATCGAGTCGATGCTGCCGAGGTGATCGCGCGTCAGGTAGTAGGCCATCGCGGACGGCGTTCCGCTGCTCTTGCGGATGTACACCGCGACCGGGCCCGTGGGCGCGTGAATGTAGTGACGCCAGGAGTCGACGCCTGCTTCCGACACTTTTTCCAACAGTCCGCCGACGTAGATGATCGTCTGAGTGCCTCCAGGATACGCAGCCACATGCTTGAAGCGTTGGCCGTGAGCGGCGTAGTAGAACGAGCTGGAGTACCCGCTGCCGGTGGCGATCTGCTTGGTCAGGTTGGAGCTGTACCAGCTCAGGGTCGCGTATCCCGGCACCGACGTCGTGTTGCCGTTCGCGTCGTACTGGAGCGCGCCGCCACCGGCGATCGACTGCACCGCGTGGACCTTCGAAGGATGGTAGGTGTACGCGCCGAGATCGGACTTGCTGGTAATGTTGCCGAGGGCGTTGTAACCCATCGTGAGATTCGGCGTCCCGTTCAGTGTGGATGACGTCAGGCGGTAAAGGTCGTCGTAGTTGAAGACTTCCGTGAGGTTCTGGCGCAGGTCCTGTCTTTGTGCGAGATGGCCCATGCGGTCGAAGGCATAGACGAGGTTCTGCATGCCGGTACCTCCGCCCACGCCGCTCTGAATGGAATCGAGCCAGCCGGTCACAAGGTCGAAACCGCGCACCGTGCGCAGGTCGTTGCCGAGGCGCTCGTTCAGTACGTTGCCGCGGGGATCGATGTCATCGTTCAGGACTTGCCAGAAGACGAGCGCCGGAGCGTTGAAGTCGGAGATCTTCAGCAGCTGCCCGTTCTTGTATTCGTATTTGAGCTTCAACCGATAGCCGCCGGTGCTGGTCGGGTAAGTCACAGTCTCCGGCAACCCGGTCGCGATGCTGTAACTGCGGTCGACGAAGTAGTCGATGCTGCCGGCCTCGGTGAACTTCGTCTGCACGAGGCGACCGAAGCCATCGTAGCTGAAGGTTTCTTTCCAGGATGGCACACCTGTGCCGCTCGACTGCAGCCACTCGAGCGCGCCGATGTTCTTCGCCGCTGCCGAGTTGCCCCACGTAAACGTGTTGGTGACCGAGCCGGCACCTTCCGGCTCGACCCGCGAGGTGGGCCGCGAGAGTGCGTCGTAGGCGAACGTGATCGTCTTGCTGTTGGCGTCCGTTTGCGAAACGACTTCGTTGAGTGAGTTGGGGACGTAGGTCCAGCCGCCGAGATCGGCATCGCTGGATGTCAGGCGTGCTCCGCGCAGGTTATACGTCGCCGTCTGCAGTGTGTTGCCGGCACTGTCGACGATCTGGGCCAGATTGCCGAACGGATCGTAACTCAGCGCCTGGTGATAGTTGTCGTCGTCGATGGTGCGTGCGAGCTGACCGACGCCGTTGCGTACGCTCTTGCGCGCCCTGCCGAGCGCGTCGACGCTACGCACTGTCATGCGTTCGTAGAAAATCGAATCCGTCTGTACGGTCGCGTCGGAATCGCTGACTGGCCGTGAGGCAGTCGTCAGGCGCCCGAGCAGGTCGTAGCCGAATGTCGTCCAGTAGTAGGTGCAGGTCGTCGACCAGCACGGCGCACTCTGACGTAACAGCCGTCCGAGGCTGTCGTACTCCCGATCCGTGCGACTGTAGCTGCCGGAGAGCATCATCATCCGCACGCTCATCGGGCGATCCAGCGCATCCGTGTAGATCAGGCGGTCGGCGATCGGTGCACCCGTATTGTCGAGCTGCGTTTCGATCACCGCCATCTTGTTGTTCGAGCTCAGGCACCCGCCGCTCACCGCGGTGCAGTTGCTGTACGCCCAGGTCGTAGCCGTGCCGTCCGCGCGATTCTCGCGCTTCTTGCGCGCCAGCGTGTCGTACTGCCAGGACGTGGCGACGCCGTTTGGATCGGTCACGCTGGCAAGCTGGGCCGCGTCATAGTTCCACTGCTGCAACGTGATGTGCCCGAGGGGATTGGTGACGGACTCGGGCGCCTGGCAGCGGGTGCCATAGGCGATTGCGGTGACGCGCGACGCCATGTCGGTGCCATTCGGGTTCTTGCCGATGACTTCGACCGTGGTTGGATTGCCGCAGCCGGTTGCCGCGTAGGTATAGTTCGTCACGACCCGCAGCGTTGCACTTCCGGGCTCGATCGTCTCCTGCGTCGGGCGGCAGTTTGCGTAGTCGATCTGCGCGGACCAGGAGCGCGCCTGCTGCGTGCCGCCTGGCAGCGTGTTGGTCGTGGTGCCCTGGTGTGGCCGCCCCAGGCACCAGTTGGCCGTGTCGTTGGTGATGGTGTTCGTGACCTGGCTGGTCCATGTCTGGTCGTAGGACGGCGAGGATGAATCCTTGTCCGTGGTCGCCGTCGTCAGCTGCGTCACGTTGCCGTACGTGTCGTAGACGAACGTGCGTGTCGATTGCGTGACCAGCTGGCCGTTGACACCGGCGGCGCCGACTTCGCGCTCATCGACCGTGGCTTGGCTTACGAAGGGAAAATAACGCTGGTTGTTCGGCGTCGCATCGAGTGTGGTGAAGTTGAGTGTATTGGCCACGCGCTGAATGATCGTCGCATCGTCCGGCTGGTGCAGCTTGAGCTCGATGAGCCGGCCGGTGTGCGGGAACGTTCTCTGGAAGTACTCGTAGGCGATCAAGTTGTTGCGGCTGTCGACCGAGCGCCGGGAGTAGAAGCCCTCGAATCCCCGGCCCGGACGCGTAACGCGCGCACCGGTGTAGTGGAACGAGCGCGTGTAGATGCCACCGATGCCGTTCGAAGCTGTGAACTGGCTGGCCACGTACAGCGGCCCCGGAAAGTCGGCGGCCGGAAACACGGCATTGGACAGCAGCGTGTGGTTGCTCTGTGCAATGGAAACGTACGTGGGCGAGAAGGCAACGCCGAGACCGTCGACGATCGAGGTGGCCAAATCATGTCTGGTGGCGCCGCCCAGGTGCAGGCGATAGTCGGTGGCGAAGTTGGCAGCCGCATTCGAGAATCCGGTGTCGTCCAGGCCGTCGCCGTTCTGGTCGAATACGGACCAGATGCTGTTGGCCGCGCCGGTCGGGATGCCGCTCGACCCAGCGTTGAACGCCGAGCTGCCGCGTGACAGGTACACCTGCAGCGTTCCCGCGGAATCGGTCAGCACATCGGTGCGGCTGTCGCCGTTCCAGTCGAGCGCGAGAATTCCGTAACCCGCGCCGATCGTGGTTGCAGGTGTCGCGCCACAACTCGAGATGCGCACCATGCTTCCGGTCATCAGGTCCGTGCAGTCGTCGTCGTTCCAGTTGAGTGGGAAGAGGTTGCCGGTGAAGCCGGGGATCGTTTCGCCGAGCGCGAAGCTGCTGCCTTGCGCGATCAACCGCGTATGCACGAAGTCCACCATCGGAAACGTTCCGACCCGGTGCATCACGACCACGTCGTTACGCCCATCGCCGTCAAAGTCCATCCGGCGCAGTGTGCTGTTTGGGTAGCTGTTGTTTCCGGAGAGTGTCAGGACGAGGTCGAACGAGAGACTCTGCGTCGCAGTTGCGGCAAAGGAAACGCTGCCACCGCTCGATGTGTTCAGGCGCGTAAAGATTGCGTAGGCGCCGGAAGCCGGGAGTGCCGAGACGAGGTCGGACAGGCCATCGCCGTTAGCATCCGCCGACGTAGTGTTCATGAAATTGATGCCGGCGTCGACCGCGCGGCCGGTCGACGTCCACGTGAAGGCGCTGCCGTTCCACCTGAGAGCGAACCAGACGCCGCCTGAGGGTGCGAGCAGATCGGTGCGACCGTTGCCATCGAAGTCTTCGACCAGCACGATGTCTGTGTTCGTCGTGGTGGCACCGGTGTTGACGGCGGAAGCGTAGCCACTGCCCGTGGCGAACCTCACCCACCAGGTCGCGATGGATCCGGCGACGGTCGTGTAGGCGAGGTCGGTGCGGCCATCGCCGTTGAAATCGGCGAATCGCGCGCCGTTGTTGCCGGTGGCCGTGGCGGAGCCGGCCACGCCGGCCTGACCATCTTGGTAGGTGATCGTGGTGGGTGGGAGGCAGTCAGTGGTCGACGTCCCGGTAACGAAACCGCACTCCTCGACGGAGACCAGGCGCTGACGTTGCGTCACAGGCGCGGTTGCGTAGGTCAGCGCATACTTGCGCTGAAATCCGCCTGAGGTCGAAACCAGGATGGCCTGCAGCTGGCTGCTCTGGGTGATCAGGGCGCCCGCAACAAACTCGCTCAACGCATCGCCCGAGATGCGCAGGCCATAGCCGAACGTGACCGAATAGCTGTAGCTGCCGCCAGTTGCGGGAGTCTGTGTGTACGAGATGGACGCAGGGACGTAGCTGCCGCCGCTCTGGGTGTAGGCCAGCGTCATGTTGTTGCCCTGACGGTCGCGCACCTTGTTGAGCGCCCAGGTATAGGGCGTCGAGCTGCCACTCGCCAGGATGCGCGAGTCGGTCGTGTTGCCGTACTCGTAGATAAGCCCGTCCTTTCCCCAGACTTCGAACCACGCCGGACCGTTGCCGGCGGTGCTGCGCGCGATGATTTTCGAGAAGTCCGCGAGTTCCGTCTGATAGGTCGAATTCGGTGCGCCATACGACGTGCCGTCAGTGCTGCGCAGGCGATTGCCGTCGAGGCAGAACCTGTCCGCCATCGTGAGCGTGACCGCACCCGCCAAGCCGTCCTGCGCCCACGTTCTGCTGCATCGGGAGATTGCGGAAAGACCTGAAAGCGACCAACCCGGGCCGAGGAGCCCGTAGCCGCTCTGACTGTCGTAGACGAGCGCCAGTCGCGGCTCGAGGCCGCGCGCGCCGGCCGGCGTCCATAGGGGAATCGTGTAGTTAGCGGCGCCTGTCTGTGAAACTTCGAATGTGGCGGACATATGGCCAGCGGCAGCATCGCTGCGCAAGCCGAACCCAAACAGACTCGAAACCGTGATCAGCAGTACCGCAGAGTAGCGAACCGCACCCCTTGCCTGGGTCATCGGAACTCCCTTGCGCGGGCAGCACCGCGCGTTCCTTCAGGTATCCCGCAGGCACGATGCACGAGGCGGAAGGATCCGCCATTGCAGCGACGGTCTATCGATTACGCGGGCGGTGGCCGATCGCGCGCCGGCCGGTGCCGCCATGCCAGATTTGGTGAGGTGGCGGTGCCGGCGTCGCGACGGGGACTGCTGTTGGAAACGTAGTGGCCGCCGCGGGAGTCTCGAGATGAAAACGGATCGTCACGCCTTCCCAACGACTCGCCAGCGCCCGAGCATCAGTCGTGTGCCAGATGTCGAGCTGCGCGGAATCTTCACTCCAGCGCACGAGCGGAACTGTACCGCCTTCGAGCAGAATCACAGGATCGCGGCCGTCCAGCAACCCGCGCCATCCGGCGTTGCGTAGGAGCACAGCCGTTGAACGCCACGAACTATCGTTGCAGGTTCGCACGGTGAGCTCTGCGACGAACCTGCCGTCCGGGGACCCGACGGGAAGGAGAAGTACGTCATCACATCGCGAGCAGGCGCTCAGGTGCGGCATGAACAGCGCCGCGACCGTGACGAGCCGCAGGGCCCGGATCATCCGCGGCCGGATGGCGGCCTGTTGCAGGCTGCGCTCAGCCGCGGGTGCCAGCCGCGGCATGAGCTACTCGCGCGGTGCGTTGCGTTTCACGTGCTCGGCCATGTCGCGCACCATCTGCGAGAAATCCGTCAGGTGCCAGTTGTGGCCCTTCTTCGGGCGCCCGTACGCGAAAGTGGCATCGGCGCGCGGATTGCTCATCTGCGCGAGCATCTCCTCGAACTTGTACACGCCGAGATTCAGGAAGAACTCGTCCTGCTCGCCGGAGAAGAAGTGCAGCTTGCCGGCGAGCTTCGGGCCGAGCGTCGCCCAGTTGCGGCGCGTGTACTCGGTGAGGTCGAAGCCCTGCTCGCGCATGTAGGTTGCGACGCTGCGATCGATCGCACCGCTGCGCTTGTCGAATAGCAGCACCGGGTAGCCGTCGGCGCCGACCGGCCCGTGCGTGGCCTGCCAGATGTCGAGCTGGTAGTTCGAGCGCCCCTTGCTGCCGAGCACGGCCTCGAAACGCGCGACGTCGCGAGTCGTCCACGTCACCTGTCCCTCGCGGTTGCGCATCGTCGGGCGCTCGGTGCGGACCCACGGCGTCACCTCGACCGAGAACATGTTCTCGTCCTTGTAGACATCGCTCAGGGCGTAGCGCGTGAAGTCGATGGGGTCGGGGTTGAACACCCAGGCGCCGCCGAAGAAATCGGGATAGTGAAGCTGCAACGCCAGGGTCTCCCACCCGCCGGTCGAAGCACCCTCGACGATACGGGCATGCGGTTGCGGAATCAGGCGGAAGCGCTTCTCGAGCCAGGGAATCAGCTCGCGCGTGATGGCTTCGCCCCACGGCCCGTTGTTGGCGGAATCGAGGACGTAGGATTCGTCGAAATAGGGGCTGGCGATGATCGGGCACAGCGCCACCACGCGCGGGAAATCGTCGGAGGCCCAGGTCTGGTAGAACTCGTAGCCGGTCTGCAGGTTGGCGTCGCGCGCGCGCCTGAGCGCCGGCTCGTGCGCGGCAGGATCGGGATTGAAGAAGAACGGCGTGCCGTGGCCGAAGACATAGATCGCCGGGTAGCGAGCCTGCGGCGACTGCGCGAACCCGCGCGGCAGCAGCACGCGCGCGCCGAAGTAGATCGGCGCGCCCCAGAACCGGCTCAGGATCTCGCTCTTGACCAGCGCGGTCTTCAGCCACTCGGTGTCGGGCGGCGGCGATTCGGCAGGTATCACTTCGCTCAGCGACACCTCGACTGCGAAGCCGCGCGCCGGGTCGAGCTGGACCTTGCGCACTTTGCTGAAGAGATTGCCGGGCCGGAACGGGGCATAGGTGTTCGGCATCCCGACGGGCGGCATGGTGATCCAGATGCGGTGCCCGTCCGCGCGTTGCACCTGCGTGTAGCGGATCAGCAGCGCTTGCATGAAGTACTCGCCGGCCGGCAGGTCGCGCGGGCCGTCCACGGCGAACGCTGCCGCGCCGCCGTCGACCGTGATCGTCGTTCCCGGGCGCGCACCTTCGACGTCGACGCCGAACATCGGCGCTGCGCTCCATGTTTCCATCCGCGTGCGCGGTTCCGGGTCCGCGGTCTGCGCGGCGATGACGATCAGTCGGCCCGTGACCGGCCCCGCTGCGACGGAAGCCGGGAGCGATACGCGAAACTCGTGACGGTCCGCTGCGACGGCGGCCGACGCCAGCAACAGGAGGGCGAGCGCGCCGGCCACCGGAGAAAAGTGCTTCATGGGGATGACGATGAATGGCCGGTGCCGATCCGCCATCGCAGGCGCAGGCCCGCCATCGCAGGCGCAGGCCGGCCGCGAGCGAAAAAGCGGATTGCGAATGGCGGAAGCCGGGCACGTGTTGCTCGTCATCGACAGCACAGCACGTCGGCAGCCACTCATGAAACCATCCGTGTCGCGAGGTCTGGTGATTTACAGCGTGGCCGTCACCACGGCGGTGATCGCCACGGTGGGCGCGAGCGCCCTCGACGACCGCACGCCCGCCCGCTTCGGGGAAATCGACGTCCGTCGCATCAACGTGCGCGAAGCCGACGGCCGGCTGCGCCTGATCGTCAGCAACACCTCGCACTTCCCGGGCCTGGTATTCCGCGGCAAGGATCATCCGCATCCCAACCGCAAGACGACCGGCGTGCTGTTCTTCAACGACGAGCAGACCGAGAACGGCGGCCTGCTGTTCCACGGTCGGACCGACAAGGACGGCAAGGTCACGGGTGGCGGGCACCTCTCCTTCGACCAGTACGAGCAGGACCAGGTGATCCAGCTCGCGCATTCGGAGTCCGGCGGCAAGCGCTGGGCGGGCCTGGTCTTCCATGACTACCAGGACGGACCGATGGATCTCGACGCGTGGGAGAAAGCCGAGGCCATGCCGGCGGGCGAGGCGAAGGACACGGAGATCAAGCGCCTCGGCGAGCGCTACGGGCCGAAACGGCGCCTGTTCCTCGGCAAGACCCGGGATCGCAACAGCGACATCGGCCTGTTCGACGCTGCCGGCAAGGTGCGCCTGCGCCTGCGCGTCACGCCCGACGGCGCGCCGTCGATCGAATTCCTGGACGACAGCGGCAAGGTCGTCAGGACCATCGACCAGTCGGCCCAGCCGGCCGGCTAGGGCGTTGCCGCGACCCGAAACCCGGGGCCGGCGGCTGGCGGATTTGGCGGTCTGGAACATCGTAAACGGGTGGGCGGCGCCGCTTGCGCCGCTTCGATCCCTGCTGGCGGCTCGAGGAGGGTCTGGTGGACGAGAAGATGCTGGCGCGCCGGGCGGCGGGCCTGGCGACGAGCTTCCCGGCGCCGCACTTCCCCTCGGAGCTCGCCGCCCAGGTCATCCCCTTCGATTCCGGCTTCGCGTTCCCCGGTGTCCTGCCCGACCTCACGCACTTCGCCCAGGCTGCGCTGACCACGCATCGCGAAGAGTCGCTGCAGTACGCCCCCACGCAGGGCAATCCCGAGCTGCGCGCGTGGCTGGCTGACTACATGAACGCGGACGGCTGCAGCGTCACGGCGCGCGACATCATTATCGTCAACGGTGCCAAGCACGGCCTGGACCTCATCAGCCGCCTGCTGCTCGACGAGGGCGATTCGATCGTCGTCACGGCGCCCATGTACTTCACCGCGATTCCGATCTTTCGCAGCTTCGGCGCGCAGTTCGCCGAAGTCGGGCAGGATCGCGACGGCCTGCGCGTGGAAGAGCTCGAGGAGATCTTCGCGTACTTCGAGGCGGAAGGTCGCCGGCCGCCGAAGCTCATCTACAACGTCGTCGACTATCACAACCCGACCGGCGTGACGATGTCGCGCACGCGGCGCGAAGCGCTGATCGATTTCGCCGTGCGGCGCGGCGTCTGCCTGGTCGAGGACAACCCGTACCGGCGCGTGCGTTTCGAGGGCGACCCGCTGCCGTGCCTCAAGGCGCTCGACCGGGCACGCACCGTGTTCCACGTCGGCACCTTCTCCAAGCTGATCGCGCCGGGCCTGCGCATCGGCTGGATCGCCGCGGACGCCGACAGCGTCGCGCGCCTGATGCAGCTCAAGTCCGACGGCGGCACCAATCCGCTGATCCAGCGCATGGTGCTGGAGTTCTGCCGCTCCGAGGCGTTTGCCGAGCACGTGGTCCGCGTGCAGGCCGCCTATCGCGAGCACCGCGATCGCATGGTGGCGGCGGTGCGCCGCGAGCTGCCGCAGGCGGCGATCACTCTCCCGCACGGCGGCTATTACCTGTGGCTCAGCTTCCCCGAGAACGTCGACGGCGACGCACTCGCGCGCAATGCGGCCGCCGCCGGTGTCAATGTCATTGCCGGCACGCGTTTCTTCGCGCCGTCCGTCGATGCTTCCGGCCGGCGGCGCGCGCCGCC
>Ga0187894_10006651_pt1 | contig 11257 bp, 11 predicted proteins | sample GBC1701081metaG_FD_136650 | JGI IMG/M metagenome (GOLD analysis project Ga0187894, IMG submission 136650) | White microbial mat communities from a lava cave in the Kipuka Kanohina Cave System on the Island of Hawaii, USA - GBC170108-1 metaG ...
CTTGCCGAATTCCGTCGTCATGCCACCGAACGGCCGCTGGTAGATCTTGCCCTCGGCCGTGCGGCTGAACGGCACGCCGTAATGCTCCAGCTCGATGATCGCCGGAATCGCCTCGCGGCACATATACTCGATGGCGTCCTGATCACCCAGCCAGTCCGACCCCTTCACCGTGTCGTACATGTGCCAGCGCCAGTCGTCGGCACCCATGTTGCCCAGCGCCGCCGACATACCGCCCTGTGCCGCCACGGTGTGACTGCGGGTGGGAAATACCTTGCTGATGCAGGCGGTCTTCAGCCCCTGGGCAGCGATGCCGAAGGTGGCACGCAACCCGGCGCCGCCGGCACCGACGACCACGACGTCGTAGGTATGGTCGACGACCTTGTAGGCGCGGCCAGCGATGGACATGGCGCCCATAGCGCCATGGGTCGGCGCACCCGGCTTCTCGTCGAGCGGCATGAAGGCTCCCTCCGCAATCCCGAGGTTCAGCCTATCCCATCAGAGCCGCGTTGGCGTTATCAAAGGAATGTGCTTCGCCGAGCGGCGCGCATCATCGATGCGTCGCGTGTGTCGACGAGGCTCTAGCGGCCGGCCGATCGCGAGATCGACTTGATGGCGCCCCGCGGGCGGCCAGAGAGCGCCGCAACCTTCTGATCCTGGGCTTCGATGATCGTGCGGACGACAGCGTCGCCCTCAAACCCGTCCAGTTCCGAATTGGCGATTTTACGGTTCGAGGTGCGTGAGCCGTCCTCGTAAACGACATCGAATGCAGTGAATTCGCCACTGCTCTTCTTGCGAGACATCGGTTGCTCCATTGTCGATGGACCGCCGACGCCGGTCCTCGATATGTTCGGTGGTAACATCGCCCGACACGGCTTTCCGTGCCGGCGACGAGACAGCGAAGGCCACTCATCACGCGTGGCCCGCGCCGCCTTTTCAGTCCTTGTGCTCGGGCCCGCCGCGCCGGTCTATCGGGGCAGGTCCCTCTTCCCCGCCTTGCTTCGGCGCCCCTTCCGCCGCGGCAGCCGCTGCCTTGCGCTCATCCGACCGTTCCTGCCGCTGCCTCAGCTTCTCTTCACGCCGGGCTCCTTGAGCGCGGGCGCGCTCGGCGCGCTGCTGGCCGTAGTTGGGTTTGAATGCCATCGGTCGCCCCTGATGATCGTGTTCCAGACCACGCACGTTGATGGCGTGGATCGCCCGTCACGGCTCGATGTCGGCGCCTTTGAGAGGTGCGGTCTCCGGCTCCGCGGTGGCAGCCTCCTTGGCCAGGCGGAGGGCCCGAAGGCGGGCCGTCTTGGCGGCGTCCGCTTCAAGCAATCTCACCCGTTCCTCCTCCCTTGTCTTTTGCAGCTCCCTGAGGAGCTCTTCCTTTCGCTGGAGGCTCGACCGCTGTAGTGCCCGATGTCCGCGGGCCGGGTCCTGCATCTCACCTGCCGTCATGACGGGGCTCCTCGTGCTCGGATCTTGTCAGCGCAACACGCGCCCAGATATGCACGAAATCCCGGAACTGACGGTCCGCCGAGCCGAGCATCGGCGCATGTCCAGGGCATTCTGCCGGGTGCGCGACAGTCTGTGTCAGGACAGACTCAACAGAACCGGCCGCTGTCGGCGGTTCTTGTATCACCCTTTATCGACGAGGACAGGACAAATTGGTACGCGAAGCACGATTGCCCCGCGTCGATGGCAGAGACGGCAGAATGACGTGACGAGGCGCCAACCGCCTACGGCTGGAGCCGGTACCCGCCCTTGTCCGTGACCAGGATCGCGGCGTTCGCCGGGTCCTTCTCGATCTTCTGGCGCAGCCGGTAGATGTGGGTCTCCAGCGTGTGCGTGGTAACGCCGGCGTTGTAGCCCCAGACCTCGCCCAGCAGCTGGTCGCGGCCGACGGCGCGGGTGCCGGCGCGGTAGAGATACTTGAGGATCGAGGTTTCCTTCTCGGTCAGCCGCACCTTCTTCTTGCCGCCCTTCTCCAACAGCATCTTGGCGGCCGGCTGGAACTCGTAGGGACCGATCTGCAGGATCGCGTCCTCGCTGCGCTCGTGCTGGCGCAGATGGGCGCGCAGGCGGGCCAGCAGCACGTTGATGCGGAACGGCTTGGTGACGTAGTCGTTGGCACCCGAATCCAATCCCAGGATGGTGTCGGCGTCGGTATCGGCGCCGGTCAGCATCAGGATCGGCGCACGTACGCCCTCGCGCCGCATCAGCTTGCAGATGTCGCGCCCATCGCCGTCGGGCAACGCCACATCGAGCAGGATGGCATCGAAAAGCTGCTTCTTGGCGATCTCCAGCCCCTCGGCGCCGGTCGACGCCTGAATGGTGAGGAAACCGTCATAAAGCTCGAGTTGCTCGACAAGCACGGTGCGCAGCGAGGCATCGTCGTCGATCAGGAGGATCTTCTTGCCTTTGGTTGCCATCTCTTGTCCCGGAGCGATCGAGGCGGATACGCCGCCAGCCGCCGGCTCAGATGCGGAAGGGTGGGATTGCATCGCTTTATACCATTGGGTGGGTGTGGGCGACCATGATGGCCCGAGTATAGTTTCAATGCCCGTCACGCCCGTTCACGGTCCGGTTAGGGACAGACGGGACGTCGCGCGCCCCGCAAAGGGGCAAAACTATAATCCCATCAAGACCTTAAGCCTGGCTCCCAGGGGACCGGCGGGGTTCAGCAGGCCTTCCACGATGGAAAAATGATTGTCGTCCGGCGTCTCGATGACGGCCAGCGGCGGCACCCCCGCGCGGGTCAGCGCCGCACCGTAGTCGCGGGTCTGGCGCACCAGTTCGGGCAGTTCGGCAGCACCGACCGCCAGGATTGTAGGCGGCGTGCCGGGGTTGATGTGCCGGATGGGACTGAGGCTCGCCGCCTCGGCGGCGTCCATGCGGCAGGCGGCATTGAGGTAGTTGAGCTGGATCGGCTCAAGATCGTAGAGGCCGGACAGCGGGAGGGCGCCGGCGAGGGCGTTCTTTGGCAGGCCGCGCGCCGACCAGTCCGTATGCGCCAGGCTGGCCGCGATATGGCCGCCGGCGGAATGGCCGGCCACCACCAGGCGCCCAGGGTCGAGCCCGATCTCGCCCGCGTGCACGTGTAGCCAATCGACGACCTGGCGGGTCTGCTCCACCAGCGCCGTCATGGTGACGGTCGGACAGAGATCGTAGGTCGCCGCGATGTAGAGCGCCCCCATGCGCGTGGCCGCGGGCGCCAGGAAGGAATAGATGTCCTTGTCACCGCCTTGCCAATAGCCGCCATGGACGTACAGCAGTGCCGGGCGGCCGCCGGACGGCGCCGGTCCCGGTGGCGCGAAGACGTCGAGTCGCTGGCGTGGCGATGGCCCGTAGGCCAGATCGAGCTCACAGGGCGCCTGCGCACGCACCCCGGCGCTTTGTGCTGTCCAGCGATCGACGTAAGTCGCCTGGAAATCCGGCACGGCGAGGCGATTGTTATAGGCGGCATCCAGGCCGGCCTGGTCGAAATCGCGATAGATCAGGGTCATGGAACCATCGCAGGACGGAAGATGAGTAATAGGATAATCCGAGGGTAACACTTTCTCATTCGCGGAAGTGGTTCGACAGGCTGGAGTGGCGTGCGGTCGACAGGTAAAAGGGCGCCACCATGCCAAATCCTTCTTCCCGTCGCGGCGACATCCGACCGGCTGACGCCGTGTCCCCTTCGCCTTTGGCGACTGTCGAGCGTGCGGTCGCCGAGCTGCGGCGCGGGGGCGTCGTGCTGATCCGCGATACGGACGGTTCGGCGGGGCTGGCCGCAGCGGCCGAGTCCTGCGGCGACGCGACCCTCACCCGGCTGCGCGGGCTGGCCAGCGACGCGCCGGTACTGGTGACGACCCGGCGGCGGGCCGAAGCGGTCGGCATCGAGATCCCACCGCATATTGCCGGTGGCATGGGCGAGGCCAACAAGCCGATAACCCTGGACCTGCCGTTCGGCGTGCCGGTCGACGTGATCCTGCGCCCAACGGTGCCGGATCAGCATGTCCATATCGCCACCCGCCACCTGTCGCGGCCGACCGCCAGCCACGCACCGGGGATCGCCGAAGCGGCGATCGAGCTCTGCAAGCTGGCGCGGCTGATGCCGGCGGTCGTGTTGGGACCGCTGACCCGCGACCGCGCCCGGCCGTGGCGCGAATGGGCGGCAGCGCGGGATGCCCTCTATATCGAGGCCGACGAGGTCCGCGGCTACGAAAAGCGGGCGGCGTCCGAGCTGCGGCCGGTGGCTGACGCGCGCGTGCCCCTGGAAAATGCCGAGAACGCGCGCATCGTGGCCTGGCGGCCAGCCGATGGCGGCAAGGAGCATCTTGCCATCGTCATCGGCGAGATCGACCCGACGGCACCCGTGCTGGTGCGGCTGCATTCGGAGTGCTTCACCGGCGACCTGCTGGCCAGCCTGCGTTGCGACTGCGGCGAGCAGCTGCGCGGCTCCATCGCTGAGATCGCCCGCCACGGCTCGGGTGTGCTGCTGTACCTGGCGCAGGAAGGCCGTGGCATCGGGCTGGTCAACAAGCTGCGGGCGTACCAGCTGCAGGACGGCGGCTTCGACACCGTCGACGCCAACGAGCAGCTGGGCTTCGACCCCGACGAGCGCCTGTATTGGCCTGCTGCCACCATCCTGCAGCAGATGGGCATCGCCAAGATCCGGCTGATGACCAACAACCCGGAAAAGATCGGCCAGCTCTCGTCCTACGGCATCACCGTGGTCGAGCGCGTGCGCCACGTCTTTCCGGCCAACGGCCACAACGAGAAATACCTGCGCACCAAGGCCGAGAAGAGCGGGCACCTGTTCTGAACGACAATAAGCTGCAAATTCCCCTTGCGGCCGGCGCGCGAATTCTGTAGTGAGCACATACTCACTAACTGACGAGCGGCTCACCACCGCTTGTCGCAAGGAGTCGCCGCATGGCCTCCCGGCCGCTGAACGTTCAGGACCCGGACCTGTTCAAGCACATGCGCCAGCAGGACGCTGGCGTGTTCGCCCAGGCCGCTGGCCACTTCCAGGTCTATATCGCCGTGCGCCGCACCAACGAGGAGGCGCTGCAGTACATCGGCCGTAAGGGCTATGTGCCCAAGCGGCTGGACTGCAAGGCCAAGACCGCCGACTTCGACGCCCTGATCAACGGCACGGTGTACAAGACCGCCGGCCTGGTGGTGGACCCGGGCATCGTCGGCGCCAACGCCTACACCGGCGGCAAGTACGCCAAGGCGCTGGCGGAGTGGGACAAGTTCCGCCCGCACCTGACGCCGATCGGCGCCAACGGCCAGCTGCCGCTCTATCTGCCGGCGGACCGCTCCTACATCGTGCAGACGGACCCCAACAGCGTCCACTACGGCTGCATCATGCTGAGCCCCTATGGGCTGCGCACCAATGCCCATTACGTGCACGGCGACTACGATCTCTATGCCATCGTGCCGGCCGGCGACAAGCAGTCGAACGTCTTCGTCGAAGAGACGCGGCTGGGACAGAAGCATGTGCGCGGCAAGGAGCTGCTCGACGTGCAGACGTTCGTGAACTCGCGCATCGGCGCACCGATGGTGCTGCACGGCGCGCAGGAGCACTACAGCGACGATGTCGACGACAAGATCGACGTGTTCTTCCCCGACGGCATCACGGTGAAGAGCTATATCGGGCCGGAGGCCATCCGCATGCTGTACCAGCAGGAGTTCGGCGGCCGCCCGCTGCACAAGGCCGGCACGCCGACCACACCTGCCGGCGGACTGTGGAAGCGCGGATAGTTTTCGGACCGCGGGCGTCCACGCCCGCATCAGCGCGCCAGCACCGACTGTTTTTCGCTCTCCGCTTCGCTACGAGCGATGCGCGCGTGGACGCCCGCGGTCCAAAACCGTTAGGGTCCGGCATCCACACCGCCACAACGTGAGTGCCGTTCCGTGACCCGTCCCACCGTTGCTTCGCTCGCCGCCGACCTTGCCTCGGGCCGAACCACCAGCCGTGCGCTTGCCGAACAGGCGCTGGCGCGTATCGAGGATCCGACGGGCGAAGGCGCGCGCGCCTTCGTCAAGGTCTACCGCAAGCAGGCCCTGGCCGCTGCCGATACCAGCGATGCGTTGCGCAAGGCCGGACTGGTCGCGTCGCCACTGGCCGGCCTTCCCGTGTCGATCAAGAACCTCTGCGACGTCGCCGGCGAAACGACGCTGGCCGGTTCGAAGGCGCTGGACGACGCGTCGCCGGCGACAGAAGACGCACCTGTTGTGGCGCGCCTGCGCGCTTCGGGCGCCGTGATCGTCGGCAGCACGAACATGAGCGAGTTCGCCTTCTCCGGCGTCGGCGCCAACCCGCACTACGGCACGCCGGGCAATCCCGCCGACCGCACACGCGTGCCCGGCGGTTCGTCGTCGGGTGCTGCAGTCTCGGTCGCCGACGGCATGGCGGTGGCGGCGCTGGGCACCGACACCGGCGGCTCGGTGCGCATCCCCTCGGCCGTCTGCGGACTGACGGGCTTCAAGCCTACCGCACGGCGCGTACCCATCGACGGCGTGGTGCCGCTGGCGACGTCGCTCGACTCGATCGGGCCGCTGGCGAACTCGGTCGAATGCTGCGCCATCGTCGATGCGGTGTTCGCCGGCCAGCCGATCGACGTGCCGGCGGCGGCGCGCCTCAATGCGCTCAGCTTCGCGGTGCCCAAGCATTTCGTGATGAACGACCTCGACGCGACCGTGTCAGCCGCCTTCAGCCGGGCACTGACCGTGCTGGCGACCGCCGGTGTGCGCATCATCGAGATCGACCTGCCGATGCTCGACGAGTTGCCGGCCGTCAACGCCAAGGGCGGCTTCGCGGCATCCGAGGCTTACGCCTGGCACAAGGACCTGATCGCGCGCCGCGAGAACGTCTACGACCCGATCATCGCCCCGCGCATCAAGCGCGGCGCCCAGATGACCGCCGCAGACTATATCGAGCTGCTCGGCAAGCGCGCCGACCTGCAGAAGCGCGTGTCGGCAGTCACGGCGAACTTCGATGCCGTCGTGATGCCGACCTGCCCGATCGTGGCGCCCAAGATCGCCGATGTCGCCGATGCTGACGGCTTCACCCGCAACAACATGCTGCTGTTGCGCAACTGCAGCGTTGGCAATTTCCTCGACCGCTGCGCGCTCTCCATCCCCTGCCATCGCGCCGGCGAGCTGCCGGTGGGCTTCATGGTCATGGGCGAAACGATGAGCGACCGGCGCACGCTGGCGATCGGCCGGGCGGTAGAGGCCGTGCTGCGCGCAGGCTGACGTCGGCACCGCAAGACCTGGGAGCGCGGGCGTCTCGCCCGCCTTCGCCCGTAGCGCAAGCGGAGGGTGCACTCGCCACGGTCGGCGCTTCGTGCGCCGATGCGGGCCGGAGGCCCCCGCTCCCAGGGGCCGCCGCTCCGTCAGCGTGTGCCCCACACCCATGGCCGATCGGATTGATCCTGTGCCTGCCAGGCCGCAATCTGGTCCTTATAGGTGAGCGTCATGCTGATGTCGTCGAGGCCATCGAGCATGGCCTTGCGACGCTTGGGATCGATCTCGAACTTGATCTCACGGCCGCGGGGCGAGATCACCACCTGGCGCTCGAGATCGATGGTGACGCGGGCGTTGCCCGGCGCGGCGCGCATTTCCTCGGCCAGGCGTTCGACCTCGGCCAGCGGCAGCGCCACCGGCAGCAGGCCGTTCTGGAAACAGTTGTTGAAGAAGATATCGCCGTAGCTGGGCGCGATGACTGCCTTGATGCCCAAGCCCATCAAGGCCCACACCGCGCCCTCGCGGCTGGAACCGCAGCCGAAATTGTCGCCGGCCAACAGGATCGGTGCGCCACGGTAGGGCGCCTGGTTGAGGATGAAGTCAGGATTCTCCGAACCGTCCGGCCGATAGCGGATCGCTTCGAAGCAGTACGGCCCCAGTTCATCCTTCTGCAGGCCGACCAGCCGTTCGATGCGGATCACGACATCGGTGTCGACGTTCTGGCGCATCAGCGGCGCTGCGACACCTTCAAGGCGCGTGAACTTGTCCATAGCGGCCTCCTGTGGTCGCCTCACATCTTGCGCACGTCGGTGATGGCGCCGCTGATGGCCGCGGCGGCAGCCATTGCCGGCGAGGCGAGGTGCGTGCGCGCTCGCGGCCCCTGGCGACCGACGAAATTGCGGTTCGACGTCGACACCGAACGCTGCATCGGCGGTACCGTCTCACCGTTGGAGGCCAGGCACATCGAGCAGCCGGGTTCGCGCCAGTCGAAACCGGCCGCTGTAAAGACGCGGTCGAGTCCTTCGGCTTCGGCCTGCTTCTTGACCCGCTCTGAGCCGGGCACTACCCATGCTGTGACGTGCGCCGCCTTCTTGCGTCCGCGTACGATATGCGCCGCGGCGCGCAGGTCCGAGATGCGGCTGTTGGTGCAGGAGCCGATGAAGACCCAGTCGATGCGGGTGCCTTCGATCGGTTTGCCCGGTTCGAGGCCCTGATAGTCGAGCGCCGCCTTCCAGGCGCTGCGCCGGTTCTCGTCGGGTGCCACGGCGGGATCGGGTATGGCCTTGTCGACGGCGATCACATGCTCCGGGCTGGTGCCCCAGGTGATCTGCGGCGCGATCTTGGCCATGTCGATGCGATGCTCGGCATCGTAGACAGCGTTGTCGTCACTGGGCAGCGTGCGCCAGTGCGCGACGGCAGCATCGAAGGCCGCACCCTTCGGCGCAAAATCGCGGCCTTCGATAAACTGATATGTAAGATCGTCCGGCGCAATCATGCCCATCTTGGCGCCCATCTCGATCGAGAGATTGCAGATGGTGAAGCGCCCTTCCAGCGGCAGCGCGCGGATCGCCGAGCCGGCGTACTCCACGGCAAAGCCGGTGCCGCCCGCGGTGCCGATCGTGCCGATGAGATGCAGGATCATGTCCTTGGGCGTCACGCCCGGCATGAGGCTGCCGTCGAAATCGATGCGCATGCGCTTGGGTTTGCGTTGCACGAGGGTCTGCGTTGCCAGCACATGCACCAATTCGGACGAGCCGATACCGAAGGCGAGCGCACCAAGGCCGCCATGGGTGCAGGTGTGGCTGTCGCCGCACACGATGGTGAGGCCAGGCAGGCTGAGCCCCAACTCCGGCCCGATGATGTGCACGATGCCATGCCCGTCCTGACCGAGATCGAACAAACGTACGCCGAGGTCCTTGGCGCGCCGCCGCAGCGGCGCCAACAGCTTGTGCCCCGGCGCAAAGGTCTCGCTGGTACGCCCCGGCAGCGTGGAGACGGCATGATCCGGCGTGGCGAAGGTGAGCTCAGGGCGTGCAAGCCGGTAGCCTTTGTGCTCGACCTCCCCCAAGGCACGGGCACCGGAGAGATCGTGCAGCAGGTTACGGTCGATATGCAGCAGTGCGAAGCCGCCGCCGAGATCGGCAACGACATGGCGGTCCCAGATCTTGTCGAACAGCGTCTTGCCGGTCATGGCAGCGTGTCCTTTCGTGAATGGCCCCGATAGTTCCGCACGTTGCACCGTCGCGACAAGCTGCGTTTTTGGCGCCCGAGGGCATACAATTCACCACTCGACAACAAATACAACCGGCCAGCAGGATGTCGCCCAAAGATGCTTCCGCCTGTCGCGGAACGAGGAAACGTTATGCCCGACGCTGATCGTCGACCCTCTCTATGGCCGCTGCTGATCAGTTGCAGTGCCATCCTGGCGATCTCGCTGGGTATCCGTCACGGCTTTGGCATCTATCTGGCGCCCATGTCGCAGGACAATGGGTGGGGCCGCGAGGTGTTCGCGTTCGCCATCGCGCTACAGAACCTGGTGTGGGGCGCAGCCCAGCCTTTCACCGGACGCATTGCGGATCGCTATGGCGCCGGCAGGGCCGTTGCGCTGGGCAGCGTGTTCTACGTCGCCGGGCTGATCGGCATGGCCAGCATCGCATCGGCCAGCGGTTTCGTGTTGGTCACCGGCCTGCTGTTGGGCATCGGCTTGGCCGGCACGTCGTTTTCGGTCGTGTTCGGTGCCGTGGGGCGCGCCGTCGCCCCCGAAAAGCGCAGCATGGCGCTGGGCATTTCCGGCGCCGTCGGATCGTTCGGTCAATTCGTGATGCTGCCGATGGGCCAGTCGGTGATGGAAGCGGTCGGTTGGTCGATGGCGTTGATGCTGTTGGCGGCATTGGCGGCCGCCATGCTGCCGCTGTCATTTGCCGTGTCTGAGCGCAACGCCGGCGTTCATGCGGCAGCCGAAATGTCGGCCGGCGAGGCGCTGCGTACGGCATCGCGGCACGGCGGTTTCTGGCTGTTGTCGTTGGGCTTTTTCGTTTGCGGGTTCCAGGTGGTGTTCATCGGAACCCACCTGCCGGCATTCCTGGTCGACAAGGGACTTTCCGGCAGCAGCGGCGCCGCAGTGCTGGCGTTGGTCGGTCTGTTCAATATCGTCGGTTCGTTTCTGGCTGGTTATCTTGGTGCACGCATGCGCAAGGGCTGGCTGCTGTCAGCGATCTACTTTTGCCGCGCCATTGTCATCATGCTGTTCGTTTTTTTGCCCGTCACCACTGTCTCCGCCTGGGCCTTCGGCATTGCCATGGGCTTCCTGTGGCTCAGCACCGTTCCCGTGACCAATGCGGTGGTGGCTGGCATTTTCGGCGTGCGCAACATGTCGATGCTGGGCGGGATTGTGTTTTTCTGCCACCAGATCGGAGCCTTCCTCGGCAGCTGGCTTGGCGGCTATGTCTACGATCGCCTCGGTTCCTATGATCTCGTCTGGCTGACCGCGATCGGGCTCAGCATTGTCGCGGCGCTGCTTAACTTGCCTATAAAAGAGGAACTCGTGCCGCGCCTGCGTGCTGCCTGAACACTTCGACCGCCGGAATTGATCGAATCTCATGATGCTGCACTGCATCGTTGCACGATCGTGACAGGGGCCTTTGCCGAATGACCGGTTGGTCCACCCGTGAAAGTGGCAATCATCGATCGGCGCACGATCCTTCTGCGCCATGAGCCCACGCCTGGCCGATCCACGCTCGATCTGCGTCATATTGACCGAGCCGCCGGATTCCGTCATCGCTGCCCGGGTTCTGTATCATGGCGCACGGATTGATTTCACCCTGTGAAACCGACTGTCCCATGATATCGTAAATGCACCGCCTTACAGGCGGTTCATCTCGTCCCGGCGGTTGATCGCACCACTGTCAGCGGCCGGGAAGGGCAACGCAGTACGGTCTATTATGACGGTTGTGCTGGCGATTTCGATCTTCGCGGCCACGCTGAACAGGGCTATGCTACCTCTCGACCGGCGGTTGCATATGCGTTTGTAAGCGGA
>Ga0187894_10006652_pt1 | contig 11257 bp, 14 predicted proteins | sample GBC1701081metaG_FD_136650 | JGI IMG/M metagenome (GOLD analysis project Ga0187894, IMG submission 136650) | White microbial mat communities from a lava cave in the Kipuka Kanohina Cave System on the Island of Hawaii, USA - GBC170108-1 metaG ...
CTACTTTGTTAGATTAAAATTTCACCGTAATTTCTGATATTACTGAACTTATTTGATTTAACCCGCGAATACGGGCTAAAAACCACAATTCGTCAGTTATTTTATTCTGACAAAGTAGAACTAGGTTTTGTTCATTATCGAACATTTATGCCCGTATTGGTTGGTGACAATTTTTTATTTCGCAAATAAACTGCCTTCCGCTCTAACTTATTAACGCGCAAAATATAGCAAAAGGAAAACCTTAAATGAAGCAAGATAAAATCAGAGGCATTGCTTTGATTGCCGGTTCATTGGCAATTGTTATCGTAATGGCATTTCATCCGACAGGTCACGACATTATAACAGGTCAGGCAATGCTCAATAAAATCGTTCATTCGTTGGTAATTGCTACCATACCAATTCTTATTTTCGGTTTCTTGGGATTTTCTCACAGGGTTGGAATGGATAAATCCACCGTCCAATTTGCTTTTATCACTTATGTCTTAGGTAGTTTTGCCGTGATGTGCGCGGCTGTCATAAATGGTCTGGTCGCCCCGACTTTGCTTGAGGATATGATTTCAACCGATGATGTGACGCGCCAAACATTACGTTTGATTTTAGACGATAACGGGTTACTCAATGCCGCTTTCTCAAAAGTCTTTGTTGTGGCTACATCAACATCCATTATCTGCTGGTCAATTGCGATTTTCAAAAAGAACACTCTGTCAAAAATTACCGCTATCATCGGAATCGTCATTGGCGTCTTGGGAATCGCAGGCATTCTTTCAGGTCATCTGCGTATGAACATACACGGCTTTGGACTTTTGATTCTTGCACAAGCCGTCTGGAATGTTTTGATTGGAGTTTTAATGATTGGTTCGGATAAATTCTTAGCTGAAGAATAGTCTTTTTTCTTGTGATTAACGAGCGAGTCAAATCCGTGTAAATCAACTTAAATCCGCCCAATCCGCCTTCTATACAAACTTTGTATGTGCGCCTGTTTTATTTCAGACAGGCACTTAGTATTTGAAAAATAATCGCCCGCGAAAAGACGCGAAATCAAATCAATTTCATTAGCGTTTTTTCGCGTTTTTCGCGGGCATAATCCTTATATCAAATTCACGTTTTTTAACTTCTTATTTGGTCTTGGCAATCTTGGTTTGACCGCTTAAAATTTCGCGTATTATTTGCTCTTGGATCGGTTTGGTGAAATGCACCGGGTCGTCGTAGTTTTCTTTCTTCGTAGTTACTTCGTTTTCGTAATCAAAATCATAAACCTTTGCAATTGCCGAAAGGTCTGTACGCATTTGCTGATTCTCTTTTTCAAGGTGATGGCTTTTAACTAAATTTTGTGTATCAACGTGCGTCGGGAAAATTACAAAAGCGAGTTCTATATTTTTCTCTTTGCAGTACTTAGCCAATTCTTCCAGCTCTTTTTTGTATTTGACAGGATAGACGTACTTTTGAAAATAGCCGCCCATCACGTCATTTAGTTCGTGTTTCCAAAACGTCTCTTTATCAACATTCGGTTTGCCGATTTTCATATCGGTTTTCGTAATTTGGCTGTACGCACTTGTGAAGGCAGATTGAAGAACGGTTTTGTTTACAAAATAGAGCGTGGGGTTTTCCTTGAACGAAGGATAAAGCTTTGTTCGTTCGGTGATGTTGTAATCGTTATAGGTGTCCAGGTTTATGCCTATGATAGCTTTTTTAAGTTCTGTCCTTTTTGACGCAAAATAGAAAGTGTCTATTACCTCTCGCAGTGTTCCGCCGCCATATGCAAAGTTATAAAAGTCTTCGTTCGCAACAGCTTTGACATCCTCAGACTTCAAAGACTGCATACGCGAATCGCCTAGCAGGATTTTATCTTTCGGCACTTTGTCAAACTCTGCCATCTTCCACACACAAGGATTAAGTTGAAATGCCGTAGAACGCTTTACATCATCAGAAACAAACGAACTTGAAGTTAAGAAATTAAACGGGTCAACAGCAAAGATTAACAACACATAGACCACGAACGGCACGCTAAACAAAGCCATTCGCTTTAATAATCGGCGTACATCAAAAAGTTCTTTTTTCGTTTCAGCAGTAACTTCAGAATTGGAAGTAGATGAACTGCTGTGATTCATTGAAAGCTCCGAAGAAGAGTATTGCGATAACGATTGCATAATAAAAACTCCAACGCAAACCTGTTGATAGATTTGCCAATAAATTTCTGCCGCTGTCCATGCGTTGTAACCAATGCGTGACGAACAAAACCAAGAGCGCGACGATTGCGATAATGAATTCCGATTTGTCGTGCTGCATTAAGATATTCATCTTGATAAAGACAAGACTTTGTAAATCAGACGGAAGCGTCGTTAAGCCCGAAAACAGATGTGTGACGATATAAAAAGCATCCGAAACATTGTTTGCGCGAAAGAAAATCCATGCGAAACAAGTCAAGGAAAACGTAAACAAAATCTGTCCTGCACGAACAGCCCAAAAGCCAAACGTGCCTCCTTCAAACTTGAAAAGATTTCCGCCCGTGAGTTTGTCCCATTGAATTTCCATTATCAGATAAAGCCCGTTAAGCCCGCCCCAAATAACGTAAGTCCAATTCGCTCCGTGCCACAGACCGCTTATCAAAAACGTAAAGAAAAGATTGAAATACCAACGCGGAATTGCGACACGACTTCCCCCAAGCGATATGTAAAGATAATCTCTGAACCAAGTCGAAAGCGATATGTGCCAACGCTTCCAAAACTCCGCGATTGATTTGCTGAAATACGGGCGGTCAAAGTTCTTCATCAACTTAAAGCCCATCACTTGAGCCGAACCGAGCGCGACATCCGAATAGCCTGAAAAATCGCAGTAAATCTGAAACGCGAAAAAGACTGTTGCGACAATTAACGATATGCCCTGATAAGAATGTGGGTCGTTGTAAACTGTATTTACAAACGGCGCGAGACGGTCTGCGATAACAACCTTTTTGAAAAGCCCCCACAACATAAGTTGAAGCCCCGCGACAACACGCGAATAATCAAAATAGTGTTTTGTGTGAAATTGCCAAAGAAGATTTTGCGGACGTTCGATGGGACCCGCCACCAACTGCGGATAGAACATCACATAGAGCGCAAAGATGCCGAAATGTCTTTCGGGTGGCGTCTTTTTTCTATAAACTTCAATCGTGTAACTCAACGATTGAAACGTATGAAACGACAGACCAATCGGCAACAGAATCTCCAGCATTGGCGGAACGGGCAAAGAAAGATGTGCAAAAGACAGAACATCTCTCAAAGACTCGTTTAGAAAATTGTAGTATTTGAAAAAAGCAAGGACGCCCACATTTGCGATGATGCTTGCAACCAAAAAGAATTTTCGTTTTCGCCCTTCTGCCTTTTCAATCAAAATGCCTGCGGTGTAATCTACAACAATCGTGAAGAGAAGAATCAAAATATAGATTGGTCGAAAGACCATGTAAAAATAACAACTCGCCGCCAACAACAACGCCCAACGAAAACGATGCGGCAGCAAAAAATAGAGTGCCGTCACAACAGGAAAGAAAATCAAAAAATGGAACGAATTGAATAGCATTGGGGACTTGCTCCGTGATTTTGTTAGAGTAATTAAAGTTCTATATCAAACGATTTTGCAAAAATTAAACATATGAGATTAAAATTTTTGCTAATTTTTTTACGCCTTCTTTGATTTGTTTCTCGTCAAACGCGGTATAGCCAAGCACCAGAGCACCGCGCGAAGATTCTTTGTTGCGGTATGTGGAAATAGGTATGAGATGCAAATTAACTTCTGCCCCTTTTTGTGAAACCTCATTGTCGTTCACTCCGTTCGGCAACCAGCCGATGATGTGCATTCCTGCATCGGCTTTTGAAACCTCTAAAAAACCGTCGAGTCTCTTTTTAATTTCAGCAATTAAAATTTCCTGACGCTCTTCATAAAGCCCGCGCATTCGCCTGATGTGTCGTGCAAGATGTCCTTCAGCAATAAATTCGGCAAGGATGGCTTGGTTAAGTACGGGCGAATGTAAATCTGCAAGCGCACGTGCGGCTGTAAATACATCAACCAAATCCGGCGGAACGACCAGACAGCCTAACCGTAAAGACGGAAAAATTGTCTTGCTGAAACTTCCCAAATAAATCACACGCCCGTCACAATCAAGCCCTTGCAACGATGCAAGCGGACGCCCTGCATAACGATATTCGCTGTTGTAATCGTCTTCAATAATCCAAGCCTCGTTTTCGCTCGCCCATTTGAGCAAACTGAGCCGCCTGGCAAGACTCATGGTCACGCCCAGAGGAAATTGATGCGACGGCGTAACGTAAACAAGCCGCGCCGCCCTGCATTCTTTCTGAGCCTCTCTCAAATCAAATCCTTCGTCGTCAACCTCGACATGAACAACCTTTGCTCCCGCAAAGGCAAAACCATCACGCGCCCCTAAATAACAAGGCTCTTCCAACCAGACTTTATCTTGTGGGCCCAGCAGTACTTTGCTGATTAAATCAACACCTTGCTGAGTCCCGTTGATAATAATTACCTGTTCCGGCACGCATCGCACGCCTCTTGATGTTTCAAGATGCGCCGCGACGGCTTCGCGCAAAGGTCGAAATCCTGACGGATTTCCGTAACCCAATATGTCTCTTGGCGGATTTCTATGCCATTTCTGCGCGATTTTCGCCCAAACATCGAAAGGAAATTTATCCAATGCGGTAATTCCGTGTTGAAACGGCAAAAATGATGTCGCTTGATGACATCTTAAAACCTGACCGCTGTTTTTTAATAAACTTGTTCCGTAATGCGACAGGTTCAATTTCCGTTGAGGCTTTTTCACTTCCCTTTTTTGATTCTCTATGTGAGGGGTTTGTAAAAACTCTTCCGGTAAGTGCGAAGCAACAAAAGTTCCCGCGCCGATTTTGCCCTCAAGATAGCCTTCCGCAAAAAGTTGTTCGTAGGCATTAATTACTGTCATGCGCGATACGCCGAGTTGTTCCGCAAGCAAACGGGTGGCAGGTAGTTGCATATTTGATTCAAATTCCCCGCTTAAAATCGAACAGCGAATCGTGTCATAAATCTGTTTATAAATCGGACAGGAACTATTTTTATCATCAAGCATGATAAATGGAATGTTTGAATTGGTCATATTTTTTGCACCGCAAATTGGTCTATACGTTTTATCCGAAAGTGGCACTTGTGTAAAGACCAATTTTTCGTAAACTTCGCGTTGTTTTGGAAATAGTTTTCAAACCGACGATTTGATTGCGGTGAAAATTACAAACGGTAAATATGATGAAACAGTATTTGATTAACACTTTTCGATTTAACGATTGGGCAAACAAATTAACCTTATCTGCTATGCAAAATCTTGCCGATAAGAAAGAGTCGGTTATTTTGTTTAGTCATTTAATAAGGGCACAAAACAAGTGGATGCTCAGAGTCAAGAATGACCCGACAGAATCACAAATTAAATGGTTTGACACGCCATTTGAATTTGAGGAATTAACGAATCGTTGGGAAGTAAGCCTAAATGAATGGCTTGGGTTTTTGTCCGATTCGACTGATACCGATTTGGACAAAGAAATTTCTTACACTGCGGGTACGGATGAATCAAGCAGTTCAACGCTTTTGCACGACATAGCGTTACAACTCAACTACCACTCAATTCTTCATCGGGCGCAAATTTGTATGCGGATACACGAACAAGGCTTTGAACCGCCCCATGTAGATTACATCTATTACGTTTGGGAGAAATAAAGGGAAAACTTTTAACAAATAGGAGGCTTTTTATATGAAAAAATCAGACATAAATCCGATGCCCGAATATTACGAGCGTTACATAAATCTTGTTGCCGATGTCGAATTAGCGCAGGCTTTTGATGACAGCATTGTGCAATTAAAAAACTTAGACAGAAATTTACTGACCAAAATTGACGACAGAAAATATGCCGATGATAAATGGACGGTGAAAGAAATCATTCAACACCTTATTGATTGGGAGAGGATTCTCTCTTTTCGCACGCTGTTGTTTGCCAGACGCGAAGGTTCGATTCCACAAGGAATTGACCAAGACAGATTGGCTGAAAACATGAACGCGGAAAGAAGAACGATTGATGAACTTGTTGACGAATATCTTCTCGTGCGAACAGCAACCAAATCTTTGTTTGAAAGTTTTGATGACGAAACATTGAACAACAAAGGCACGAATTGGAAATACGAGCTATCGGTTTTAGCAATGGGATTCACTATCATCGGGCATCAAATAAATCACTTAAAAATCATAGAAGAAAAGTATTATCCGTTGATTGCCGAAAGTCTTAAAGCCGGGCAATAACGGATAGAAATTCAAAAGATAGATCGGTTAAACAAAAGAGATAAATCAATGAACGAAGCAACCGCAGTGGCGAAAAACAGGATTGAGACTATCAAAACCTTGTCGGAGTTTCTTCTAAAAGAGATTGAAGCTCTGCGAGAGAACAGTATTGAAATTTTGTGCGACACAATTGATTTGGCTAAAGAAGTTCAAAGATATGAACACGATTTAATACGTTCTGCTCTATTAAAAACAAACGGGAATCAACATCAAGCTGCCAAAATGCTTAATGTAAAAGTTACGACTTTGAACGCAAAAATCAAACGCTACGGAATTTTATATGTCAGACAAGTTGAACCAAACAGATAAAACAAGATTGCGGCGTTTACCCAAGCGCGGCAGTTTTGAACGCGAAACTATTTACAAAATCCTTGAGGAAGCCTTTATCTGCCACGTTGGATTTACAGTTGATGAACAGCCTTTTGTAATACCAACGGGTTATGCACGCGACGGAGATAATTTATTGATTCACGGTTCGGCAGCAAGCAGAATGCTCAGAGCAATGGCGCAGGAAATAGATGTTTGCGTTACTGTTACGTTGATTGACGGTCTTGTTCTGGCGCGTTCGGCTTTTCATCACTCGATGAATTACCGTTCGGTAGTAATTTTCGGCAAAGCAAAATTAATAACCGATGAAGAGGAAAAGCTAAAAGCTTTAACAGCTTTGACAGAACACATTATTCCCAATAGGTGGCAAGACGTTCGCCCGCCGACGCCATCTGAATTAAAAGCAACAATGGTTTTGTCTCTGCCAATCGAAGAAGCTTCTGCGAAGATTCGCACGGGCGACCCCGTTGATGATGAAGAAGATTACGAATTGAATGTTTGGGCAGGTGTAATTCCTCTGCGCCTTGAGGCTTTGTCGCCTGTCAACGATTCGCGCTTATGCCAAGATATAGAGCCACCCGCTCATGTACAAAATTATTCAAGGCAGTTAATTGAGGGGAGTTGTTTAAGAAATTAAATGGCTTTAGAGATGCGAATAAAATGTGAGAAGTGCATGGAACAACTTGAGCCTTCAGGCGAGGCTTACATCTGTATTTACGAATGTACGTTCTGCACAAACTGTACGAACGGAATGAAATCCATTTGCCCGAACTGTGGCGGTGAACTCGTGCGCCGTCCCCGTGCGAAAGATAAAAAAGCAAGGGAATAAAATTGGCTCGGTAGATAATTGAAAATAAGGTTTTCGTCGTTGTTCAGTAAAGGAGTTTAGCAACTTAATTAAACGGAGAAACAATATGGCAACGCTTTATCATCAGGTATGGATAAAAACCGAACGAGAGAATCTATACGAAGCAATAACGACTCAGAACGGAATCGGTAGCTGGTGGGACAAACCAACAGTCGTTGAATCCGATGACGGTTTGATGTTGGAGTTCAGCCCGGGCGCAGAACATGGTGTGCTGAGAATGAAAGTGTTAGATATGACACAAGGTCAGCGCGTCGAATGGGAGTGCATCAGCACACATCCCGAAAACAGTCCTGCATTTGCATGGACAAGCACACACATCGTCTTTGAAATTACGGAAAATGAAAAACTGACCATATTGGATTTCCGACACACTGGTTGGGATGAAAAGAGCAAGTATTTGGGGTTTTGTAATTTTGCCTGGGGCGTAGCACTGCAAAAGCTCAAAGATTTTTGTGAATCGCAAAGCAGTTAAACTTTAGTTCGTAGTTCAGTTCATCTATTAAAACCAAGTTGAAGTTTGAACTGAAAAATGCTTGGCTCTGTTATCTAAAACTTTGTCGGGTGAAACCTTATTTGCAGGCTGAAATGAATAAACCGCTTGGCATACATGACGCCTTCAGGGACGTTGCGTCTTGGTCAGATGAAATCTCCCGAATGTGGACAGAATCTTCTTATCTGTTTGGAATGGCGGAGAGAATCGCAAAAGCGGCAGAGGAAGCAGGAGAAATAACATCGGATGACTGCAAGCGTTGGCTTGAAGAGTTAAATGAGTTAGCTGCAAAAGGCAATTTCTTTTCCAGCATAAATTACTATATTTGTGCTGGAAATAAATGTTGAAACCCGCATTAAGTAAGGGCGTACAGTAGATTGTTCTGTGTTTCCACATTCTTAAAATATCTTATTTCGTGCAAGTTTGTGCATCTTTATATGGGATTATTTTTTAGCAATGAATACAATTTTTATTTGGTTATTATTATGTTTGATTTGGGGAACGACTTGGATGTTTATCAAGGTGGGTTTGAGTGATTTACCGCCGATAAGTTTCGCGGGAATACGATTCGTAGTTGCCGCCACAATTCTTTTGTTTGTTATCTTCTGGCAAAAAATCGAACTGCCGAAATCCCGCCGCATCTGGATGATAATTATTATTTCAGGTCTGTTTCAATTCTTCTTTAATTACGGATTGGTGTTTTGGGCTGAACAACATATCTCTTCGGGTTTGGCGGCTGTTCTGCAAGCGACGATTCCTGTGTTCGGTTTAATCCTTGCGCGTGTTTATGTGCCTGAAGAGAAAATAACTTTAATGAAAGTAGCTTCTATATTGCTTGGCATTATCGGCGTCGCCGTAATTTTCAAAGAGCAATTGCAAATCGGCGGACTGCTTTCTTTATTGGGAAGTTTAGCCATTGTTGTAGGAGCATTCATGGCAGCTTACGCAAGCGTTTTGACAAAAGCGTTCGGGCGCGAAATACATCCCGCAAGTCTGGTTTTCGGTCAGATGTTTGTCGGACTCGTGCCGCTTTGTTTGGTTGGATTCATCAGCGAAGGAAACCCTGTAAACTTTCGTTGGACTACGAGTGCGGTTGTTTGCGTGGTCTATCTTGCAATCGTGGGTTCAATCATTGCGTTCTGGCTTTATTACGATCTGCTCGGAAAAATTGACGTGACAAAAGCGATGATGATTTCGCTTGTTACGCCGCTTGTTGCGGTTATCGTTGGCGCAATCTATTTGGGTGAAAAGCTTGCGATTCAAACCTTGTTTGGCGGGCTTCTTGTGCTTGCGAGTGTGGGCTTGATTGTTATCAAACCGATTCTGAACCGTCGCAGAGTTTTCGGTTTATGAACGAAAAAATACTCATAGCTCAAACGGATAATGAAATTCAGAATTGTTATTCGGTGATGGCAGAATTGCGCCCTCACATACAAGCCGGAGAATTTCTTGAACGTGTAAAAAAACAAGAAGGTATTTCAGGTTTTCAACTCGCTTATATCATTGATGAAGAAGTCAAAGCCGTCGCCGGATTCAGAATTTCGGAATGGTTCGCCGGCGGTAAATATCTCTGTATCGAAGACCTTGTTTCAAAAGAAAGTGAAAGGTCAAAAGGGTATGGCGGAAAACTCTTTGATTGGTTGGTTGAATACGCAACTAAAGAAAACTGTGACCAGATTCAGCTTGTTTCCCACGTAAGAAGATTTGACGCTCACAGATTCTATTTGAACAAGCGAATGATTATCGAGGCTCACTATTTTTCAATGGCTTTAAGATGAATGTAAATCTTGAAATAAGAACAGATATTCCAGACGAGGCAGGGTCAATCGCGTCCGTTATAGCCAAAGCCTTTGAAAAACAAACCCTTCTATACTGAAAAAAGATTTACAGTCACCACACCGCCGTGCGAAGAAATAGAAAAACGCTTTGCATACCATACATTGTTTAGAAACCATTTTCTTGATACTAACAGTGTATAGAAATTAACATGACGCATTATTTTCAATATTGTCAGTTTCAATGTCAATCAAGGATAGGAATCTTACTTTTTTTCCATTAGCCCAACCGTTCACGGTTGGGAACTGATGGTCTAATCCAATTTTCAGCCCCGTTTAGGAGGCGAAAGATGGCTAAAGCCTCTATCAAAAGCACCATGAATGGGGCTGAAAAACTGATATATTTCGTTTCCCAGCCGTGAACGGCTGGGCTAGTGGAAAATTCATTGCTACTTTTGATTCGCATTTTCAATAGTTTGATATTAAAAACTATGTTCTTAACAAAACTGTCCCATGTTAAAATTTAGAAACGGTTAGAGTGGATGTTTATGGCTTAAACAGTAAAGCAACTCCGAAAACGCATAAATATCCTGCTATCGGCAAAGTTATAATCTGCTTGTGATTCCAGAACACACTTTTGACCATTAGTACCACTATCAAATAAATCCGTTTTCGATTTTGTATCGCAAATAACCGCTTAATTTTTCATGCGAAATGAAAGGTTTCTGTCATCAACCTACGGAGTGGAGTTAAAATTCTATGAAACGTGTCCATATTTTTACGTGCTGTAAATAAATAATACCCATAGAGTAACATAAAGAAATGGCAAAATTAAAAGTAATATTGATGGACGACGTTAGCCGATGGGATATGTGTGAATGAGCAAAAAGCGAAACGAGATAAGGAAGCTAAAAAAGGGAAAGAACGAGTGAGAACGGAAATGGCGATGATGCAAGACCAAAAAGGGAGATACCGAACCCTGGTGGCAGGAGAAGGAGTGTCGAGGGTGAAATTAAACAGCGCGGAAATCGTCAAGGAATATGGAGTAAAAGCGCGAGACGCTCGAAGCGGTGGCAATCACGGATGGGGCGAGAAGTTTGAAAAATGAAATCAAAGAAGTGTTTGGCGAGGAAGTAAGTCATATTTTAGATTGGTATCACGCGGAAGATAAAATCAGACAATTAATGACGCAGATAGCTTGCCACAAAGAAGCGAAAGAAAAAGCAAACGAGTTGATGATAAAAGAGTTATGGGAAGGCACAGGAGAGGAAGCGATTAATTATTTAGCGAAAATGGAAGTCAGGAACGAAAATAAAAGAGCGGAATTATTGGGATATTTAGAGAAAAACAGAAACTATCTGATAGATTATCGGAGAAGAAAAGAGGCAGGGAAAATAATCGGAAGCGGACGAATGGAAAAGCAAAATGACATCATAGTAGCCAAGCGACAAAAG
>Ga0187894_10006653_pt1 | contig 11255 bp, 9 predicted proteins | sample GBC1701081metaG_FD_136650 | JGI IMG/M metagenome (GOLD analysis project Ga0187894, IMG submission 136650) | White microbial mat communities from a lava cave in the Kipuka Kanohina Cave System on the Island of Hawaii, USA - GBC170108-1 metaG ...
AGCGCATACGGGACTCGAACCCGTGATCTCTGCCTTGAGAGGGCAGCGTGTTAACCAACTACACCAATGCGCCGCAGCGTGTGGGATTATAGGCTCGCGCCTGCGGCAGTGGCAAGTTAAACGGACTTGCCCGGATCCCGCCGTCAAAGACCCGATTCCGCTGCGCAATTTGCTATACTGCACCCGCTCGAGACAGCTAATTCCACCGACCGGGTTAATTCGACTGTAGTCTATGCCGACCTCCGGAGTTGTTTGCCACTACACCCCGCGAGAACTGCCGACAGCGTTTTTACTTAATCCACACCAACGGATATTTAATCCCCGCCAACGGAGCTTGCCATGAACGTCGTTGTGTTGCGCGAAACACAACCAGGCGAGGGTCGCACGGCGCTCATGCCGGAATCCGTCAAGAAACTGATCGATCTGAAATGCACCGTGCTGGTCGAACGAGACGCAGGTCTCGCTGCTGCTCGCACCGATGACGATTATCGCCAAGCGGGCGCCGAGGTCTCGACCGATCGCGATGCTCTACTCGCCGCGGCCGATGTACTCGCGGTCGTCAATCGACCGTCAGCCGAAGACTTCGCTCATTTGAAAAACGGCGCCGTGGTGATTGGGTTTTTGCGTCCACTAGACGAACCGGCCGCAATCCTTCCCGCAGTCGATCGCGGCATCACAACTTTCTCCGTCGAACTCATTCCGCGAATCACGCGTGCGCAAGCGATGGATGCGCTTTCGTCGATGGCCACTGTCGCCGGTTACAAAGCTGTGTTGATTGGCGCAGCGCACATTCCGCGCATGTTTCCGTTGTTGATGACCGCTGCCGGCACCGTTCCGCCCGCACGCGTGCTCGTGCTCGGCGCGGGCGTTGCCGGCTTGCAGGCGATCGCCACCGCGCGGCGACTCGGCGCGGTTGTCGAAGGTTACGACGTGCGCGCGGCCGCAGGCGAACAGGTCAAATCGCTTGGCGCTACTTTTCTCGAAGTGGATCTCGGCGGCATCAAGACCGAAGACGCCGGCGGTTATGCAGTCGAACTCTCGGAAGAAGCGATGAACCGCGGACGCGCTCTGATTGCCGAGCACGCGAAAACTGCCGACGTGGTGATTACAACCGCGCAAGTGCCCGGACGCCGCGCGCCGCTCCTGGTCACGGAAGAAGCAGTCAACGGCATGAAGCGCGGCTCGATCATCATCGATCTTGCCGGTTCGACTGGCGGCAACTGCGCGCTCAGCCAACCGGACGTGACGGTCGAACGCGACGGTGTCACGATTCTCGCGCCGACCAACTTAGCGGCGACTGTTCCGGTACACGCGAGCCAGCTCTACTCCCGCAACATCACTTCGTTCTTGTCACTGCTGATCAAGAACGGCGAACTCCACATCGATATGAACGATGACGTTGTTGGTCCATCGTGTGTGACGCACCAGGGGCAGGTTGTTAACCAACGGGTAGGAGCTCTAATCGGTACTATTAGAAGTAAGTAAAACCTCACACTCACGAGAAGTAGGTGAACGTATTGGAAGATTTTAATGGGTTAGTTGATGAAATATATGAAGAGTTTCCTTCTGATGAAAGAGAGGTTGAAGCGGGGGAACGACTGAGAGAGTTTTTCGATACAAACAGAGAACGCGTTTTCTTTTCACGACAATTGGAAGTCATGTAGTACCCCTGGACACACCACCAACTTGCGAAGAGAGTTGCAAGGGAACTAGGGCTTCCAGTGGATGCCCCTCGGTCGCTAGCTGAAGCAACGATGTCTAGATTCCTTAGGTGGCACATGAAACAGCTGTGAATTCCAAACTGAATTCTCACTGAGTTATAGCTAAGTATAGATATATGAGAGTTTAGCACGTACCTCCATGAATACGTATTGTCTAGTGGAAGGGGCAGTATGACCGTAGATACACTGATCTCCGCGCTTTATGTTTTTGCGCTCGCTGCGTTTCTTGGGTATCAGGTGATCTCGCGCGTGCCGCCGCTCTTACACACGCCGCTGATGTCGGCCACCAACGCCATCTCCGGCATCTCGCTCGTCGGTTCAATCGTCACGGCCGGAGCAAACTACAACAAGGTCAGCACGATTCTCGGATTCATTGCGGTGGTCTGTTCGACGACAAACGTAGTCGGCGGATTCGTGATCACCGATCGCATGTTGAAGATGTTCAAGCGCAAAGACGTGGCGAAAAAAGAATAAGTGGAAAAGATCTTCATCGAACTCAGCTACCTGCTCGCGTCGATCCTGTTCATTCTCGGATTGAAAGGGATGAGCCATCCCGAAACGGCCAAACGCGGCATGCACCTCGCCGAGTTTGGCATGTTGATGGCCATCATCGGCACGCTGCTTCACCACCACATCGTTACTTACACCTGGATCATCGCCGGACTTTCAATCGGTTCGCTCGTCGGCCTGGCGATGGGTCTTTGGGTGCCGATGACGGCGATGCCGCAACGCACCGCGCTGTCGCACGCGTTTGGCGCTTTCGCTGCCGCGCTGGTCGGTATCTCCGAATACTTCAGACATGCCGGACATCTCGGAAAGATCGAGATGAGCGCGCTCGGTTTCGAAGTGATGCTCGGCTCGCTGACAACCACCGGCAGCTTGCTCGCTTTCGCCAAACTCCAGGGACTCGTGCGCGGCACGCCGATGACTTACAAGGGCCAGAACATCTTCAACATGGCCCTGCTCGCAACGACGGTCGTCATCTTCATCTATTTGATCTTCGTGCCGGGCTCGATGCCGTTGTTCTTTGCGATGGCCGGCCTGGCGTTTGTTTTCGGCCTGTTGCTCGTAATGCCGATCGGTTCGGCAGACATGCCGGTGGTGATGTCGTTGCTGAACTCTTACGCCGGACTCGCTTCGGCCGCAACCGGGTTTGTGTTATCGAACAACGTCCTGATCATCGCCGGCACGCTCGACGGTTTCTCCGGTTTCATACTCTCGATTCTGATGTGCCGCGCGATGAACCGTTCGATCACGAACGTTCTGTTTGGCGCTTTCGGAAGCGCAGCAACGGCCGCAGCCGGTGCAGATCAACACGGCACGATGCGTGAAGTCGGGCTCGAAGACATCGCGACGCAACTCGCTTATGCAAACAAAGTCGTGTTCGTGCCGGGATACGGTCTCGCAACCGCACAAGCACAACACGCGGTGCGCGAACTTGCTGACGTGCTCGAAAAACGCGGCGTCACGGTTAAATACGGCATTCATCCGGTCGCGGGCCGCATGCCCGGACACATGAACGTGCTGCTCGCCGAAGCTAACGTCCCCTATTCATCTCTTTACGAGTTGGAACAGATCAATCCCGAGTTTCCCACGACTGATGTAGCCGTCGTGATCGGTGCGAACGATGTAGTGAATCCCGACGCGCGTGATAATCCGACGAGCCCGATCGCAGGTATGCCGATCCTCGAGGTCGACAAGTCAAAATCCGTAGTCGTGTTGAAGCGCGGACAGGGCAAAGGCTTTTCCGGCCTCGAGAACCCTTTGTTTTTTAAGCCGGTCACAGGCATGCTGTATGGTGATGCGAAGGACACACTGACCCGTTTGGTGCAAGCAGTGCAACACGCCTGAACCCGCGGCTGGTTTCGCGCATCAAAAGCAGTTCCCCAACGGTTTGCAGAATGAAGCAATTCGAACCCCAGGGACCACAGGTAGCCAAGCTCTTCCCTGGGACCGCAGGCGTCTCGCCTGCATTCGTCGCGGAGGACGTGATGCGCACCGTGCAGGCGAGACGCCTGCGGTCCCAGGGAAGAGCGTTCGCAAACCGTGAGTTCGTAAATACAATCATTCTTCTGGAGAATAAATGCGAAGATTCTTAACTGCGCTCGTGCTGGCGAGCGTGCTCGTAACTACTTTTCCCGCAACTTACGCGCAACGCACCACTGACAAGTCGAAATCGAAGAAACCCGTAGTCTCGATCACTGCGCAACGTGGCGTAGACACGATCGCCGCTGCCCAACTGAGAGACTATTTAACGTTCATCGCCTCCGACGAAATGGAGGGACGCGACACGCCTTCGCGTGGACTCGACACCACCGCAAAGTTTTTGGCGATGAACCTCTCGCGTTGGGGCTTCAAACCTGCCGGCGATAGCGGCTCCTTTCTCCAGCGTATCGACTTGCGGCGAGATCGCGCAGATCAGGGTCAGACGAAAGTCGAATACAACGGACGCCCATTAACAACTGGTAGTGATTTTCTTCCCGCCGGTGGTTCGGGAACCGTCAGTGGTTCGCTGGTGTTTGCAGGCAATGGTTGGTTCATCAAGTCGAAAGATGTCGATGCTTACAAGGGTGTCGATCCCGCGAGAAAGATCGCAGTCATCTTCGGCACGCCGAACATGTCGCCGCGTGGCATCTCGCGCGGAGAGTTGGGTAAACCGGGCGAAGACTTCATGAACCCGAACGACTACGCCCGTCAGAAAGGTGTCGTGGGCCTGATCTACATTCCTGACTTTCAGTATCTCGCCAACTGGCAACGCACGCGGCAGCGGATCATGGAACGCGGTGCGACTGTCGTTGCCAAGTTTCAAACGCCAACCAGCACGCCCTTACCGTCGATCGTGATCTCACCGGAGATCGCCAACGCGTTGTTTGCCGGCGAGAAACAATCAGCGACCAATATTTTCAACGCGTCATACGGAACAAGCGCGTCGACGCCGTTCGCGATGAGCGAGCAAAAGAAAATCACGATGAGTTTGGCAAATAACAGTGAGATCGTGCCGACGCAGAACGTGGTTGCCGTTTGGGAAGGCGGCGATCCGGTGTTGAAGTCGGAGTACGTTGCGCTGGGCGCGCATTACGATCACGTTGGCTACGGTTGTATTCCGGCGGGCAACGACACTCTCTGCAACGGCGCGGACGATGATGGATCGGGAACGACGGCGCTGTTGGGCATGGCTGAAGCTCTGTCGAAGTCGCCGACGCGTCCGAAGCGTTCGGTGTTGTTCGTTTGGCATTGCGGCGAGGAGAAAGGCTTGTGGGGTTCGCGTTACTTCACCGAGTTTCCGACAGTGCCGCTGGACCATATCGTCGCCCAGATCAACATCGACATGATTGGACGCAGCAAGAAGGAAGGCGACACAAACACGCGCAACGCTGAACTGACCGGGCCCGATGCCATTTATCTCATCGGCTCCACGATGATGAGCACGGAACTCGGTGAACTTGTTAATGCCGTCAACAAGTCGTATCTGAACCTGACGTTTGACACGAAGTATGACGATCCGAAGGATCCGAACCGGTTCTTCTTCCGCAGCGATCACTACAACTACGCGCGCAAAGGCATCCCGATCATTTTCTTCTTCGACGGGACACACGAGGACTATCACCGTCCCGGCGATACGGCTGACAAGATCGATTATCAGAAGATGGAAAAGGTCACGCGCACCATCTACATGACGGCGTGGGAGATCGCGAACCGTCCGGCACGATTGAAAGTGGATAAACCATTGCCCTCGCAGCTTGGCGGTACAGAGTAGACAGGATGAAACAGGATTCAGAAAGTCCACTTGTAAAATTCTGTAATCCTGTCTAACTACGTTCGGCGAGAAGGCGGCGGTAGGCTTCGGCGCGTGAGAGTTGTAACTCACGCGCCGCTTTCTTTAAGGCGGCGCGATGGTCCAGGCCGGCCGCTTCAAACTGTTCTACGAGTGTGGCGACGCTGGTAGATCGAGCAGCTTCAGTCGCGGCTTGGTCCAGAACGGTCCGGTCGATCAGCAAAACGATCTCGCCACGCGGCTCGACCGTTGAATAATGTTCGGCGAGCTCACTCAACCGCCCGCGCCTGATCTCTTCATGCAGCTTAGTCAACTCGCGCGCGACGACAGCTTCGCGCTCACCCAACACTTCGTATGCAGCTTTGAGACTCGCCGCGAGTCGATGCGGCGCTTCATAGAAGATCAACGTGCCGGGGACCGCGCGCAGTGCGCTGAGTCGTGCACGCCGCGCACCGGTGCGCGCAGGCAAAAAGCCGCCAAAGAAAAACTCATCCGTCGGCAAGCCCGCCGCCACCAACGCCGAGATTAGGGCGCTTGGCCCAGGCAGCGGGACGATCGCAATTTCGCTGTCTACCGCCATGCGTACCAATCTAAACCCGGGATCGCTGATCGCCGGCGTTCCCGCATCGGAAACCACGGCTACGTCGCTTCCCTGCTTCAGCAATTCAAGCAACTCCGCGGCGCGTTGCTGTTCGTTGTGTTCGTGATAGCTGACGGTCTTCGTGTCGATGCCGTAGTGCTGTAGCAACTTGCGCGTGTGCCGCGTGTCTTCGCACGCGATCAGATCGACGTCTCGCAAAACCTGCAAAGCGCGGTGGGTGATGTCCGCCAGGTTTCCGATCGGTGTCGCCACGAGATAAAGGGTGCCGGCCATTGCTAAACAAAAAAGCACAAACCGCACAGAAAGGGCAAAGGCCCCGGCGTGGCCGAGGCCTTCGAAAGGAAGTCAAAAAAGAACGGGTAGGTGACAGGCGGTGTCGGGTTCAAGCAGTGATTACTGAGGGAATGGAATTCTTCGCCACCAATCGTTGTTACGATCGCGATTGTCGCGGCGGCGGTCGTTGCGGCGCCAGTCGTCGTTGCGGCCATAGCCGTCGTATCTGAAACCGTAGACGTCGCTGATGAATCGCAGTTCGCGCTGAATCGCTGACCATTCAGAAGCCAAGCGGCTGTCGTACCAGCGCGGGCGCGCGATGCGATCCACTTGCTGCGCTTCCTGCAACACTCTGCGTGCTTCGTCAGCACTACGGTTCAGGTCGCGGCCATTGCCAACGCGAGATTTGAAATCGCCGGCAGCACGACGAAACTGATGAACTTGTTCGTTGATGCGATCTTCGCGGTTGCTGCCGTTCGCGCGGCTACGATCCAGCGCGCGGTCCATATCGCGTTCGAAGTCTTTCGCCAAACGTTCGAGCCGGTGAGCTGAATCGCGCACGGCTCGGCTGTCATAACGCTCATAACCGCGATTGTCTGGATACCGATCCTGAGGATATCCTCCGGTCCATTGAGCAGCCGCTGCAACCGGCAGGCTGAGCGCCACCAACGCCGCAGCCAAAATTGAAAACTTCAGTGTGTGCTTCGTCATGTGTTGTCTCCTCAGAATTCACTTCGGTCTGGGGATTGATCCTCAGCCGGCGTTTTTCGCTGTGGGGATGGTTGGCAACTGTTGTGCCTTTGCAGTGTGATGCGGGAAACCCTCATTTTTGCGCCACAAATCCGGGAGTTGGCTGATGCATAACGCCAAAACGTGCATGCCTTACGGAAAACGTTATTTTCCGATCCGTGTTCATCTGTGTACGTCTGTGGCTGACTTAACGCGGAGTGTCCAGGAGGATTGCGAGATGCCGGCGGATGTCAGACTCGTGAAGTATTAAACCGTCGCGGTTAACCAGAGTCCACTGGGGTGAGCCCGCGGACGACTTTGACAACAACAGTTCGTCGCCCACTGATCTCATTCCGAGATGAAGGATGTGCCCCGCCGCGAGCCCGCCACCACGAACGATTCCGTCGCGTGGCACGCGCGGCCAGCCTGCTTCGACCGACAACCGGCGCACACCGTTAGTCAGGCTCACGAGGCGTCCAACCATCGTGGAATTGCCGATGCGAAACCGGTGGCCATCGGTGCGTGAAACTTGAATACTCGCCCCCGCGCGATTCGCATCGCCGGCGAGGTTCGTGAAGCTCGCCAGCAGCCAATTCACTCCGGCCGTACGCAAAAGGTCGTTGGAATTGCGCAGCGCCAGGTAGTCGGCCACGTCACGGCGACCGGCGAGCCGTGCTTTCTGCGCGGCCTCCGCCAATGCGACAGCCCAGGCTTCGTCAAGTTCGCTCATGTTTGATCCGCAGAGTTCTGCAAAGGCATAAGAGGCAAAGAGATGGTATCATGACCGCCGAATCGTCCCCCAAAACTCAACACGGAAACATCGAGATGCTCCCAACATATCGAGTCTTAAACTTCGGATTGGCAGTGCTCGCGGCTGTCAGCCTGTTAGCCTTTAGCACCGTCACGCCGCTGGCCCAGTCGGGCCAGTTGCCGTCACCCACCAGCCACATCAGCGACCTCGCCGGTGTCATCGATCCTCAGACGAAAACGCGGCTGGAGAGCTTGCTGGCGAACCTGAAAGAGAAGACCCAGATCGAGTTTTACGTAGTCATGGTCGACACCACCGACGGTCAGACGATCGATGACTTCTCGCAACGTCTCGCTAACGAGTGGAACATTGCCGGCAGGAACACTCGCACCCGCACACTGTTGATGGTTGTCTCCGCGGCTTCGAAGGCGTCGTTTACGAAGTTCAGCCGAACAGTACAGAGCCAGTTGCCGGACGGTGTGTTGGGCGAGATGAGTTATCGCATGCGTGGTCCGTTGAGTGAGGGCCGTTTCACGGAGGCGATCGACGGCGGCGTACACGTTTTTGTCAATGCACTGGCTGAGAAGATTGGTTTCAACGCCGCGGATCTGGAGCCGTCATCGACGGTAGCTGTCGATACGGCGGTTTCGGCAGCCAGCGAATCACCTAAACCGGTCCTGGTGAGCGCACGTGACATCGAAAAAACACGTCCACGAATTGTGGCGGAATCCGCGCGAGCACAGGATCCGCAACCAACGCCCACTCCGCCAGCCGAAGCTCCAAAGACAGAGCCGGTGACAACTGAAACGCCATCACCCGAGGCATCACCCGCGGGGAATCCGAAGCCAGAGCCAACGCCGGCCGAAACTCCTAAAACTGAAACGACCATAACCGAGCTACCGGAACCAGCGAAGAAAGAGACCCCGAAAACAGAAGCCACAAGCCCGCCGCGAAGAAACCTGACAGCTAAAGGCACGACTACGGTCACCAAACCGGCTAAAAAACCGGCGGAAGCGCCCGTTCAGGAAGAAGACGACGAAGAAACAGTTTCACTGACATTGGTCCTGCCGGTCGCTGAACGTGTGGGTAAGTTGAAAGAGTTTCTCGACACCCATCCTGATTCAAAGGAACGCGCGCGCGCAATTGAGTATCTGGTCACCGCACACGCTGCGGTCGGCGATCAGAAACTGAAGAATGGCGACAGCGCCAGCGGCATTGAACACCTGCTACAGGCAATCGATGCGGCCGATCCGGCGACCACGCCCGACAACCTGTTCTCCGGTGTGATCGCGCAAATCCCAAACAATCTTTACCTTCGTGGTGAGCGAGCGGCGGCGTCCAAGGCAGCGCAGAACGTCGAGGCGAAGTTTGGTTCGGAGCCGAAACGCCTACTCGCGATCGCCGGCTTTTATATGAGTATCGAACGCGGCGACGAAGCGATCCGCATCGCTGACAACGCAATCAAGCTCGCGCCCGATCTAGCTGAAGCACATCGCATCAAAGCGATCGGCCTGCATCTCTCGCTGCGTCTCGACGAAGCAGCAGACGAGTACAAACGAACACTCGAACTCGATCCAACTTCGAAAGTCTCGCGCGTTAGTCTCGCCGATCTTTCTCGTGCGTCAGGTAAAGCCGAGCAGGCCCTCGCGCTCTACAACGAACAGCTCGCAACCGATCCGAAAGATCGCGCCGCGCGCGCCGGCAAGGTGATTTCGCTCCTGGAACTCTCGCGCCAGGACGAAGCCAACACTGAGCTCAACGCCGCGCTCACAGAAGAACCGCGCAACCTGCCATTACTCGCCGGCGCCGCTTACTGGTACGCCGCGCACGACAACGTCCAGAATGCCTTCGATCTCGCACGACGGGCCGTTGCAGTCGAATCGCGTTACACGTGGGCGCAGATCGCGTTGGCCCATGCTTACCTCGGTTCGAAGCAGCCGCTCGATGCTGAGCGCGCGATGCGCTACGCGCGACAGTACGGCAAGTTTCCGACACTCAATTACGAACTCGCGAACGTGCTCGCCTCGATGGGCCTTTATCAGGAAGCAGTCGACGTGCTGCGTGAGTCGTTCGAAATCAAGGAAGGACAGATTCACACGCAGTTAGCCGGACGCCTGCCGGCGAACGACGCGAGCTTTATCGACCTGCTCGCACCAGAACGCCGTGCCGGAATCTTCCAATCGCGCTCAGCCGACACTCCGGAAAACGCGAAGCGCTTGAAAGCACTTCTCGCTTTCAACGCGGCAATCACACCGGCTGATGGTGAAAAGGTGAACGAAGCCGCAGCGGTGACGGCGGCGCAGGACTTTGCTTCCGGCACCGACAACATGCGCGCGTTCCGCCAGTTGTATGCAGCCAGCCGGCTGTTGCGCAACGGCATCGGCATTTCGACTGCGCTCGAGCTCGTTGCCGCAGCACGAAGAGCTTCTGACGACGCACTGAACGTTTCCATGCTGACCCTGGCCGTGCAGGCCGACGAATTCAGAGACCTGCGCGCGCGCGCGATTGCTTCCGGCAACATTCCCGACGTTGCCGATGCGCCACGTAGCGTGCTCATAAATATTTTGAAAGGTCGGATGGAAGATCTTGAAGGCTGGGCGCTGTTCAATCAGGAAAAATACACGGAAGCGATCGACCATCTGAAACAGGCCGCGGATATTCTTCCGGTCAACACGCCCGCGTGGCGCAGCGCGCTCTGGCATCTCGGCGCCGCTCATCAACAGACGAGTCAAAACGCACAGGCGCTCGATTACTACCTTCAGAGTTACCAGGGCGCCGAACCTGATTCGGTGAAACGCTCCATCATCGAGCAGCTCTATCGCAAGGTAAACGGCTCGGTAGACGGGCTGGAAGATCGGCTTAATGGAACTGTCACCGAGCCGGCAAAGACCGCGCCAGAACCTGCCAAGACCGAACCCGAGCCTGTAAAAACAGAAGCCGAGCCTCCCAAAACTGAGCCGGAGGCTGCCGCGAAACCGGCTACCACCGAAGCGCCAAAGGAAACCAAAGAAGTTTCCGACGAACAACTGCGCAGTGCAGCTTCGCGTTTGCGCACGAAGATCAAGATCACCGGACGAATCCTCGGCCCTGACAAAGCGCCGCTCGCAAATGCAACTGTGGTGTTGATTAGTCCGTCAGGCAGCGTGCTGGCGGCTACTACCGACAGCGAAGGAAACTATTCCTTCACTGTTGCGCCGTCGCAAAAAACGTATCGCGTGATACCGTCGAAGGACGGCTACAACTTCGCACCCTTGGACAGGACGTTTGCCGCCCTCATTGACGATCAAAAAGACGTGGACTTCGTCGCTTCAAAACAGTAGCCCACAGACGAACACAGAAAAACACGGACCAGAATCCTCTTTCAGTTCTGGTCCGTGTTTGCTTGTGTTCGTCTGTGGTTCTAATTAG
>Ga0187894_10006654_pt1 | contig 11250 bp, 10 predicted proteins | sample GBC1701081metaG_FD_136650 | JGI IMG/M metagenome (GOLD analysis project Ga0187894, IMG submission 136650) | White microbial mat communities from a lava cave in the Kipuka Kanohina Cave System on the Island of Hawaii, USA - GBC170108-1 metaG ...
AAGCCTCGCGGGCGCGGCCGCATGGACCTCATCGCGGGGCCGGGCGACGTGATCGCGGCGACCTACCCCGTCGTCGCCGGCCGCGACGGGAGGCTCTCGATCTTCGCCGTGGCTCCCGGCCGCCTCGTCCAGATCCAGCAGACCGGCGACGCGTTCGCGCTTGCCGCGCAGCACCCGTTCGCCGTTGACGGCTTCGCGCCCAAGGCGATCGCCGCCGAGGGGAAGGAGCTCTGGGTCGCCGGCGACCGGGCCGGGCGCGCGACGCTCCTCCGGTTCGATGCCCGGTCCCCCGCAACCCCCCCCGTCCTGATGGACCTCGGCGCGGGCGCCGCGGAGCGCCTCCTCTTCGTCGGCCCGAACGAGCTCGCGGTCGGGGGCACGAAGGACGGCCGCGCCTGGGTCGGCGTGGTCGGGACCGGCGCGCGCCTCGCGATCGTCCACGAGGCGTACTTGAAGGGCGTCGGCGTCGTCGCGCTCGGAGGGAATCCCGCGCGCAAGGGCTGGACGCTCGCCGCGGCCACGCCCGACGGGAGCGTCCATGTCCTCCGGCTGCCCGGCGACCCGGGTCTGCCGCGCGACTGGGATCCGTTCACGCTCCCGCCGGAGCCCGCCCCGGTCCCGCTCCCGGCACCCGCGCCGGGACCCGCGCCGGAAGCGCCGCCGGAGGCGCTGCCGCCGGTCGAGGTCGGCGGTGGCGGCAACGCCGGCTGCGCGATCCTCCCGCGCGCGGAGGCGGTGCGCGGCGGCGCTACGGACACCGAGATCGTCCTCGTCAACGTCGGGCAGCAGCCGCAGCAGCTGATCCTGCGGTTCATCGCGGACGAGGGGCGCGGCGGGCTCGCCCGCGTGACCGTCGAGCCCGGCCGGCGCAAGAAGGTCTCGATCGGGCAGACCCTCTTCCAGCGCCGCTGGGCCGGCGGCGACTTCGACGGCTACGTCCGCGTCGATGGCGGTGATCGCGAGTGCCTCGTCGTGGACGCGGTCATCCGTCGGCAGGGCGAGCCGCCGGAGGACGTGCGCCCGCACTGGCGTTGAGGCGAGGGGGCTCCGGGGGCCATGAAACGGGTGGCGATCGCTCTCGTCGTCGCCATCGTCGCCGCGATCGTCGCGGTGCGCATGTCGGCGTCCTCGGGCGAGCGCGGCCAAAGTACGGGCGGCCTCGCGGCGCCGCAGGAGCCGCCGCCGCGCGAGGATCCCGAGGAGGACGCCGCCGCCTCCCCCGCGAAGGTCCACTTCATGCGGAAGTTCGTGGCGGCGCTCACCGCACCGCCGGAGAACCTCATGCCCGCCGCCGCGTATGCGCCGCTCCTCAAGGACGGCGCCCCGCCGATCGGGTGCGTGGACTGCCACAAGAGCATGGACGTCGAGGCGAAGCTCGCGACCGATCCCGGCCCCGACGCCGCGCAGCGCTTCCGGATGCGCCGGAACTTCATGGTCCCGCTCATGGAGAAGTGGGTGGCGCGGCTCAACAAGCGCCACGCGGACCGCCTGCGGAAGGAAGTGACCTGCACGGACTGCCACGCCCAGGACCCGCGCGACGACGCGGCACTTCTCCGTACGTTCTCGCCGCTGATGATGAGCTTCGTGAGCGCGCTCCGGGAGCGGCCGCGGAACGAGAACCCTGCGAAACAGTGGAAACCGCTCCTCAAGGATCCAAGGGACTCGTCCATGCTCTGCGCCGAGTGTCACGGTCAGGAGGGCGCGGCGATGGAGAAGGCTCTCCCCGCGCTCGGCCGGTCGCCCCTGCCCAAGCAGGACCGGACGTTCATGATCCGCCTCATGGAGCGATGGGTGCACGAGCTGAACCGGAGGATGAAAGACCGGCTCGTGAGGGCGGTCGGCTGCACCGACTGCCACGAGATCGACCCCCGGAAGTAGGGCTTGCCCGCCTTGGCCCCCCAGCCCCCCCCTCTTCGGGAGCGAACGGTGCTGGCGTGCGTAGGACCGCGCGCTAGGATCAGGGTGGTGCGCGTCCTCCCCTCCCTGCTGATCCTCTGCCTTGCCGCCTCCGCACAGGAGTTCGGGGGCTCCGACGAGAAGCCCGAGACCGACGCGGTCGTCATCGAGGAGAAGCTCAAGGCGATCGTCGAGGAGTACGAGGCGATCTCGCGCAACCAGGACCTCGTGCAGACGCGCCGCCGCCGCGAGCTGGCAAGGCGGCTCGGGCTCCTCCCGCACGAGGACTCCTTGAAGATCCTCCTCCGGATCGTGGAGGAGGACGCCGACCTGCGGTCGCGGATCGTCGCGATGTACTCCGTCGGGAGGATCGGCGACATGAAGGCCGTGAAGCGCATGTACCGGAAGGTCAAGGAGGAGTCCACCGCGCGCGACTCGGTGCTCGCCGACTACCTCGGGCCCGCGCTCGCCCGCGCGACCGATCCCTCGGTCGGCCCGTGGCTCGTCGAGGAGGTCCTGCCGTCGGGGAACAAGCTCCTCCGGCTGAGCGCGATCGAGGCGCTGGGGTCGCTGCGCACCGTCGAGGCGGGCGAGCCGCTCCGGCACCTGCTCGACAAGGAGCGCCGGAAGACGCAGCCGGACCCGCACCTGATCCACGAGATCCTGCGCGCGCTCGGGAAGATCGGCGACGACGCGTCCCGCGCGATCGTCCTCGCCGCGGCGGCGGACACCGACTGGCGCTACCGGCTCGCGGCCGCGGAGGTCCTGCTCGACCACGTGCGCGACGAGAAGGGCCTCGACGCGATGCGCAAGTTGCTCAAGGACGAGATGCCGATCGTGCGCGAGACGGCGGTGATCGCGGCGGGCAAGGCGAAGATGGAGCCGCTCTTCGACGAGATGCTCCTCCTCATGCGCGAGGGGAACCTGCGGGCGAAGAAGGCTTCCTACGACGCGATGGTCGCGACGAGCGGCCAGGACTACGGCTACGCGCCCGACGTCTGGGCCAAGTGGTGGCAGGAGAAGAAGAAGGGGAATACGGGGGCGGCGGGGGAGCTGAAGGGCCGGGAACACATCAGCGTCGCGACCTACTACGACTTCAAGATCTTCACCGACCGCGTCCTTTTCATCATCGACGTTTCGGGTTCGATGGACTGGCCGGAGAGCCGGGCGGGCAACCCGAACCGGATGGACGTGGCGAAGCGCGAGCTCGTGAAGGTGATCAAGGCGCTCGACGAGAAGACCCTCTTCAACCTCGCGACCTTCGCCGGCCACGTGAGCACGTGGAGGAAGGACGGCGAGGTGCCGGCGACCGACGCCAACAAGAAGGAGGCGCTCGCCTGGATCGAGGGGGCGCTCCTTCCGCGCGGACCGACGAATACCTTCGGCGCGCTCACGGAGGGGCTCGAACGGAACCCGCTGATCGACACGATCTACTTCCTCTCGGACGGCATCCCGTCGACCGGGAAGTACGAGGTGCCCGAGGAGATCCTCGTCAAGCTCCGCTACGCCAACCGGTTCCGCCGCGTGATCATCAACACGATCGCGCTCGCGATCGGCAAGCCGGCGGTCGAGAAGGCGATCAAGTACGAGGATGCCGAGGAGATGGCCGCGTTCATGCGCCTGATCGCCGAGTGGAACGGCGGCATCTGCGTGGACATCCGCAAGCCCTACCTCGATCTCAAGGGCGACTGACCCGTCGCCGCGGCCGGTGCGATCGCGCGCCGGTCACGCCGGCCGGAGGAGGATCTTCTCCGCGGCCGCGTTTCCGAGGACGACCTCCCGGCGGCCGCAGCGCATCGTGAGCGTGCCGGCGGCGTCATCCCGCTTGCGCACCTCGACGGCGGCGCCCGGGCGCAGCCCGCGCTCCGCGACCGCCCGCAGGAAGTCCGGCGACTGGTCAACCACCCGCGCGATCCTCCACTTGAGGCCCAGGGGCGCGCCCGCGAGGCGCGTGAGCCGGGGGTGCCGCACGCGGCCCTGGGGCGTCGGGATCGGATCGCCGTGGGGGTCCGTCTCGGGGTGTCCGAGCACCGCGTCGATCCGCTCGAGGAGCCGGTCGGAGATCGCGTGCTCGAGCTTCTCCGCGTCCTCGTGGACCTCCGCCCAGTCCATTCCCAGCACCCGGACGAGGAGCAGCTCGACGAGCCGGTGCCGGCGGAGCGTCCGGAGCGCGACCTGGCACCCTTCCGGCGTCAGCCGCACGCCGGAGTACGGGGCGTAGTCCGCGAGTCCCGCCCCCGCGAGGGCCTTGGCCATCGCGGTCGCGGTGCCGGGGGCAACCCGGGCAGCCTCGGCCAGCCGGCCCATGGGCACGACCCCCTCGGCGCCGGCCTCGAGGTAGATGCGCTTCAGGTAGTCCTCGACCGTGCTGCTTGCCATGGCTCGCGCGCTTTTGTATATCAGAAATCATGATTTTGAGTAATAAAAATCCCGGCGCCGCCCTGGTCGCCTTCCTCCTTGCCGCGGTGGCGCCCGCCGCCGGGGAGGACGATCGGACGAAGGCCAAGAGCGGCTACACGATCTTCCGGCCGACGCCCCGCGACCTGATGCGACCCCTGAGCACCGACCGGCCCGACGCGACGGAGAGCCCGTACACGGTCGACGCGGGACATTTCCAGCTCGAGTCCGACGTCGTCGCCTATCTCCGGGACGTCGCGCGCGACGACGGCGCGCACGTCGAGGGGTGGGCGTTCGCGATCACGAACCTCAAGCTGGGCCTCACGAACACGATCGACGTGCAGCTCGTCGTCGAGACCTATCGCCACGAGGAGACCGAGGCGTCCGGCGGCGACTCGACCGTGGACGGGTTCGGCGACGTCGTCCTCCGCGGCAAGTTCAACCTCTGGGGCAACGACGAGGGCCAGACGGCCTTCGCCCTCCTCCCGTTCGTGAAGTTCCCGACGGCCGAGGAGGGGCTCGGCAACGATCACGTCGAGGGCGGCATCGCCCTGCCCTTCGCCGCCGACCTCCCGCACGGCTTCGGGTTCGGCGCGCAACTCGTCGTCGAGGCGATGCGCAACGACGGGGACACCGGCTACGACGCGGGCCTCGGCGCTTCCGCGACCGTGAACCACGCGCTCGTGGGCGAACTGTCGGGGTTCGTCGAGATCGCCGCCGCGGGGCCCGCGGACGCGCCGTGGGAGGTCACCTTCGACACGGGCCTCACCTACGGGATCGGGGAGGACGTGCAGCTCGACGTCGGCGCGTTCGTGGGACTCAACCGCGCCGCGCCGGACCTCGTGCTCTTCGCGGGGATCTCGTGGCGGTTCTGAGACGCGGCGGCTCCCGGCCTCGGGCGAAGGCGGAGGCCCCTACTCCTCGTGCCCCTCGGCCTTGCCGAGCTTCTGGGCGAGGTAGGGCTCGAGGCCGAGCGCCTCGATCAGCTGGAGCTGCGTCTCCAGCCAGTCGATGTGGTGCTCCTCCTCGGCGAGGATCTTCTCGAGGATCTGGCGCGACGTGTTGTCGCCCACCTCGACGCAGGTCTTCACGCCGTTGTTGAGCCGCTTCACCGCCTCGACCTCCAGCGCGAGGTCGTTCTCGAACTGCTCCTTCACGGACTTTCCGACCCGCAGCTTGAAGTAGCGCTGCATGTTCGGAACGCCCTCGAGGAAGAGGACGCGGTCGATCATCTGCTCCGCGTGCCGCATCTCGTCGATCGACTCGGCCTTCGTGTACGCGGCGAGGTCCAGGTACCCCCAGTTCGCGCACATCTTCGCGTGGATGAAGTACTGGTTCACGGCCGTCAGCTCCGCCGTGAGCACCTCGTTCAGGATCTCGATGACCTTGGCGTCGCCCTTCATGCCGGAATCGTACGCCCGGCGCGAAGCTATCGGGCGATGGCCGGCTCGCGCGCGTCGCGCCGCGCGAGGAACTCCTCGAGATCGCACCGACACGCCGTGCAGGTCGCGGCGCAGCCCGTGCGGCGGCACAGGAACTCGAACGCCGCGATGCGCTCGCGCTCGGCGATCCGGGCGATCTCCTCGAACGAGAGCCCGGCGCATTCGCACCGGGTCATCGCGCGCTCTTCCACGGCCCGGATTCTATGAGACCGGTTCTCAAAATCCAGATCCGGGATGGGAGGCGGGGGGGCTGCGGGGGCCCGCCTTCGCTCGCCTCCGGCGAGGCAAGCCCACCGCGCTACTCCACGTCGATCCGCTCGAAGAGCACTTCCTCGCCGCGGACGAGCCGGGCGAACTGGAACGCGTTGGTCGCCCGGAAGACGAGCGTCAGGTAGGCGCCCTCTTCGCCCGCTTCGATCTCCGTATGCACGGGCTCGAGGTACCCGTCCCCCCCGTTCACGCCGATGAGGCGGTGGTCGCGCGGCTCGGGGACGCGATCGACCCCGGGGTAGAGGACGACGACGCCGACGTACACGAGATCCTCGTCCACGCCGGGCCTCGGAAGCGAGTCGGGAACCTCCTCGTCGGTGAGCTCCCGGCACTCCTCGAACTTCGGCTTGTACGCGTGGGTCAGGACCTTCTGGTTCGCCTCGGCCTTCTCGCCCGCGGGGCCTGCGAACTTCTGGGCGATGAAGACGGCGGCGCCGCCGATGGCCGCGATGCCGAGGATCGTGAGGATCGTGCGTCCCACACCATCTGCGTCGGCCGTCCGGGCGGGCGGCTTGACCCCGCCTTTGCGCCCTCGGCGCTTCGGCGGGCGAGCCTGCGCTTCCCAGGCGGGTTCCCGCCGGAGGGCTCCGGATACGGGCCCCCTCGGGGCGGCCTCCCGGCGCCTTACGGGAGGGAAGATTAGACTTGGGCCTTGTGAGAGGGACGGCCGCGCTCGCGCTCCTCGCGCTCGTGGCGCGGGCGGACCCGCCGGGCGCGACGGAGGCCCAGGAGGAGGCGCAACTCCTCGGTCGCTGGGAGGACGCGGATCCGGACGCGCGGCGGGCGCTCCTCCTCCGGCTCGAGGAGGTCGAGCGGGCCCGCCGGTATGCCGCCGCGCGGCCGGTGCTCGTCGACTACAAGGACCGGGCGGTGTCCGTCGCGGAGCTGTTCGAGGAGATCCTCGAACCCGCGCTCGAGACGCCGATCGCGCCGGAACGCGAGGCCGGCGACCAGGGTCTTGTCGAAATCCACCACGAGGCGCTCGCGGCCCTCGAGGCGTTGCGCGAGGCCTACGCGCCGCCGCGTCCCGTGCGAGCCGGCACGCTCAACCTCTTCCTCGGGTACGGCGCGCGCGCGCTCGCGGCGCGAGCCCTTCCGCCGTCCCTGCGACTCCGCTTCTTCCGGGACGCGATGCGCAACGTGCGGTCGCTCGAAGGGCGCGTCGAGCCCGACGCCTTTACCGCGTTCCTCATCCACCACCGGCTCCTCCCGCCGCTCCTCGCCATGGCCCGGGCGGCGAAGCAGCCGACGCTGCGCGAGACCGTCTCGGAGGCGGCGTCGCTCCTCTTCCTCCCGAAGATCCTCGACGAGCGCGCGCAGGCGCAGCTTGCGCCGCTCGCAACCGGTGCCCACTCCCGCGACCTCCTCGAACGCTTCTACCGCGCGGGTTCGCTCGACGACCTGGGGAAGGTCTCGCTCGCGCGGAGCGTGGTCGCGGAGGCGCGCGACGATCCCGCCTTCGCCGCCGGCGCCGCGCCGCTCCTGCTCGAGCTGCTCGTCGACCCCTCGCTGCCGGCGCGCGAGCGCGGCGAGCTCTGCGATGTCCTGCTCGCGAGGCTCGTCGCCGTCGAGGCGCTCCGTCCGGCCGCGCTCGATCTCCTCGCGGTCGCGTTCGGCGGGCCGCCGCGCTCCGCCGACGAGTGGGCGGCGGCGCGCGAGCAGCGCAAGGGGCCGCTCGCGCTCCCCCGCGGCGACGCGACGTTCCGCTTCCTCTCGATCGTGCTCGTGAAGGAGCGCGAGGACCAGCCGCCCGCCGTCGCGCGCGTCGTCCGCCGCGATCTCCGCCACTTCGAGCCGCTCTACGCCGACGACGGGAAGGGCGGGCGCCGGTTCGTCGGCGTCCTCGTCCCGGACGCGCGTGGGGAGCACGCGGACTTCCTCGGTCCGCCCCCGGGGCTCGCCGCGGCGCGCGACATCCGGCTCCTCCGCCGGCCGCTGGACCTCGAGCGCGTCGCGGTCCTCGCCTTCGGCGCGCGCGGGGAGGAGGTCGAGGTCTCGGCCACCCTGCCCGAGGACGCCTCCGAGCCCGTCCCCGCGGCCGGCGCCGGCCTCGATCACGTGGTCGCGCTCCTCGACGCGCGGTTGAAGATCACGACCGACGACGACGAGCGCAAGGACCTCATCCGCCTCCTCGTGACGATCGACACGGACGCGGCCCGCGCGGCGGCGGCGCAGCGGGCCAAGGGCCCCTCGGTCTCGGAGCTCGTCCCCCTCGCCGAGCGCGGCTTCGAGCCGGCCGCGTGCGCGATCCTCGCGCGCCTTGCCGACCTCGCGCCTTCGGACCGCGAGCGCGCGCTCGTCGCCGTGGCCGCGCGGAAGGAGTTCGGTCCCGAGCTGCGCGCGCGCTGCCGCGACGCGACGCCCGGGGTCGCGGCGCTTGCCGCGGAGGCGCTCCTCGTCGCCGGCGATCCCCTGGGCGTCGAGGAGCTCCTCGGCCACCCGGACAAGTACGCGCGCACCTGCGCCGCGGGGCTCGCGCTGCGGCTCACGCCGCTCGCGGGCGCGCTGCGCGTGGCCCCCCCGGCCCCCCCCGATCTCGAACGGCTGGCGAAGAAGGCCGAGAAGGCGTTCGCGAAGGAGGACGGGGAGCCCTTCGCGAGGCTCGGCGCGTGGCTCGGCGTCGCGCTGCGCGATCCCGACGCGGTGCGCCGGATGCGCCGCGACCACCGGAAGCTCTACCTCGGCCCGCGCACCGTCGAGGCGTGGGAGTTCGCCGAGGCCTACACGCGCGGCGTGCGCGAGGGCAAGGAGGCGAAGCGCTGGCCGGCGCTCGCGGTCTTCCTCCTCGACCCGCGCGACCCGGGAGCGGGGATTCCCGGGCGTGATCTCGACCCGCTCCTCGATGCGCTCGCGGAGCGCGCGACGGAGGGCGAGCTGCTCCGGCAGTGGACGGACGCGCTGGTGGTCCTCGCGTGCGCGCAGTACGGGATGGAGCTCGACCCCCACTTCGCGGAGCTCGCCGAGACGCGGCTCCAGAAGATCGCCGGGAAGGACGCGCCGCCGCGCGACCGGCGCCGGCCCGGCGTCCACTGGCCGATCTGGGCCGCGGAGCGCGCGAAGTGAACCTCGCGCGGCTCGTGCCGCTGCCGAGGGATCGCGTCCGCACCGACCCCGCGAGCCTGCTCGTCCACGAGTGCGACGCGCTCACGCTCTTCCGCGAGCGGCCGCGGGCGGTCGTCTACCCCGAGTCCACCGCGGAGGTCCGGGCGTGCGTGCGCGCGCTCGTCGCGCACTCGATCCCGATCGTCGCGCGCGGCGCGGGGACGGGGCTCGCTGGCGGCGCGCGACCGTGCGCGACGGGCGTCGTCCTCGACCTGTGCAAGATGGACCGGATCCTCGTGATCGACCCGGCGCGGCGCACGGCGCGCGTGCAGGCAGGCGTCGTCAACGCGCGGGTCTCGGAAGCCGCGGCGCCGCTCGGCCTCTTCTTCGCGCCCGACCCCTCGAGCCAGATGGCGTGCACGATCGGCGGCAACGTCGCGTGCGGCTCCGGCGGCCCGCACTGCCTCCGGTACGGCACGATGACCGACCATGTCGCCGCGGTCACGCTCGTGGACGCGCAGGGCGACGTGCACGAGGTCGCGGACGAGTCGCTCCTCTCGCTCGTGATCGGGAGCGAGGGGACGATCGGGATCGTGACCGAGGCCGTGCTCCGCCTCCAGCGGGTCCCTCCCGCGGTGGCGACGATGCTCCTCGCGTTCCCTGCCATGCGCGATGCGTGCGAGGCCGTGGGCGCGATCCTCGAGGAAGGGTTCGTGCCGGCCGCGCTCGAGATCCTCGACCGGCGCGCGGTCGCGATGGTCGAGGACTCGATCTTCCGCGCCGGCTATCCGCGCGACGCCGCCGCGGTCCTGCTCGTCGAGCTGGACGGGACCAACGCCGAGGTCGAGGAGGCGGCCGCGTGGATCGCCGCCCGCTGGCCCGCCCGCCGCGCGCGCGACGACGCCGAGCGGGCGGCCCTCTGGCGCGGCCGGAAGGGCGCGTTCGGCGCGATGGGCCGCGTCGCGGAGGAGTGCTACGTCGTCGACTGCGTCGTGCCGCGCTCGCGGATGGGGGAGGCGCTCGAGCGGATCGACGCGGTGGCCGCGCGCAGCGGCCTCACGCTCGTCAACGTCTTCCACGCGGGCGACGGGAACCTCCACCCGCTCATCGCGTACCGCCGCGCGGAAGCGCCGAAGGTGCAGGAGGCCGGCCGCGAGATCACGGAGATCTGCGTCTCCCTCGGCGGCTCTCTCACCGGCGAGCACGGGATCGGTGTCGAGAAGCGCGACTTCATGCCGATGCTCTTCGACGCGCCGACCCTCTCCGCGATGGAGCGCGTGCGCCGCGCGTTCGACCCGAAGAGGATGCTCAACCCCGGGAAGGTGCTGCCCGGCCCGAAGGTCTGCGCCGAGGCCGTCCGCCGGAACGACTTCCTCGCGGTGGAAAGAGGGGGGCATGGGGGGCGTTGAGGACGGCGTCCTCACGGTCTCGGGCGAGATGTCCTGCGCCGAGGTCGAGGCCGCGGCGCGCCCGTGGCTCTTCGCCTCGGATCGTCCCGACCTCAGCGTGCGCGCGTGGATCGACCGGGGCGGCGGCGACCTCCTCTGGGACTTCCTCGGCCCGACGCGCGCGCAGGTCCTCGGCATCGCCGCGGAGCTGCGTGACGGTTCGCACGTCCGGTTCGGAGGCCGCGTCGTGAAGAACGTCGCGGGCTACGACCTCGCCCGCGCCTTCGTCGGCGCGCGCGGCGAGCTGGGGAGGATCGTCGAGGCCCACCTTCGCGTCCGCCCGCCGCCGCGCGGCTGGCGCGCCGCCGTCCGGCGTTCGACCGAACGCGACGAGGCGCTTGAGGGTCCCGGCAGCGCGATCTGGACCGGCGACACGTGGCGCTTCCTGCGCAACGGCGAGAGCGCGCCCCTTGGCTACGAGGAGATGCCCGCGCTCGCGGCCCGGGACGAGCTGCGGCCCGCGTGGGGTCGCGTGCGCTCGTTCGTCGCGGCACCCGCGGAGGGCATCCTTCTCGCGGCGGTCCATGTGGTGGGGCACGGGGAGGAGGCGGTTTCGGATCGCGGCCCCCTCTGGGCGCGGCTCAAGGAGGCCTTCGCATCGGCGACGTAGACCCGCGGTCCGTCCGCGACCTCGCGCGCGCGTGCGTCCACTGCGGCCTCTGCCTCGAGAGCTGCCCCACCTACCGCGTCCTGCGCGAGGAGGCGGATTCCCCGCGCGGGCGGATCCTCCTCGTGAACGCGTTCCTCGACGGGCG
>Ga0187894_10006655_pt1 | contig 11249 bp, 10 predicted proteins | sample GBC1701081metaG_FD_136650 | JGI IMG/M metagenome (GOLD analysis project Ga0187894, IMG submission 136650) | White microbial mat communities from a lava cave in the Kipuka Kanohina Cave System on the Island of Hawaii, USA - GBC170108-1 metaG ...
CGGCCGCATCGGGCCGATGCCCTACGCCACCCGCCCGCTGGAAGCGGCCAACGACGTGCTGGAGGAGCTGCGCGGCGGCAAGGTGGTGGGGCGGGTGGTGTTGCGGCCGTAGTCGGACCGCCGCGAGCGCGCCAGTCCAGTAGCGCGAGCTTTGGATGTTCATCTCTTCCTCACCCTGAGGAGGCCGCGCAGCGGCCGTCTCGAAGGGTGGGGAGCAGTCGCGATGGTTCGTTCCAACGATTTTCGGACCGCCCGGGCAGTCTCCACCCTTCGAGACGCGCGCTTGGGCGCGCTCCTCAGGGTGAGGAGCAATGTGAAGCGGCCAAAGTCAGCGCCCATGAGCACGCCACTCCAGTGCCGCGCTCCGGCGGCTCTCTGCCTCCGGGGACCGCATTCTTTGCAGGTCGCGGGAATAGTCCCTGGACGCCGTTGTCTGTTCGGGAAGCCGCCGCAAATGGCGGCGTTCCGGGCAGGCTTGGCCCGCCCAGGGGAGGTTGCGCGATGTGGGGCTTCAACATCGATGCCTACAGCAACACCGGATTCGTGCGCAACCGAGGCGGCTCGAGCGAGGGCGACCTGTGGATGAAGTACGCCTTCAAGAAGACCGTCCCCAAGCCGATCGGCAGGATCGCCGCCGGTATGATCGAGGGCCTCGAAGCCCAGTTCGCCGACTTGAAGAAGGTCCTCATCCAGGCCGTCTCGGGTGTCTCGACCGACTTTCAACTGTATGTCGACGACGGCGATAGCGGACACGCGATCTTCTGCTACAACTTTTGGAAGAACACGCCGGCGGCCATGATCGAGTACGAGTTCTTGTATGCGATCAAGCGCAGCGGCTACGATCTCGGCGACCAGGTCATGATCCAGCTGTGCATCGATATCGTCCAGTTCGAGGACCACCTCACGGTCAGCCCCGGCGCGGTCGAGAAGGTCGGCCTGCCGGCACTGTTCGTGACGATCTATTTCTGAGCGGCGCGGCGTCAGGCCGCCTTGTACCGTTCACCGAAGCCGTACAGGTCGACCATGCGGTCGCGCCACGCGACGATGGGATCGCTGGCCTCCAGCAGCGCGAACGGCGTCACGGTGCGCGCCCACAGGAAGGCGCCGGCGACGATGTAGTCGGGATAGGACGGCGCCACGCCTGAGATGAACGGGCCGGCCTTGAGCTGCTGGCGCAGAGGCTCGAGGCTCTGGCGGAAGGCGGCCAGCCGGGTCTCGCGCGCCGCAGCCTGGAAGGTGTCGAAATCCTCTGTGCCCAGGCGCTTGCTGCGGCTCTCGCGAAAATAGTCGCGGTCCTGTGGCCTTACGCGCGCGTACATGTCGCCGACCATCAACGGGAACTGACCGAAATGCACCGCCGTGTTGGTCCAGTTCTGGACGAAGCGCGCGAAGGTGCGCGCCTCGTCGTTTGCGAACAGCTTGCGGTCGGGATAGGCCTGGTCAAGCCAGGTCGCGATCTCCCAGCTGTCGGGCACGGCCTTGTCGGCGTGCGCGTGGTCGACCAGCACCGGCACCAGCTGCTGGCCGGAGAAGGCGATCTTGTCCTTCTCGCCGAAGCCGATCGGGATCTCCTTCCACTCCAGGCCCTTGTGGGCCAGCGCGAACTTGGCGCGCCAGCAGAACGGGCTTGGCCGCGCGCCGCCGGCGAATTCGAGGTCGTAGAGGGTGATCATGGGAGGGCTCCTTTTCGTCGTCCTGAGCGCAACGAAGGACCTTGCGGTGGTTTGTCCACAGTCATCCCGAGCGTAGCGAGGGATCTTCCAGAAAGGACTCTCCGCTCGCAGGAGATCCCTCGCTACGCTCGGGATGACGGGTTGCACGGACCACCGCAAGGTCCTTCGCTGCGCTCAGGACGACAGCGAGGCCGTTCGTTCGTTTGTGCGTCGCCTACAGCCCCAGCATGGCCTTGGCCATGATGCCGCGCTGGACCTCCGACGAGCCGCCGTAGATCGTCATCTTGCGGCCGTTGAAGTAGCGCGGCGCCAGCACGTCGGAGCCCTCCGGGCCGATCGGCTCGTCGTTGGCGCCGGGCACGCGCTGGGTCGGGAACGGCATGGCGTAGTGCGCCGCCGCCTCGACCGCGTACTCCTGCACCTGCTGCATCACCTCGGTGCCGCGCAGCTTGATCATCGACGACATCGGGCCCGGGTTCTGGCCGCTGCCCAGCCGCGAGTAGAACTCCAGCTCGAACATCTCCAGACCGGCGATCTCGATGTCGGTGCGCGCCAGCTTCTCCTTCCACGCCGTGTCGCGCACCAGGGTCTTGTCGCCATCGACGGTCGACTCGACCACGCGCTTCAGCCGCTCGAAGGAGCTGCGCAGGCGCGGGCTGTAGGCGCCGCCGCCGCGCTCGAATTCCAGCAGGTACTTGGCGTAGGTCCAGGCGACGTTCTCCTCGCCGACGCGGTTCTCGACCGGCACCTTGACGTCGGTGAAGAACACCTGGTTGACCTCGTGCGTGCCGGCGCGGTTGCCGTCCGAGGTGATGATCGGCTCGACCTTGATTCCCGGCGTGCTCATGTCGATCAGCAGGAAGGAGATGCCGTCCTGCGGCTTGCCGGTGCTGGAGGTACGCACGAGGCAGAAAATCCAGTCGGCGATGTGCGCCGTCGTCGTCCACATCTTGGCGCCGTTGACGATGTAGAAGTCGCCCTCGCGCACGGCCCGGGTCTTGAGCGACGCCAGGTCCGAGCCCGAGCCCGGCTCGGAGTAACCCTGGCACCAGATCACGTCGCTGTTGAGCATCGCCGGCAGGTACTTGTCCTTCTGCGCCTGGCTGCCGTATTTCATGATCACAGGCGCGCACATGCGCGGCCCGAACGGCGAGGTGCCCGGCGCGCCGACACGGGCCAACTCCATCTCGAATATGTACTTCTGGGTCGGCGTCCAGCCCGGCCCGCCGAACTCCTTCGGCCAGTTCGTGCACAGCCAGCCCTTCCTCGCCAGCCGCTTCTGCCAATCCATCAACCGCTCACGGCTGGTGTAGCCGTTGCGCGCCACCTTGGTCTCGGCGACGATCTCAGGCGTCAGGTTCTCCTTCAGCCAGTCGCGCACCTCGTGCTGGAACGCAATGTCGGCCTCGGTGAAGTTCACGTGCATGGCGTTGTCCTCGTCGGGCTGTCGGGCCTCGGTTGAAAGACACGGTATCTCCCGCGGCCACGGGCATCAATGCCGCAGAACAGCGTTTCGAGGCGCGGAAGCTCGCGGGAAGGCTGCGCCACGGTCATACGCGACGTTGCGGGAAGTGCGGGAGTCACTCGGCACCGATTGGGCCCTGCGCCGCCGGCGGATCCGCGGCGTTGCCGGACAAGACGCCTGCCGGCACGGTGGGCCAGCCCGCGGCATTCGCGACTCCGGTCAGGAACGGGTTTACCGCCCATCGTCGGCGCGACCGCTGTGCTCCGGGCCGCTCAGGATCGAGCGGCCGCAACCAGCGGGCGGCGACCAGCGTCTCGATGATGCCGTCGGCGCCAGCGGCATCGGGCGCCGTGCCGGCATGGCGAGGGATGTCCTCGCGCGAGACTTCCGCCAGCTGCCGCCCCTGGATCCAGAGCAGCGCTTCCTGTGCCTGACGCCCGCCGTCGCTGCTGCCCAGCGCGCCCAGCACCGCCCCGGCATGGCGGCACAAATAGCCGCGCCACAGTTCGGCGGCGGCCTTCAGCGCGGCCACGGGCACGACCGCCGGCTCCACCCTTCGACGCAGTGATGCGGCCCAATCGAGGAACGTCAGCACGCCCGCCAGCCGCAGCACGGTGTTCGGGCCCCTGCCCCACCACGCGGCCTCGACGTCGTCGAGGACAGGGCCCGTCGATGCGTGCGCACGGCGGAAGTCGTCGAACGCGTTGTGCGCGGCGGTCGACAACCGCACGACCCGCGGCTTGCCCGGCAGGTCGCGCAGCCGGCGAAGGGCGCGCAGTGCCTCGAGGCAAGGCGCAGCCGGCGCGTCCGACAGCGGCGCGAGGGGCATGGTGCAGGGCCACGCGAACAGCAGCCGTGAGCCAATGTCTTCGTCGCTGGCCAGCGCCGTGGTGATGGTGCCGGGCTCGACCGTGCCCAGGATCGAGACGGCGGCGGACGCGAGCCAGAAGCTGCGCCGGCCCCTGCGGGTCACTGTCCATAGCCCGGCTGACCACGAGCTCTGCCAGCAGGATCGATGCGCACTGCCGCTCTCCCGGCGCGCCATCCCGGCCAGCCAGTCCACGAGCGGGTCGCAGGCGAGCAGGACGCCGCGGGTGTTGACCTTCAGCGCCTCGGCGACCGCGTCGATTGTCGGGTCGTGGGTGATGAGCTGGCGGTGCGTCACCGGTTTCGGCGCGCGCGCCACGGGCAGCCGACCCGGCAACGGCGCAGAGCTTGCGGTGGGGTCACCCACGTCCAGGCGTGCCTGGACGCGGCTGTCGTCAGCCAGCTCGCGGTCGAGCGCGCGCACCAGGCGCAAGGCCGCTTGCATGGCGCGGGTCTTGCCCGACCCGGACGGGCCTGCCAAGGCCGTCCACAGCACGCACGGCTCGACCCACGCCGGGACAGGGCTGACGTGGCGCCCGGCGCCGATCAGCCCGGCGCCCGCGGTCAGCAGCGCCAACGCGACGTAGTCGACGGGCGCGCCCGTGCCGGCGGCCGCTTCCCGGCACCAGCCGCGCCAGAAGGCCGGCAGCACCTCGACCGGGAACGGCGGCTGCTCGCCCTTCTGCCGGACCAGCAGGCGCAGGTCGGGGGCGTCCCAGGTATCGTCGCTCGATCCGCCATCCGCGGCCGGCGTGCGCGCCAGGGCCTCCATGTCGGGCCTCCTCGCTGCGTGAATGTGTATGGAATTTGCGTTCATGGCATATTGTTTCGGGAAAGTCAAGAAGTACTTCACAGGTACAAATACAGTATGAGATGTCGCAGACTACTGACAAGTACAAATACGGAATGACGTGCCGCACCCCCGGCGACGAAGACGCTCGCGTTCTTGGCCATTGCAACCTGCTATGCAAGGAACTCTGAACCTTGGGCGCACGGTGGTCCAACTGGACCGGGCGTAACAGGTGGCTGCAAGCAGCCACCGACCTGCCGCGCTTCTTCGGTCTTTCGCGGCAAGCATGAGCGCGCCGGGAGGCGCGCGGTCCAGTTGGACCACCGTGCGTCCAAGGACGGCCCTTGTGGCGCCCCAGCGCATCAGACCTCGATCAGCTTGCCGTCCTCGGCCACCTCGAAGCGGCCGGCAAGATCGCGGTCCAGCATGTCGGGGCTCATATGGGTGAGCACGAGGCGCCTGGGCCGGAGACGGTCCATGTGAGCCAGCAGCGTCTCGAGGTCGAGATGGAAACGGATCTTGCGGTCGTGGAAGTAGGCTTCGGCGATGAACAGGTCGGCGTCCCGCGCCACCGGGATCAGCGCCTCGGTCCATTCCGTGTCGCCGGTGTAGGCGACGCTCTTGCCGTCGATGGTAAGCCGCACCGCGAACGGCGGCGCGCCGCAGGGGTGCCTCACCTTCATCGGCAACACCGATACTGCACCCACCGTCACCGCCACGTCGGGCACCAGCTCGATCACGTCGAGTGTGAACTTCTGCGCGATGCCGGACGAGCCGGGGAAGAACACCTCCATCGCCCGGGTCAGCCGCTCGCGCAGACCGGGCGGTCCGGCGATGGTGAGCGGCCGGGTGCGGCGGCTGACGAGCTGCGCGTCGAGGATCAGGAACGGCAGGCCGCCGAAATGATCGCCGTGCAGGTGGGTGATGAAGATGGCGTCGATGGTGTTGGGATCGACGCCCCACTTGCGCAACGCCACCATCGAGGAAGCGCCACAGTCGATCAGCACGGTCGCCGACGGCGAGATCACCTGGAAGCAGGTGTTGAACCGCCCGCCGCTGCCGAACGCATCGCCGCAACCGATGAAGCGCAGATGCATGCTTGGCTCCTTCGAGACCGGCCGTGATGTCCCGCCCGCCCTGCTTTCCGCCGCAGAAGACCAGCGGCGTTACTGAACCAGCGACTTGAACAGCGTCACAGCCTCCGCCCCTCGGCTTCGTCGACGGTAAGCCCCGCGGTCCAGATATGGACCTCGAATATCACCAAGCCGTCGATCGCCGATTCCGGTGCGATATCATAGAGCCAGAAACGAAGACGGTGCGCGACTTCGTCCCGAGCGCACCGACTAATTCCTCGACAAGCGCCGGCGCCAATCCCGTATAGTTCCAGGCGCCGATGCCGCGCGCCGGGAGCAGGATCCGATGCCAGAGCAAATCGGGATCAACGATGTGCGGCTGACCTACACCAGCCTCGCCGATGCACGGACGATGTCCGGCCTGCGGCTGCTCACCGGCGCCACGACGGTACCGGGGCCGTGGAAGGAGGCATGCAAGGCCCTCTTCCATGTCAAGGGCGTGCCCTATGTGGCCGTCGCGTCGCGCGGGCAAGACGGATCCGACGCGGAGCTGCGGGAATGGACCGCGCAAACCAGCGTGCCGGTCGCGATCTGGAACGACGAGCGGCCGCGCTCGACCTGGATCGAGCAGCTCTATCTGGCGGAGCGGCTGCAGCCGGCGCCGGCACTGATTCCGGCCTCCTTCGAGGACCGGGCGCTGATGCTCGGCTACTGCAACGAGCTCTGCGGTGAGACCGGCTTCGGCTGGTCGAAGCGGCTGACGATCATAGGGCGCGTCCTGGCCGACCCCGCGACCGACCCGCCGACTCGCGCGTTCTGGCGACGCCTGGGCAGCAAATACGGCTACACCCCCGAGGCGGCCGAAGCCGCGCCCGCGCGCATGGCGGCGATCCTGGAGCTGCTCGATACTCGCCTGGCGCAGCAGCGGGTGCGCGGCAGCCGTTTTTTCGTCGGCGACCGGCTGTCAGCGCTCGACATCTACTGGGCGACCTTTGCCGCGCTGGTGCGGCCGTTGCCGCCGGACCTGTGCCCGATGGCGACGGCGTTCCGCGCATTCTACACCGAGCGCGACCCGCGCGTGACCGCTGCCGCAACGCCGCTGTTGCTCGAGCATCGCGATTTTGTCTACCGCGAGTACCTGGAGCTGCCGGTGGCGTTCTGAGGGCCGCTGGGGGCGCGCCACTAGGAAGAAACAACACCGCCGCTCTTGCGCGAAGCGCCCGGAGCGCGGGCGTCCCGCCCGCATTCGCTCGCAGTGAAGCGGAGAGCGAAAACCTCGGCGCTCCGCGCCGATGCGGGCCAGAGGCCCGCGCTCCGGGCGCTTCGCGCAAGAGCGAACAACAGCAGCTGAGACCTCCTCCGCGGTTTCGTGCCCGAGGGTCGGCCTCGCCGGTGAAAACTCCAGTGGCGCGTCTTCCTCAGCTCGCGCGTGGCGCGCTCGGGATGAGTTATGACGCGCCACTGGAGTGGCGCGCCCCCGGCGAAGTCACACCGGCACGTCACCGCGCACCACGGTGCGTTCGACGATGCGGCGCTCGCGGCCAGTGTCGTAGGAGGTGGCGCGGTGCAGGGTGGCGCGGTTGTCCCACATCACCAGCTCGTTCGCGGCCCAGGTGTGCTTGTAGACGAAGCGGTCCCGGGTCGCGAAGTCGAGCAGCTCGTCGAGCAGCGCCCTGCCCTCCTGCCGCGACATGCCGGCGACGTGGTCGGCGTGCAGGCCCATGTAGAGGCCTTTGCGGCCGGTCACGGGATGCGTGCGCACGAGCGGATGCTCGACCGGTGGCGCGCGCAAACGCTGCTCCCCGGTCAGCGGCAGGTCGCCCGAGCGGGTGCGCGACATCGCCAGATCGTGCACCACGCGCAGGCCGGTGATGCGCACCTTCATCGCCTCGGGCAATGCGTCCCAGGCACCCTGCATGTCGGCGAACCAGGTCTGGCCGCCGTCGCTGGCCAGCTCGATGCCGCGCAGGATGGTGGCGAGGCTGGGCGTGCGCGTGAACGAGGTGTCGGTATGCCACCACAGGGTGCCCTTGTCGGGATGCTCGCCGCGCGGCTTGCCGTCCGGCCCGACGTTGGAGATCACGTACAGCTCGGGGTATTTCGGATCGAGGTATTGGCTCAGCACGTGATGCTCCAGCTCGCCGAAATGGCGGCTGAAGGCGATGTGCGCCTCGCGCGACAGGTGCTGGCGGCGGAACAGCAGCATGCGGTGGCGGTCGAAGGCGTCGCGGACGGCAGCGGCCTGCGCGGCGTCGAGGGGCCGGCCGAGATCGATGTCGAGCATCTCGGCTGCGAAGTCGGTGCTGGTCAGCGGCCGGCAGGGCGCTTCGACGGCGGTTTGCAGCGCGTCGGGCATGGTGACTCGCCTCCTCCAGACTGGATGCTGCGCTTCCGGCGTGGTCCTGTGCAAGAGCGAACACACGGGTGGTCAGACCAGCCCGCTGCCGCCACGGTAGCGTCCGAGTTTGACGCAGCGGTCGGGTCGCGACGTGCTTTCAAATCGGTGCGATGAGGTTAACCGTCGGAAAGTAGGTGCGATAGCGGGACGGATCGCGAGTCAGCAAAGTGTAGCCGGCAACCGCGGCATGGGCGCCGATGAAGAAATCGGGCAGCGGCGATTGCCGCTCGCCCTTCCGTCGCCGATAGGTGACGAACGCCTTGCCCGCCAGAAAGGCCGCTGCATCGGGGATCGGTTCGCGGTCGAACCTGCTGCGCGGTAGCGCGGCATCGAGATCTTCGATCCGGTTGAAGCGGACCGACACCTCTGCGTAGATGATCGGGTTGATGGCCAGCCGGCCGCTGTCGGCAGCTTCCGCCAGTGCCGCCGCCGACCAGTCGGACCAGTGTGGATGGTTCGTGAACAGGTCGAGCAGGACGTTGCTGTCGACCAGGACGGCTGTCATGGCCGCCTCAGCCGCCGCGAGTCAGCGCCATGATCTCCTCGGTGCTCATCGCGACGTCGCCACGCCCCCGCAGGTGCTCCACCAATCGGCGGCCACGCGTCGTTGCATTTGCCTTTGGGCGGGCACGGACGATTCGGACGGCGCCGCGCCCGTCATACACGAAATCGACTTCGGTATTGGGCATCAATCCGGCCTTCTCCCGGATGCGGACCGGGATAGTGACCTGCCCCTTGCTGGTGATTCGCATGCGACGGCTCCAAGTCTTACTTGCAAAAGTAATACCTGGGGTGATTGACCGCAAGCGGCGGGTCAGGGAAGACTGCGGCGACGACAAAGAAACCGGGAGCGAACGCCCATGCCCGCCCGCATCAACCGCGCCATCGAGCTTCTGGCCCAGGGCCAGGCGATCTACTACGACGGCCCGCACTCCGGCCATGTGCTGACCTACGCGCAAGGCAAGGCCGACGCGCAGACCTGGGCCGACTACATCAATGTCGGCATGGAGCACGGCGCCTTCGACATGACCGGGCTGGCCGAGTACATGCGCGGCATGATCGACGGTGGCCCGACTCGCTCGGGGCATCGCACGCCGACCGTGCTGGTCGAGGCGCCGGTCAACGGCACCGACGAGGCCAACGTGCGGTTCAACGCCTGGCAGTTCCGCCAGATCCTGGGCCGTGGCGCGCACGGCATCCTGCTGTGCCAGGCCGAGACGGCCGGCGCGGTGCGGGCCTTCGTCGAGGCGTGCCGCTATCCCTTCCAGCTCGCCGGCGTCGATCCCGCCCTGCCCTCGCCCGCCGAGCGCCTGCGCGGCGCGCGACGCCCCGACGGGCATGACAAGCTCGGTACCGGCACGCGCGGGCGCGGCTCGGAGTCGACGGCGGCGCTGGTCTGGGGTCTGCCGGGCGACGACTACATGCAGTGCTGCGATCCCTGGCCGCTCAACCCCAGGGGCGAGCTGCTGCTGGGCGTGAAGCTGGAGAGCCCGGAGGGCGTCGCCAACTGCGAGGCGATCCTCGACGTGCCTGGCCTGGGCTTCGCCGAGATGGGGCCGGGCGACCTCAGCCTGTCGCTGGGCTACACCACGATCCCGTGGAACCCGTTCCCGCCCGAGATGCAGGAAGCGCGCGACCGGATCCTCGGCGCCTGTCGCAAACGCGGGCTGGCCTTCCTGGAGACGTGCGGACCGGAGAGCATCGTCGCGAAGATCGGCGAGGGCGTGCGCATCGTCTCCGGCCATCGCGAGGAAACGGCCAAGGTCGGGCGCGCGCATCAAAAACGCACGATGCCCGTGTAGATCGGCCCGAGCGTGTGACCGAACCGCGCGGCTCCTGGCGCGCTCTTCGGTTCTCCGCGGCAAATCATGAGCGCGCCGGGAGGCGCGCGGTCCTGTCACGCCGCCGTGCGCCCAAAGTCAGTGCGAAATCCGTGACAGGAGCCCTTTTCGTGCGCTAACAGGCAATTGCGAGTTATTCGCAATTGAGGATGCGCATGACCATGACCGCCCCTGTCCCGGATGCCGACGCCGAAGCGACGCTGCAGGCGCTGACCGACCTGACGACGCCCTTCGCGATTCGCGTGGCTGTCACGCTGGGCTTGCCGGCCCTCATCGCGCAGGGTGTGACGTCGGCTGATGCTCTCGCCGCACGGACGGGTGCCCATCCCCGCGCGCTCACCGGGCTGGTGCGCTACCTCGTGGGCAAGGGTGTGCTCGCTCGTCCATCGTCGTCGGCGGCGCTGGCCCTGACCGATGTCGGCAAGCTGCTGCTCAGCCCGCGCGCGCAGCTGATGCTGAACCTGCACCAGGCCGGCGGCCACATGAGCCAGGCGTGGGCCGGATTGCTGCCGGCGGTGCAAACCGGCACGGCCGGCTATCAGGCGGTGTTCGGTTGCAGCTTCTGGCAATCGCTGGACGCCGCGCCGGCACTGGCCGCCTCGTTCGACGCCTACATGGCCGGCTGGGCGGCGCAGTGGATCCCTGACGTGGTCCAGGGGCGCGACTGGTCGGACACCGGCCATGTCATCGATGTCGGCGGTGGCGCGGGACGGCTGCTCTGTGCGCTGCTGCAGGCGCATCGGGCGTTGCGTGGCACGCTGGTCGAGCTGAGCGGTGCCGCGATGCGCGGGCGCGATGCGCTGGCGGCTGCCGGCGTGGCGGACCGCGGCACGGTGGTCGAGGGCAGCTTCTTCGACCCGCTGCCTGCCGGTGGCGACATCTACCTGCTGGCCCAGGTCATCCATGACTGGCCCGACGCGGACGCCGTCAGGATTCTGCGCCGCTGCGCCGATGCGGCGCGCCCGACCGGCCGGGTGCTGCTGGTCGAGCGGCTGGTCGATGCCGAGCCCAGCGCGGACCATGCGCGCATGGACCTGTTCATGCTGGTCCTTTTCGGCAGTGGTGAACGCAGCCTGGCGGAGTTCACGGCGCTGACTGATGCCGCCGGCCTCGACATCGCGGGAACTCGTGCCATCGGGCAC
>Ga0187894_10006656_pt1 | contig 11249 bp, 12 predicted proteins | sample GBC1701081metaG_FD_136650 | JGI IMG/M metagenome (GOLD analysis project Ga0187894, IMG submission 136650) | White microbial mat communities from a lava cave in the Kipuka Kanohina Cave System on the Island of Hawaii, USA - GBC170108-1 metaG ...
ATCGACGCCGTACCAGATGCGCCGATCCGCATCGCCGTCAGTGGCTAGTGCGCGGCTTGCCTTCGGCTCCACCTTCACGCCGGAGACCGCGCCATCGAGCGCCGGCGACGGCGGCACGGCGCGCCAGTCGGGGGGCGCAACGCCAACGATGTGCCCCACATCGACAAACACGATCCGCTCGCCGTACCGGACCGGCTCGAACACGCGCCAGCCCGGTACGCCGTCACGCGCGGCGAACACGAGTTGGCGCCCTTCGTGCAGCGGCGCGATCGGCGCGAGCGTCAGCACGTCGGCGCCGGCCGCGCGCAGCAGACGCTTTTCTTCGAAGCGGTTCCACTGCCAGGCGCCCAGCGCGATGAGCAGCGCCAGGGCGAGCGCGCTCAGCACGCTCAGCAGCGGCAGCGGGTTGAGGCGCACGCGCATCAGGGCTCCGTGCGCCCCTCGCCGGCCTTGTGCAGCCACTGCAGCGTGAAGAGGACGCCTTTGGTGACCGGCAACAGCAATAGCGCCAGCACCAGCGTCAGCGCGACGGCGAGGCCAACGCTCGCCCAGGGAGTCCAGCCGAACACGAACTGCGCGACGAAGGCCACCGGTACGCCAAGCGCGCCGACGATGAGAATGACAAACACCGCCGCGCCGTCGCCGACATCGGCCATCGAAAAGTCGGCGCCGCACGCGCCGCAGCGTTCGGCCAGTCGCAGGTAGGACGAGAACAGCTTGCCCTGCTCGCAGTGCGGGCACCGTCCGCGCACGCCGGCGGCGATGGCGGCCGCAACGCTCAGCGCGCTAGCCGCCTTCCATCGCCAGCTTCGGCGTGACGTAGACGAAGGCGAACAGGAAGAGCCACACCACGTCGACGAAGTGCCAGTACCAGGCGGCCGCTTCGAGGCCGAAGTGCTTGGTCGGCGTGAACTGCCCGGCGAGCACGCGCAGCAGACAGACGAACAGGAAGATCGTGCCGATGATGACGTGCACGCCGTGGAAGCCCGTCGCCATGAAGAAGGTCGAACCGTAGAGGTTGGCCCGCGTTTCCTCGCCCATGTTGCCGTAGGCGAAGCCCGCTTCGGGGTATTCGACGCCGAACTGGATCCAGGTGAAGAGCAAGCCGAGCAACACCGTGAGGATGAGGCCGTTGCGCGCACCGGTGCGGTCGCCCTGCGTCAGCGCATGGTGCGCCCACGTCACCGTCGTGCCCGACAGCAGCAGGATGAGCGTGTTCATCAGCGGCAGGTGGAAGGGATCGAATGTCTCGACGTTCGGCGGTGGCCACGCGGCCCAGGCCTTCATGGCTTCGGGATCGCCGGCGATGATCCAGTCGGCGCGGTGGCCGTGGAAGATGGCGAGCTCAAAGTACGCCCAGAACCACGCGACGAAGAACATCACTTCCGACGCGATGAAGAGGATCATGCCGTAACGGAGGTGCAGGTCGACGACCTCGGTGTGGTAGCCCTGCCGGCTCTCCTTGATGACATCGAGCCACCAGCCGATCATCGTGCCGATGACGCCGGCAAAGCCCACGCCGAGCAGCACAAACTGACCTTTGGCAAGCACCCCGGTCTCACTGAGGCCGCGCATGGCCACGACCGCGCCGATGGCGAGGATGAACAGCGAGATCGAGCCGACGATCGGCCACGCGCTGGGGTTCACGAGGTGGTAGGTGTGCTTGACGTCGCCGTGGGCTGCCATGGGTCGGTTCCGCTGGATTTGGGGCGGTTTCTAGCTTGCGTCGCGGGGGGAGCCAAGCCGCGCCTCCCGCGTCACTTTTCCGCTTTGGGCGGAGCTAATCGTCCACCTCGACCGTCCCACCGGAGATCGCGGCCCGGACCGCTTCCACGGTCGCCGGGCTGAGGCGCATTTCGCGATGGCCGGGCATCTTCTTGCCGTTCAGATGCATGATCTCGACCAGCCGATGGTAGGAGTCGATATCGAAGTACTCCATGGCATCGGCATGACCGATCTTTCCGCGCTCCAGAGCCTCGGTCACATCGGCCACAGTCCATCCGGTAAGATCGTTCTTCATTTCTTGTCGTCCTTCCAGACGGAGCGCAGTCGGCGTGTCCGAGCCGGCTTCTCAAAGGGCTCCAGCGGCGACTTGCGCGCGTGATTGATGGCATGAACGATCTCGCGCGCCTGCGGCAGCTTGCCGTCATGTGCGAGCGCCCGGATCATCGCTGTGGTGTTGAGCAGGTGGACGTTCTTCACGCGGGCCAGAGCAAGATCGAGGACGTCCGGATCTTCGAACAGCACAAGAGGAATGAATGGAGGACTTTGCAGTCTGGCGATGCTGAGTGCGTACTCTTCGACAGCGATCTCTCCCAGATTGCGGCTGCGCGGGGTCTCGCCGCGTTCAAGCATGGCCTTGAAGCCTGCGCCGACGACGGTGGGCGCAATCTGGACCGTATTGCCTTTCGCTTGCAGCCAGGCCGCCACTCTCCCCGAAGGATCGTTCTCAGGTTTGGTGGCCTCGTACTGGACCTGATCGACGATCGTGATCGGAGCAGCGAAGTGGTCCAGCAGATCAAGCCGGTCGATCCGTGCAAGCGTCAGAAGCGGACTGGCGTCCGGGATAATGACTCCGACCGACAAGCGCTTGGTGGCCATCGCGGAACTTTAGCAGAATTTCCGCGGGGAGGCGACGGCCCTATCCCGCCTTCTCGTAGTACGTGTAGCTCAGGGTGATGGTCCGGGTGTCCCGCGTGTCGCGGCTGTCCACGATCTTCGGGTCGATGAAGTAGAGCACCGGCAGCTGGGCGGTTTCGCCGGGCTGGAAGATACGGTCCTCGAAGCAGAAGCACTGCAGCTTCTGGAAATAGGCGCCGGTCACGTGCGGCGTGACGTTGTAGCTGGCCACGGCCGTCACCGGCTTGTCGGAGAGGTTCTTCACGGTGAACCAGGCCAGCGCCGTCTCGCCGATGCGCAGCGTCTCGCTCGTCTGTGCGGCCGTGAACTCCAGCGGCGCGCCGGTGGGCACGTTGACGTCGAAGCGCACCTCGATGGTGCGGTCGAGCACGCGGGCCGCGGCGACGGTGGCCTTCACCGGCGATCCGCCGAAGCCGGTGACCCGGCAGAAGGCTTCGTAGAGCGGCACGGCGGCGAACGCCGCGCCGAGCATGGCGGCGACGACGCCGGTGCACATGGCCGCCCAGAAAGTCGGGGAGCGCGGGCGGCTCACAGCGGTCGATCCGTTACGCTGGCGCCAAGCTGGGCCAGCGTGATCGCGAACACCAGCAGGACGAACGCCGCCAGCGCCAGCGCAATGATGAGGTTGCGCCGCCGGCGCGCGAGATCGGCGGGATCGCTCATCTCACCACGCGACCCGCGCGTAGAACCCGAGCCCATGTTCGGCGATCAGCGCGCCGAACAGCAGGAAGAGATAGAGGATCGAGAACATGAAGAGGTTGCGCGCTTTGAGATCGTCGGCGCGCGCGCCGTAAATGTCGCCCGCCGGCGCGACCGCATCGCCTGCACGCGAGCGCGCCACTTTCGCCGCCAGCAGGACAAACGCCGCGCCTGCGAGCGCGGCGACGACGGCGTAGAGCCAGCCGCCGAGACCGGTGATCGCCGGCGCAAGGCCGAGCGGCGCGAGCAGCAGCGTGTAGACAAGGATCTGCGTGCGCGTGGTGCGCGCGCCATGCGTCACCGGCAGCATCGGCACGCCGGCGGCGGCGTAGTCGCCCTTCTGGTAGAGCGCGAGCGCCCAGAAATGCGGCGGCGTCCACAGGAAGATGATGAGCACCAGCAACAGCGGATCGAGACCGAGCCCGCCCGTCTTCGCCGCCCACGCCACCGCCGGCGGCAGCGCGCCGGCGAGCCCGCCGATGACGATGTTCTGCGGCGTGCGGCGCTTCAGCCACATCGTGTAGACGACGGCGTAGAAGAAGATCGTGAACGCCAGCAGCGCGGCGGCGAGCGGCCCGCCGGCGAGCGCCATGGTCATCACCGAGAGGACGGCGATGACGACGCCGGTCGCCAGCGCATCGGCAGGCGCCACGCGGCCCGCCGGCACAGGCCGCACGCGCGTGCGCTTCATGCGCGCGTCGATGTCGGCGTCGTACCACATGTTGAGCGCGCCTGCCGCGCCAGCGCCGGCGGCAACGGCGAAGATGCACGCGAACGCGAGCACGACGTTGCCCTCGACCGGCGCGGCCAGCCAGCCGGCGAGCGCGGTGAACACCACCAGGCTCATCACCCGCGGTTTCATCAGGTCGATGTAGTCGCGCGCGGTGGCGGGGCGGACGATGGAGGCGGTGACGTTTGTCACAAAGGGCTCCGGCGAATGGCGAATGGCGAATGGCGAATGGACGAGTCCCCACTCGCCATTCGCCACCTCGCCATTCGCCCTAGTGCGCCTTTTCGGGCGCGATCTGCGGCAGTTCGTTGAACTGGTGGAACGGCGGCGGCGAGGACAAGGTCCACTCCAGCGTCGTCGCGCCCTCGCCCCACGGGCTCACATTCTGCGCGCCGACCAGCTTGCGCCGGCGTAACACGAAGGTGTCGAGCAGCATGAGGAAGAAGAAGCCGGTGCCGACGGCCTGGATCAGGAAGCCGTAGCTCGAGACCTTGTTCCAGAAGGCAAAACCGAACTCGCCGAAGTCGGGGTAGTCGGCGTAGCGGCGCGGCATGCCCTGCAGGCCAAGGAAGTGCTGCGGGAAGAAGATGACGTTGACGCCGACGAACGTGAACCAGAAGTGCAGGCAGCCGAGAAACTCGGAGTACTTGAGGCCGCTCATCTTCGGCAGCCAGTAGTAGAAGCCCGCGAAGATCGCGAAGACGGCGCCGAGCGACAGCACGTAATGGAAGTGCGCGACCACGTAGTACGTGTCGTGCAGCACCGTATCGACGCCGGAATTCGCCAGCACGACGCCGGTGACGCCGCCGACGGTGAAGAGGAAGATGAACCCGATCGCCCACAGCATCGGCGTCTTGAACTCGATGGACCCGCCCCACATCGTGGCGATCCAGCTGAAGATCTTGATGCCCGTCGGCACCGCGATGATCATCGTGGCGGCGACGAAATAGGCCTCCAGCTCAAGGCCCATTCCCACCGTGTACATGTGGTGCGCCCACACGATGAAGCCGATGACGCCGATGGCGACCATCGCGTAGGCCATGCCGAGATAGCCGAACACGGGCTTGCGCGAGAACGTCGAGACGATCTGCGAAACCATGCCGAAGCCCGGCAGGATGAGGATGTAGACCTCCGGGTGGCCGAAGAACCAGAAGAGGTGCTGGTACATGACGGGGTCGCCGCCGCCGGCGGCGTTGAAGAAGTTCGTGCCGAAGTTGCGGTCGGTCAGCAGCATGGTGATCGCGCCGGCGAGCACCGGCAGCGCCAGCAGCAGCAGCCACACCGTGACAAGGATCGACCACACGAACAGCGGCATGCGGTGCAGCGTCATCCCCGGCGCGCGCATGTTGAAGATGGTGACGATGAAGTTGATCGCGCCGAGGATCGAGCTGATGCCGGCGATGTGCAGCGACAGGATCAGCAGGTCCATCGACGGCCCGCCGTGCAACGCCTGGCTCGTCGACAGCGGCGCGTAGAGCGTCCAGCCGCCGCCGAAGCCGTGGCCCATCGAGCCGCCCGGCACCAGCATCGAGATTGTCGCCAGCGCGAACGACACCGGCAGCAGCCAGAACGAGATGTTGTTCATGCGCGGGAAGGCCATGTCCGGCGCGCCGATCATGATCGGCACGAACCAGTTGCCGAAGCCCCCGATCATCGCCGGCATGACCATGAAGAAGATCATGATCAGGCCGTGCATGGTCACGGCGACGTTGTAGCTGTGCTCGTTGCCGAACACGGCCTTCACCGTGCCGTCCTGCTGGGCGATGGCGAACAGCTGGTCGGTCTTCAGGTTGCCCGCTTCGGCGAGGCCCCAGAAAATCTGCACCCCCGGCTCGGCGAGCTCCCAGCGGATGAGGCCCGACAGCGCGCCGCCCACGATGCCCGCGAGGATCGCGAACACCAGGTACATCGTGCCGATGTCCTTGTGGTTGGTGGAGAACAGCCAGCGTCGCGGATCGTAGACGCTCGGGCGATCGGAATGATGGTCGCCGTGCGCGGCAGCGTGGTCGGTCGCCATGAACTCTACCTTATCGGCCGGGCGCGCCAGCGGGCGCCGGTGCGGGTGTGGGAGCAGGTTCTGAAGTCGCGGGCGCAGTGGGCGCCGCAGCGAGCTGACCGCCCTTGGACGCGATGAACGCATCGAATTCGGGACGCGTCACGACCTTCACCTCGATCGGCATGATCGAGTGGCCGATGCCGCACAGTTCCTGGCAGAAACCGTAGAACGTACCGGTCTTCTCGGCGTTGAACCACGTCTCGTTCACGCGGCCGGGGATCGCGTCTTCCTTGATGCCCAGCGACGGCACCGAAAACGCGTGAATCACGTCGTTGGCCGTCACCAGCACGCGCACCGTCGTGTTCACCGGCACGACCAGCGGCTCGTCCACCGCCATGCGGTACGGCTTGTTTGCCGCGACCGCGTCTTCCTCGCTGAGCGGATTGGAGAGGAATTCGACGTTCTGGTCCGGGTACGTGTAGTTCCAGTTCCAGGTGTTGCCGGTGGCCTTGACCGTCAGCTGCACGTCGGCGGGCATCTGCTCCTGCTTGAACAGCAGCGGGAACGACAGCGCGGCAATCACCACCAGAATGATGACGGGCACCACCGTCCACAGCACTTCGACCGTCATGTTGTGCGTGAACTTCTTCGGCGTCGGATTGGCGGCGCGGTTGTAGCGCGCCATCACGTAGAGCAGCAGCGCCAGCACGAAGAGCGTGATCGCGCTGATGATCCACAGCAGCAGCGTGTGGAACGTGCCGATCTCGCGGGCCATCTCCGAACCGGCCGGCTGCAGGTCGATCGCCCCGTCGATCGGCCCGGTCGCCGTCTGCGCCATGGCGACGCCGGCGATCAACGCCGCGCCCAGCCCCACAGCCGCGGCTGTCCGCGCCATCTTCCAAGCCCTCACGCGCCCGCCTCCTTAAGCGCTCGTAACAGCCCGCGCACTGGCGGACGAACGGAGCGCGGCATATACTGGGTTCCGTCCGCAAGGCCATCCGCGTTATGTCGCAGCGGCCGCTACCCATGAGTCGCCGAACCGATGAGTCTGCAGCTAGCATGACGCCGCGCGCCGCTCCAAGCCGGCTGGCGGGGGCCCTTTTGGCGGCTGCGTTCGGAGCCGCGGCAGGCGCCGCCCGGGCCGACGACGTCACCTCCTCCGCCGAGCGCACCAAGGGCGCACGCACCGTCGTCGGCGCGCCCGGCTCCACCGACTGCGCCGCGGCGGCGGCGACCGGGGTCAGCGACGACGACGCGGTGGCAGCCTGCGACCGGGCGCTGCAGACCGAGCGCCTCACCCGCGCCAACCGCATCGTCACGCTGATCAACCGCGGCGCCATCCACCTGCGCCGGCGCAGCGGCGAGGCGGCGCTGGCCGACTTCGAAGCCGTGGTCGCGCTTGAGCCCCGCAACGCCGACGCGCACCTGAATCGGGGCGCCGCACTCGTCATGGTGCGTCGTCACGGCGACGCCGTCGCCGCCATCACCGACGCGCTGCGTTTTGGCGTCAGCGTTCCGCACAAGGCCTATTTCAACCGCGCCGCCGCCCGCGAGGCCATGGGCGACGTGCGCGGCGCCTACGAGGACTACAACACGGCGCTGACCATCCAGCCGGACTGGGGCGCCGCAGAGGCCGAACTGGCCCGCTTCGCGCGTGGCCGGCGCGAACGCCTCGCGGCGCAGTTGCGGGACCCGGCGGCCGCCGGCACGCAGTAACGGGGAACCCGTCCATGCAGCTTCAGGCCCCGGTCGCGGCGTTCCTCCTCCTCGCCCTTCCCGGCGCGGCCGTGGCGGCGAGCACCGTCTACGGTCAGGGACCGGGACATCTCTGTTATGAAGGCGCGCGCTCGGGCCGGGCCGATGCGCGCGCACTGGCCGATTGCGACGAGGCGCTCGGCAGCGCCGCGCAACTCAGTCAGCGCGACACCGCGGCGACGCTGGTCAATCGCGGCGTCATCCGCCTGCAGCGGCGCGACGCGCCGGCGGCGCTGGCCGATTTCGACCGGGCGATCCAGGTGCGCCCCAGCCTCGGCGAAGCCCACGTCAACCGCGGCGCGGCGCTGATCCTCAGGGGCGACTTCGCCGGCGCCGTCGTCGCCATCGATCGCGGGCTGGAGCTCGGGGCCGCCGATCCGCACGAGGCGTACTTCAACCGAGCCATCGCCTGGGAGCAACTCGACAACCTGCCCCAGGCGTACGCCGACTACCGCAAGGCCCAGGCGCTGGCGCCCGACTGGCCGCTGCCGGCGCAGGAACTGGCGCGCTTCACCGTCACCGGCGCCCGATAGCCGCCCTCATTGGGTGAGGCGCAGCAGCGAGATCGCCGTCGCGATGTCGCGGAAGGCGTCGCGCAGTTCGGCGCCGCTGCTGGCATTGTACGCATGTCCGGAACTGCTCGCACACTGGTTCAGGACCTGTTGGGCCTGCGAGCCGTTGGCGACTTCGAAGCCCACTGTGTAGACGGTCACGCCCGCCGCCTTCATGTTGGTGCAGATCTGCGCCGCCTGACTGAACGAGCTGCCGTTCGGCGCATTGCAGCCGATGTGATCCGACACGGAGCCGCTGCCGGAGCCGGCGTCGCGGCCGATGACGCCGTTGCAGTACGGCGTGTTGAAGTCCCCATCGGTCATCAGCACGGCGATCTTCCGCAGCTGCGTGGAGAGGTTCGCGGGCCGGCCGGCCGCCGGCCAGAGATAGCCGAACTCGGGCGTCAGCATGTACCAGCCCCACGCCGCGCCAAGGTGTCCCGCCGTCGAGCCAGCCGTCGTCAGACCGTTGATCGTGGCGGTGAGCGCCGCCTTGTCGGAGGAGAGCGGCACCACTTGCGCGGCCGGGCACGGGTTGCTTGCCGCCGGATAGACCCGGCCGAGGCGGGTGGTTGTGGGCGCTTCGTCGGTGAAGGCGTTGGCGCCGGTGCGCTCGCTTACGCAGGTGCTGATGGCGAAGACGCGCTGTGCGCTGGGACTGGAGGCGTTGTCGAAGCGCAGGTAGTCGCAGCCCGCAACGGTGCAGTGCGCCGCGCCGCTCCCGGTGTAGGCCGAGTACGAAGGTCCGTTGGAGCCGTTCAGCGCAAACGTGTTGGCGGTGAGCTTGGTGACGACCCACGTGGTGTTTGCGGCATTGTTGATCTGCGTCATCCCGTTTACGCCGGTGACGAACGCATGCGCGCCGGTGGCCAGCCCGTGCGCGTTGGAGGTGACGACCACCTCGCACGCCGCCGTGGCGCACTTTGTCACCGTGCCGCCGCTCGTATACGTGCCGTAGCTGGTGCCGTTGACGCCGCTGAGGCGAAAGTTGTTCGCCGTCGCGCTGCTGACGGTAAACTGCTTGTTGTTGATCTGCGTCATGCCGCCGACGCCGGAAATGTAGACGCGGTCGCCGTTCACAAAGCCGTGGCCGTTAGAATGGACCATGACCGCGTTGGTTTTGTTCGCCCCGGTGATCGCTTTGCCCGTGCCGCTCCGCCAGTTGGCGTCGGCGATCGACGTCCCGCCGACGACGGCGCCGCGCACGTCGCCGGCGTTGCCGCCGAGGTTGACCGCGTTCGAATACGGCACCAGCGCCACCTTGGAGTAGTACGGCGTCTGCTCGTCGCGCACGATGATGTCGACGAGATCGGCCGCCGCCAGCTTCAGATCGGCGATCCGCTGGCCGGCCATCGAGCCGGTGATGTCGAGCACGACGGCGACCTCGAGATCGGTGCCCGCCTGGTCGGCGACCGACGAAGCGCTCACCGAGAAATCGCGGCCCGTCACCAGCCGCGAGAGCGTCGTGGTCGAGGGCATGCTGGCGGTAGCGCGGTGTCCGCCGCCCGGCTCTTCCACGATGCTGATGGAGGCGGCGCCCGCGTACTGCAGGTCGGTCAGGCTGGCGCGGAAGAACTGCTCGGCCGCGGCCTGCCGGTCCGCCAGCGGCCGGTCGGACATGCGCTCGGCGACCAGGGCCGCGCCGTCCGCGGCGTTCTGCACCTGGGTGCGCACGGAGTGGGCGCGCGAGAAGTCGATCGACAGCCCGAGCAGCGACAGCGTCACCGTGGCGGAGAGCGCCCAGATCATGGCGACGTTGCCGCGCCGGTCGCCCACGAGGCGGGCCCGAAGGTGGCCGAGAGCAGTCAACGCGCTGTTCATTTTTTGTCGCCTGACAGAGAGGTCCGGACCCCAAGCCTCGCATGGCCCGGTTAAGCGACCGGCCTATGGAACTAATGAAGATTGGGTTGACCGCCTGGGCTTCCCTCGCCGGAGGTCCGATTTCGGTTGACCCGGCCGGGTGGGTGCGACTATTTTGATATCATAATAGTTGCATGGGAGATCACGGTGGCAGAGCGACGCGAAATGGGGCGCACGCCTGAGCGGCGGGCCGGCACGATGAACGGCGGCATGGTCCTGATCCTGCTGCTGGTCCTGATCGGCGCCGTCGTCGCCTTCGCCGTGGACGGGGGGATCGTCGAGAACGAGCCGGTCGGCGCCATCCTCTTCTCGCTGGGCGTCACCGCCGCCGTGCTGATGGCCGGCGGCTTCTACTCCCTGCAGCCCAACGAGGGCGCGGCGGTCACCCTGTTCGGCAACTACAAGGGCACCGACCGCACGCCCGGCCTGCGCTGGGTGCTGCCGTGGTACGGCCGCAAGAAAATCTCGCTGCGGGTCCGCAACCTGAACTCGCAGACGCTGAAAGTGAACGACAAGCGCGGCAACCCGATCGAGATCGCGTCCGTGGTCGTCTGGCGGGTCGCCGATACGGCCCAGGCCCTGTTCGACGTCGACGCCTTCGAAAGCTTCATCACCATCCAGGTCGAGACGGCGCTCCGGGAGATCACCTCGCAGTTCGCCTACGACCACGCCGAGGACCACGAACCGACGCTGCGCGCCGACGCCGAGCAGGTGGCCACGTTGCTGCGCGAGAAGCTGCAGGAGCGCATCGCCGTCGCCGGCCTCGAAATCGACGAGGCCCGCCTCTCCCACCTCGCCTACGCGCCCGAGATCGCCGGCGCCATGCTGCGCCGCCAGCAGGCCGAAGCGGTGCTGGCCGCTCGCCAGACCATCGTCCGCGGCGCGGTGACCATGGTGGAAAGCGCGCTGGAGCAGCTTTCTGCGCGCGACATCGTCAAACTCGACGACGAACGGCGGGCGGTGATGGTGTCCAACCTGCTGGTTGTGCTCTGCGGCGACCGCGATGCGCAGCCGGTCG
>Ga0187894_10006657_pt1 | contig 11246 bp, 9 predicted proteins | sample GBC1701081metaG_FD_136650 | JGI IMG/M metagenome (GOLD analysis project Ga0187894, IMG submission 136650) | White microbial mat communities from a lava cave in the Kipuka Kanohina Cave System on the Island of Hawaii, USA - GBC170108-1 metaG ...
GCCCATGCCTTGGCCTGTCAGTCCTCTCGCAGGTAAGACCACCAACCGGAGAGCCGGATGCGGGAGATCTGCACGTCCGGTTCGGAGGGAGGGGGCGTCACTCGACGCTCCCTACCCCTATCCGGCGAATCAGCCTTCAATAGCACCGATATAGGGCAGGCCGCGGTAGCGGCCTGCCTTGTCCAGGCCGTAGCCCACGAGGAACTCGTCGGTGACGGCAAAGCCAATGAAATCGGCCGCCAGGTCCACGGTCCGCCGGGCCGGCTTGTCGAGCAGGGCGCAGATCTTCACGTCGCGCGCACCGCGTTCGCGCAGCAGGTCGCGCGCGAAGAGCAGGGTCCGGCCCGTGTCCAGGATGTCGTCGATCACCAGCACGGACCGGCCGCTCACCGGCTCGCGCAGGTCGCGCACGATATCGATCCGACCCGAGGATTTGGTACCGCTGCCATAGCTGGACAGGGTCATGAAATCCAGCGGCCAGTCAGCGCCGGCGCGCGCCAACGCGCGCACCAAGTCGGCGGCGAACACGAAGCTGCCGGTCAGGATCGGCACCATCAGTGTGTCTTCAGGCATCACCGCCTGGATGTCGCGCGCCAAGTCTTCAATGCGCGCGGCGATCTCGGCCGAGGAGATGCGAATGGCGATCGAGGTGTGGTCCATCACGCGCATTAACGTGACGTGACACGGCGATGAAGTCAATTTGACGACGTGACGCCAGGGCCGCTGCGCCCTCGTCATCGTGGCGGCTGGCGGCTAAACTGTGGGAAACCGCTGTAGAAGGGCCCTGGTTCCACCGTGGCGATGCTCCCTGCTCCCAGACTGAAATCGTCGCCGACCGAGGAGCAGGCTGCTGTCGTCGACCTGACGGCCGTGGTGGTCGCCTTCACCCAGGATCAGCCGCGCGTGCTGGTGACCCCTGGCCAGGATCGCGCGTCGGCGGCCGACCGCCGGATGGCGCGCACCGAGCTGGGGACGGCGGCGCTGGATGCGCTGCCCTCGGGACCGCTGGAGCATCGCCATCGGACGCTGGAAGCCGGGCTGCGGGCCTGGGTCGAGACCCAGACCGGCGTACGCCTGGACTATGTCGAGCAGCTCTACACGTTCGGCGACCGCGATCGCATGAGCGATGCCGGCGTCGGGTCGAGTCGCGTGCTGTCGATCGGTTATCTCGCGCTGGCACAGGAAGTGGCCACACCGACCGTCGGCGACGCACCGTGGCGCGACTGGTATCGCTATTTCCCGTGGGAGGACTGGCGGCGCGGGCGGCCGGCGATCCTCGAGCGGATTGAAAAGCCGTTGCGTCGTTGGACCGGTGCCGGCGACACCAAGGTCGAGCGCGCCGGGCGCAAGGAGCGGGTCATCGTTGCCTTCGGCTTCGATGGCGTCGCCTGGAGCGACGAACGCGTACTGGAGCGCTACGAGCTGCTGTACGAGGTCGGCCTGGTCGCCGAGGCACGTCGTGATGGTCTGCCGATCGACGCCAGGGCTGCCGATCTGCTGCACGAGGGCCAGCCGATGGCGGCCGATCATCGCCGCATCCTTGCCACCGCAATCGCGCGCCTACGCGGCAAGATCAAGTATCGGCCGGTGGTCTTCGAGCTGATGCCCTCAGGCTTCACCTTGCTGCAGCTGCAGCGCGCCGTCGAGGCGCTGGCGGGCGTGCGCCTGCACAAGCAGAACTTCCGGCGCCTGGTGGAGCAGCAAGGCCTGGTCGAGGAGACCGGACGCATCATCACGGCCACCGGCGGCCGTCCGGCGCGCGAAGTGCGGTTTCGCGAGGAGGTCGTGCTCGAGCGTCTCGCCCCCGGTCTGCGCCTGCCGATGGTACGCGCCTCCGAATAGCACCATGGCAGCCATGCAATAATCGGCCGCAAGGCCCCGCGCGCGGCCTTGAATCCTCTTATACTCAACATTAGCATAAGTAGACCGGGGTGGCCCCGGTTTCATCAGCCACCCCTAATGCTCATAATGAGTATAGGAGCGCCCGCATGTCCATCGAAGCAAATTCCGTTGAAGTGATTCCTGCAACGCCGCCAGTGATTCCCGCTGACGTCCTGGCCCGTATGGCGCCGATCTACGAACGGGTGCGCACCGTCATTCCGCCCTTCGAATGGCCGGCCTTTGCCGAGGACATCGATGCCATCCTGGCGCTCAAGCGTGAGCGCGACGCGGTGATCCTGGCGCACAACTACCAGACGCCGGAGATCTTCCATGGCGTCGCCGACATCGTCGGCGATTCGCTGGCGCTGGCACGCGAAGCGGCCCGCACCGATGCATCGGTGATCGTGCTGTGCGGCGTGCACTTCATGGCCGAGACGGCCAAGCTGCTCAATCCCGGCAAGACGGTGCTGATCCCCGATCTCGAGGCGGGCTGCTCGCTGGCGGAGTCGATCACCGGCGCCGACGTGCGGCTGCTGCGGCAGCGCTACCCCGGCGTGCCGGTGGTGACCTACGTCAACACCTCGGCCGAGGTGAAGGCCGAATCCGACATCTGCTGTACGTCGGGCAACGCGCTTGCCGTCATCGAGTCGCTGGGTGTGCCGCGCGTGATCATGCTGCCGGACGAGTATCTGGCGCGCAACATCGCGGCCCAGACCGCGGTCGAGGTGATCGCCTGGCATGGCCGCTGCGAGGTGCACGAACGTTTCAGCGTCGACGATATCCGTCAGCTGCGTGCCGGTCATCCCGGCGTGGTGGTACTGGCGCATCCCGAATGTTCGCCCGAGGTGGTGGCCGCCGCCGATTTTGTCGGCTCGACCCAGGGCATGAATGACTACGTGGTGCAGAAGCGGCCGCCGCGTGTTGTGCTGATCACCGAATGCTCGATGAGCGACAACGTCGCGGCTCAGCATCCCGAGCTCGAGTTCGTGCGGCCGTGCAATCTCTGTCCGCACATGAAGCGAATCACGCTGCCCGGAATCCGCCGTGCCCTGGAGACCATGACCCATGCGATCGAGGTGCCGGCGGACATCGCCGCGCCGGCCCGCCGCGCGGTCGAGCGCATGCTGACGGTGAAGCCGCGATGAGCGTGATGGACACACAACGGGCCGGCGTCGTGATCGTCGGCGCCGGTATCGGCGGTCTGGCGACGGCATTGCGGCTCGCGCCCTTGCCGGTCACGGTGCTGAGTGCCGCGCCGCTGGGCGAGGGCGCCGCCAGCGCCTGGGCCCAGGGTGGCATCGCTGCCGCCTGGAGTGCGGACGATGGACCGGATCTGCATGCCGCCGACACGCTGGCCGCCGCCGGTGGGATCGCCGATCCTTCGGTTGTCGATCGCGTGACGCGGGCCGCACCGGGCTGCATCCAGGAGCTCATTGCGCTGGGCGTCCGCTTCGACTGCGGCCCGGAGGGCCAGCTCCGCCTGGGTCGCGAGGGCGGCCATCACCGCCATCGCATCGCCCATGCCGCCGGTGATGCGACCGGCGGCGAGATCATGCGCGCCCTGCTGGCGGCGTCCCGAAAGACACCATCGATCACCTTGATCGAGGGCGCGACGGCAGAGGAAATCGCTGTGGTCGACGGTGTCGCGTGTGGCGTTCTGGCGCGTCGGCATGGCGAACCGATCCTGTTCACGGCCGATGCCGTGGTGCTGGCGACGGGCGGCCTGGGCGGGCTCTACCAGTACACCAGCAACCCCGTGACGGCGCGGGGCCGCGGCGTGGCGCTGGCGGCGCGTGCCGGTGCTGCGTTGGCCGACCTCGAGTTCGTGCAGTTCCACCCGACCGCGCTCGATGTCGGCCGCGATCCCATGCCGCTGGTGACCGAAGCGTTGCGCGGTGAAGGCGCCGTGCTGGTCGACGCGGCGGGCGACCGTTTCATGGCGTCGGTGCATCCGCTGGCCGATCTGGCGCCACGCGATGTGGTGGCGCGTTCGGTGTGGCGCAAGCGGCTGGCCGGTGAACGAGTCTATCTCGACGCGCGGCAGGCGGTTGGTGCGGCGTTTCCGAAACGCTTTCCGACGGTGCATGGCGCCTGCCGTGCCGGCGGCATCGACCCCGTCACCACGCCTATCCCGATTGCGCCGGCAGCGCACTACCACATGGGGGGCGTCGCGGTGGACGCGCAGGGCCGCAGCTCGGTGCCGGGCCTGTGGGCCGTCGGCGAGGTCGCATCGACGGGCCTGCACGGCGCCAACCGGTTGGCCAGCAACTCGCTGCTGGAGGCGTTGGTGTTCGGTGGCTGGGCGGCGGCGGACATTCAAGGCACCGTGCCGGGCACGGCCGGCCGACAATCGACGCGATCACGCGATGCTCTCGCCGATGGTCGTGAGGATGTCGAGGGGCTCATGCGGCTGCGCCGGCGGATGAACGCCAGCGTCGGCGTCGAGCGTGACGCGACCGGGCTGCGGCTGGCGATCGAAGAAATAGGCCGTGTTCGCCGAACGGCGACGTCGCGCGGGCTCGCCGATGCCGCGCTTGTGGGAGAACTCATAGCGACAGCGGCGTTACGCCGCCGCGAGAGTCGCGGCGGTCACTGCCGTCTCGACCATCCGGCCGCGCTGCCCGCGCTCGCCCAGCGCAGCCTGCTGACGCTGCGCGATCTGGCAGCCTCCGAACAAATGCCTCGTCTGAAGGAGATCGTATCGTGAGCTCTCTGAATTCTTCGCTCGTTCCGCTACCGCCGCTGCTGGTGGAACCTATCGTGCGCGCGGCATTGGTCGAGGACCTCGGTCGCGCCGGCGACATCACGACATCGAGCATCGTGCCCGCCTCGGCACGCGCCCGAGCCGTCGTCGCCACGCGGCAGCCCGGTGTCGTCGCCGGTCTCGACTGCGCGGCGATTGCGTTCCGGCTGCTGGACCCCGCCATCACCCTCACGATTCACCGGCCCGACGGCAGCCGTGTCGCCGCCGGCGACGTCGTCGCCAGTATTGCCGGTCCGGCCGGCGCGATCCTGACGGCAGAGCGGGTGGCGCTGAACTTCCTGTGTCACCTCTCGGGCGTGGCCACGGCGACGGCGTCGCTGGTCGACGCCGCGCAGGGCCATCGCGCGCGCATTACCTGCACGCGCAAGACGACACCCGGCCTGCGGGCGCTGGAAAAGCACGCGGTGCGCGCCGGCGGCGGCGTCAGTCATCGCTTCGGCCTCGACGATGGCGTGCTGATCAAGGACAACCACATCGAAGCCGTCGGCAGCATCGGTGTCGCCGTCGAGCGGGCGCGGCAGGCGATCGGCCACATGGTGAAGATCGAAGTCGAGGTCGAGACCCTGGCCGATCTGGACGCGGCGCTGGCGGTGGGCGTCGATGCTGTTCTGCTCGACAACATGACGCCGGCTACGATGGCAGAGGCTGTCGCCAGGATCGCCGGCCGTGCGGTGAGCGAGGCGTCGGGCCGGATCACGCGCGAGACCGTGGCAGCTGTGGCGGCCAGTGGGGTCGACATCATTTCGGCGGGCTGGATTACGCACAGCGCCGCGGCGCTCGATCTGGGGTTGGACTTCGAGAAAGGTTAAGCGTGGGAGCGCCAATGGCGCGCGCTCCCACGCTACTCCGCCGCAACCTCGACCATCGACGCTGGCGGCGCGTCCACGATGCGGGCCTCGAATGAGGTCCGCCCCTGGGGTGGCACGCCGCCAGTCGTGATCGCGATGACGCGTTCGGCGATCACCTTGCCCTCGGCGTCCTTGAATTTCAGGCGGAGCTGTCTGGCTGCCCGCTCGCCGCGGCCAACGTTGACGATATCGCCGGCGACAGTGAGGACTGTTTTGCCATCGGCACCCGTCGTACGCATGATCTTCGCGGTCTGCTGATCGACGGCCAGGGTGGCGAACAGGTGATCACGGAACAGATAGATGCCGCCACCGATCAGCGCGACCATGAACAGCACACCCAGCACGGCCTTGAGCCACGCGGGCATCCCGGGATCCACCGGGATCGCCGGCAGGTAGCTGGTCTCAGGTTGGCTCGGCGGCCGGATGATGAAATCCGGTACCGGCGTCGGCTCCGGCTGCACGTCGGCGTCGCCTTCCGGCACGGCCAGGCGCGCCTGCCACTTGTGCCCGCAGCGGAAACACTGGACCGTCCGACCTGTCGGGCCGATTGCGGCGGGATCGACGAGATAGCGCGCCGAGCAATTCGGACAGGTGAGTTGCATAAGCGAGAGATACCAGATGTATTAGCGATCGGACTGTAGTTTACAAGCTCTTGTAAAACAAGCGAGACACGGCGTGATGACGCGGCTGGTTCTGCTCGATCGCGATGGAGTCATCAACCAGGATCGTTCGGATTCGGTGAAGAGTCCCGACGAACTTGTGCTGCTGCCAGGTGCGGCGGCGGCGATTGCGCGTCTCAACGAGGCCGGCGTTCGGGTCGCGGTCGTGACCAACCAGTCTGTTGTCGGGCGCAATGTCATATCGATGGCAATGCTCGACCGCGTCCATGATGAACTGCGGACACGACTGGCGCGCGAGGGCGCGCGTCTCGACGCCGTCCTGGTCTGCACCGATCCGACGGATCGGCCCTCGCCGCGGCGCAAGCCTGAGCCTGGGATGTTGCTGGAGGCGCTGCGTCTCTTTCGCGTCAGCGCCGAAGAGACACCGATGATCGGCGACGACCTGCGCGATCTTCAGGCTGCCAAGGCGGCGGGCTGCCGCCGGGTGCTGGTACGCACCGGCAAGGGCGCTGCGGTCCAGGCAGCCGGGATTCCGGTCGACCTGTTACCGGTCGCGGTCCGCAGCGATCTTGCGGCCGCGGTGGACTCCTACTTGAAAGGCGAACTGCAGTGATTCGATATGGGGACGATGGCGACGGTGACGCATTGTTTGCCGGCGACATCGCAGTCAGCGTGTGACCATGCGGCAGGCCATCGGGTCTTTCCTGTTCAATGTCGGCTTCTATGCACTGTCGACTGTCATGGCGATTGCCGGCTTGCCGGTGCTGGCACTGCCGGCGCGGGGTGTGACGGCATACGCACGCCTCTGGACGCGCGCCACGCTGGGTTTGTTGCGCCTGACGTGCAGGCTGACGCACCGGGTGCGTGGGCTCGAGAACCTGCCCTCGGGTCCGTGCATCATCGCGTCGAAGCATCAGTCGACCTGGGAAACGATGGCCTTCACGCACGTGTTCCGCGATGGCGCCTTCGTGCTCAAGCGCGACCTATTCTATATCCCCGTCGTCGGCTGGATGATGTGGCGCGCCCGCAATATCGGCATCGATCGCGCCGCGGGTCCGGCAGCGTTGCGCTCGATCTTGCGCGACGCACGCCGGGCGCTGGATGCCGGGCGGCCGATCCTCATTTTCCCAGAGGGCACGCGGACCGCGATCGGCGCCGAACTTCCCTACCAGCCGGGTGTCGCGGCCCTTTACACGCAGCTCAAGGTTCCCGTGGTGCCGGTGGCGCTGAATTCCGGCCTGTTCTGGGGGCGCCGCACGTTCATCAAGAAGGCGGGCACGATCGATGTCGAGGTCCTGCCGCCGATCGCCGCCGGCCTGACGCGCGCCGATTTCATGCAGACCCTGCACGACCGAATCGAGACCGCGACTCGCCGCCTGGTGGAGCACGGGCAGATGACGAAATAGTGAGTGACCGGGCGCTTTCTCTGGACGGTTTTGTGGATGGGACTGGGGACAAGGGGAAAAATACAGTAAGATTCAGCACGTTGATAAAAAGCCCCTTGTTGATAAAGGGCATGGTCTTCTTCGAACAAATAGTGAACGATTCGTTGACCATGGCCGTCTGCGTGCCTAAATTTCAAGTTTCCGAAGAGCCGTAACACCCGCACGCGGGATGGTCATGCAGCCATACGGTCATGGTTCCCGGGTTCCTGCAGGAGAGTCCGCATGGTCGGCACCGCAATGGCTTCGTCGCCGATCGCGAGTCGTATCTGGGAGATGAAATACCGCCTATCGGCGGCCGATGGTCCTGTCGACACGGTCATCGACGACACATGGCGGCGCGTCGCCGAGGCGCTGGCGGCCAATGAAAGCGAGCCTGCCCGCTGGGCGCCGCGGTTCCATGAAGCGCTGCGCGATCACAAGTTCCTACCGGCGGGACGCATCCTGGCCGGCGCCGGCAGTGGGCGCGAAGTGACATTGTTCAACTGCTTCGTCATGGGTGCCGTCCCCGACGACATGGCAGGCATCTTCGAGCACCTGAAAGAAGCTGCGCTCACGATGCAGCGTGGCGGCGGCATCGGCTATGATTTCTCGACATTGCGGCCGCGCGGCGCGCCGGTGCTGGGCGTCGGGGCCGATGCCTCGGGCCCGCTCAGCTTCATGGATGTGTGGGACGCGATGTGCCGCACGATCATGAGCGCAGGTTCGCGGCGTGGCGCCATGATGGCGACTTTGCGTTGCGATCACCCCGACATCGAGGATTTCGTCGACGCCAAGCGCGACGCGCGCCGCTTGCGCAACTTCAACCTCTCGGTCCTGGTCACCGAGGCGTTCATGGCCGCCGTGGCGGCGGATGCGGAATGGCCGCTGGTATTCGGCGGACGAACCTTCCGCACGCTGCGCGCCCGCGCCCTGTGGGACCGCATCATGCGCGCGACCTACGACGTTGCCGAGCCGGGCGTGATTTTCATCGACCGCGTCAACCGCGCCAACAATCTCGCTTACTGCGAATCGATCAGCGCGACCAATCCATGCGTGACGGCCGATACCTGGATACAAACAGCTGATGGTCCACGTCAGGTGCTCGACCTGATCGGGCAGCCGACGACTGTCCTTGTCAACGGCGTGCGTCACGACACCACGGCGGCAGGATTTTTTGCGACAGGACAAAAGCCGATTCTGCGGCTGACGACGATCGAGGGCTACACGCTGCGACTGACGGCCGACCATCTTGTCCGTGTGGTGTCGTCCCAGACGCGTTGGCGCCAGGAGACGGTGTGGCGGGCGGCAGGCGAGCTCAAGGCCGATGATCGCGTGGTGTTGCACAATCATCGCGCGGCCGGGTCCTGGTCGGGCACGTTCGATGCCGATCACGGCTATCTGTTGGGCCTGCTGATTGGTGATGGGACGCTCAACGCTGACAAGGCGGTGCTGTCGGTCTGGTCGCGAGCCGCAGTGGCGAACGGCGATTCTGTCGACCATGACGCTGCGTCCATCATGGATGCGGCGCTGCGGGCCGCCCGGCGGCTGCCACATCGCGCAGACTTTTCCGGCTGGATTGCCGTCGAAGGCCGTCAGGAATTTCGGCTGGCGACTAGGGCGCTGAAACAGCTCGCCGCCGATGCAGGCATGTCGCCTGGCAACAAGGCCATCACAGCCCGAATGGAACGCGCTTCCAGCGATTTTTATCGCGGTTTCTTGCGCGGGTTCTTCGACTGCGACGGTGCGGTGCTCGGCTCGCAGGCCAAGGGTGTGAGCATCCGGTTGGCGCGGAGCGACCTGCCGCGTCTCGAGGCGGTGCAGCGCATGTTGTTGCGGCTCGGCATCGTGTCGACGATCTACACCCAGCGGCGCGCGGCCGGACTTCGGCCGATGCCGGATGGGCGCGGTGGTGTGAAGGACTATGCCATCAAGGCCCAGCACGAGTTGGTCATCGCCGGCAGCAATGTTCAGCGTTTTGCAGAAGAGGTCGGATTCACGCACGCCCCAAAGGCGCTTCGGTTGAAGGCCCTGGTATCCGCCTATCGCCGACAGCCGAACCGGGAGCGCTTCGTGGCGCGTGTCGCGTCGGTACAGGCCGACGGCGTGGAGCCGGTGTTCGATGCCAGCGTGCCAGGCGTCAACGCTTTCGATGCCAACGGGTTGGTTGTCCACAACTGCGGTGAGCAGCCCCTGCCGCCCTATGGCGCCTGTCTGCTCGGCTCGATCAATCTGGCGCGCCTGGTCGAGAATCCGTTCGAGGACGATGCGACCCTGAACATGGCGGCGCTGGAAGCGCTGGTGCCGCTGGCCGTGCGCATGCTCGACAATGCCATCGACGTGTCGCGCTTTCCGCTGCCGGCCCAGAAGGCGGAGGCGCAGGCCAAGCGTCGCATGGGGCTGGGTGTCACCGGTCTTGCCGACGCGCTGATCATGTGCGGCGTGCGCTACGGCTCGCCGGAAGCGGTCCGTCTGACCGAGGACTGGCTGGCCGCGGTGCGCCGGCAGTCATATCTGGCCTCCAGCGATCTCGCGGCCGAGAAGGGCAGCTTCCCGCTGTTCAACCGCAACCGCTACCTCGCCGGCGAGACGGTGGGCGCGCTGGAGCCCGAGGTGCGCGATTCGATCGCGCGCTATGGCATCCGCAATGCGCTGCTGAACTCGATCGCGCCGACCGGCACCATCTCGCTGCTGGCCGACAACGTCTCCTCGGGCATCGAGCCGGTCTTCGCCTTCACCTACGAGCGGGCCGTGACATTGCCCGATGGCTCGCGCCGCACAGAGGATGTCGCGGACTATGCCTACCGGCTGTTCCGTCATCTGAAGGGGCCGGACGCGCCGCTGCCCGACGCCTTTGTCGATGCCCAGACTTTGCCACCGGCGGCACACCTGGCGATGCAGGCGGCGGCGCAGAAGTATGTCGACAGTTCGATCTCCAAGACCATCAACCTGCCGGAGTCGATCTCCTTCGAGGCCTTCAAGGATATCTACACCGAAGCCTACCGGCTCGGCTGCAAGGGATGCACGACCTATCGACCCAATGCGGTGACCGGCGCGATCCTGACCACGACGGCAGCGGAGTCGACGCCAGCGTCCGTGTCGTCAGCGCCGGTGAAGGCGCCCGTGAAAGATGGCGTGGTCTACATCGCGCAGCCGCTGGAGCGGCCGGTCGAGCTGCCCGGCAGCACGTACAAGATCAAGTGGCCGGGCAGCGATCACGCGATCTACATCACACTCAACGACATCATACAGGATGGCCGTCGCCGGCCGTTCGAGATCTTCATCAACTCCAAGAACATGGAGCACTATGCCTGGACCGTGGCGCTCACGCGCATGATCTCGGCCGTGTTCCGCCGTGGCGGCGATGTGTCGTTCGTGGTCGAGGAACTCAAGGCGGTGTTCGACCCGCGCGGCGGACAATGGATGGAGGGGCGCTATGTGCCCTCGCTGCTGGCGGCAATCGGTGCCGTGATCGAGCGGCATCTGATCGACATCGGCTTCCTGGCGCCGGGCGAACGGCCGCTAAGTGCCGATGCAGTCCAGCTGAAGGCCGTGGCAGCGGGCGACGCGCCCGACGGCGATGGTCCGGGTGCCGCAGCAGGGGAGCGACTGGGACAGTGCCCGCAATGCGGCGCTGCCGCGCTGACGCATCGCGACGGGTGCGACCTCTGCCTATCCTGTGGTTATTCCCGCTGCGGGTGATCATGGGAGC
>Ga0187894_10006658_pt1 | contig 11243 bp, 9 predicted proteins | sample GBC1701081metaG_FD_136650 | JGI IMG/M metagenome (GOLD analysis project Ga0187894, IMG submission 136650) | White microbial mat communities from a lava cave in the Kipuka Kanohina Cave System on the Island of Hawaii, USA - GBC170108-1 metaG ...
AAGAAGCTCAACAAAGCCTCCGACGCCTGGACAGCGCTGCTGCTGGAGTGGATGAAACGGCGCGGGCTCTTGACAGCGAATTAAGGACGGGCTGCCGGAAGCGCGGGTGTTCGCTGCATAGCCTCGGCCAGCTTCTGCCGCGCGCGCTGTGTACGCGGATGATCCGGGCCGAAATCCAGTTCGGCTGTCTCCACGGCCAGGGACAGCGTGCGCGCTGCGGCTCCATAGCGGCCCAGGGCGCGCTGCGCGGAGGCGAGGTGGAACTGATAGCGCGTCAGGTCGATTTCGGGCGGACGCGCAGCCGCGACCGACCACTGATCCACCTTTTCCTGAAACAGCTCCTCGGCACGCTCGAAATCGCGGCTTGCCAGGGCGAGATCCGGATCGCACATGGAAATCACTTCGCCGCCTTCGGTTTGGCCTTTTTCCACGGCGCCCGCGATCACACGGCTTTCGAACCCCGCGCAGCGTTCGATTACTTCGCGCGCTTCGTCGAAGCGATCCTGTTCGAGGAGCGCGTCGCTCAACCTTTGAAGGGAGAAAAGGGCGGCGTCCGGGCTCTTCCCGAACTCGACATTCTGAGCGGCGGCGCGAAACTGTTCACCGGCCGCGTTCCAGTCGCCCCGGTCACATTCGATATCACCCCAAAGATGGCGCGCGTTGGCGAGCCTGGCTTCCCGATCCGGGGCGGCCGCCCGTTCGATATGCCGCACCGCCTGCGAGACAAGCGAAGCGGCGGCCGCCAAGTCGCCCCGGCGATGCGCCGCCCACGCTCTGGTGAGTTGGATTTCGCCAAGAGTTTGGTCTTGCACCGGCTGATTCCGGACGCGCTCTCCTGACGCAAGGGCAAGCCCGATTTCACGGTCGAACGCCGTCCAATCCGGAACTGCGGCGGCGCGCACGGCACGAGCAAGGCGTGATTTGGCCCGCCGCGCCCGCGTCGGCCAGAAAAAGGCCGCCGTCAGGGCGGCAAGAGCCAGAATTACCCACATAGCGTCAAGAATCGCAGGGAACGGTAAGTTTTGGCATCGGGAAAACGCATTAGCGCGGGGCAAGATTTTCCGCGCGAATTTTCTCTGGCCGCGGCACTAATTCCTAGGAAGGGAGTCTTAGCTCGCCGCAAATGGCATCGACACTGTACGACGATCTGGGTGTTTCCAGCCGCGCCACGCGCGAGGAAATCCGCGACGCGCACCGGCGCATGGCGAAGCTGCTGCATCCGGACCACTGCCAGGACGAGACCACGCGCAAGCTTGCCGAGGCGCACATGAAGCGCGTCAATGCCGCCGCGGCGGTGCTGGCCGATGATGATCGCCGCCGGCAGTATGACTTGCAATTGAAACATATACACGCAGCGCCTTGGCTCCCCTTGCGCGTGCCGGCATGGACTTGGGCTGCCGCCGCGTGTTTCGCACTCCTGGCAGGTTGGGGTCTCCAGCGGCCGGAACGCCCTCCGGCACCAGACAAACCGACGGCGCCGGGTGAGTCTAGACCCTCCTTGCCGACGCCGCCAAGGTCACTTGCCAAGAGCAGGACCCCGCCGGAGAGGCCGAGGCCGGAGCCCAAGCCAAAGGCCGCGCCTCAGGCCAAGCAACCTCAAGCGTCTCCGCCGTTAAGACCGAGAGACTTCGTTGCTCCACCGCCCAGCACCATACAGGCGCCGCCGAGTTTCGACGCCCCGCCCTCCGTTTCGGTTGAAGCCGCGTTGCCCGCACCGCCCCGGGAAACGCTCGCGGGAAATTGGATGTATTTGAAGCCGGCCGTGGCAAAGCAAGGAAGGAACAGCTACCCGCCCGAGTTCATCGAAATGGTCATCGTCGAAGAAGGCAACGCGGTCAAAGGCCGCTATCAGGCCCGATACCGTGTCTCCGATATGGCCATCTCGCCGGACGTGCGGTTCACCTTCGAAGGCAACACCTGGAAAGGCAATGGCGGTTCGTCCGGGGAAATCGAACTGAAACTTCTTTCGCCCGATTCGCTGCGAGTGAGTTGGGTTACCACCGAAGCCGGCCCGGACCTGAGCCTAGGATCCGGCGCGGCCATCCTGATTAGACGGCGGCTTCCATAAACCAATACGTTTCGCCGCGCTTTTCCAGCAGCAACTGGATGGGCAGCTTCATCGGATCGCGCGCGCCTTCGAGCACCTGATTCAACACCGGAATCTTGTCCTGGCCCGGCGCGAAAATCACCGTAAACCGCGCCGCCAGCAACACTTTCGGACAAAGCGTCACCCGCCACGACTTCAACTTCGTCACGTAAACAGCCGCCGCCAATTGCGTGCGGTCGCGGATCAGCGGTTCGCCGGGAAACAGGCTCGCTGTGTGGGCGTCCTGCCCCATGCCGTGATGGATCACGTCGAATTCGGGCGAATCTCCAAGCTCTTCCTGAAGGACATCCACGTAATGCGCGGCGGCGTCGCGCGGCTCCAACTCGGCGAGCACGCGGAACACGTTGGATGGCGGCGCCTTTGCCGGCCGGATCAAGAACTCCTCCGCCATCGTGTAATTCGAATCCGGATGACCCGGCGGCACGCAGCGCTCATCCACCCAGAACAGGTGGATCTTCTCCCAATCCATGCCGGTCTTGGCGAGCTCGCGGAAGAGCGGCTTGGGCGAGCTACCGCCGCTGATGGCGAAGTTGGCCCGGCCGCGGAGCCGAATCGCTTCATCCAGCTTTTCCGCGATGAACGTTGCGCAGCCCGCCGTTGCCGAGGCCGCGTCGTCGTAAGCCCAGCGGTGAAGGCTCACGCCGCGCGCTCCTGGGCGTAGCGTAGCGCATGCGGCAGCGCGGCTTCATACACGGCATCGCGGCCGATGATCGAAAGCTCTTCGCGAAGCAGATCGTGCTCTTCGAGCGAAGGGAGCACGGGGTGCGCTTCGCGCCCGCAGATGAGCAACTCGGCCTCTCGCGTCGGCTCGACATTTACGCGAAGATTCAGCGTGCCGCCTCGCAAGGCGATCGCGTGCAGCCGCGCCCGCTCGCACTCGCCCGCCTTCTTGAGGGAGAACCGGATCTCCCGATTCAGCACGCTACGCAGCCAGCCCATCATGTAGAAAACCGACATCGGCCGGAACGCGCCGTCATATTCGATTTCCGCTTCGTCGATGCCGCCGATTTGAGAAAAGTAAGCCGGGTCGTCGAAGACTTGCGCCACCATTTCCCGCCAGCGCGTCAGACGCGTCCATGCCAGGTCGCCTAAGATCTGCGAGCGCGCGGCCGCCGCGAGTTCGGCAAGGGCCTCTGCCGCCGCCGGCACGCGCTGCGAATCCACGACTACCTTCGAGGCAAGCTCGAACAGCGGCTGAAATTCCGGCTTGGTTAGCAATCCCGGCAGGCGGGTCCAAACCACCACAGGAAGGTCGGGAGCCGTCAGCGCGCGAACCACCGGGGGTACTTCCTTCAACGCGCCGAGCGAGCTGGTGATCTCGATTTGCTCGCAGCAAATTTGCTGAAGCCTCCCAAAGGGCATCCAGCATTGCGCGAACACACGCTCGGAAAGCTGCTCTCCGCCGCCGGCCAGCCGCAGGACAATCGCTCGCGAAGGATGTTCCCGCATGAGGTGAGCGAGCGTCTCGCCTACGTCGCCGGGCACGGAGTCCTCGGTAATCGCGATCAGCGTCATCGCGCAGGCCCGCAGCACGCCCGCTTCGTCGGACTGCTTTCCCAGTCCCACCCAAAGCGCGTCCAGTTCTTTGAGAATCTTGTCGGGCGAAATCGCGGCCGCCATTTAGGGAATCCTCCACGAATGGCCGTTGCGCGCAAGCATGGTCTCGCTCTCTTCAGGGCCCCAGGAACCGGCGGGATAGTTCGGCAGATCGAAGTTCCGATTGCCCCAGACTTCGAGAATCGGCTGCACCGCCTGCCAGCTCGCCTCCACCATGTCCTGCCGTGTGTAAAGCGTTGGATCGCCTGTCAGCGCGTCCACCAGCAGCGTTTCATAGGCGGTGGGCGAGCGCATCCCGAAGCTCGAACCATACTTGAAATCCATCGACACAGGCCGCAATTTCATGCCGCTGCCTGGTTGCTTCGAAAGAAACCGTAGCGAGATTCCTTCTTCCGGCTGCACGCGCAGGATCAGCAAATTCGGCGTCATTTCCCCGTTGCCGCCGAAAATGCCGTGTGGGGCCGAGGTGTACTGAATGGCGATATCGGTGACACGCTTCGGCAGACGCTTGCCGGAACGTATGTAGAACGGTACGTCCGCCCATCGCCAGTTATCCACGTAAAAGGTGGCGGCCGCATAGGTATCAATCTGCGAATCGGGCAGCGCGTCCTGCTCCTGCCGAAACCCGGGCAACTGCTTCCCGCCGACGCTCGCCTCGCCGTACTGCCCTTTGACGGCGTGCGTAAGAACTTCGTCGTGCTTCATGGCGCGAATCGAGCGCAGCAACTTCGCACGCTCGTCTCGAACCGCGGTCGATTCAAAAACAGCAGGGGGTTCCATGGCCACGGTAGCCATGATCTGCAGGAGGTGATTTTGAATCATGTCTCGCAGCGCGCCGGCTTCCTCGTAATAATTCGCGCGCCCTTCGACGCCGATCAACTCAGCTGCCGTAATCTGCACCCAGTTCACATACTGCCGGTTCCAAAGCGGCTCAAAAATTCCGTTTCCAAAACGGAAAGCGAGGATGTTCTGGACCGTTTCCTTGCCCAGGTAATGATCGATGCGATAAACCTCATCTTCGGCGAAAACCTTATGAACCGCCTCATCCAGTTTGCGCGAACTTTCGAGGTCATGCCCAAACGGCTTTTCGACCACCAGACGACGCCAAGTGGAATCGCCCGCCTCGTTGAGCCTTGCGCCGCCGAGACCTTCAATAACGCTTTCGTAGTGGCTGGGCTGGGTGGACAAATAGAAAAGAACGTTTCCGCCGGTCTGGCGCGACGATTCGATTTCGCTCAGCTTTTCCTTAATGCGTGAGTAGCACCCGGCATCGCGCAGATCGCCGGCAATATAGAAAAGTCCGGCCGCGAAGTCCTTCCAAAGCTCTTCGTCGAACGGGCTTTCCTCAAGATATTTGACGACGCTCTCGCGCATCTTTTCGCGGAAGGCGTCATCGGTCATTTCCGTGCGCGAATTGCCGATGATCGCGAAGCCAGGCGGAAGCCTCCGTTCATAAGCCAGCCGGTAAAGCGCTGGCACCAGCTTGCGCCGCGTCAGGTCTCCATTGGCGCCGAAAATCACAAGCGCGCAGGGCCGCACGCGCCTCTCGAAACGCAGTCCGTCCTGAAACGGGTTGGCCGGGGACATTCTTTAACAAGGTAGCATCCGGGTTTGCTAGCCCATCGCAAACCACGTGGCGTACTTCCGCGCAGGGGCGAAGGAGGCGGTGATATTATACGGGCAAGACATCATGCGATCCGTCCGTTTTGGCGTTTGGGTTTTGGCCGCGGGAGCGGTTTTTGCGGTGGGAGTTTGGGCGGAGTCTTCGTCGAAGCCTTTTACCGCCGCCCAGCGCAATTGGTGGTCGCTGCAAAGGGTCGCCAAGCCTTCCAGTCCCACCGTCAAGAACACCGCCTGGGTCCGCAGTCCGATCGACTCCTTTGTGCTGGCTAAGTTGGAGGATCGTGGCATTGCGCCCAATCTTCGCGCGGACAAAGTTACGTTGATCCGGCGGGCTTATTTGACGATGACGGGGATGCCGCCGGCGCCTGAGGAAGTGCAGGCATTTTTGGTGGATGAGTCGGCTGGGGCTTTTGAGAAGGTTGTGGATCGGTTGCTGGCTTCGCCACACTATGGCGAGCGATGGGCGCGGCATTGGTTGGACTTGGCCCGTTACGCGGACAGCGAAGGCTTCAAGGCGGATGAGACGCGGCCGAATGTTTGGCGGTATCGGGATTATGTGATTCGCGCGTTCAATAGCGATAAGCCTTATGACCGGTTCGTGTTGGAGCAGCTCGCAGGCGAGGAGCTTTTTCCCGGCGATGCGGATGCCTTGGCGGCCACCGGGTTCAATCGGAATTTTCCCGATGAGTACAACGCCGCAAATATCGAGCAGCGGCGGCAAGAGCTGTTGAACGATATTACCGATACCACCGCGAGCACTTTTATGGGGCTGACGTTCGCTTGCGCACGTTGCCATGACCATAAGTACGATCCGATTTTGCAGAAGGACTACTACCGGCTGCAGGCGTTTTTCTCAAACGTGCGGATTGAAGATGGGATGGTTCTCGATTCACCGGAGCGGCAGTTGAAGTTCCGCGAGCGGGAGCAGGTTTGGCTGGAGGCGACGGCGAAGGTGCGGGAGGAGATCGATGCGGTAATCAAGCCCGCTTACGATAAGTTCCATGACGAGCGCATGAGCCGTTTCCCGGAGGAGATACAGGCAATCTTGAAAATGCCGGCGAACGAGCGGAATCCGTTCCAGTGGCAGATGTATCACAAGGCCAAGACGCAGGTAACGTTTACGGAAGCCGAGATTGCCGCGCGACTCAAGGGAGCCGATAAGGAGCGTTATCACGCGCTGAAGATGGAACTCGCGAAGTTCGACCATTTGCGGCCTGCGCCGCTGCAGATCACGCAGGGGATAGTGGACGCGGGATCGGAAGCGCCGAAAACCTACATGCTTTCGGGTGGAGCTTATACGAACCGGGCGGAGGAAGTGGCTCCGGGGTTCCTTTCGATTTTGGATGAGAAGCCGGCTGACATCGCGGCGGTGCCGAATGCGGCCTCGACGGGCCGGCGGGCGGCTTTAGCAAAGTGGATCGCGAGCGCCGAGAACCCGCTGACGGCTCGGGTGATGGCGAATCGGATTTGGCATTATCAGTTCGGCCGCGGGATTGCGGGAACGCCTTCGGATTTCGGGATGATGGGCGAGCGGCCTGTGAATAAGGAGTTGCTCGATTATTTGGCGGCGCGATTGGTGGAGTTGGGGTGGAGCGTGAAGAAGTTGAATCGCGAGATTCTGCTTTCGAGCACCTGGCAGCAGTCCTCCGACGCGCGGGCGGACGCGATGGAAGAGGACGCCGGGAACAAGTTGAGCTGGCGTTACAACCGGCGGCGATTGGAAGGGGAGTCGATTCGCGATTCGATGCTGGCGGTTTCTGGGGCTTTGAACGGGAAGATGTATGGGCCGGGAGTATTTCCTCCGCTGCCTCCGGGAATGGTCACGCGAGGCGGTTGGAAATCGCATGAGGATGCGGAGGACGCCAACCGGCGGAGCGTTTACGTATTTGTGAGGCGGAACACGCGGTACCCGATGTTTGAGACTTTCGACATGCCGGATACGCATGAGAGTTGCGCCCGGCGCAACGTGACGGTTAGCCCGACCCAGGCGCTGGAGCTTTTGAATAGCGAAGTGGTGATGGGTTGGGCGCGCGCGCTTTCCAAGCGCGTTCGAAACGATGCGGGGCTGACGCCCGAGGGACAGGTCGAGCGGGCCTGGAAGCTGGTTTATCAGCGGCCCCCGACGGAGAAAGAGCTTGCTTCGGGATTGGCTTTTTTGCAGCGGCAATCGCGTATCGTTCCCCAACCGGAGGATGCGTTCAACGATTTCTGCCACATGCTTTTGAATTCGAACGAATTCGTTTATGTCAACTGAGCGCACGCGGCGGGCGTTTCTAAATCGGGTTGGGACGGGGCTATCGGGCATTGCGCTGGCGAGCATGCTGGAGCGCGACGGGTTTGCGGCCAAGCGTGTGGACCCGATGGCTCCGCGCGCTCCGCATCATCCCCCCAAGGCGAAGAACGTCATTTGGCTCTTCATGGAGGGCGGGCCGAGCCATATCGATCTTTTCGATCCGAAACCGAAGATCAATGAGCTGGACGGGCAGCCGCTGCCGGCGAGCTTTGGGAAGCTGATCACGGCGATGGGGACGGCGAACAACTCGTTGATGGGTTCGCCGCGGAAATGGAAGCAGTACGGGAAGAGCGGACTGTGGGTGAGCGATTGGTATCCGCACATCGCGCAGCACATGGACGATATCGCCGTGCTACGGTCGTGCTGGGCAAACGGGTTGAATCATGTCGGCAGCGTTTGCCAGATGAACACGGGCGATATTTTGGCGGGGCGGCCCTCGTTGGGGGCTTGGCTGACCTACGGGCTTGGGAGCGCGAACCGCAATCTGCCCACATTCGTGGTGTTGACGGATGACAAGGAAGTGGTGGGCGGTCCAAAGAATTGGAGTGCGGGATTTTTACCCGCTTCATTCCAGGGGACGCAATTCCGGACGGGCGATTCGCCGATTTTGCATTTGAAGGCGCCGCATGGGGTTTCGCAGGAACGGCAGCGGTCGAAGCTCGATTACCTGAAGGACTTGAACGAGGGCTGGGCGGCAGACAAGCAGGACGATTCGGAGTTAGAAGCTCGTGTGGCGTCGTATGAGCTGGCGTATAAGATGCAGGCTTCGGCTCCGGAGGCGGTGGATTTGGCTTCGGAGACCGCGGCCACGAAGCAACTCTACGGAATGGACGACGCCGACACGGCGGTGTTCGGCGCGAATTGTTTGATGGCGCGCCGGTTGGTGGAGCGCGGTGTCCGGTTTGTGGAGCTGTACTGCGGATCGGGTTCAGGCTGGGATGCGCATGCCAACATCGAAGCCAATCATGGAAAGTGGTGCCGGGCGTCGGATAAGCCGATTGCGGGACTTTTGGCGGATTTGAAGGCGCGCGGGATGTTGGAGGATACGCTTGTCGTTTGGGGCGGGGAATTTGGACGCACGCCGTTCAATGAGAAGGGAAATGGGCGCGATCACAATCCCTGGGGATTCACGATGTGGTTTGCGGGCGGCGGCGTGAAGGGCGGGCGGACGGTTGGCTCGACCGATGAGTTGGGATTGCGCGCGGCCGAGCGGCCGGCGCACGTGCATGACATTCACGCGAGCATCCTGCATTTGCTGGGGTTGGATCACGTGAATTTGACTTACTTGCACAATGGGCGGGCCGAGCGGCCGACGATCGTGGGCGGAGAGTTGATCAAGGAACTGTGGACCTAGTGATGCGTGGTTTTCGTGCGCTCTCGTAGTTCAACGCTTGTTGACTGGAGTAGGCTTCTTGATGCCGCTTACGTCGATGGAGGCGCGTTGGTCGCCGATCTGAAGCACGAAAGACTTGACCTTTACTGGGACATTAAAAGTCGCATGATAACGCGCGGGAAGCTTCGCGCAGTCGCCGTCCATATTGGAAAATTGTTTCAACTCCTGCGCTGCGCCATCCGGCGTCAGTAGGCTAGGGCTTGCACCCTGAGGCAAACAGTTTGTGCTGAAAGCAACCGCCAGGAAGACCGTACCCTTGGGCGCTTCCACCAAATTTAACTGAACCATCCCACCGCCAGCTGGGTCTCCGCCCAGTGTTTCTGCCTGCAAGGTGAGCCGATCCACTACCAGCGGAAAAGACTTTTCCGGCGTTTCGCTGACGGTTTCTTCCAGCTTCTTGCTCGCCGAGTTGTCTGCGCAGCCTACGCTCAGCAACGTAATAGCGGCGACAAGAAAGGCCGGTATCTGTATTGCGCGCCCGCTACACGCCACTGAACAGCTTCTTTTTGATCTAGCCATCGGCACATTTTATATGAAATCTTCTTGTGCGAGCGGGCCGCTACGGTATCCTGGAGGACTATTCGGTCACGGTGCCTCCGCCTCTATACGTGTATAATCGGACGTGCGTTCGGGGGCGCTTATGTTCGGTGCGAAAGGAATAGATGCGCGTTCACCTTGTCAATCCGAGCGATGTTGCGTTCGGAATCGGCGTTATCACCCCTCGATGGTTATATGTGCTGGCGGCGGCGACCCCGGCAAAGTACGGCGATCCGCATATCGTCGATGAAACTCTCGAATCTATCGATCCGGAATCCATACAGCCTGGCGATGTAGTTGGTGTCGGCATACACACCGCGAACGCTTTGCGCGGGATGGAAGTGGGGCGCATTGCGCGGTCGCGCGGCGCTTACGTGGTTTATGGCGGGATTCACGCTACCTTGTATCCGGACGAAGCTCGGGAACTCGGGCAGGCGCATGCCGTGGTGAAGGGCGACGGCGACGTTGTCTGGGCTGAAGTGATTGAAGATTGCCTGAAGGGCGAGCCTAAGCCTTTGTATGAGGGCGGACGGGTGGCGGCCACCGGGTTCCTGAAAGCCCGATGGGACTTGATGCCGAAAGGCAGCTACATGTGGGCGTCGGTGCAGACCGTGCGCGGGTGTCCGAAGCATTGTTCGTTTTGCTCGGTGTGGCGGACGGACGGACAGAAGCCGCGGCAGCGGGATAGCGATCCGGTGATTGAGGAGATCGTCGAGCTGCGGAGGATCGGCTTCCGGTTTATCGCCTTGGCCGACGACAATTTTTATCCGGTGACCTTAAAGGACATCGAACTCGCCGAACGGCAGAACAACGCGGCGCGCGTGGCGGAGTTGAAGAGGCTGCGGGCGGAGAAGTTCGAATTGATGGAGCGTTTGGCGGAACTGCCGGACGACACGATCATGTTCACGCAGATCACGATGGAGGCGGCCGAGGACCCGGCGTTTCTAGCGGCGATGAAAAAGGCGCGCATCAAGGGCGCGCTGGTGGGCGTGGAGGCGGTTACGCCTGAGGGGTTGAAGGCGATTTACAAGGACTTCAATCTGGCGGGCGACAGCCTGGTGGCGCGCTTGCAGGAGTTCAAGCGGCACGGCGTGCATGTGCTGGGCTCGTTCATTTTCGGGCTGCCGACGGATCGCGAGCATACGTTCCAGGCGACGGCGGATTTGGCGCAGAAGTCGGGGCTTACTTTTGCTCAGTTTGTGATGCTGACGCCGTTTCCGGGCACGGTGGATTTCGAGCGTTGGGAAAAGAGCCTGGGCGACGGCGCGCAAAAGGTGGATGGCGTGCCGATTACGCGGTATTGGTTGATTCCGGGACACAAGCGGCCGAAGCTGTACTCGCCGCATCCGACCATGTCGCCGGACGAGATACGCATGCGTACGCAGGGAGTTTGGGACCGGTTTTACGAGATCGGGCAGATTTGGAAGCGGGCCGATTGCGTGAAGTCGGTGAAGTCGCGGCTGGCGTTCGTGTTTATTTCGAAGCTGTACCGGCAGATGTACGCGAACACCGGAATTGCGACCGACAGCGCGAGGCGTGCGCGGGCCAACCGTTGGGCGCGGTGGATGGCGAAGGCTTGCCGGCCTTTGTTCAAGGGGAAGCCGATGCCGGATTTGGCAGTGCCGGGGCGGGTGTCCGGCGTCGTTTCGCCGGAGCTGGTTTCCATCCGGTAGCGATTGCAGACCGTCGTGGAATGTGACGCCCTATCCAGAGCAGCGCGTGCGCGTGGGCCC
>Ga0187894_10006659_pt1 | contig 11242 bp, 9 predicted proteins | sample GBC1701081metaG_FD_136650 | JGI IMG/M metagenome (GOLD analysis project Ga0187894, IMG submission 136650) | White microbial mat communities from a lava cave in the Kipuka Kanohina Cave System on the Island of Hawaii, USA - GBC170108-1 metaG ...
ATCGATTTATTCGGAATAGATTAGAGATAATAGATGCTAACGGATAGATCTATCATCTAAAATCTGTAATCTATTATCTATTTCGAAATAAAATTCATTCTTTAAGGTTTTTCAAAGCACTCTGATAGCTGTCAGCTTACAAGCTTATTAGCTGTTTTTTTCTATGCAAGGAAATCATATGAAAAAGATAATTTTAGTGGTGGCGGCTTCTCTTCTGTTTACGGTCGTCACATCTGCGCAATCAACTCCTGCACCTTCGCCGACACCGGCTCCGACGCCCGCGCCTTACGACAAGTTGAAAGTCGGCGACATTGCACCCGACTTCACGCTGCCCGATCTCGCTGGTAAGTCCGTGAAGCTGAGCGATTTTCGCGGCAAGCATAATGTCGTGCTCGCCTTTTATGTCTTCGCCTTCACCGGCGGCTGAACGAAGGAAATGCAAGCGTACCAGGCTGGTATCGCAAAATTCGAAGCAGCAAATACAAAGGTTTTTGGGATCAGCATGGATTCGCGTTTTGCCAACGCGGCGTTTGCCGAGAAGGTGGGCGTCACGTCGTTCCAACTGTTGAGCGATTGGACTCGCGTCGTGACAAAAGATTACGGACTTTATAACGAAGCAAGACAATTCGGCCGACGCGCGACGTTTGTCGTCGATAAGGAAGGCAAGATCCAGCAAGTCGTCGTGGACAGCATGGCGATCGACCCGACGAGCACGATAGAAACTTGTAGCTTGATCGAGAAAAAACTCGTCGTCGCTCCGCCAAAACCATAGAGTGTTCAGGGTTAAGCGGTTTTCGTCCCGTAGGGACGCTGCGACAATAGCCCAGCGATTTAATCGCTGGGCAGGCCGAAACCGTGTTCGCTAGTCCCGTAGGGACGAATGATTTCATAATGCTATCGGTCGTCCCTACGGGACTTTGTCGCTCTCGGCACTTTGTTCCCAGCGATGAATCGCTGGGCTATTACCAAGTGTCCCTACGGGACACGAATTTTGACACAACTAAAGAAAATCTTTATTTTTATATCAGCAGTCAGTTGCGTTTAATGTCCGCTGATGCGGGTTTCGAAACGCTACCTACTAAAGATTAGGGCGACCTTTTGGGTCGCCCTTTTCATTTCAATTCTCTTCGGTTTCAAATTGAACAACTTTCAATTGATCCCCGTCGCCCATCAGCATCTCGATGCGGCGTTCGGCGTTTGTCAGACGTTCGCGGCAAGTGCGCGAGAGTTTCACGCCTTCTTCAAAAAGTTTGAGGCTGTCTTCGAGCGACAGGTCGCCGGCTTCGAGTTTGGCGACGATCTTTTCGAGTTCATCGAGCGACTTTTCAAATGACTTTTCCATAACAGGATTTTAACGCAGAGACCGCTGAGATCGCAGAGTAAGATTTATTTAATTAACTCTGCGTGCTCGGCGTTCTCTGTGTTTAAATAAACTTACCAAACCAATTCGCCGGCCTGTCGCAGAATTTCGGCGAGCTGGCCGACGCCGAGTCTGTCAGCGACCTCGTCGGTCACTCCTTTGGTTGCGATCTCGATAATCTGCTGGCCGACCGAACGCGCGATGTCCGTCGCAAGCTGTTCGTCGCGAATACCGACGACCTTCCAACGCTCGCCGCTTTTGCGCATTATCAACACAAAGGGGCGCGACGTTTTGCTCTTAACGGTCGCCGTGTCGCCCAAAATTTCAACGTCCAAATATCTATCGGCACCGAGCACCATCGTGAAGAACGGCACGTCGCCGAACTGCTCCGTCCTGTCGCGAATAACGAGCGCAAGTTGATCTCTCGCACGATCTTTTATCGCGGGCATTATCGGCTCGGCGATCTGCCCGATCTTTTGCACGACCGCGTCGGGCATCCCGCGACCGTAAAGTTCGACTGCCTTCTTAAAGATCTGCGGCATAAAATCATCGACAACGGCGTTGATGTCGATAAGTTCGTTGACCGTCGCTTTGTCGTCGCGTTTTGCCGCATCGACGATCAACGCGAGCGAATATTGCGGCGTGTCTTTCAGGCTCTGGTAATACAACAAAAAGCCGACGCCAAGAACGACAAACAGCGATGTCACCACAATAATTGCAAGTAAAAAAGGACGTTTTAGCATTTCTGAGTAAGTTGAATAATCTCTGCGGCCTCTGCGATCTCTGCGTTTTAAATCACTTCATCAGACGACAAAACCTCGGCGTCGAGTTTGCCCTTTTCGAGTTTGATGCTCAATTTATCGCCCGCCCGCACACGCGACGAGTCGCGCAAAACACGTCCGTCCGCTGTCTGCGTGATCGAATATCCGCGCGTCAAAACCGCGAGCGGCGAAAGCGTGTCGAGCTTTGCCATCGCGACGTTTAGTGAATCGGTTTTGGCATTGAATGTTGTATTCATCGCGACCGAAGCTCGTTGCGAGAGCATCGCGAGACTGTTCGCGGAAGTCGCCGCACGTGCGCGCAAAGTCGCAGGCGTCAGCCGCGTTACCGCGTGCGCAAAACGCAGTCGAGCATCTTGCGCACGGGCGGTAAAGTTTGCACGCATCTCGCCCGACAATTCACGGAGCCGTGCATCCGTCTCACGCAAAAAATAATTCATCGTCGCGAATAACCTTTCCTCGCCGACGCGCAAAGTCGCGTGAATGTCTTCCTCGCGAGCAGCGACCATCTCGGCGGCGGCGGACGGCGTCGCGGCGCGTGCGTCGGCGATAAGATCGCAGATCGTCCAATCGATTTCGTGGCCGACGGCCGAGATCACTGGAATCGAACTTGCGCGAACAGCGCGCGCGAGCTGCTCGTCATTAAACGCCCACAGATCTTCAGCCGAACCGCCGCCGCGTCCGACTATCAGCACGTCTATCCGCTCACTCGCAGGCAACGAGGCGCTGTATTCATTCAAATTTTTAACTGCGCGGCGAATGCTGTCCGCCGCACCTTCGCCCTGCACCGTCGCGGGCGCGAGCACGATGCTCACGCCGCGTGCGCGACGTGTCAATACATTAATTATGTCGTGAAATGCTGCGCCGGATTTGCTCGTTACGACTCCGACGCGACGTGGAAAGAACGGCAGCGCACGTTTCAATTCCGGCGCGAACAGACCTTCGCCGTCGAGCTTCGCGCGTATCTGCTCAAACGCAAGAGCAAGCGCGCCTTCGCCCGAAGGTTCGAGCGATTCGACGACGAGCTGATATTCGCCGCGCGGCTCATACAAACTAATGCGCCCGCGAACACGCACCGTAATTCCGTTCTCAGGTTTAAATCTGATGCGATAATTCGTCCCTTTCCAACACACGCAGCGAATCTGCCCCGACATGTCGGGATCGTGCAAGTTGAAATACCAATGTCCCGACGCCGCACGTGTAAAATTCACGACCTCGCCCTCGACCCAAACCTCGCGAAAATTTTTCTCGAGCAGAGCGCGCACCTCGGCGTTCAGCTCCGACACAGTCAAAGGCCGCCGCTCACTCTCGTCAAAGATCGCGCTAAATAAAGGTTCGTCCATCAACCATAATGGTAAATGAAAAATGGTGAATGGTGAATTTCTATTCGGGAACAAAAGGCGTAAGCTCGTCGGCGAGGCGAGCGGCGAGAGTCGAGGCGGCATTTAAAGATGCGGCTTCATCGTCACCGACGCTGGTCATAACGCGAACCATCGCGGCGTCGGTGCGGCGGCGAGTAACGCTGTCGAGAACGGTGTTGATCTTGTCGCGATATTCACTAGCCTCGGTGCGACCGCGTCCTTGATACCAGTAGATCATCACTTCTTTATAAATGCCGTTCTCGATGATGTAGCGGTTCGCGTTGAATTTGCGACCGTCAGTCGTCACGATCTCGACGATTTGCGGATCGCTCAACACCCAACCGGCTCCGGGCAGACAATTTTGCGGACTGTGATAAGTCGCACCGGTTCGCTGCGTTGCGTAGTAGCCGACATAGATATTCGCAACACGCCCGTCGGACGAAGTATATTCGCGCATCGTGTAGTCGGTGGTTTTGAGAACATTCTCGACGCCTTCGCCAAACTTGATCTCGCTGCCGCGTTGGCGCCAATCGCCAAGCATCGTCGTCAATTCGTTAAGCTGTCGTCTCTCAACCGCAACCTCTGCGCGAGTTGCAAACCAATTCACCGCAAAACCCGCGACGACAAGTGCGGTGACCAAAGGCCAAACATGATGATTGCGGATTGCGGATTGCGGATTGCGGATTGCTTCGCTTTGCGACTTTGCGTCTTTGCGTTGAAATTTCCTTAATAGAAAATTCACGCCGATCAGCAACGCGAGTGCGACGACGAACACCAACCAACCGGACACGTCGTGCCAAGTGCCTTCGGTCGCCTGCTTGCCGTAATAAAAGGTAAGCACGCCGGTCGCCGTTACGCGTGCGGCGTTTGTCAGCACGGCGATCGGCACAGCCGAGATCATCAAAAAACTAGCGCGGATCAGATCACTCCGCGACATATTTGCAAAGCCGCCGCTTTCGTCACGACGCGTAAAATACGCGAGTATCAACGCGAGCGTCACCAGCGTCATCAAGGAACGAATGCCGCTGCACGCCTCGACGACTTCGAGCGAGATCGTCTGCGTCGCGCCGCTCGGCAAGATGTCGATGACGTTGCCTTTGCGCAAAGTCGGCACGTCGAAAACGCGAATTCCCCACACCGCCATCTTCGACGCCAAGATCTGTAGCGGAAACGCAATGCGATTAAAAATTATTTGCGGTATCGGTATCGCGAGCAACAGCAAAGCGAACGGTACGACGAGCAAGTTCAAAATTTGCACGCCAAAAAAATACACGACGATACCAGCGAGCATTATTACGAGCGACATTCGCTGCGTAAAAAGCTCGGCACCGAGCGTCCCGGCTATGAGAGCCAAGATAGCGAAGAAAATTGCGATGCCACCGAGCAGAGCCGACGAACGTTTCTCGACACTTTGAAACGCGTCCCATTCTTTCCAAATAATTAGCGCTATAACAAACGGAACAAGCAGGCCGTGCGAATAGTTTTCGTCCGTCCACCAGTCGAGACCGAGCTTCGCCAAAACGGTCGCGTACAAAAACCCGACAGCCGCGGCGATGGCCGCGAATTTAATAAAAAGCGTTGAGTTGTTTTGCGTGTGCGTCCTCATCGGAAAAGCAAGGTGGAGAAAAGGTCGAATACGATGGAAGTTCCGTCTTTATCAACGTTTTCGCGTGGCGATCATCTCGGCCAAGCCGCTCAGCAGCGATGTATCGCGGGTTATTGCAGCAAGTTCGTCGCAGGCCTCTGTGCAGATCTGCGTCGCGAATTCGTGCGACTTTTCAACACCGTAGTGACTCGGATAAGTCGCTTTCGCGGCCGCAACGTCTTTACCAGCGGTTTTGCCGAGCGACGCCGTTTCTTGCGTGACATCGAGCAGATCGTCGGTGATCTGAAACAAAAGTCCGAGCTTTGCGGCAAACGACTGAATAGCGGTGAGTTCATCCTCGTTTGCTTCGCCGATGATCGCACCGGCGACGGCCGAAGCCGTGATCAGAGCGCCGGTTTTTTGGCGATGAATATTTTCGAGTGCGGAAAGCGAAAGCGTTTCGCCCTCTGCATCGAGATCGAGCTGCTGACCGGCGACCATTCCCAACGGCGTTCCAGCTGCATCGGCGAGAAGAGTGATCAACTTGATACGCTTTTCAGCTGAAAGGTTTTCGTCAGTCGCTATCGCTTTGAACGCGAGGGTCTGCAAAACGTCGCCCGCAAGTATCGCGGTCGCTTCGTCAAACTGTTTGTGGCAAGTCGCACGCCCGCGACGAAGATCGTCATCATCCATCGACGGCAGATCGTCGTGAATCAGCGAGTATGTGTGAATCATCTCGACTGAGGCAGCGCAATTTATGAGTGCCGCTCTTTCAGCTCCAAAAGTTTCGCCCGCCGCGATCAAAAGTGCCGGTCTGATACGTTTGCCGCCTGCAAACACGCTCCAGCGAATCGCTTCATGCAGACGCGTCGGCGCGACATCTTCTTTGGGGATGATCTCGTCGAGCGCATTATCTATAACGCGGTGAACTTGCGAGACAAAATCTGCGAGTGTTGACATTGTCGAAAATTATCATTTATTCAACGACTATTATCAAAATGCGAAACCCCGGCCATACTTTTTATTGGAGTCGCGGGCGAACACGAGCACAATATGTTGTAGAAAAAAAGTATTGACAGTTATTTGTAATATTGATTAGACTACCTTCACTTGACGAGAAACTTTCTCGATTAATAACTCAAAACCGATAGCAGAATTAATTAAGTCACACAGACGCTTGTCGTGCAATGCTGACTTAGCCGTTCACGGGTGTTAAAATAAGGTTACATTTGCCAAAAGACGAGGCTTGCTATGACAACTTTCGAATCCGCCATTAACAGTTTTCTCGACAAGCAAGGCGTTGGTGCCGGCACCGCGACGGCGCGTGATGCAAGCATTGCTCCGCTCGGCGTGAACGCGCAAAAGGTCGTGAGTAAACGCTACGCGCTGAAAGATGAGAATGGCGAAGCGATGGAGAGTTGGGGCGATATTGTTCGACGCGTTGTCGGTCACGTTTCGCGAGCCGAGAAGGACGACATTCGGCAGAAGATGTTCTATAACGATATGTCGGCCGTGATGCTCGCACGCGATTTTATTCCGAACACTCCGTGCCTCGTGAACGCAGGCAAGCCAAAAGGTCAGCTCGCCGCGTGCTTTGTTTTGAGCGTGCCCGACTCGATCGAAGGCATTATGGAACACGCGCAGAATGTCGCGATCATTCATCAAACCGGCGGCGGCACAGGCATGACTTACGAATTTCTGCGACCCGCAGGTGCGATGGTAAATTCTACTCGCGGCGTCGCAAGCGGGCCGGTTTCTTTCATGAACATCGTCAACCAGACGACCGAGGTCGTGAAACAAGGCGGCGTTCGACGCGGTGCGAACATGGGCATTCTCGCGATCACGCATCCCGACATTCTGCGTTTTATTCACGCGAAGAATGATCAGACGAGCTTGACGAATTTCAACATTTCGGTGACGGTGAGCGATCTTTTTATGGATGCGGTCGATAGCGGCACGTGGTTTCAGACCGAGTTCGACGGCGAGCCGTGGACGCAACCTGTTTTCGACGCACTGACCGGACAAGATTACGTTGTGTATCGACGACCGGACGGAACGACTGCGACATTCGCCGACAAACTTGCGTTCGAAACCGCCGATCTCAGCGACTGCACGATCGAGGAACCGCCGATACAGGGCATGATCTTCGCGCCCGACATCTGGAATCGCATCATCGCGTCGGCGCACAAATACGCCGAGCCGGGCATTATTTTTATCGACGAAGTGAATCGTCACAATCATCTGAAAGCGTCGATGGGCCCGATCTTCGCATGCAATCCGTGCGGCGAACAGCAGTTGCACTTTAATAATTCGTGCAATCTCGGCTCGATCGACGTTGCAAAATTTTTCAAGAAGCTCGACGATGGCGGCGGTGCCGTCGATTGGGAACGCCTCTCGCAGGTCACGCAGCTTTCGACGCAATTTCTCGACAACGTCGTCGATGCCGGTCACTTCCCGCTGCCCGAGATCGACGATGTTGTGAAACGCACGCGTCCCGTCGGCCTCGGAATTATGGGTTTTGCCGATCTGTGTTTGAAGTTGGGCGTGACCTATGGCAGCGACGAGTCGATCGCGTTGATCGAGCGCGTGATGGGCTTCGTTCGTCGCGAATCGTGGATGGCGTCGCTCAAACTCGGTGCCGAAAAAGGCGTGTTTCCTGAGTTCGAAGCAAACCGCGAGGCGTATTCGAAATTTCTTTACGAAGACATCGGCATTCCGCGCGACATTCCGCTGACGCCGCGAAATTACGAGGTCACGACGATCGCTCCGACGGGCACGATCTCGCTCGTCGCCGAAACTTCGTCGGGCATCGAGCCGAATTTTTCGTGGGCGTATATACGCCAGGACACGTTGGGAACGCGCAAATACGTTCATACGCTTGCCGCCGAAGCTCTCGGCCTGATCGTCGATCAAACGAACGAAGATTCGATCAGCCAAGCCGCCGAATACGTCGTCGAGCACGAAAGTGATCTACCCGAGCATTTTATTTCTGCTATGAAGATCAAGTCGATCGAGCACGTTCGCGTTCTCGCCGCCGCGCAGAAACACGTTGATAACGCGATCTCAAAAACCTGCAACGGCGCCGCCGACGACACGGTCGAATCGGTTGACGAACTTTATCACCTCGCACGCGAACTCGGCTGCAAGGCTGTGAGTTACTATCGCGACGGCAGCCGCGAAGGGCAGGTGTTGAATACGATGTCGAAAGAGCAAGAAATGAGTGGAACAGAAGAGCAGGAGCCTTCGATCGCTCCCTCGCCTATTCACTCTCTCGCACCCTCACTTTCTCGCGTCGAGCGTCCTCGCGAGCTGCAAGGTTCGACGTGGCGAATTCCGTTTGAGACTCAAAACCTTTACGTCACGGTAAATCACGACGGCGAATCTATTCGCGAGGTCTTTTGTGCGGGTCCGATCAGCGCGGGCGTCGGACTGCTCGCATCGAAGATGCTGCGCGGCGGTTTTAGCGCGAAGGAAGTCGCGCACTCGTTGAATAAAGTCACATCGACGCACGCCGTTTGGTTCAACGAACGCCTGCTAACCTCGCCCGAACAAGCCGTCGCCGAATGTCTGCTGTTAATTCATCGCCGTCTCAACGGCCAGCCCGAGAGCGAACGCTCGCTCGGCAAAACCGCTGCAATCGAAACGCCTTCGATGTCATCTATGATCGGCACTTGTCCCGAATGTAGCGGCCAGCTCGAACACGTCTCCGGCTGCGACGCCTGTCGCGACTGCGGATACTCGAAGTGTAAGTAAGAATAAAATTTAGCCGCAGATAAACGCAGGGTGAGGGTGTCTAGAAAGTCAAAAACGACCGAAAACTTAGACGGCTGTGCCGCAGTGCTGTGCGGAAAGGCTCGGCCTTTCCGATCCGTTAAAAATTGGTCTTGCGGCTCTGCCGCGAAGCCCGTGCCCGTCGGGAAAAAGCGGCGGCATAGCCGCGAAAGTCAAGTAGGTCCACGTCGGAAGGGCGAAGCCCTTCCGCATATCACTGCGGCAAAGCCGCGGTTGGTTGCGACTTTCTAGACTTCCTCATCTGCATTTATCTGCGGCTAAATTCTTTTAGAAGATAGTGAAAGTCATCAGCTTGCTCACCGCGATGCCGGTAACGGCGCGGTTGTCGCGAACATACCAGCGTCCGTAAAAAGTCTGGCCGATGAGCAGAGGATTATTTGGAATGGCAAGATTGACCGATCCGTAACCGTTCGTCGATTCAAAATTGTTGAGCGTGATCGTTTGATGAGCGAACGAGCCGGTCGCAGGTATCGTGATACCAAGCCCTGGATCTTGCGAATCGATAACCAGCGTCGCCTGAACGCCGCCGCGTCCGTGAGCGAGACCGACGGTGAAATTCGGATTACCGACAAGTGGTGGCGCGATCAACACGGCTTCGGGAATCGTGAATTTACTTCCCGGACGACCGCGTCCCGTGACGGTCGGCATGCGATTCGATTCGGTGAAGAGCGTCGGCCTATCGAACGGCGGCAACTCGTTTCGTACGCGATCGTCTGTTAGCGGACGTTTGAGAAACGCGACAAGATCGGCCTTTTCCTGAGTCGTTAAATTTAGCGGACGAATGACGCCGGTAGGAACGTTGATCGCCGGAAAATCACCGCCGCGATTGTAAAATTCGACAACAGACTCCATCGTCGCTAAACCGCCGTTGTGCATAAAAGGCCCGCGAAGTTCGCCGTTGCGAAGCTGCGGTGTTTTAAAACTGCCGCGATCGAATTCGTTCGCCGACACCGCAAACCGTCCGGGGTCGTCCGTTTGCGGACGCACCGCGATGTTATGAAACAAGTTGTCCATAAGCAGAGCGCCGCCGTGACAAAAATTGCAATTAACCTCGACAAAAACTTCACGCCCGCGAATCTCTTGCGTCGTTAGCGGCGCGATCCCATACAGTTCGCGATCAAGCGGCGTGCGGTCTGAGAACAGCGTTCGCTCGTGTGTCGCGATGGCCATCGCGATGCGCGCCGGCGTAACATCCGGCGTGCCGAATGCTTCTTCAAATAACTGCGGATAAGTTCGATTATTTATCCAGGTCGCAAGCGCTGACGGAATATTTGTCGCAACCGCGAGCGGTTTTGCACCTTGTATGCGCGACGCGACCTGCGTCCAGTTGCGATTCTGATGACCCATCTCGGCACCGGAAACGGGCGGGCCGACCGACTGACTTTCGAGCGAAGCCGTGTTGGGCAATAAGACGTTATTCGTCAACGGATCGCGAAACGCATCGAGTGCACGTCCGTCCCAAAAAAGTCCTTCGGGCGAGTAACCGGCGTTCAGATAACTTGGTGATTTGCGGCCCGTGACCTGTTCGCTCATTCCAAACTGCGGGCTTTGCGAATAAGTTCCGTCGAGATTATTCAGCGGGACGCCCGGCGAACCAAACACGTCGTCAAGCGTTCCAAAAAAACCGTCGGGGCCGGGATTTCGTGAACGGCGGCTGCCGACTACCGTGCGAGGATCGGAACCGCCCGCAGCCGGACGGTGACATGTGCCGCACGAAACCGTTCGCGTCGATGACATCTGCTCGTCCCAAAACAACGCCTTGCCAAGATATGCCTTGGCTGCGGTCACCGGATTTCCCGCAGGTGCAGGCGGTGGTTCGAGCGGCGAAAACACGCTGCCTTTAACCGCGCCGTTTGAGCGAACTCCCTGATCCGGCGTGCCAAATCCGCTGACATTCGCTCCGTTCTCAGCACGAACCCAGTAAAAATAAACTTGCGCTTGCGTCGCCGTCAGGTCAAAAAAGTAATTCGCCTGCGTCGTGCCGACATCGGTCGCCGTGCCGCTGTTGTTCGTCGTGTTGCGGAAAACTCGATAGCTCGTCGCACCGCGAATCGTGTCCCAGTTGATGCCAACCTTTGTCGAATAGTCGTTGTCCGACGCCGAAACACCCGTCGGCGCGCTCAACCCGCCGAGCAAGTCGAGATCCTGCGCGCTCGCACGCGACGCACCACGATCTTGAAAAGAAAAGATCGCGGCACAAACCACAAACAGAACCGTTATCGTCAATTTTATAATTCTCATCGCAAATCGATTGTTAATTGTATTTGAAACAGAGGGGTTTCAAGTTCGATAGCATAACATCGAGGCCGCTTTTCGGCAATTTTCGCTTCCATCTTTTCTACTGTAAAATTTTGAGCAATGAGAA
>Ga0187894_10006660_pt1 | contig 11240 bp, 3 predicted proteins | sample GBC1701081metaG_FD_136650 | JGI IMG/M metagenome (GOLD analysis project Ga0187894, IMG submission 136650) | White microbial mat communities from a lava cave in the Kipuka Kanohina Cave System on the Island of Hawaii, USA - GBC170108-1 metaG ...
CAGATCAGGCAGTTTTACGAGTTCGGCCCTTTTCGCATAGACACTTTGCAGCGGGTTCTGTTTCGTGAAGGGAAACCCGTTTCGCTACCGCCCAAAATCTTTGAAACCCTCCTGGCGCTCGTCAGGCGCAGCGGCCAGATAGTCGAGAAGGACAAATTGATCAAGGAAGTCTGGCCGGAAACCATTGTTGAAGAGAACAACCTCACGCAGTACATCTCCGCCTTGCGCAAAACGCTGGGCGACGACCGTCACGAGCCTCGCTACATCGAGACCATTCCGCGCCGTGGCTACCGGTTCGCCGCCGAGGTCAGAGAAGTCCGGGATGAAGCAGTTGAGTTGATTATCCGCGATCAAAAGACAGTCAGCCTGAAGATCAATGAAGACACAGAAGAGATCGAACAAGAACAGACGGCGCGAGAGGCTGAAGCCGCCGGTTCTTTCTTCCGGTCTCGGAACCGGCGGCGCGCAATCCCGGTAGTCACAACCCTGGCGCTTGCCTTAGCCGGTGTAATTTTCTGGGTAGTAGTAAAGACAAAGCCCGCTGATACCGGAGCCGGTCAGACGCCGTTCAGGGGATCAATAGCAGTGCTTCCCTTCAAAGCATTGGACACGAGCGAGAGAGAGGAATATCTGGGGCTGGGGATGGCCGATACTTTAATAACGAAGCTCAGCAGCATAAGCCAAATCATCGTCCGCCCGACCAACTCGGTCCGCAAGTACGTCGGTCAGGAGCAAGACGCGCTCGCCGCCGGTCGCGAGCAGAGGGTTGACGCGGTGCTCGAAGGAAGCATCCAGAGGGCGGGCGATAAGATGCGGGTGACAGTGCGGCTGCTGAGCGTTCGGGACGGATCGCCGCTCTGGGCGTATAAGAGCGATAAGGTACGCGCAGACCTGTTCGAGCTTCAGGACTCAATCGCTGAGGAGCTGGCGGGGGCGCTGATGCTGAAGCTGACGGGCCGGGAGAAAGAGCGGCTGGCCAAACGCCACACCGAAAGCATCGAGGCCTATCAAGCCTATCTCAAGGGCCGTTATTTCTGGAATAAACGGACGCCATACGATTTAAAAAAAGCTGTCGAGCATTTCCAGCAGGCAGTCACTATTGATCCGAACTACGCCCTGGGTTACGCGGGGCTGGCTGACTGCCATGTATTCCTTATGGAAGGCGCGAAAAGGGATGAAGCATTGCGCAAAGCGCTGGAGCTCGATGATACGCTCGTCGAAGCTATTACCACTCAGGCGTTTCATCTCAGTTACCAGCGCTGGGAGTGGTCTAGAGCCGAGAGACTGTTCAAGCGAGCCCTTGAGTTGAATCCAAACTATGCGCCCGCCCGCCATTGGTATGCTTTCCATTTGGCGGCGCTGGGGCGATTTCCTGAAGCAATGGAAGAGATCAATCGGGCCAGGGAGCTCGATCCGCTTTCGCTGATCATCAACACCGATGTAGGACACATCCTCTACCTTTCCCGCCAGTATGACCAGGCGATTGAAGTATACCGGAGGGCGCTCGACATGGAATCTAACTTCAGCGCGGCGCGCTTGCGCCTGGGAGAGGCTTACGAACAAAAAGGGATGTATGAGGAAGCCATAGCGGAGTACCAGAAGGCGCTTAGTCTATCAAAAGACTCGACTACGGAAGCGTGGCTTGGACGCGCCTACGCAATAACAGGGCAGAAGGATAAGGCGCGGAAAATCCTTGGCGCCTTGAAGGAGATACATAAACGCGATCCTCACTGGTTTTTTCAAATAGCAATAGTCTATGAAGGCTTGGGCGCCAAAGAGCAGGCTTTTGAATGGCTCGAAAAAGGTTCTGAGCCGGAAGCGGGATACCTGACTCTGCTCAAAGTAGATCCAATACTCGACAGCCTGCGTTCCGACCCGCGATTCAATGAACTGCTCAATCGCATAGGTCTGGCCGAGTGACGGGTGGCCGTCCGGATCGAATGTCACTACCGCATCAATCTCGCCCCGCCAGTCAAACTGGGCGGCGCGGTTTTCTGTTTATCCGGCGAGAAACTCGCAGCCGTGATCGTGAAATTCTCCGTCAGAAGTTGGGCGCCGTTGTATAAGACGCGCACTTGCCAATTGCCAGGCAACGAAGCCGCGCCGGTCCCGGCAATATTGATCCCGCCCCAGAAACAGACGTTGTCATTGAAGGCTACGGTGTACTCGGACGTGGTGTAAATCGTCCCATTCGGTTGCACAAACTCCCATCGCGCCAGATCACCGATCTTCGCGCCCGCGACCAGCGTCCACTGATAAGCCTGCGCATCGCTTGGCGCGAAGCTGCTCTTTGCCACTGGCGGCGAGCATTGGCTGGGGATCGGGCCGCCGGTCATCTTATGATCCGTCACTCTGAGGCCCCCGCCGCTGATGGTGAAATTGTCGGTGAAGAGCAGCGCGTTGTTGTAAAAGACCCGCACCTGCCAGTTACCCGTGAATGAAGCGGCGGGAGCGCCGGCGATGTTCAGCGACGCCCAGAAACAAACGTTGTCATTGAAGGCTACTGTGTATTGCTGCGTTTGCGCGAAGGAGCCATTGACCGGGCTGAACTCCCAGCGCACCTGATCGCCGATGCGCGCGCCGGAAACCAGCGTCCATTGATAAACCTGTGGATCCGTCGTCAGGAATGCGGTCTTGGCCGCAGGCGGCGCACATTGGTCGGGAATCGGACCGCCGGTGAGTCTGCGCTCTCTGACTGTGAGCGGAGCGGCGGCCTGTGTGACGGTGAATGTTTGCCCGGCGATGGTCAGCGCGCCGCTGCGCTGGCTCGTCGCGGTGTTGGCGGCGACGGAATAATTGACCGCGCCATTGCCATTGCCGCTTGCGCCGCTGGTGACCGTAATGAAGCCGGCGTTGCTCGCCGCCGTCCAGGCGCAGCCGCTGTTGGCCGTGACGTTGACGCTGCCCGTGTTGGCGCTGGCGTTAAAGCTCTGACTGGTTGGCGCGATGGCGTAGTTGCAAGTTTGATTTCCCGCGAAGGCCACGCGCACTGTATTCGCCGTCTGGCCATCTACCGTCAAAACCAAATCCACCTCGCCGCGCCCGGCCAACGCGCGCGGCAAGCTCAGGTTGACTTGATCCAGCCCGACCAGTCCGCCTTGCGCGCCTGCGAACAAAACCGGCGCGTCAATACCGCCGAGCTTGCAAGTCACTCCTTCCAATCCGCTGTTGAAACGCAGCCCCGAGCCGAACAGCAACAAGAAGACCTGCTCGCCCGCCGGGCCAAGGTCAATTGGCGCGGCGACGAAACGGTTCTGCGCCTGATCGAAGCGCGACACCGGTTCGTAGATTTGCGCGCCGTCGGCCTTGACGCGCAAGGCGACAGCGGCGGGGACGCCCTGCCCGTTGGCGTTGGCGGCGAACAAGCCCGGCGCAATGGCGGCGATGTTCACTGCGCCAACCGAAAGCGAGCCGTCGCCGCCGGCGACGGTGATGGTCGCCGTACCCGGCGCCGTGCCTTGTGGGATCAAGTAGTTGATTTGCTGGGGCGAGACAAAAAAGAGCGGGGCCAGGCGGTCGGCGCCTTCGCTGTCGCGAACGCTGACCGTCGTGCCGGCCAAAGAAGTCGGCAACGGCAGCGCATTGTTCACGACTACGCTGGTCGCCAGATTCACGCCGAAAGCGGCGACGATGGATTCGGCGGCGAGCGTCTGGCCGCTGAAGCTGGCGGCGGAGACGGTTGCGACGGCGCGCGCGGTTGCGCCGATGGCTTTGCCGGTTAGCGCGACGCCGAAGCTCGACCGGTTCGAGGCGTTGGCGGCGATGGTCAGCGTGCCCGACTGGTCGCCCGCGGCCACAGGCGTGAAGCGCAAGTTGACTTCCTGTTGCGACCTGGCGGCGATGGTGAAGGGCGCGGCGGGGGCGAGCGCGCGGAATTGCGGATTGCTGCTGGTCAGAGCGCTGACCGTGAACGGAGCGTTGCCGGTGTTCTGCACGCTCAGTCTGAGGTCGCGCGTTTGCCCGACCGCGATGGCGCCGAAATCCGCGCTCCCCGGCGTGGCTTCGAGGTTGGAGAAATTGTCCGCGCGCACGTTGATGGTGATCGAAGCCGAACCGCGCGCGCCCTGGCTGTCAGCGCCCGAAGCGGTGACGAGGTGCGCGCCCGCGCGAAGGTTGTTCACAGCGAGCTGTCTGCCGGTTCCCAGCGCGCCTTGCAGATTGGAGACCCAAGTGAGGGCGGGCCGCCACGACAACCCTTCCTCAAGGTCGTAAATCGCCGCTTCCAAATTCACCGTCTCGCCGGTTTTGAATTGCCGTTGATTGGCGGGCGCGAGAATCACGATCCTAGGCGCGCGATTGGGGATCGTGAACACGCGCGATTCGATAGTCGTGGCGTTGACGCCGTCGGTGGCTGTCAGCGTCAGACGCGGCGCGGCGCCCGCAGGCGCTTCGCCAGTGTCCCATTCGTAGCTGGTGTCAGTGGTTTCCAGCGCGAGCGGAATTTGCAATTGGCCGTCCGGCGAATAAAACAGCGAATAACTCAGCGCATCGCCGTCGGCGTCCGACCCGCTCCATTGGACGGTTTTGACGCCGGTCAGCGTTTGCCCGCCGAAATCCGAGCCGAAGTTGATGACGGGCGCGGCGGCGCTCACCTGCCGCGCGGCGACAGCGCCCGCCACTGAACGAATCCGCACTTGCCGGACGGCGCTGGAGAAAGGCAGCGCGAAGCTGAAGGCGGCGGCTTCCAATTCAATCGCCGAGTCGAGCGGGCGGAAGTTTGGCGTGAAGCTCAAACTGTTGAGGACGGACGCGGCGCCGTCGAGCGTCTCGATGATGTAATCGCCGCTGCCGGAAGCGTCAGCCAACCCGACGTCCGTGAGCGTATAGCAATTGGTCAGTTCAACCGCGCCGCTTTTCCTGACCTGCCCTTGCACGATCACGAAATTGTCCGCAGTGGCGGGGGGCGCCGAGGCAGCCTGCGACTCGTCCGGCGCGGCTGAATTGGACGCGGGCAGAAGCTGTGACCGCAGGTACCTCCAGGTAACCCAATCGGTCCAGGAGAAATCGCTGGCTCCCATAAAATCGTAAAAGTCCGTGGCGGAAACAGAGAAGCGATGATGGAACCAACTGAAATTCCCCGGCCCGACCAGATTGCCATCGGCGTTTCCTTGCGGCTGATTATTATCGCTTCTGATGGGCGTGACAGCCGTGCTCGAATAAGTGTCGCCCAGGGAGAGAAGATGGCCAAGTTCGTGCGCCAGCACGCCGCATTGACTGCCGGTGTCAGGCCCCAGGCAACGGTCAGACACGATCGAAATCGAGCCGCCCACCGCGTTGCTTATTCCGGCATGACTCGGCTTATTAATTGCCGGGAAAAAATCTTTATCCACAAAATAGACCCAGGCTTTGACGTCCGATCTTTTCGTCCGATTGAGCCAGAACCACCAACGGGTGATGGGCCGACGAGGCAGAGGGTCGCCGGTCAATACCTCACAGGATTCATTCTTGCTGGGATTCGGCGCTTGAATGAAGCGCAATTGCCCCGCAGTTTCAGGAAACGAAACCGGGTAAGCGAGTTGCACCAAGTTGATCTCTCTGGCGATGCCTGCTTCGGTGGGGCAGTTCGTGCTTTGCGTGGCGGTTTTCAATCTTGCGGGCGAGTAAAGCACAGTCATCGGTTTGGAAGTCACAAAACTCAGCGGCGGCAGCGTCTTCTCATTGTTAGTTGAATCTTTATCCGGGTAAACCTCGTTCAGCTTCACCGTCAGGCTCAGTCGCTCCTGCGTGACGTAAAGGATGTGATTCAGGCTATTGCTTCCCAGCGCGTCGGGGAACGAGCCGGGAATAAAAACATAAGGCTCACTCGGACTGTCAGTCCCTTTGGCGAACGCGCCCGGGCTGAGGGTGAAGGGTGAACCGGCGATTTCAGCGCCAGACTGATCGCGCACGGTCAATTGCGCAGTGATGTCCCGGATTGATAAATACCGATTGAATTCCTGAGTATTGGCGTCGAGAAAAACGCGAATCAATAAGTCCCGATATTGCACCCAGGGGACGCCGCTGTCTGATTCAAAGTCCGGTTTGACGCCTTGCTGCACTTCGATGCGGTCAATCTTCAGGTCGAGCGGCGATTCCACTGTGACCTCGCTCGTCGCGGAAACGGCGCCCGCTTCCGCCTTGATGATGGCCTTTCCCGCCAACACAGGGTCGCTGGCTTTCAGGACGGTACTGGCGGTCAATTGCCGCTCAGGCGTTTGCAACTGAAGGGATCCCTTAACCGTTCCGCCTTCCAATGCCACGGAAACAGAAGCGGCGCACAAGCCGCCCGCTAGCATTAGGCAACCGATTTTCGGTGTGCTGCCTTGCGCCAGACTCACCTGAACCGCGCCGTTGTAGCCGGTGTCAGGCATGCCGTCTGCTTTGAGCGCGGTGACATTTACTCCTCTTGTATCGCCGGCGAGCATTTTGGCTGGCGCTTCAACGCGCAGCTTGGCGGGCGGGCAACTCTGCTCAGGGCCGGCCAGTCCGTTTTGCAACGCGGCCGCCGGGCAAGCGGCTGCGGGCCGGTATTTCGAGGTGACGGTGAACCGCAACAGCCGCAGGCCGGTGTAATTGAAAAAATTCGCCGGGCCGATCGGGTCGCCGCCAACCACGAGGTCAATCGTCGAGATAATCAACACCTGATTGCCCTCGTAACTTTGAAACAAGTCCGGCGCTCTGACTGAACAGCTCGCATTATTGGTGAACGGATTGAGGCCGGGCGCGGCGTCGGTCCCGCCGTTCAAAGGCGGATTTTTCCGAAAGCGTGTGAGCGGGCAGGGCGCATTGCGCAGGTCCTGATGTACGCCGGGATCTTCCCGCTTGGGTAAACGATTAATCACCGTATCTACTGTCAGCCCGTAGCCGCGCACGGTGAAGTGTTGCGCGTCCACACGGAGTTGGAAAGTGCCTGCGACATTGATCGCCGGGGTGAAGGAAACGCCTTCTGTAAACGTCGTGGGGAAATTGAGCGTGATCTTGCCGTCCGGGACTGTGGCGGTCGTGCAGCCTGGGGCGAGCGTATCGGAGCGAAAAGTGAAATCGTAAGTGGCTTGCGCGCTGCTGCGGGCGCCGCGGAGCGGATTGCTTTCGCAGGGACGCGCGTAGTCAATGACGTGTTCGACAAATTCGTAGCGTGTCGCCTGCGCCGGCATTGCGGGCAGCCCCCGGCTTGACATGCGCCAATGGACGGGCGTTGACAATCCCAAACTGAGGGCGAAAAGCGTTCCGGCAATCATCAATTTCCCGCGCATGATTGGTTACCTCCGAGAAGCTGGTTGACTTAGAGCGAATCTCATTAACAGCGAATCGCGGCACACGCGCAGGCTGCCGCTGACCATGTGAATCGCGTGAACTGTTCCGGCGGCCAGCAATTCGCCCAGCGCGAGCGCCTCCACTCCCAGCGCGGCGGCGGCCTCGCTCGTGGTCAGCGCGACGACTTCGCGCTCGCAGACCGGGCAGCGAACGCGAATGACGGGGAACTGTATCCGCAGTGTACGGCGGCGAGTGACGATGACCCTGATCCGGCGTTTCTTTTTCATCGCGTGTTTACTGGTTGGCGGCCATGCGAAAATCCGGCCAGTGCTATAATCCGCAGCCGGGCGCGCGCGCCGGCGTGTCGCTCAAGTCAGTTAATCAATTCACGATTCGCGCGTTTATCTCATCCGTGCCGGGATGGAGTAACGACCGAAAGACGAAATTTTCCCGACTTCCCCACTGTCGCCATTGGAGATCGCTATGGGCTGCTTGGATGGGCGTGTTTACCGCCTTGGTGAGTTTGAAATTGATCCGGCGAAGGGCTGTCTGCGCCGGAACGGGCAGGAGCAGTACCTGCGGCAGATGACATTTCATGTGCTGCTTTACCTGATCGAGCAACGCGAACGGCTGGTGAGCAAGGACGAATTGTTCGAGCAGGTCTGGCATGGCGTGGCCGTGACGGACGACGCGTTGGTCAAATGCATCGTTGAAATCCGCAAAGCGCTCGGAGACGATCGGCGCCAGCCGCGTTTTATCAAAACCGTCTCGCGCGCCGGATACCGCCTCATCGCCGACGTGGAGGAAATCCCGCCCGCCGTCACAACCCATCCGTCTTCCAATTTGGCATCCAATTTGGCATCCAATTCGGCGCCCGCGCAAACTTCCGCAATCGAAGTCGAGGAAGTCACGACCGTCGAGGTCGAAGTCGAGGAAGAGGAAGAGGAAGAGAGACGGGTAGACGGGGAGATGGGGAGATGGGGGGACGGGGGAATTCGCGCGTTGCTGGCGCCGGCAAATCGTCCCGTCGTCATCACTTCGACATTGGCGATTGCCGCAATCGCGGTCATTGCCGTTTTCATCGCCCAAAGATTCTTCAGCCCGAAGCCTTCGCCAGCCGAAGTCGCATTGCCGCATGCGCCGGGCAAACGCGCGGTGGCGGCGCTCTATTTCGAAAATCAGACGGGCGACCGCGAGCTGGATTGGTTGCGCGAAGGTTTGGCCGATATGCTGATCGCCAACCTCTCGAGATCGCGGCGGCTGACCGTGCTCAGCCGGCAGCAGCTCGCCGTGTTACTCGATCACATCGGGCGGCGGAACGCGGCGAAGATCGGGTTGGAAGACGGGTTGGAGATTGGCCGGCGGGCGCGGGCCGAGGCGCTGATCCTGGGCAGCTTTGCCCGGATTGGCGAAAAGGTGCGGATTGACGTGACGCTGCGCGATGCGCGCACGGGGCAGATTCAAGCCGCCGAGTCACTGATCGCCGATCGCCCGGAGATGATTTTGACGCAGATTGATCTGCTCTCGCTGAAATTGGCCGAGCGTCTGGGCGCGGCGCTGACCGATCCGGATGCGCAGCGCGGCCTTGCGTCGGTGATGACGAACAACCTGGACGCCTATCGTTATTACTCGCTGGCGCTTGAACAAACGCAGATGTTCCAGTTTCACGAAGCCCTCGCGCTGCTCGAAAAAGCCCTCGCGCTCGATCCGCGGTTTGCGATGGCCCACGCGCGCATCGGTTACGTTTACGCGGTGCGCGTGGGAGACGGCTCCAAAGCCGGGCCGTATCTGGAAAAGGCGCTGGCGATCTCTGATCGGTTGAGCGAGAAGGACAAGCTTTTTATCTCGGCGTGGCAGGCCAATGCCGCGCACGATGCGGCGCGCGCCATCGCGGTTTATCGTGACCTGACCGCGCGCTATCCGATGGAAACCGAAGCGTACCAGCGGCTCAGTTGGGTGTTACAGACGCAGAACCGCAATGAAGAAGCGCTCGCGGTCATCCGGCAGGGGCTGGGCGCCGATCCGGAATGGAAAGACCTTTACAACGCGCTCGGCACGGTCTGCATGCGGCTGGGTTGTAATGAAGAAGCGCTGGCGGCCTATCAACGCTACATCCAGCTCGCGCCGAACGATCCGAACGCATGGGACAGCCTGGGCGCGTTCCACCAATGGTTGGGGCGGTACGAAGAGGCGGAAGCGGCCTACAACCGCGCGCTCGCGCTCAATCCCGAATCGGGCGTGGCGATCATTCATCTGGGCCATCTGCGGTTTCAGCAAGGGCGGTATCGCGCGGCCGGCGAGCAGTACCGGCGCTTCAGTCAGATTGCGCGCGATGACAACGGGCGAGCGCGCGGCTTCAATTGCCTGGCCTGGGTTTATCTGAAGCAAGGCGATTTGGCGCGCGCCGCCGCCGCGGTCAAGGAAGAAGTCAGATACAACCCGACGTCATTATGGAATACGCTCGACCTGGCGCTGGCGCGAGGCGATCAGGCCGCCGTGGCGAAGTTGAGCGAAGCGGTCTTTGCGCCTTCTGTTTACAACTTATACAACGAACGCGGCATTCTGCGGATTTGGGAGTATCAGCGCGGCTATGTGGCGTTGCGGCAAGCGCGCGCGGAAGAAGCCATCAATCATTTTCGCGCGGCGCTGGGGCATCGCGCCGCCGAATGGAACATTGATTCGTTCGAGGATTGTCTGGCAAACGCGTATCTGGAATTGGGACGATGGGATGAGGCCATCGCCGAATATGAACGCATCCTGCGCATCAATCCAAACTATCCGCTCGCTCAATATCATCTCGCTCGAGCTTACGAAGGCAAAGGCGACCGTGACCGCGCGCTTGCGGCTTACCGCAGCTTCCTGCAAATCTGGAAAGAGGCCGACGCGGATGTCCCGGAAGTGATGGAAGCGAAAAGACAGGTTGACCGATGAATGCTGGCGAAATCACGCTGCAATTCGAGGCGGGAACTCTGGTGCTGGAAGGCGCGGGAGAATCATTTACCGCGCCTTCCGTGTTTCAGTGGGACGAGCGGGTGCGGCGTTGGCGCGCTCCGGCAATCGCCTACCGCCAGGCCGTCACCGAATTGACGCGCGGCAAGACCGCTTTCAAGGATGAAGCCCGGCGCTACTACGAATTCCAATTCCGAACCGATCTGAACGTCGAGCCGCGCCCCTATCAGCAGGAAGCCATCGAGGCCTGGAAAGATGGAGGGCGGCGTGGCGTGATCATCCTGCCGACCGGCGCTGGCAAGACTTTCGTCGCGCAGATGGCGATTGAGATGACCGGGCGTTCGACGCTGGTCGTCGTGCCGACGCTCGATTTGATGAATCAGTGGTACGACCTGTTGGTCTCTTCGTTTCAAGCCGAGATCGGGTTGATCGGCGGAGGCTATTTCGAGCAGGGCGCGATTGTGGTGACGACCTACGCCTCGGCGTTTCGGTTTATGGAGCGGATGGGCAATCAGTTCGGCCTATTGGTCTGCGACGAATGCCATCACCTGCCGGGCAGCGGTTATCGCTACGTGGCCGAGATGGCGATTGCGCCGTTCCGATTGGGTTTGACGGCCACGCCCGAACGATCCGACGGTGGCGAAGAATTGATGACGGGGTTGCTCGGCCCGATTGTTTATCGCCTGGAAGCGCAGCAACTGGCGGGCGAGTTCCTGGCCGATTACAGCGTCGTGCGTTTGACCGTCGAACTGAGCGAGGAAGATCGAGAGCGTTACAAACAGGAGCGCGCGATCTACCGTGACTTTATCTCGGCGCAGGGAATTAATTTCAGCAGTTTGCAGGGCTGGCAGATGTTCGTCATCCAGAGCGCGCGCAGCGAAGCGGGGCGCCGCGCGATGCAGGCTTACCGCGAATCGAAACGCATCGCGCTCGGCGCCGACGCCAAGGTGGAGACGCTGGCCAAACTGCTCAAACGCCATCGCCGCGAGCGCGTGTTGATCTTCACCGCCGAGAACGAGATGGTCTATCGCATCTCCGAACAATTCCTGATCCCCGCC
>Ga0187894_10006663_pt1 | contig 11236 bp, 11 predicted proteins | sample GBC1701081metaG_FD_136650 | JGI IMG/M metagenome (GOLD analysis project Ga0187894, IMG submission 136650) | White microbial mat communities from a lava cave in the Kipuka Kanohina Cave System on the Island of Hawaii, USA - GBC170108-1 metaG ...
TAATTTCTGATATTACTGAACTTATTTGATTTAACCCGCGAAGCGGGGTGCTATCGCCCGTATTCACGGGCTAAAAACCACAATTCGTCAGTTATTTTATTCTGACAAAGTAGAATTAGAGCGACTTCTTAAAATTTTGAACAGACTTTTTTTTGAGCCAGGTTTTTAACATTCGGATTAATCTTAAAAACCGCCACTTGACGGCACGACGATTTCCTGCCCGACCATATCATTTGACGGGGGCGGGACATTCATTGGATTTTCCAGAGGAATCAAATACGGTGTCGCCACGAAAGCATCCGGGTTGTATTTCATTACGCCACGATTGAGAAACAGCAACGTATAGCGTGTTTTGCTGATTGAGCCGACACCGCTTTTGTTTCTGACACGGTCAATGCGACCGTCAAGAGCGACAGGTTTTGAATTTTTTCTCAAGTTATACTGAAAATCTGAAATCCAATTCATTGTCGTCTGGTTGCAATCGCCTGTAACCGTTAACTCACCAGGCGGTTTCTTATAACCAATCTGTTCGCCTACTTCATAAAAAGAAATCAGCAGATATTGAATCAGCTTTACATCGTCCCGCTGATTCGGGCATTGCTTTCCAACAGCGTGAACCACGTTATAAAAAACCGGTAAACTGCTTCCGGGTAAATCATCAATAAATCCCATAATTTGCCTCCTCAAAATCCTCTCAGTAGAGGCGAGCCACTACAAACAAATAGCTCGCCTTTTGTTGTTTCTATGAAATGCAGTTCGCCGTTTTCGATTTGGCGAAAGATTTCGCGTTGGGTCATGTCATAAACGGTCGCGGCTTGTTCCGGCTTTAACATCAAAGTTTCAGTCCCACACGTTTCACACCAGACGACAAAAGTTTTCACGCTTGAACGAATCAGTGTCTGTTGATGCGTTTCAATCGTTATTACCTTTTGTTTTTTTGCACCTGTCATTTATCTCTCCTGTTTTCAACCGACTTAAATCACGACTCCGCAAAACAAAACTTGGAACGGCACGTTGTCTTCTGCTACCATCACGGACAAGTCCCCGGATTGATTGAAAAACTGAAACCCTGATTACCCTCGGTCTCTTGTCGTGTGCCGCGTAAAATGCGCGAAAAGGAAATTAAAAGTCTTTAATTCCTTTATGAAATGTTCTGAAATATTCTGAAATGGCTGTCAGACAGGAAGATTTAAGAAGGATTTACCGCTTTGACGAATTTCAAATTGATGCTCGCAGGCGTGTATTACTACGCGACGGCAAGACCGTTACGCTAAACTCAAAAGCATTTGATTTATTGCTTGCGCTGGTAATGAGCGACGGGCGCGAACTCTCGAAAGACGAATTGATGGAATTGGTCTGGCACGACCAGATTGTCGAAGAGAATAACTTAGCCGTTCACATTTATAACCTCAGAAAAATCTTAGGCGAACGTAAAGATGAACACCGCTATATCATAACGATTCCCGGTGTCGGCTATCGCTTTGTCGCGGACGTAAATGAATCTGTAAACGAGCAGGAAACACTATTTATAGAGAGCCATACCGTCTCGCGGATTGTTGTCGAAGAAGATGAAGGCAATCCGACCGTAAGGAACGGGGTAACCATATATTCCCCGCCCGCAGCTTTTGATAAAAGCGAAACTATAAATGGTGAAATTGTCTGTTCGACAACAGAAATACAATCAGCAAAATCAACCTCTGACACCAGGTTTGTACAACCTCGTAATCGTAAATCAATTTTGCTCATTGTTGGACTGATGAGTTTGTTATTGACAGCAGGATTTGTCGGCTACTTGTTTTATCGGGACCGCCCGAAAGCGTCTATTAATTCTTTTCCTTTTCATGAGACGACCATCACCCGTCTTACAAACGACGGACAGATTGAAGGTGCGGCTATCTCACCCGATGGGAAATACGTGGCTTACGTTTTAGGCGAAGACGATGGCAACAGCCTTTGGTTAAGGCAGACCGGAACAGCAAGCGACATTCGCATTTTATCTGCTGTCAAAGCTGAATTTTGGGGGCTGACCTTTTCACCCGACGGCAGATTTATCTATTACAATCTTTTCACAGGCGGTGATATTGATTTTTCACTTTTTCGCGTTCCTTCGCTCGGCGGTGTTGTCGAAAAGATTCATCATGTCAGTTCCCGCTCTGTCACTTTTTCACCCGACGGAGAGCATATAGCATTCATTCAAAGCAATTCAGGTTCAGAAAATAATTCTCTGGTTGTTTCGGACGCAGACGGCAATAATAAACAAGTCTTGTTTAAGAAGGAATATCCGAATACGTTTTATACGGAGGGACAGGCCGTCGCATGGTCGCCGGACGGCAAACTGATTGCCTGTTTAATAAATCAGTTTGAAGCGAATGCGAATTACTTTACAATCGTCGGTATCAATCCGAAAGACGGAACTGAAAGGCCTTTGAACGATAGACGTTGGTACGAGGTTTCCGGTATCGGGTGGCTCAACCCGGATGACTTGCTCATTTCGGCAAAAGACAAGTTATCATCACATACACAAATCTGGTTTCTTCCTTCGTCTCAAGACAAACCGCAACAGATTACTAACGACTTAAATCAATATAGCTGGTTGAGTTTAACCACTGATGGCAAATCTCTGGCGGCTTTGCAAACCAACACGGTCAACGGCATTTTCGTCGGCGAAGTCGGCACAAACGATTTCAAGGAAATCGCTTCAGAAGTGGGTGAACTGAATCCGGTTGTCTGGACACCCGACGAAAAAATCGTTTTTCGCTCAAGCAAAGACGGCGTTTCAAATCTTTGGATAATGAATGCTGACGGCACAAACCGCCGACAGTTAACCATAAACGCGCAGGTTGATTCCCGCGGATTGTGTGTTTCGCCTGACGGGAAATATGTCGTTTTCGTTTCGCGGCGTTCGGGCAAATCGAACTTATGGCGAGTCAATACTGACGATGGAGGTTTACAACAACTGACAGAGGGCGAAGCAGATGCTTTTCCCCAATGTTCGCCCGACGGTTTCACAGTCATTTATCAAAAAGGCATCCTTACCAAACCGATGTTGTGGAAGGTTCCCATCACAGGCGGAGCAACAGAACAATTGACCGACTTTCGTGCTAAATGGGCGGCTATTTCCACAGACGGCAACCGCATTTCTTTTTTTCAAATGGCTGATGGCAAATGGTGCATCGGCATCATTCCAATCAAAGGCGGAGAAATTTTGCAAAGACTGGATGCTCCTGCCGATTTGAAACAAAGCACTGTTTACTGGTCACACGACAATCAGGCATTACTCTATATTTTTGCATTTGGAAACGTCGGCAATATCCGTTCGCTGCCGCTTAATGGCACGCCAACCAAACCGCTTACCAACTTTACTTCTCACCAATTGTCGGACTTTTCTTTATCAAGAAACGGAAAACGGCTGGTTGTGACGCGAAGCCAAAGTGTCAGCGATGTTGTTCTGTTGAACAACTCACCGAAAATACCTCAGTAGCCTAAATGTCTGTTGTCAGCGAACGGCAACAAATAAAGAGTTTGCCATCTGATGTTTCAACAAAATGCAATTCTTTGTTTTCAACTTTTCGATAAATAAAACGCGGCGTTGTTTCTCTTAATAAAGCGGCGCGTTCGGGCGTGACCATCGAAACTTTTGCGTTGCATTGATTACACCAAAGATTTACCTGACGGTTAATGAGGCGACGCACAATCAATACATTATGACTCTCAACTTTGATGGCTTTTCTCTGTTTGCTCATCATGTTTAGATTACAAACTTGATTTCAATTACTCATTCATTATTTTTATTGCTGTAAAGTTGATGTGATCTAAACTGCTTGTCAGTTCAAACATCTGGCTCGCAGGTGTGAAAGTGAATGTCTTGTTCTCTCTGACTCTGATGATGTAGAAGTGATTTATCTCTAATTCTTCAAATGAATACATTCCCGTTTCATTTGTGACAGATGTTCGTGTTCTGTTCGTGAATGTATCAAGAAGAAGTATCGTCATACCACCGATTTTTTTTCCCGAAAGAGATTTAACTTCGCCTTGAATTGAAACGGTTGCCGCCGTCGGTGTGTTTGAGCCAAAAGCCCAAAAACCCGCACGAAGATTGAATGTCCCGCTTGTGCTGAAAGTACCTGCGATGGGTTGACCGACTGTTCCGCTCAAGGTGAAGTTGCCGCCTGCACTTTGTGAACCTCCGCCACCGGCGGCAACATTGTGGGATAAATCAAAACTCCCGCCCGTTTGTGCCCGCGCTTTGAAATTCACCACAAAAAGACAAACAGAGAGCGAAACAAAAAACAGAAAATTAAAACCAAAAGTTATCAAACGGCTTTTCACTTTTGCGTTTTTACTTTTTACTTTTGCCTTTTTCATTTTTGTTCCTCTTTGCAGATTTCAGCACTTGTATTTTGAGCACAAATCAATTTTTTCAAAGCCTCAATCTGTCGTTGTTGATGTTCGATAATTTGTTGTTGTTCTTTGATGGCGTTAACTAAAACGGTTGTGATTTGCGAGTACTTTACGCCTTCGATTTCGCCTTTGTCGTTGCGTGTTATAAGAAGCGGCTCGATTTCGTTCACTTCTTCTGCGCCAAAACCCAGGTCACGCATTCCGCCATCGCGCCATATGAAAGTAATCGGACGAAGACGGCGCACAACATCAAGCCCGCCCGAAAAATTTTGCACATCGACTTTATATCGCAGAGAAGACGAGCAAGATGAAAAATAGCCGAGCGAATCGCGGCAAATTTGACCGCTCCCGCTGACCGCAAGATTGGCGCGTAGAAACCCCAAAATATCCACTGTGCCTGAAACATTTACGCCGCCCGGAACTACTACGTTGTCGTTCGGTCTCCCTAGAACCAATGTGTCATTTGCATTGACGATTGCGCCTGCGCCGATGGCTGTTGCAAAACTTAAATTGCCGCTTGCTACATCTGCGCCTGAGCCTATGACAGTGTTATTGTCGCCCGATGTGTTTGTGTTACCAGCGTTGTTACCTATGAATGTGTTATTGACGCCTGATGTGTTTGCTCCGCCCGATGCTCTGCCAAAAAAAGAGTTGCCGCCGCCCGTAGTGTTTGAATCTCCGGCGGTGTCGCCAAAGAAAGAATTTTGCCCGCCCGTAGTATTTACAAATCCTGTGTTTGCACCGAAGAAAGAATTTTGATTACCCGTTGAGGTTTGTCCTGCCTGAAAACCGAAAAAAGAATTACTACTTGCGGTTGTATTTTCGTAACCTGCACGGCGTCCTACAAAAGTATTGAACTGTCCTGTTGTGTTGCTTCTTCCGGCTTCGCGTCCGAAGAAAGAATTGAAATTTCCCGTAGTGTTCAATCGTCCCGCTTCATATCCGAAGAAAGAATTTTCTTCGCCGTCCGTGTTTGCTGACCCTGCGCTATAACCAAAAAAGGAATTGCCGCTTGCTTTATTGCTAAAGCCTGCACGTCTTCCGAAAAACGAATTGAATTGTCCCGTAGTGTTACTGCTTCCTGCATCTTCGCCGAAAAACGAGTTAAAGTTGCCGCCCGTGTTTTGACGTCCTGCGTTGTTTCCGAAAAACGCATTGCGGTCTCCGGTTGTGTTGGAAAATCCGCTTGTGTTTCCAAAGAATGCGTTGTTTGTCCCCGTTGTGTTGGCTGCTCCGGCATTACTGCCAAAAAAAGAATTTGCCACGCCCGTTGTGTTACTGAATCCTGCGCTGCGTCCGAAAAACGAATTGCTGTCTCCTGTGTTGTTACGTCCCGCATCCATTCCAAAGAAAGAATTATCATTACCCGCAGTGTTTGATAATCCCGCGCTGCGTCCGAAAAAAGAGTTACCGCTTCCGGTTGTATTACCCGAACCTGCGCTTCGCCCGAAGAAAGAATTTTCATTGCCATTGCTTGATGCGCCTGCGCTTGTGCCGAAAAAAGAATTGTTCGCACCCGTCGTATTAGCACCGCCCGAATTTGAACCAAAGAAAGCGTTAAAGTCTCCTGTCGTATTTGCATCGCCGGAAGTCGCGCCGAAAAAAGAGTTATTGCTTCCCGAAGTGTTTGTCGCGCCGGAGGTAAAACCAAAGAAAGAGTTGTTTGATGCGCTGTTGTTTATGCCGGTGTTCACACCTGCAAAAGTGTTCGCACTACCCGCTATACTAAAAACTCTTTGCCCACCGATGTTGTAATGAATCGCAGCGTTGAAACTGCCCGCTGTTCCTTCGCCCGATATATTGAAGTTGCTTGATAATTGCTGACTCGTAGTGTTTTGAACATAGTTTGTACTTCCCGCTAACGGCTGACGGGCATCGCTCATTCGCGGGTCAGTCGTTATCACATATTGGTTTGCTGCTATGCCGCCAAGTTGAGTTGAATTCGTAGCCGTGTCTGCATTCAAACTGCGTATCGAATAGGGTGAGGATGTTATCGGTTGTCGCGGTGTAAGCAATGTGAATGGTGGTCCGTCCGTTGGTCTTACTTTTATCTCAAGATAACGTGTCGCTCCGCCAAAAGAACCCGCGCCGAAATCCAATCGCACAGTGAAGATGCCGTTTATCACTTGGACTTCTTCAATAGTCAGAATCGGACCGATTTGATTGCCGCCTGTGGGAGCGTCAAAGAGAGTAAATTCAAATTCATGGAGACCGTTTGCGGGGTTACCGCCATTACCAAGTTTGCCCTGATATGTGAACTCTGTTGTCTGCGCGCTAATAATGCTCACGCTTAAAAGCATAAGAAAAAGAGCAGATAAAAATTTAGGTCTGTGGCTCAATATTAAATGCATCATATACAGCTCCAAAACTTTTCTGTTAAAATCGTCGTGCTCAGTGACCCGACAAAATTTATTTGCGATGCGGATTTCCGAGCCTTTTCGATGTGGCGCAAAGCTTAGAAACAAAGCCGCATAAAAGTCCTGAATTCGGCTGTAATTTTTTCCAAATTTTTCTAAACGCTTTAATGTTTGAGCTAAATCACACAATTTATGCTTTCGATAAATTTCAAATAGACACGCGAAAACGGTTGTTGCTTTGTGACGGTCAGCAAGTGCAGTTAAAACCGAAAGCTTTTGATCTATTGGTTGCCTTAATTGAAAGCGGCGGGCGCGATATAAGCAAAGACGAGTTGATGGAGCGTGTTTGGGAAAATCAATTTGTTGAAGAAGCAAATCTAACAGTAACAATCTCGTATTTGAGAAAAATTCTTGGCGATAAGACCGGAGAGAATCGTTTTATAGTAACAATACCGGGGCGCGGTTATCGTTTCATAGGAGAGTTACAACAACCACCAGACGAGTTCATTTTAGAAGAACATACAATCTCGCAAATCGTCATTGAAGAAGAGAGTGACGATAGCAATAAAAAAACTATTTATCTGCCAAGTGCAAATAACGGATTGGATTTACATCGTGAAAATGAATTTGCCTTTAACTCAAGTTCAACAGCAGTTTTGGAAACAAATATCGTTGAGCAAAACTCTATTTCTCAATCGCGTTTTGTTGTTTTGATTGGCGCGTGCGCCTTGATTTTGTTGTTGGCGGGTGGCTTTATGCTTTGGCGTTATAAACTAGCGCAAAAAAGTTCTGTTGAAATTCCTTTTTCTGATGCCACAATCAAACAACTCACAACCAAAGGCAGAATAGGCAACGCGGTTATTTCGCCTGATGGGAAATTTTATGCGTACACATTTGCCGAAAGGGACGAATACAAAAACAGCCTGTGGCTTGGACAGACAGACGGTAATCGTGACATTGAACTTCGCGCCCCTTCCGACAACTTAATTCGCGGAATTGCATTTTCGCCCGACAGTAAGACCCTCTATTTTTCATTGAGCAACAGCGAAGAAACCACAGGCGGACTTTTCAAGATGCCCGTGCTTGGTGGCTTGGCTGAAAAGTTGTCAGACAACATACACACACATTTCGCCGTTTCGCCCGACGGAAAACAGATTGCTTTTTATCGCACAAACAAAAGAACAAATGATTCCGTTTTGGTAACAGCAAACTTGGACGGCACAAGTGAGCGCGAAATAGTAACGCGCTCGCCCGATAAACATTTCTACTCGCGCGCACCGGCGTGGTCATTTGACGGTTCGCTGATTGCGGTCAGTGCCGTTAACGACAATGTGAAATCAAGCGAAGAAATTTTTATTGTGCGTGCGTCGGACGGTTACGTTGAGCAATTAACAAAGCATGAATGGATACGGATTTTTAATTTAGCCTGGCGGCATGACGGGCAAGGCTTGATTATCGTAGCCACAGACAAGAGCGAAACCCTAAGACATCTCTGGCACATTGATTACCCGGACGGCAACACACAAAGGCTTTCGCAAGACACAGACAGTTACGGTTCGGCGTTGAGTATGTCATCTGACAGAAATTCATTGATGGCTGTACAAATCAGAAGAGAAAGCAATATCTGGGTTGCCCCTTCTGACGACTTATCAAAAGCGCGACAAATTACTTTTAGCTCTATCAACGGAATTTACGGTTGGTACGGTTTGGATTGGACATCTGACAATCGCATTGTTTTTATAGCCGGACTCGAACGCACCTTAGCCATTCATTCAATCACAGCAGACGGTGGCAATATGCGGCAGATAACCTCAAAGGGTTTCTTTGACCAAAGACCGCAAGTTACTAATGACGGGCGTTACATAATTTTTCAATCAAACCGAAGCGGTGCAAATGAAATCTGGCGTGTTAGCAGTGATGGCAATGACCTGAAACAATTAACAACGGGTGGTGGAAACGCCGAACCTTATCTGACGCCCGATAATAAACGGGTTATCTATACACAAACGCGCAAGGGCAGGAATTTTATCTGGCGTGTTTCAATTGACGGTGGCGAAACAATCCAAATCACAGACAAAGAATCGTCAAATCCGGGCGTCTCGCCCGATGGAAAATTTATCGCTTGCAGCTATAAAGCCGATGATACAGCACCAACACAACTTGCAATAATAAACTTGGAAAACGGCAAGCCTGTTAAATTGTTTGGCGTTCCGCGCACGGTAAATTTCAACGACGGCATACGCTTTACGCCTGACGGCAAAGCCATCTGTTATCGTGATTGGGCAAACGGCATTTGGAAACAAGACATTAAAGGCAAAGAGCCTGAAAGACTCAAAGGCCTGCCTGAAGAAAAAATCTACAACTTCGATTGGTCACAAGACGGCAAATTCTTTGCGTTCACACGCGGCAGAGAAATAACCGATGCTGTTTTAATTGTAGAAGCTCTGCACAAAGTAAGAATGTGAGTTTCAAAATTACTTCGTGAGCATTCCGTCATTTTGTAAACATCTGCAACAGACGAATAACTCCTTGTCGCTTATTTCTACAAAATGAATTTCTCCGGTTTCCACCTTTCTATAAATCTCTCTCGGTGATGTTTGAATCATAATCGCCGCTCGTTCAGGCGTTACCATCGAAACCGTCATTCCACATTCGGAGCACCAAAAATTTATTGGACTGTGAATGGGACGAACAACCAAAATGTTGTGTGTTTCTATATTGATGGTAGTTTTCTGTTTCGCCATCATTGCCCTGTTTCAACCGCTGTAAAATTGAGGTTGCATAATTTCCTCTCAAATTCTCATTTTCTTCGTTATCTCTTAATCGGTCGCGTCGGATACCACATTTCCCAAGTTACTTCTTCATTGGTAATCAAAATCTTTCCTTTGCCGCTAAGAGTTTTGTCCGTCGTAACTTTTTCGGCATAGCGTTCGGGAACATTGTTCAACTCTACGAGGATGTTGAGAGGCGAAACAAAACCCGGATGGGTCGTGTCGTTAGTGCGGGCGATGACGATACCGTCGCGGAAGTACATCGAATTACCGGACATCGTTCCGATTGAGAGCCGCCCCCAGACCTGCATCCACCAATGAAGACCATGTTTATCTCCTTCTGCTCTGTAACCCATCATCAACTCGCTTGAAAGCTTGGTTCTGACAGTCGTAATTGTACAACCGACCTGAATCTGTGCCATATTTTTTCTCCAGCAATAAATGACTTCTTTTAGCTAAAAAACTTCTGTCGGACGAGTTACATTTCAGCCGTGTACTGCGGAACTTGCCGTCTAAGATTCGTTGCCATCAATTCGATTTCTTTTTGAGCGGGCCGCGCATCTCTTAAAACGGGAACAACACTCAGACCTGTGTTCAAGGCATGGACAGACGGAATGGCACTATTGGCTTCGGCATCCAATTTATTGTGTAAAAGTTCGTGAAAAGCTAAGTTCGCCACCAGACGCGGATAATTGCGGTCACCTTCTTGTTCGGACAAATAAACTTCCGAAATCATTCCGGCAGGAGACCCAAAAGTGTTGCCGCCCGCAATGCCTACGCCCGGATAAAATTTCCTGACAATGCTCCGCTTAAAACCAGCGAGAAAATAGACGACCAATTCGTGGCTTGCTACGACGCCCGCGTTTCCGCTCCAAGAAAATGCGGCACTCGCAAAAGGCGATGAGGAGTGATTACAAACCTCATTAAAATAATCGCGCAGATAACAGCCAACCGCATACATCGTGCCTTCGCCCCAGTAATCATCGCTTCGTGCGCCTGCATCAACCAACCAAATTTTGAATATTCCTTCTTTTGCCATAACAATCTTTTTCCTTTTGATATTTTCATTCTTACTTTGTTTCAAATTCCCTGATTAGCTCAGGTTCAGCCGTAGCCAATGGCACGATTGTCAAATCGAGTTCAACTGCCAACTTGTGTGCCAACGCCCATTCAACTTCTGCTGTTGTTTCACTACTCCCTGCTAAAGCCACGCACGCTTGTTGTCGTGTCAGGAATGAAATTTCTTTTGTGTCAGACAAGCCTCGTGAATCAAGCAGTAAGAATTGATTCTCTGTAAGTTTGGTAACAGTAAGTGAGGGCGAAACAACGTCATCTTCCCAAGCCATTTGCCAATCTTGGACTTGATTGGAAAACTCTGAGATAACATCTGAACTTTCTAAAGATTCACTCAGGTAATCAGCCGTAAAGTGATATGCGATTTTTTCGATGTCGGCTGATGCGGGCACAACACCCAAAAATATGTGTTGAGCCACGAAATTGTGTATCCCGTTTTTGAAATTGAAGATGCCGCACTATTTCCGCGTTCAGGGTCAACACAGCCGTCAAAGGCGAAGCGAGAGTAGAAACTAAGCAGTTGAGCAAAAGTAATGAAATATTTTCGGTTTAGTTTTGAGTTTCGTCTAAAGGGCAACCGCCAGCGAAGCGCGGCGGTCTGCGCCGCCTAAAGGCGGGACTCAAAACTTTCAA
>Ga0187894_10006664_pt1 | contig 11235 bp, 4 predicted proteins | sample GBC1701081metaG_FD_136650 | JGI IMG/M metagenome (GOLD analysis project Ga0187894, IMG submission 136650) | White microbial mat communities from a lava cave in the Kipuka Kanohina Cave System on the Island of Hawaii, USA - GBC170108-1 metaG ...
CAGCGATCAACTTCGTATACACGGCGCGCGCTTCGATTGCCACGCGCATCCCCGCGATTACGATCAGGATGAACCCGGCAATGATAATGGCGCCGCCGGCCAGTCCCAACTCCTCCGCGACCCAGGCGTAGATGAAATCGGAATCGGCGATCGGCACGCTTTCCGGATAACCGCGCCCAAGCCCCGATCCGAGCGCCCGGCCGTCGCTCACGCCATAGAGCGCCTGAGATGGTTGGTATGCGTACTTGTTATACCACGCTTCATCGTTCGACACACCTTGCCCTTCAGCCTCCGTTGATTCCGCCGCCCACCACCAGTGTTCATCGGGGTCGGGAGCGATTCCGCCTTGCCGCCACAGATAAAACCGCTGGTGAATGCGCCGCGGGACACCACGGCTGATCAGTCCTTTGACGTGCTCGACAGCCGAAACCTGCGCCTTGTCGCTGAAGACATCCACGGCGGTGTTGTAGATTCCCGCCGCGAAGATCGAAGCCCCGAGCAACACGACTATCAACACGATGGCCATCGTCACCTGCGGCAGCCGGCGCACGGCGACCACGTAGAGCGTCACGTAAGCCCCGAAGAAGACCAACATCTGCCCGAAATCCGAGAGCGCGAAGAACGGGATGACCGGCATGATGGCCACCAGCAGAAAAGGCAGCATGAACCGCCACGGCGGTATCCCCCAGTATGTTCGCGAAAGATTGCGGTAATGATCGGCCAGGATTCCGGCGTAGCTGAGCAGAAAGGTGATCTTGACGGCTTCCCACGGCGTGGTATTGCCGAGGAATTTCCCTCCGTTCGAATAGACGATCGCGATGACCGCGAACGGCACGGTCGTGAGCAGCCCGATCAGGAAGCTGCGCCGCTGGAGCCACAGCAACACATCGTCGCGTTTAGTCAGTACAAACGCGACGCAGAAACCCAGCATCGCCAGGATCGGGATGAGCGTCGAGACCGATGACAGGATTCGTTTGAGCGTCCAGTAACCTTCCTCGCCCGCATTCGCGTTTGAATCTTTGATCGGTATTTTGAATTCAGGGTCGCCGAACAGCGCGCGTTTCTTGTCCGCGTCGTAATACTGATTGACGTAACGCTGCTGCAGCGTATTGGCCTTCGCCAGGCGCGCCTCGCGCGCCTCCGCGCGTTTATCGGCGCTGTATTCGGGATCGGTGAAGAGGCGGTATTGCGTGAACTGACCAACGCCGAAGAGCAGCATCGCGACAGTGAACAGAGTCAGATCGCCCGCGTAACGATGCCGCCGCGCGATCCACACGATGATGATAAAAAGCGGGAAGAACAGCGTCAGATCGCGCAGCGCCAGCAGCAGCGATGGCGAATAGCCCCGCGCCACACCCGCGTGGTAGATCGAATAGTACGCGAGCGCGTCGAGCGCGAACATCAGAATTAGCAGGAAGAAATGTGATGAGGGACGATTCTTCATTCTTGGTCCGGAGCGCCTCGTCTGTTTTCCTCAAGTCTGAACGCCGTCATCCGCGTTGACAACGTGGGCAATAATACGTTGATCGGGCGCCCTGTGTGAAGCGGCGTATCAGCGCGCGACAAACAAGACACGGCTGGCCTTCGCGCTCATACACGCGCGCCAGCTGATCGTACCTGCCGTAACTCGTATCCAAATCTCCTGTTTCGATGTCAAACTGTTTGTCGTCGGCGATGGCGATGGCTTCGCCAAGAACCGCTAAAATTTCTTTGCGCAGCGAAACGATTCGTGACCTTGAAAGCTTCTTCGCGGGCAACCGCGGATTGATCTTCGCGCGGTGCAAGGCTTCGGAGGCGTAAATGTTGCCCAGCCCCACGACCTTTGCCTGGTCGAGCAGCGCGAGCTTGATCTGCTGCGAACTGCGTTTGAGCGTGTCGTGAAGATATCCGGGCGAAAACTCCTGGCTGAAAGGCTCGGGCGCGAGCTTGCTCAAATGCTTCACGCGGTCGAGTTCCGTCGTGCGCGCCACCATCATCAACCCGAAATGACGCTGGTCGTCGAACAACAGCTTCTTGCCGCCGTCCAACCACAACGCCGCGTGTGTGTGAGGCGTGCGCTCAGCGTCTTGATTGAGATAAATAAACCGTCCGGTCATTCGCAGGTGAGTGATCAGCGTACGCTGGTTTGAAAGATGCGCGAGGATGTGTTTCCCACGCCGCGCGACCTCATCAATGCGCGCGCCTCTCAATGACGCCGCGAATTGCCGCGGCGAATTCTCCGGCGCAAGCCCGGCTCTGATGAGTTGAGCCTTGATGATCGTCTTTCCCACGATCAACTCGCGTAAACGTCTTGTGACTATTTCGACTTCAGGTAGTTCGGGCATGGCTGAGTGTTTATCACAAAAACGAGGGAGTGGGGAGTGGGGAGTGGGGAGTGGGTTTTTTTCTCCCATTCTGCATTCCCCATTCCCCACTCCCCACTCCCCGTTCCCCGTCTCCTCAACAATTCGGCGCGAAGATCGGGATGATGTAGCTAGCGCTCGACGTTGTCGTCAACTTGTGCAGGTTGTGTCCCTGGTTGAACGCTTCAGCCGCGGACACCACACCCGGGTTGAAGTTGATCGCCGCTCCCAGGATTCCCTGGTCGCCGCTCGAGTAGACCTTAAACCAACCGCTCCGACCCGCCTGCACGAACTGCTCGAAGCGCGGCGTGATGCGCGGGAAGTTGTTCGTGATGCTCGCCCGGAACTGGCAGACGCCAGGGTTGAAGGTGAAGCTCACACCATCCTCCACATCGTTGTAGAAGATGCCGAAGACGTTGGTGAGCGTCGAGGCGCCGGTCGCCAGGGAGCCTCCTATGCGGTTGAGGATGAGCAGCGTGTCGTTGCCCTCGGCCCGGCTCGGAATGTTATCCAACGCCAGCATGCGCGGGATCCGGTCGTAACTGACGCCGTCGAAGTTGAGCTGAGCCGACACCGAGTCGAGGTTACAGGACGGCAGGCCGCCAGCGATCGCCGAGATCGCCTCTGCCCCCAGGTTGGCCGCGCGCCCGGTCGAGAACTTCACATAAGCGTCGCCGATCAGATGGTTGAAGTTGATCGGACAGCCCGTCGCCAGGTCGGAAGCGACCATCACGATATAGCCCGTCGTGCCAGGATCAATCTCCGAGGCCAGGAAGCTGGATGTCTGATTCGGCGTCAGGCAAATGAAGTTGTCGGCCACCGAACATGTCGCCCCGTCCACAAAGAACAGGTGCAGACCCACTGAACGCCCCGGATCCGTGTTGGTCACACTGATTCGCGTGTTCTGGGTGTTGGTCGAAGCGGGGTTCGACGTATAAAGATTGTAGATGAGCACCGAACCGGCGGTCTGGTCGTTGATTTCCGAGGCGCCCGGGAATGGCTGACCGGGGCCGACCGGCGGACAGTTTGTAGTCACGCATGCTTGCGTTGTCTGTGGCGATCCTCCACCAAAGCTCACTGTCAGGTTGCTGCACAATGTTGCGCCGGTCGTGACCAGATCGCCGACCTGCGCCTGATATCTAACCGTCGCCGTCTGGCCCGGCGCGAGGGTAGCGGAATAAGCGATGGTCGCGGCATTAACCACCGAGCACGAACCCACGTTCGCCGAACATGCGCCTGGTATGGCCGCCAACCCTCCCGGCAGCGCAACCGTGGCCGCGACCGCGGCCGGCGCCGCCCCATTGTTGCCGATGGTGAAGGTACCGGTCACGACAGTACCCGTGCCGGCGCAGGATGCCGAGCCGGCCAATGTGTGTGTTACACGGTTGACCGTAATTGAGAAGCTGCATGTAGAGGTGATCTCGGCGCCGTCTTGCACCGAACAGTTAACCTTTGTGACGCCGACCGGGAAGACGGAGCCGGAAGCGGGCGCGCAAATAGACGGGAACCCTTCGGGGCAGTTGTCGTTTACGTTCGGCTGCTGGTAGTTAACGACTCTGCTCGAGCCGGTCGTGGTGACAGCGAAGCTGGCCGGGCAGTCAATTTGAGGCGGCGTCTTGTCATTGACTATGACGGTGAACGAGCAAGTCGGTCCGGCGCTCGACGAGCAGGTGACGGGCGACGCGCCGACCTTGAAGAACGAGCCTGACGGTGGCGTGCAGGTAACCGTCCCGCAGGCGCCGGTCGTGTTCGGGGCCGGGTAGTTGACCACCGTGCCGCACTGGCCCGGAGTGTTAGTCGCAGAGATGTCGGCCGGGCAGGTGAGAACGCACGCCGGTTCGGCGGCGGACGCGCTCAGCGTACAGAAAATAACGAATAACGCCAGCAGCGCCAGCGTCAGGTGTGTGTGTTTGTGCGTAAGGCGCATAATAAACTCCTCTTGAAAATTCGGTTGTCATGACCGCCCGCTGACGGTTCGCGCGATCAACAGGCGATGACGCAAGATGTGGAGAAAAGCTGTTAGCGGCAGAGATGTTGGCCGTCGTCGGCAATACGCCGTCGCTTCAAGTTCGTCGCTAGTAAATTTCGGATGCCAACGGAACGTCAGGAAATTCGCGAAAAGCCAACCCTGACCTCCGCCCAGTGAAAACGGAATGGATCAATAGATGAGCAATGTGAAATTCAGCTATCAACCCCTGACTGCCGGTGAGGTGTCCGGGGTCTGCCGAAGAATGTTGAGGGGCATCGTTTAAAACTACTGCATATGAGAAATGGCGCCAGTGGGGCACATTTTGCCGCTAGAACGAGCGCGCGTCAATACAAAAACGAGGGAGTGGGGAATGGGGAGTGGGAAATAGGGAGTCGGATGCATAGATGTCCTGACCTCCGACCTCCTATTTCCCACTCCCCATTCCCCACTCCCCACTCCCGTCTCCTCAGCAATTTGGCGGGAAGACTGGGATTGTGTAGCCGGCGCCTGGCGTCGTCGTCAGCTTGCGCAAGTTGTGTCCATGGTTGAATGCGCCCGCGCTCGCTTCCGCGTTCGCGCTGAAATTGATTACTGCTCCAAGAATGCCTTGATCGTTTGTTGAATAGAACTTCATCCACCCGCTTCGGCCAGCCGGTATCGCATTGTCCAACCGTGTCGTCATCCGCGGGAAGCTGGGCGACAAATTTGACCGGAACTGGCATGTTCCCGGTCTGAAAGAGAAGCTGAATTCGCTCTCCCCATCGTCATACAGGGCGCCGAAGATCGGGCCGAGCGTCGCGGCGCCCGTCGCCAGGTCTCCACCAACGCGATTCAGGATCAGCAGCGTGTCGTTGCCGTCGGCGCGGCTCGGAATGCTATCCAGCGCCACCGCGCGCGGCAGTATGCTGTAGCTCACACCATCGAACGGCAACACGGCTGTCTCCGAATTCGCGTTGCAGAACGACAATCCGCCGGCGATCGCCGTGATCGCCTCGGCCCCAAGATTAGCCGCGTGCCCTGAAGTGAACTTCACGTACTCGTCGCCGATCAGGTAGTTGAAAGGCGCCGGACAGCCTTTTTGATCAACCGCAACCGCCACGATGTACCCCGTCGTCCCCGGATCGAGGTCGGACGCAAGGAACGTCGCCGTCTGATTCGGCGTCAGACAGATATACGAATCGGTCACCGAACACGACGAGCCGTCAACGAAGAAGAAGTGCGCAACCGCCGCGCGCGATGGTTCGGTGTTGGTAATGCTGATGCGCGTGTTCTGGCCGCTAGGCGAACTGGCGCTGGAAGTGTGGATGTTATAGATCAAAACCGACCCGGCCTGCTGATCGCTCACGGGCGAAGCCGCTTGCGGCAATGCGCCCGGGCCGATGGCCTGGCAATTGACCGTCGCGCAGGCCTTCACGCCGACCACCGCGCCGGCGCCTATGCTGGCGGTCGAATTGACGCAAACCTGCGTTCCCGTTGCGACTCCGTCCGCGACCTGCGCCTGGAAATTGATCGTCACAGTCTGCCCGGCGTTGAGCGCGCCCGTCCACGTCACGGTCGAAGCGTTGACCACCGAGCAGGAACCGGTGTTCGCCGAGCAGGTACCGAGCAAGGCTCGCAGCGCACCCAGCATCGGATCGAGCGTGGCCGTGAACGACGCCGTTTGAGCGTTGGCGGAGTTGTTGGTCACCGTGGCCTGAACGGGCGCCACGCCGCCCGACCCCAGACAAACCACCGGATCGACAATGATCGCGGTCGTCAGCGAAGTGAAGTTGCCGAAATCCACTCCTGACACGTTCACGCCGGATTGAGCGACGATGTCAGCCGGATTGGCGGTGGTTTGGACGCTGCCCGCGGGCGCAACTTCACGAATGCGATACGTGCCCGCCCCGAGGTTCAAGAAGCTGTAATTGCCGTTGACATCAGTCGTCGTGGTCGCGTCCACAGTTCCGTTCGCGCCGAGATCGAGATTGATCGTTACGCCCGCCACTCCCATCTCGCCCACATCCTTCACTCCGTCGCCGTCAAGGTCATTGAACTTCCGGCCACTGATCCTGATCGGAGTGAAGAGGTTCAACCCGATCAGGATCGGATCGTGATCAGCCGAGCGGAAAGGCGTCGCCGCGTAACGATCATCCGGTTTGTTCTCGGTGTTGTAATCGAAGACGTCCGGCTCGTCGGCGTTGATGCGCCAGATGGTCGCGCCAGTGATCTGAGAGTTGAGACCGCCGGTCGCGAACGCATGATCGAGTCGTCCCGCCTCGCCGTTGAAGGTGAACGAATACTGGCTCGGCGCGGCGACGAACCGGGCGAGGATGTCGCTGTGTCCCGCCGCGCGGAAAACGTCAATCGGGTCTTCCTGCCCATATGCGTTGAGATCACCGACGATCAACACGTCGGGATCAATCAGGATGAGCGTGTTATTGATGAACGTCAGAAGCGCCTGCGCCTGGCTGCGCCGTCTGGCGTTGAAACAAGCCTGGCCGTCGCCCTGATCAGCGTCCGCCCCGGACGCTCCGCTGCAGCTTTTCGAGCGAAAATGATTGACGACGATGGTGAATTTATCGCCGGTGGAAATCTGCTGGAAAGTCTGCGAGATCGGGTCGCGGCTGTAGGTCCCGGCCAGCGCCGCGGTGTCGGTCAACACGCCGCCGACCGGAGTCACCGCCGAGGCGCGATAAATGACGCCGTTTTTTATATCAGGATCGGTACCGACGAACGTCGCCGGATCAGCGATCGCCATGTACGTGTTGGCCCCGCCGCCCATCGCCGTCGTCAGCGCCGCCGCCAGGTTCGCCGCCGCGCTCCCCTGGGTCGTGGCCTTCTCCAGTTCGATCAACCCGATCACGTCGGCGTTCAATCCGGCCAACGCCGCGACCACCTTGTCACGCTTCCGCGTCAGCTCGGTCGCATTGTTCGGCCCGCGGTAACCCGAGGCGGGGTTGGTCGTGATGAAGAAGTTCTCGACGTTGAACGAGGCGACGCGCAACGCGCCGCCAACCGAATCCGGCGCCGCCGGACGCGGGTTTGACGCCGTGAAACTCAGCGGCAAGGTGATCGGCTCAATGCGATAGACGCCGAAGCCGAAACTGAGAACACCGGAGAGATTAGCGATGCTGTCGCCGCGTCTGACCGTGGCGTTCGCGCCCGCGCCGATGAACGGAATCGGATTCGGATTGGAGCCGGTCTTCCCGTCGTTGAGGACGATCCGGTTGTTGTTGTTGATCCTCTGCCGCACCGTGACCGCCGCCACGTTGCTGTTACCTGAAATCGAGTTCCCGCTGGCCGGATCGTCGTTCGGGTCAATCGAATTCGTCGGGATGTAGAGCGGGCCATTGGCCGATAGAATCAGCTCACCAAAGCTGCCTAGATCATCGTTGCCGGTGACGAACAAAGTCTGATTGAACGTCACACGCATGCCCTCGAATCGCTCCAGATCAGCCGCTGGCGCATTCGCTACCGGCAAGGCCACCGCGGAGGTGGCGGGCAAAGGATTGCCGCTGCTGTTGATGACAATGCTGATCAGGCTGGTCAGCTCGGTCAGGCCCAAAGGCGCGCCGAAATTTGTCACCGTGCCCGTCACCGTCACATTGTCGCCCACATTGACATCCGTCAGCGCGCCCGAATCGAAGATGAAGACGCCTTCGGAGGTCGCCGGATCGGCGTCAGCGTCGGCGTCCTCCTCCTGGACGAAGAAGCCATTCAAATTGGCCGATCCCTGGAAATCGCCGACGACGACGCCACGAATCGCTTTGACCATCCCGACAAAATTCGGCGTCTCCGTGTTCCCCTGAATGTCGTGAATCGGCGTGATGGCGAAGTCGTCATTGACAATCGCGCCGACTCCCTGACCATCGGCGACGTTTGCGCCGACAACGTTGGCGACGTTGACGAAAAATGTTTCATTGGGTTCAACAGTCGTGTCGCCGTTGACCGTGACGCTGAAGGTGTATGTCATTTGGCCCTGCGGGATGGTCTGGCTCGTCAGCGACTTCGCCACGTAGTCGTTGTTCGCGGTCGTAGCGGTGTTGTCTTGAGTGGCGATGTCGAAGGTCACGCCGCCAACCCCGGCAGGCGCAGTGAGACTGACCGTGAAGGTGAAGGCGGTCGCGCCGGAGGCGCCTTCATTCGCCGAGACGTCGTTGAGCGATAGCGAAGGCGTCGAACCAGCGCCCATCGGTGTGAGCGAGAAATCATCAACGGCCAGGCCATCGTCAGAGCCTGAAGCGTTGAAATCGAGCCAGCGAATGAAGAACGTCGCGCCATTAGGGATGCTCAAACCCGTAATGGTTGCGCTAATCGCCATACGATCAGTCGCCGAGTTACCATTTTTGGCTCCGGCAGTGGCCGTATCCGGGGTCACAAAATCAAGCGCATCGAAATCCGTCCACGCTCCGGTCGTGAGGCTTGTCGCATCACGGCTGTATTGAAAATCGAGGCGATCGGCGCGGCCCGCCGCGCCCAGGCGCCATTCCTCGCCGGTGTAACTGATCCGAAGGCTGGTAATTGTCGCCCCGGTGTTGTTGGTGAATGAGGCGCCGATGGTCGGAACGAGACTGCCACTTTGCAAGCCGCCGAACGCTCGTTCGTCGCTGCCCGACGCTCCGAAGCTGTAGGTGTCTCCGGTAGCGCTTGATCCAGCGCCGGCAGTGTAAGTCGTGTTTGCGTTCGCGCCCGCCTCAGCGAAGTCCCAGCCAGTAGGCACTGCGCTCGACGTTCCGCTACTCGCCAGCGTATCGAAATTCTGAGCGTAGGCCGCGCCTAAAGTCGTGAGGCTGATTGTCCCAGCCGCCCGGACGCGCGCCAGATGGATCCCGCCGACCAACGCCAGCGCCGTCAACATCAGCGCGACCATCGGCGTATAACGCGGGAAGGGTTTAGCCAGAAAGAGCCTTTGGCAGAGGGATCGCAAGGGGAAATTTAACAAGTCGCGCATAGTTTCTGATTGGAGATGGTCGCAAGCCTTCGGAATTGACAGCCGGTAAATGAGGAAAACCTCGCGGGCGCAGTCTACGCCCCCTGCATCTAATCAGTCCAGATTTCCAGAGCCCTTTTTTTCACGAGCCCGTTGACAAAGCAAAACCCGGCCTGTAAAGTCGCGCATTCGCTTTTTGAAACAATTTTGACGCGGGGTGGAGCAGCCAGGTAGCTCGTTGGGCTCGATTCCGCAAAATTGACACTAAGGCTATGCCAGTGAAATCCACTTGGTTGAAGCCAACAAGCGACAGCGAAAACCTCTTTACTGCCAAATATCGCGACGCTTGAGAGTTGATTTTGCAATGGGCTGCATGCGGGGAAACTCGCATGCGATTACCTCTCAAACTCGGGGAAGCCGCTGGCAATGGTAATCCCGAGCCAAGCTCGCCGCAGTTGCTGCGAGAAGGTGTAGAGACTTGATGGGAGGCGCCCTAACAGTTCGGCTGAGGGCGAAGGGAAAGTCCAGACCACAAACTGAACCGTCAGGCAGCGAAAGCTGTAGTGGTAAGCATAACCCAAAGGTCGCAGGTTCAAATCCTGCCCCCGCAATCAGATCATCAAAAGCCGCCACGACCACTGGTCTGGCGGCTTTCTTGTCTTTCGGAACACATTCGACAGGCCCGGAATTTTAATCTTGCAACTCCGAACTTGAACTTTTACACTCAGCCCGCAACAAAATCCCTGTCCCGTCCGTTCTTTGTTGTTCGCTTTCCACATCCTTATCGCCTCGTTATCAACTGGAGGAAATTGACTATGACAAACCGATTCTCTACGCGAGTTTTTCAATGCCTCGCGCTCGCCGCCTTTCTGGTCGCAGCCGGGGCTGACGCTCAGGCCCAATTCGACAAACTGAAGAAGAAGATCCCCGGAGCAGGCAGCAGCAGCAACAACAGCGAACTTGACTCAATCCTGAGCCAGATGGATAGCGCGCGCGTGAAATTCGCTTATGCCCGCATCACGCTCAGCCTTGCCGACGATGTCATTCGCCGCCAGGCGCTGCGCAATTCCGCCAAGAAGTCCACCCAGGGCCGGATCGAGAAAGATAAGAAAGAGATCGAAGCTCTCGACCGTTCAATCGTTGAAAAACGCAAGCTCCTGGCTGAACTCGGACGCCAATCCGGCGGCAGCAAGTATGACGAAAAGACCGAACAACAGGTCGGCAATCAGCTCAAAGCCGACGAGCAGCAGCGGGCCGAGAAGCGCGCGTTGGTTGACCAGGAGATCGCCGACAAGCAGTCCCGCGAGAAGGAGCTGAGCAGTCAGGATCGAGACAACTACGGCAAGCTGGCCAGACTGCTCTACAGCGCGGCCAAACAGGAGCAAGCCGCGATCGAGACGGCGAAAGAGGTCAAACCTCGCGCCGAATCCGCCGCCTCCAACACTCGCAACGACCCGACCAGTCTGGCGAACACGCAGCCCAAACGGCTCAACGAAGGAATGAAAGGGCTAAACGAAATTCTCTCCGACGGCCCGAAGCATGCGGCCACGCTGGCCGATGTCGCAAAACACCTGGCCAAGATCGGCGGAGTGGATTTGACTGACACCAAGTTCCAGGCCAAGGTCGTCACCGACGAGGATGAGATTCCTACTGATTGGTAGTTTCGCCACAATCCCCTTTCATTTTCCATTTTCCATTTTCCATTTTAGATTTGTCATTTGCCATCGCCTGACGAGACGCTGCAATCAATGACAAATGACAAATCTAAAATGGAAAATGAAAGGGGATACTCAAAACTCGAGACATCAGCCTATGTTCAAACAATGCCACCACCACCTCCTCCCGCTAGTCGTGATAGCGCTAGCGGCGATCGGCGCGACGGCCCAGGCGCTGCCTGAATCGCCGACGCTGGGCGTCCGTTACTTTCGAGTCAGCTCAACGACCGACTCCGAATACCGCAGTGACGCAAAGGCGCTGGCCAGCAGCCTGCGCATCGCGCTCGACAACAGCAA
>Ga0187894_10006665_pt1 | contig 11231 bp, 8 predicted proteins | sample GBC1701081metaG_FD_136650 | JGI IMG/M metagenome (GOLD analysis project Ga0187894, IMG submission 136650) | White microbial mat communities from a lava cave in the Kipuka Kanohina Cave System on the Island of Hawaii, USA - GBC170108-1 metaG ...
AATGACAAACGTAATATGGCAAATGGAAAATGGAAATACCTCAAGATCTCCGCCTGACTGCTTAGAATTACAGGAGGATCGCCCGATGTACCCTGGTATCGCAGAGGACAAGCCGATTGACTTTAACAAGCTCATAGAGCTGCCCAAGCTCAACCCGCAAGCTTTTCAGCACCCATGGGATATGCAGGCCATTGAGGCCTTGGCCAAAATCCCCATGTTCCCCAACATCGTCCAGAAAATCTCCAGCATCTTCTCCGAAAAGCTTGTCCGCCTGACTTTCACCGCCAACGCCGTCCGTCTGGGGCCGAACCAGGGGCGCAGCCTTTACAAGAAGTTCGAGAAGGCCGCGGCGATCCTGGACATTCCCAAAATGCCGGAGATTTACCTGAGCAGCGAGCTTGCGTTCAACGCCATCGGCGTCGGCGTCAACCAATATTACCTTGTGCTGTTCGCGCCGTTGGTGGACGCCCTGAATGAGGAGGAACTGCTGGCGGTGATCGGCCACGAACTGGGGCATCTGAAATGCAATCACGAGCAGTACATCACCATCGCCTATATGATCAAGACCTTCGGCGACGTGATCTTCAGCTTTCTGCCTTTCGGCGTCGGCGCCGCCGCGTCATTAGGTCTTCAACTGGGCGTGCTCCACTGGTACCGCATGGCCGCGCTCTCGTGCGACCGCGCGGCGTTGCTGGTCGTGCAAAACCCCAAGGTCGTCGCCAGCACGCTCAGCAAGCTGGCCGGCGGATCGAGGAAGATTCTGCCCGAGATCAACCTCGAAGGGATTCTCGAACAGGCGAAAGATTACAGCGACGTTTACGATTCGAAGATCGAGCGTTTTTTCAAAGCGACGACGATGCGAATGGAGACTCACCCGTTCCCGATCATCCGCGTGAAAGAGATCATGGCGTGGGCCAATTCCGGCGCTTATCAAAAAATTCTCGAAGGCGATTATCCGAAGTTGATGCCCGCCGCCCCGCAACCCCTCTTGCAACCAAGGCAGCCCCAATCGCCCACCACCGTCTGCCCGCATTGTCAGAACGTGGTATTTTTGATGGGAGCTTTCTGCCCGAATTGCGGAGGGAACTTGAATCCCGCGCCCGTGGTCTGCGCCAAATGCAACGAGCCGATGGCCCCGGGCGCCAAATTCTGCTTCAAATGTGGCAGCCCGGTTGGGGCGCCCGAGCAAAACTGAAAATATATAGAGGAGTCGTTCATGTCGCTACGGCAACGCCCTGAAACAATGAAAGCGCGGCGCGCCCTGTACCGTAGGTTGTCCAACCTGCGGAGGCTTCATCACCAAGCTGCTTGACGGCAATTGAACAATTCCTTAACCAAACCTCCGCAGGTTGGACAACCTACGGTACATTTTCCGAGAGGCAATCATGGCTTTTGATATTCGTCGGCTCGATGACGGCGATTACGAAGAGGATGTGTTTAACGAGTATCAGGATGAGTTGATTGAGCTTTTTGCCAATTCACCTGAAGGTCAGGCCCGCGCGCAGGCGGATCCGGGCATGGGGTTCTGGGTGGCGCGCCTGATTGATTATGGTTATAGCTACGCCGGGACAATTTTGACCATGATGACGGAAGACGATGTTGAGGAACTCCTCACCGATGTCTTTCCCCGTAAAGTCTCGCTTAACGCTCCCGAAGAGGCGGACGACGCTTTGCCTGCTCTGATCGCCTTCTGGGAATACCTGAAGCGGGAATACAACCTGTCGAACGCCGACCACATTCTGCGCTATCTGCGTTCGGTAAAACCGGAGCAATTCAGGAAATGGATGAACGATTCCTCAAGGTTCGGGATGGCCAAATCAATTTTTATGATGGGGCGGAACGCCGGCTTTGATATGACGGATGAGAAAGACAGCGCAGCCTTCATCAATATGTATAACGCCAACTTGCTTTCCTCCCGCCAAAGCGATCCATCGCCGGCATTGGGCGACAGGGAGAGTGATCTGTCGTTCACGTTGGGAATTGGCGGTGGAAAGAAGAAGGCAGACCCCAAAGCGAAGCGCCGGCGAAAAATCGCCAAAGAATCTCGCAAGAGGAACCGCAAGCGCAAATAGCAAAAGTTAGCCATCAGAAACGTGATCCCAAATTTCCCTCAACTCATCTTCTTCATCACCCACTCGCACAAAGACAACGAGTTCGTGCGCCGGCTGGTTGACGATCTCTATCGAGCGGGGTTGGAAGGCTTCTGCGATCTCGACGCGATCAAACCCGGCGATAATTTCGTTGACCGGATCAATCAGGGGTTGGAATCGTGCACGATCTACGTGCCCGTGCTTTCAAACGACGTGCTCGACTCTCCTTGGTGCAAGACCGAAATCTCAGCCGCGCTGGAGTTGATGCACCGCCGGGGCCGCGAAGGCTGTCCACGCATCATCTCGCTGCTGATCGAAGACTGTTTTGACCGCATCCCCGTGTTGTTGCGCATCTGGCTGCAAATCTCTTTTCTCGAACGATACGAAGAAGGGTTGAAGCGGCTGATCGCCGCGATCTCCGGCGAAGAAGCGCAAACGCCGGACACTCCGCCCGAGAAGAGCCGGCCAGCCGAACAACCAACCCCGCGCGTTGATCAAACTCCCGCGCCAACGCAAGCCGAAATCAACCCGCCAATTCATCAGGCCACTCCCGCGCCAACGCCCCTGCCGCCCGCGCCTCAACCGCCGCCTCGGAATTTTTCATTTGCGCAGCCATCGGCGGATTTGGCGGCGCAATTCGCCGAAGCCGTATCGCGCGGCGCGTTGGAGACGGCGATCACGCTCGGCGAGCGCATCCTCCAACTCGACCCGACCGACGATTCGGTCCGCGCCAAGACCGCCGCCGCGTATCAATCGCGCGGCCTGATCCGCTCCAACCGGCTCGACCACGACCGCGCGATCAGCGATTTCAACCGCGCAATCGAACTCGACCCGAAGAGGCCTGAATTCTTCCTGGCTCGCGGCGAGCGTTTTCACAACCGTGGCAGATACAAACAGGCCATCGAAGATTTCACGCGCGCCATCCAGATCGAGCCGAACGAAGCAGCGAGCTATTTCGCGCGCGGCAGGAGTTGTCACTACCTGGACGAAGACACCCGCGCCGTCGCCGATTTCGATCAAGCCATCACGCTGGCGCCGGATGAAGTCTACAACTACGTTGCGCGTGGCGAGAGCTTTTATGCGATGGGCAATTATCCGGCGGCGATCCGTGACTTCGACTTCGCGCTGCGGCTTAATCCGCGCGCGGCGCATTACTACCATTACTGCATCGGCCTCTGCCTGTCGCGGCAGGGCGATTACGCCTCCGCCGCCGCGGCGTTTTCACGCGCCATCGAACATAATCCGGCCCAAGTTCATTACTACATCGAACGAGGCAGAAACTATCGCTGGCAGGGCAATCGCGACGCGGGCGAGATGGATTACGAACGGGCGATGCGGCTGGACGCGGACAGAGCGGATCGTTACTTCGACAACACGGCGAAGGATTACATATTACTCGATTGACAGGGGGGATTCGCGGCAATGCTCATCGAGAGACATGCGCTCATTGAAGAGATCGTCAACAGCGTTACGCACGGCATCGGGCTTATTCTGAGCCTCGCCGGTTTTGCGGCGCTGGCCTCACTTGCGTTCGCGCGCGGCAGCCGGTGGCATATTGCCGGGTGCCTCGTTTACGGCGCGACGCTGGTCGCGGTCTACGCGTCCTCGACGCTTTATCACGGTTTTCGAAAGCCTCGGCTGAAACACATCTTCCGCACGGCGGATCAGGTGGCGATCTATCTGCTGATCGCCGGAACCTACACGCCGTTTACGCTGATCAACCTGCGCGGCGTGTGGGGCTGGTTGCTGCTCACGCTGGTGTGGGCGCTCGCTCTCTTTGGCATTGGTTTCAAGGTGGTCTTCGCCGACCGTTACAAAGCCGTCACGATGGCGCTCTATCTGGGGATTGCATGGATGGCGATCATCGCCGTCAAACCTATTTTCGCGACGGTTCCGCCGGGCGGGCTGGCCTGGATCGGAGCGGGCGGATTAGCTTATATGATCGGGCTGGCTTTTTTCGCGTGGGAGCGGCTGCCGTTCAATCACACAATCTGGCATTTATTCGTCATGGCCGGGAGCGGCTGTCATTACTTCGCGGTGATGTTTTACGTGCTGCCGGTGAAGATTTAGCGGCGCCGTTCCGCTATTCGCCGCTGCAGTTCGTACAGCTTGGTCAACGCCTCGACCGGGCTGATTTGATTGATGTCGAGCGCGGCGACGGCTTCAATCGCGGCCTTCAGGCTTAGGTCCGGCGCCCCGGTTTTCTCCCGCGTTTTCCGATCCGCCGCGCCGTTGTGACTGTCGAGCAATTCTTTCGCGCGATGGATCACTGGTTTGGGCAATCCCGCCAACTGCGCCACGTAAATCCCGAAACTCTTTTCAGCGCGCCCCGGCTCGACTTTGTGCAGGTAGCGTACCTCGCCGCCTTTTTCTTCAACCGCCAGGTGGAAGTTCCGCACGCGCGGCAGGTAATCGGCCGCGTCGGTCAATTCGTGGTAGTGGGTCGCGAACAAGGTCTTCGCCGCGACACGCGGGTTGTTGTGCAGGAATTCAATCACCGCGCGGGCGATTGACAATCCGTCGGCGGTGGAAGTCCCGCGCCCGACCTCATCGAGCAGGATCAGGCTCCGCGCGGTCGCGTGATTCAGGATGTGCGCGGTTTCGATCATCTCGACCATGAAGCTGGAATGGCCGCGCAGCGTGTAATCGTGCAAGCCGACGCGAGTGAAAATTCGGTCAACGACGCCCAAGTTCGCCGACTCAGCGGGAACAAAGCCGCCGATCTGCGCCATCAAGCAGATCAATGCGACCTGTCTGAGGTAGACCGACTTCCCCGCCATGTTCGGCGCGGTCAGCAGCATAATCTGCGTCGTGGCGCTTGCATTTCCATTGCCTCCTGAAAGCCGCGTGTCGTTCGGCGCGAATCGCCGTTCGGCGTCACTGCCGGATTCCGGCAGCCGCTGCTCGATCATCGGGTGGCGTCCCTTGCTGATCACGATCTCGCCGCCTTCGTTCAACTCGGGCCTGACGTAGTCGAGCCGCGCCGCGCATTCGGCCAGCGCCGCGCAGAGATCAATGTGCGCAATGCCCGCGGCGACCTGGCCGATGCGGTCGGCGTGACGGCTGATTTCGGCGCAGACCTGACGATAAAGATTTGTTTCCAGTTCGATGATGCGCTCGCTGGCGTTCGCAATCAGCGATTCGTGCTCCTTCAGCTCCAGCGTGAAGAAGCGTTCGGCGTTGCTGAGAGTCTGTTTGCGGATGTAATCGCCGGGCGCGAGCTTCAAATTCGGCTTCGTGATCTCGATGTAATACCCGAAGACTTTGTTATAACCGACCTTGAGCGACCTGATGCCGGCGCGTTCACGTTCGCGCGTTTCGAACTTCGCCAGAAAATCTTTCCCGCCAGAGAGCACTCCACGCAATTCATCAAGCTCCGCCGAGAAACCCGCGCGGATGACGGCGCCGCGTTCTATGTCCGAAGGCGGCCGCTCGGTGATCGCGCGCGTGACGTAATCAACGATGTCCTCGCAATCTTTCAGCGGCTTGGTGAAATCGGACGGCGCCTTCTGTTTTTCGAGCGCGGCGCGGATCGCAGGGACGCCGCGCAAACTGCGGGCGAGTGCGACAACCTCCATCGGCGCGGCGATCTTACGCCGAATGCGCCCGAGCAACCGCTCGATGTCCAGGATTTCATTCAGGCCGGCGCGAATCTTCTCTCTCGCCGCTTCACGTTTGAAGAACCATTCGACCGCGTCCTGCCGCGCGCGTAGTTCAACGATGTCCAACAGCGGATGATGCAGCCACCGCCGCAGTCGCCGCCCGCCCATCGGTGTCACAGTCAGATCAATCGTCGAAACCAGCGATCCCGTGGGCTGGCCGCCGGTGAAATCCCATCCTTGAAAAATCTCCAGATTGCGCACTGTCTGCGGATCAAGCCGCATGAACTTATCGGTCGTGTAACTTTGAAGCCGGTCGAGGTTGGCCAAAGCGTCGGGCTGAGTGTCGCGCAGATAGATGATGATCGCGCCCGCCGCCTGCTCCGCCAGTGGTAGGTCTTCGCAACCATAAGCCGCCAGCGTTCGGACACCGAAATGATCGAGCAACGCCCGCCGAGCCGTCTTCAATTCGATCTGCGCGCCGTCGAGTTTGGTCAACGCGCGGATTTCGATGTCAGGCGGTTGCTGGTTATGCGGTAGCAGCAATTCGGAAGGCGCCAAACGTTCAAGCTCCGCAACCGCCTGCTCGATCTCAAGCTCGGTCGTGGCGAATTCACCGGTGGTCACATCGGCGTAAGCCATCCCCGCCGAACCGGAGCCGATGAACAGACTGGCCAGATAATTATTCGCCTTGCCTTCAAGCAGTCCCGGTTCGACTATAGTGCCCGGCGTGACAATGCGCGTGACTTCGCGTTCAACCAGACCTTTGCCGGGCAGGGTGACCTGATCGCAAATCGCGACCTTGTGACCGCGATTGATCAGCTTGGCCAGATGCCCTTCGATCGAGCGCACCGGCACGCCCGCGAGCGGATGCATCTGCCCCTTGCCAAAATATTTTCGAGTCAGGGCGACGCCGAGTTCGCGCGCCACGACATGCGCGTCTTCGTCAAACGCTTCGTAGAAATCGCCGATCTGGAAGAAGAGAATCACGCCGGGATAGCGGCGTTTGATTTCCAGATATTGGCGGCGAAGTGGAGTTGTCATAAAACTTTTGAGTTTATTACATATCGAAATATAGAGGCCTGAATCATCCCCGCGCGGCAATCTTTCCCAACAAATCTTCGTGAGTTTTTAATGCCTCATACAACCGCTGCAATTCACCCACGCCAATCACCGTGATGATGTCCCAGATTTCGTGAAACGATCCTGTCAGCCGCTTCCGCGCAAACCGTTTGTCGCGCTCATCGGCGATGACCAGAAAAGGCCGCGAGCGTTGCGCGTCGTAAGCGTGTTTCAAGCGGGTGAGCGCGCTGTCCACGCTGCCTGAAATTTGCACTTCAAAGACGTGGCTCAGCCGCGGCGACGAAGCGCTGTCGCGCCAGACCACATCGTAATGTTCAAATTCCGCCTCGGCGTGTTTGCCCAGCATCAGTCCGATTTCAACCAGCATCATCTGGGCCTCTTTGTGCGTCAGGGTTTTACCTTTACGCTCGACAAGAGCAGGCGTGGCGTCAAGCTGCATCGCTTCGGCCTCGACGCGCTTCAACCCTTTCGCTGTGATCTTCCAATGGTTCTTCTCACGCCGCAATTCACCTTTCTCTTCGAGTTGACGCCCGGCGCGCTGCACGGCGCGGAACCAGCGGCTGCGGCCATTTTCGGCGCGCTCGTCCAAATCCTGAGGGGTGAGTTGCGGGAAGTAGCGCGGCAACCGTTCGTACAAATAGCGCAATTGATCGCTGCCGCCAGTGACTTTGAGCTCTTGCAAGATCGGCAATTCAAGCCGCGTTGTTTCGGGAAAGGACATTGTTCGACTATATGCCCGGCACACCAAGATCCGGATTGAGCCACAGAGCGCACAGAGGGCACAGAGCATAAAAAACCAAGCCGCCACCCTCTGTGATCTCTGTGACCTCTGTGGCCAGGTCTTGCCTTGCTCCGGATCTTGGTGTGCCGCTCATGTAGGTCGTTTCCATAGTTTTATTCGTCAGACGCTAGTTCAGAGGCTATAATTTTGCCGCCGCAAAAATCAACCGTCTAGAAAGCGAGTGTGATTCTATGGCCACTGACGTTTTAACAGAAGCAGTGACATTCACGGCTGGCTGTTCAACTATTCTGTAGCCACCCCCGGAGTTGAATTGGCGGACAACGCTACATTGCGCCTCGATGCCGACAATGATCCACAACCCAACTTAATTCTCAGAATTGATGAGGCCCATGGCGGAAAATCCTTCATCAGCGAAGACGATTATCTGGAAGGTTCGCCGGAACTGATTGTCGAGATCGGATCGAGCAGCGCGTCTTACGATCTGCACGAAAAGTTCAAGGTTTACCGCCGCAACGGAGCGCAAGAGTATCTGGTTTGGCGCGTGCACGACCAGCAGATAGATTGGTTCAGATTGCACGAAGAGGAATACGCGCAACTGGCGCCTGATGATCAGAGCATCATCGAAAGCCGAGTCTTTTCGGGGTTGCGATTGAATGTGAGCGCGTTGCTGAGCGGGGATTTAGCAAAAGCGTTGGATGATTTGCAGCAAGGGATTGGGTCAGCGACTCACACGGCGTTTGTCCAGAATCTGGCTTCCATATCACAAAAGGAATAATCACGCCCCGCAACATTTCTTGTACTTTTTGCCGCTCCCGCACGGGCACGGATCGTTGCGCCCGATCTTCTCCGGCGCTCTATAGGGCGTCTGCGGCGCAAAGTTGCGCCCATTCAAAGCGGAGAGCTTAAGGCTATCGCTACCCCAATCTTCATTTTCATCCCTCTCATCCCAATCATCCTCCTCATCCCAGTCTTCATCGTGACCCCGAGATTGAAACCACCAGCTCAACTCTGAAGCCGCGTCCTCGATCAAATGATTATCTTCGGGAAGTTCCGCCAGGACTTCCTCTTTACCAAGCTCCATCCGCCCATCCACCCAAGCAGAGGCAACGTAAAATTCATCAATCAATCCGTCCGCGTAGGCTTTCTTGATATGGTCGTAGACTTCTTCGGGATAGAGGTCGGTGGCCGAGTCCACCAACTCGCTCCAAACCACCTCGTTCCTGTCCTCCAATCCTCCTTCGAACAGACTCTTGTAATAAGCCATCGCTTCTTCACGCGACTTCTCGCCGGAGACCACAAGGGGCAGCCACGCCCTGATCGCGGATGCCCGCGCGAACTCCTCGGCCTCTTTATTCGCGGCAAGCTCGGTGATCAAGCTCGCGTCGCCCAATGAGACGGAAGCGAGAATATTGCCTAAATCTTCGGTGGAAATGTCTCCAAGCAGATCGTCCACCAGTTCCGGCGAATGCGAGGCGAGTTTGATGATCAGTGGACAGGCGCGTTTTTCGCGGAATTGAGCGAGCAAATACATGGCGTAGACGTACGAATCGTTTACTTCATCCAGAATTTTCTCCGGATCGTTCGCGGCTCTTTCCAGAGCCTTAAGCAAATGCGGAGTCATCTCGTCCTTCTTGGCGACGGCCTGCCGCAAGGCTCTGCCCGGGAATATTTGATCGTCATAAGCGAGGACTTCCATTATCTCTTCGACGCTGAGGTCGGCGTCATCATCCAATTCATCTTCTCCATCATCGGATTCGCTATACCAGGCCCACCATTCCATCTCCTTAATCGCGCTTTCCACCAGTTGGAGATGCCGGTCTTCACGAAGCCGCGCCAGGACGGCTTCTTTGCCCTCGGCCATCTTTTCATCTACAAAATCGAGATCAATCATGAACTCGTCTATCAGATCTCTCTCAAAAGCCTCTTTGATTTTGCCGTAAAGCTCTTCCGGGTATAGATCGGCCGCGCAACCAGCAAGGTCCGTCAGCACGATCGTCACTTCGTCGGAAGGCTCTTCCTTCAGCATCGCGTCAAACAGGCCGGAGTAATAGCTCATCACCTCCTCGCGGGAGACATCGCCGCTAACGACAAGCGCTGTCAGCGCCCTGAACGCCGAGCCTCTCACAAACTTCTCCGCCTCGGTGTTCTCCGCCAACTGTTTGATCAGGCTCGTGTCGCCGCCGCACACCGAGGCGAGGATTTTTGGAAGGCCTTCGGTAATCGTATCGTTGAGCAGCGCGCGAACCGTGTCGGGCGGAAGCGAGGCGATCCTGACAACCAACGGATAAGCTCGCGTCTCGCGGAATTGCGCCAACAAATAGAGCGCGTAAAGAAATGAGTAGTTTTCCTGATCGAGGACTTCATCTGGATCGTCCGCGACCCTTTCGAGAATTCCCAGCAGATGCGGCGTGATCCCGTCCTTTTGGGCGACAGCCTGCTCCAGCGCCTCGCGCGGGAATTTGTCGTCTTTGTGAGCAAGGGCTTTCAGAATCTCTTCAGTTGTCATTGTTTTCCTCCCTGGAAAAGCAACAAAGCACAGGGCTGAATTTCTCAACCCTGTGCTTTAAACTGCGCCTCAATCGAAGCCTTTGTATTTTACTTCTCCGCCCCGATCCTCATTCCATAAAACGACCGGTAGACGAAGAAGAATGCGATAGCCAAAAAGATTGCGGCCAGCGTGTGGCTGAGCGTCGCGCTGTTTTGCTGAGCCGTCAGGCTCACAGCCAGCTCCACCGCCAGCAGGCCGAAGAGCGTCGTGAATTTGATGACCGGGTTCATCGCCACCGACGAAGTGTCTTTGAACGGATCGCCGACCGTATCGCCGACCACCGTGGCGTCATGCAGGTCGGTGCCTTTGGCTTTCAATTCGACCTCGACGACTTTCTTGGCGTTGTCCCACGCGCCGCCCGCGTTAGCCATGAAGATCGCCTGGTAGAGGCCGAAGATGGCGATCGAGATCAGATAGCCGATGAAGAAGAACGGCTCGACGAAGGCGAACCCGAGCGAGGCGAAGAAGATCGTCAGGAAGATGTTTTTCATGCCCCTCTGCGCGTACTGCGTGCAGATTTGAACGACCTTCTTGCTGTCTTCCACCGAGGCCTTCTCGACGCCTTCGAGCCGGATATTGGCCTTGATGAACTGGACCGCCCGGTATGCGCCCGTGGTCACGGCCTGGGTTGACGCGCCGGTGAACCAGTAGATCACCGCGCCGCCCGCGATCAACCCCAGAACGAACGGGGCGTGCAGGATCGAGAGTTTTTGGACGGCTGTCGCATCGCTCAGCCCGCTCGTGAGCAGCATAATGATCGAAAATATCAGCGTGGTCGCGCCCACGACCGCCGTGCCGATCAACACCGGTTTGGCCGTCGCCTTGAACGTGTTGCCCGCGCCGTCGTTCTCTTCCAGCAGGTGTTTGGCGCGGTCGAAATTGGCGACTATGCCGAAATCGTTCCGCACTTCTTTTTCGATATTCGGGACTTGCTCGATCAGAGACAGTTCATAAACCGATTGCGCGTTGTCGGTCACCGGGCCGTACGAGTCGACCGCGATGGTCACCGGCCCCATCCCCAGGAAGCCGAACGCCACCAACCCGAACGCGAACACGGCCGGGGCCACCATCAGCGCTCCCAGACCGGGGCTGAAAAGATATGCGATGGCCATCAACACGGTAATGCTCATCCCCAACCAGAAGCCGGAGAAGTTGCCGGCGACCAGCCC
>Ga0187894_10006666_pt1 | contig 11228 bp, 14 predicted proteins | sample GBC1701081metaG_FD_136650 | JGI IMG/M metagenome (GOLD analysis project Ga0187894, IMG submission 136650) | White microbial mat communities from a lava cave in the Kipuka Kanohina Cave System on the Island of Hawaii, USA - GBC170108-1 metaG ...
GGGTCGAATTGAGCGCGATCAGCTGTTCGCGCTTCAGGCCGTTGACGAGGTACGGCGGGGCCTTGTCGAAATCGAGCGAGTCGAGCTGCTCCGTGATCGCGTTCAGCCGGCGCAGCGCCCCGCCATAGTGATGTTCGTAATGGCTCTCGATGAGCCGCAGCGACAGGCCGTTGAGCAGCCAGGGACGAGTGGTGATCGGTGTCAGCTGATATCGCATATCTGCTCCTCCGGATCGACGGTGAATGTGTTGCCGCCCGCGAGGAGCGCCGAGAGCCGCGACACGATCGCGTCGCGTGCGGCCCGGTAGTCTTCGCTGACGGCGGGCACGTCGTCCCAGCGCTCGACCGGGACGCCGGGGGCGATGGCGCCCGGATCGCAGCCGAACGCGATGACGCGCGAAGCGGCCCGCATGTCCTCCTCCGTGACTCGTCGCGGGCGTTGGCCCGGCACGTCGAGGCCCTCGGCCAGCAGTCCGGCGACCGCGGCCGGGGCCAGCTCCGGGTCCGGCTCCGTGCCCGCGAACTCGGCGCGCATCCGCGCGCCCCGCTCGGCCGCGAGTCGCTCCAGGTGGGTTGCCGCCACCAGGCTCTTGGCGGCGCCGTGCAAGCAGACGAATAGAATCGTGTCGTCACGCACGAGATCTCCTCCTCATGCCCGGTCCCGGTAGACCGCGGCGCGATGGGTCCCGGGCAGAAACGCGTAGAGCATCTCCGTGGCCGGGTCGAACGCCGTGGTGTGGGCGCCGCGCTCGGTGTGGACGACCTGCCGGCGGCGGAGCGACGCCGTCTCCACGACCTCGATCAGGCCGGGGTCGCCGATGGCCACGTAGAGACGCTGTCGGCGAGGATTGAAGAAGACCACGTCGGGTACGCCGCCGATCTCGACGTGGCCGGTGACCGCTCCCGATCGGGTGTCGACGGCGATCAGTCGCGCGGCGTCGCAGGCGCAGTAGAGCCGCTGCGCGGCCGGATCGAGATCGAGGCCGTGGGGGCCCGCCGCCGGGATGGGGAAGGTCCTGGCCACTTTGCCCGGCGCGTTCGCCTCGACGACCGCGATCTCCGCCGGGTCGGCGATGTTCACGTAGAAGCAGTCGGTCGCCGGATCGAAGATGGCCCAGCGCGTGCGGCCGGCGACGGGCACGTCCGCGACCACGGCGCGCGCCGCGACGTCGACCATCGTGAGCGTGAAGGAGCCCGGGCGAGACGGATCGCCGACGTTGGCCGCCAGCAGCACCTGGCGGCCGGGGTCGTAGGCCAGCCCATTCGGCTTGACTCCGACGGGGATCGTGGCGAGCACCTCGTCGCCGTCGGCGCGCACGATCCCGACCGTGTTCTCGCCCCGGTTGGACGTGAACACGAGATCGTGCTCGTCGGACACGAGCGCGCCGGCCACGCCGGCGAGGCCGGCGATGGAGCGCACATACGTCTGCGTCACGCAGTCGATCACGTCGACGGCATCGTTGGCGGTGTGCGCCACGTAGACGCGCCGGCGCGGACCGTGGACCGCGGCGTGGTCGAATCCGCCGGGTCCGGCGTGCGGCGGGAGGTCGATATGACCGACGAGTTCGAGCATGGCGTCGGGCGGGGTGCCTACCGCCGCTCGGCCTGGCAGTAGGCGTAGAGCGCGTCGTACATCGGGAACTGGCGCGCCATGTTGTCGAAGTCGTCCCGCGCGATCGCCTGGAATCCGGTGGCCGCCGCGTAGAGGCCGGACGACTCCGGGGTGAGCGTCCGCGCGCTGGTGTCGGCGCCCCGGACGATGAGCGCGAGCGACCGCAGCGCGGGATCGTCGAGCTTGTACTCGTCCAGGAACGCGTCGAACGAGCACTGGTCGCCGTGGTGTCCGAGCCGGACCCCGGGGACGTCGTATGGCGTCGCGCCCTCGCGCTCGGCGACGGCCATCACCTGGCTCGATGGCACGAACAGGAACGTGGGGTCCTTGTCGATGAACCGCGTGATGAGCCAGGGGCAGGCGATGCGATCGACACGAGCCTTCTCGCGAGTGACCCATTTCATGGGTGTTGCCTCCTATCCTCTGATCGCGAAGATGGCGAGACCGGCCACCGCGCCCGCGGCGATCAGCACGGGCTCGGGCACCTTGAAGCGCCAGACGATCCCCAGCGCGATCAGCGCGATCGCGAGCGTGGGGAGGTCCGTGATCGCCCGCCGCGCCAGCACGACGCAGGCGCCGGCGATCGCGCCGGACGCGGCCGCCGTGACGCCGCCGACGAAGGCCTTCACTTTCGGGTTGTCGCTCACGCGGTCGAACCACGGGTACGGGATCACGACGAAGAGGTACACGGGCAGGAAGACGCCGATCGCGGCCGCCACGGCCCCCGGCAAGCTCGCGACCAGGTAGCCGATGAAGGCCACGGTGATGACGATCGGCCCCGGCGTCAACATGGCGACCGCGACCGCGTCGAGGAACTGCTTGTCGTTCAGCCAGCCGTACTGCTGGACGACCCGCCGTAGAGGAACGGCGCGATGGCGAGCCCGCTGCCGAACACGAACGCCCCGGCCTTCGTGAAGAACCACAGGATCTGGCCGAGCAGGTCGGGCGTGATCGCCAGGGCGAGGCAGGCCGCGCGCGGGCGGCGCAGGAACGCCGCCGGCGCCTGCACGACCATCGCGACGATCCCGGCCAGCACGAACAGCCAGCCGATCTCCGTTTCGGTCCAGGCGGTCGTCACGGCCATCACGGTGAAGATGACCCACTGCAGGCGATCCCTGGCCATCGTGAGCCGGGCGAGCTTGTAGGCGGCGAGCGTGATGATGGCGGTGACGGTCGCGCCCACGACCGTAGAAGGCCGCTTGCATCCAGGGAAGCCCGCCGAACCGCACGTAGCAGTAGCTGATGGCGATCGTGATCACGAACGGCGGCAGCACGAACGCGAGCGCGACCAGCGTGGCGCCCCGGACCGGCGAGTGGACGTAGCCGAGACAGATGGCGAGCTGCGCGGCCAGCGGCCCGGGCGCGAGCTGCGAGAGCGCGAGCGACTTCGCGTACTCGTCCTTCGCGAACCAGCCCCGGCGCTCGACCAGATCGCGCTGCATGTAGCCGACGAGCGCGACCGGGCCTCCGAAGCCGAGGCTGCCCAGGTAGAGGAAGTAGCGCAGCAGCTCGATGGCGCTCGGTTTGGCCCGTGCCGTCATCGGCTCCTCCTGCGGCGGCGTCATCGAGCAGTGCCCTCCGCGTATGCCGCGTAGACCAGATCGAAGAGCGCGATCGCCTGCTTGAGGAAGTGATCGTCGTCGCGGCTCTTCTGCCGGGCGCCGGCCAGCATCGCGCCGATGCCCGGCGCGTCGGCCACCGGGATCCCGCCCACGTCGAGGTAGTGGACGGCCTCGGCGACCTTGAGGAGGGCCGAGTCGCCGTCGAGCCCGAAGCTGCGCAGCATCACCTCGAACGTCACGCGGTTGTCGACGTGCGTGAACGGCGCCCCGTCGAAGTCGAACCCCACGGCCCCGCGCGGAAGATCTGCAGGCGACTCGAGCCAGATGAACGACGCGGCCGGGTCGATGTGCCGCTTCACGAGCCACGCGCAGGCGAGCCGATCGACCCACGGCGCCTTGCGCGTGGCCCAGACGCGCTTCCTGAAGTCTCGCCGGTCGAGCCGGGGGATCGGGCCAGTGGCCGCTCGAGGCTCGCCGGGGTCGAGGATCTCCTCGGCGGCCGCCTCGGCCTCGGCCAGCGCGGATTCCACCTGGGCCTTGGCCTCGCCGGGAAAGAAGTCGATCGCGGCCAGCGCCTCGAACTGTCTCCGGAGCGTCCGCATCTGCCTGCGAAGCGCCACCGGCTCCTGCGTCGGCGCGGCCGCGCGCGCGTTCCCGATCTCGCGAGCCAGCTCGGCGTACTCCCTGGTCCGATCGAACAACGCGCGCAGCGCCTCGGCCTGTCCGGCGTCGCGCGTCTCGACGCGGAGCACGTGGGCGCTCCCGCCCGCGCCGTCGATCTCGCCGGCCAGCTGGACCAGCGCCTCCTCCAGCTCCTTCCGGTCCGGAAGCACGTACACGCCATCGCGGAGCACCACGGCGCCCGTCGCCTTGAGCGCGCGCCACGCGCGCATGCGCTCGGTCGCGTTCTCGGTGGGAAGGCTCGTCACGAGCTCCAGCCAGTTCCTCATGACGTAGCGAACTCTACATGTCAGTAGATATCGTGTCAACCGCAAAGTGATCCTGCCCGCCCGGCGACAGCGGGCCGTCGAACCGGCATCGGCCTCGTCGCGGGACGGCCGCCTGAACCCGCCGCTCTGCTCCGTCTCGGGCAGGCGCGACCGCCGTCGTCGGCTGCGAGCGGCGTGCGCGTCTCCGGCCCTCTTCGCGCATTCACGGGTCCGCGCGCTGTCCGGACGGCACATCGACCGGCGCTCCGGTCCGCCCCGGATGCGCCAGCGGTGTGGGCGACGACACGGCGCCGCACTCGATGCGCAAGCTCTGCGCGATTGCGCAGCCGCGGCGCCGCTCCTGCGCAGAGATCGCGCGACCGGAGCCTCTGAACGGAGGGTGCCGCTACAGGGCGGGCGTGGCGCGCGGGTTGCGAAGCCTGGCCCTGAGGTAACGCGCAGCGCGGCGCTCACCTCCGTCCACATCCGCGATGGCAACACCGTGCAGGGCAACGGCCCCGGGGGCGTTCGGGGTGCAGTGCTTCGCGACCCCGCCGATGACCGCCTCGGCGGCGCAAGGCGATCGCCGGCGAGTGGCGCGGCACGGCGCACGGTCGGGACGGCGGGACTCGCGGCATCACGATCACCATCGCCGAGGACGGCCGATACACGGCAGTCCTCGATCAGGCGATCGGTACGTTCGGCGCCTCGTTCCCGGGGACCGTGCAGGTGGAGAACGGCCGCTACCGCTTCCGCTCCGAGAAGACAGGCAACACCGGCACGTTCACGCTTCACGAGGGTGGCGGCAAGCGGGTGCTCACCTCCCGGCCGGACGACGGCACGAGCGCCGCGGAGCTGACGCCGGTGGCGCCACGCGCGGCCAAGGACGCGACCCGATGACCACGTCCGGGTCCGCCGCCATCGCCACGCGCCAGCCTGTCGCGACGGCCGGCGGATCATCGGCCCGATCCGAGATTCACGGCGGCAACGGACCGTCGCGGGCCAGCGTGTGACGCGGGGTGCGGCTCCCTCCGGCGCGTGGAGTGTCGTGTCGGTGGGGGCGCCCGCCGATCACTGATCGGCCCCTCGGGCGCCATGGCGGCGGACGGGGATCGATCGCTGTCCCGCCGTCGTCCGAGAGGTCGCGGCCCGCTTCGAGGCGGCGCGGCGGCCTGCCGCCTTCTTGCCGATCAGTCGCGCAAGCGTCGCGACGAGGGCAGGGCCTTCGGTCTGGATCTCCCGCAGCGAATGGAGCGCCAGCCGCCTCAGGATCGCCTGGCCGGCGGGGCGCAGCTCGACGAGCACCTGACGACGGTCCCGGCCGCCCGGACGGCGCGCGAGCATCCCGCGATCGACCAGTCGATCGATCAGCTCGACCGCGCTGTGATGCCGGAGCTGGAGCCGCTCGGCCAGCGCCCCGATCGTCGGCGGCTCCTGTCCCTGCATGCCCTTGATCTGGAGGAGGAGCTGGTACTGCTGCGGCTCGATCCCGGAGGCCCGGGCCGCGTCCTCCCGGACCCGCAGAAATCGCCGGAGGTGGTAGCGCAGGTCGGCGAGGGTCGAGTAGTCGATCTTCCGGGCGATCCGGTCGTTCCGCGACGGTCGAGCCACCGACGCATTGTATCGCGGCGCGATATACCCCTCGAGCGATCGTCCCGTGTCCGCGACGTGCGGATGCCCGGCGGGACCTGCGCATGCGCGCGACGCGTTGCCGCGCGGCCTGACGCATGCGCGGTCCGTCAGGCCAGCGCGTCCGGGTGATGGCCAGAGGGTCTGTCCAGGTGATGCGCGCAGCCGGTCCGGCCTACGGCCGCATCTGGCCGCGGATCTCGCCGGTCCGATGCGCGTCGCTCGCCACGTTCACGTAGAGCCGGCCCGCCCAGTAGTCTCGGTACTGCGCGTCCGTGAGCGTCGTGCCGGACGGCACTTGCCACATGTTGTCGCGGACCTTGGTCAGGGTGACGACGACGGGCCCGTTCTGGTCGGCCGCCGCGTCGCGGATCTCGGCCACGGTCCCGTTCATGCCGGCCACCGTCACGGTGCCGAGCATCGTGGGGCAGTTGCTCGAGCTTGCCGCGGAGGGGCATTTGAATGAGTTGACCGAGATGTCGGCATGCCCGGCGGCGCGACTGTCCACCGATGGGACCTCCTGAGCCCCGGTGAGCATCGGGTGCATGCCGGACGTCGTGGCGCATCCGGTCGCGAGCGTCGCGGCCGCGCAGAGGGCGAGCCACGGGGATCGACGGGACAGCGGGTGGGATGTCGTCATTGTCCGTTCCTCCCGTTTCGGGTTGCGTGCCGCCTCGTTGCGAGACCCGTGCCCCCGGCCTGGCCTGCGCCGAGGCTCGGATGCAGCGCGTCGCAGCGGCGTCGTGTGTGTGTCGAGGACCGATGCGTGAGCGTCGCGGGACGTTCCATGTCAGCGGCGTTCCCGCGGCTAGCGCGGTGCCACGGGACGGGCCGATGCGTCCTGGCGGGCTGACACAGTCCGGCTGATCCAGCTCCAGAGCGCTCCGAGGATGCCGCCGTACACGACGTGGCCGGCGAACAGCGGGAAGGCGACCTGGCTCAACGCCTCGCGCGCGGCCACGGCGAACGGGAAGCTGTGGGCCTGGATCGGCACGAACACGACGCAGGCGACGACCCACCACGCGACCCCGTACACCGCCCCCCAGAACGCCCCGCGGCGAACATCGAGCACGACGTCGCCCACGAGATAGCCGAAGACGCCGCCGATCACGGCGCCGTAGAGGGCGTAGGCGGCCCAGGCGACCCAGGGTTCCGACGGGCTGAGCGCCGACCCCGCGTAGCCGATCATCGAGATGGCGCGGCCGTCGGGCGCGTGAATCCAGAACGCGCGCATCAAGGCGTCCAGCGCGAGTCCGCCCACGATACCGCTCATCACTCCCGCGCCGATCTTCCTGCGCATGTCCGTACCTCCTGCCCGCCGGCTACGAGCCGGCCGCCTGATGGATGTGCTTCGCGATGACGTCCGGATACACCGAGTGCCAGTCGGTGACCTTCACGACCCCCGGGGCAACTCCGCGCCGCCAGGATGAATGCCGGCACGATGGCCGCGTGGTGTCTCATGCGGATCCTCCTTTCAGCGCGCGGTCGCTACTGGGCAGGTGCAACAGCCGGGCCAGTTCCGCGCATTCGCGACTGACGGCACGACGGCTCAGCGTTTCCGTCACTTGCCACACGGCGGAACGATCGACGTCAGACGCGCGGCCACCGCAATCCGCGACAGCCTGTCGCAGGCGCGACCCGTCGTCCCAGGGTCGGTCTCGCGGGTCGGGTTGAATTGCCGGCCTCGCCGGCGAGGTCTATCATTTTTCCTGCCGAGAGTCATGAAGCTTCGACTCCGCCTCGTGCTGCTGCTCATGCTGCCGCTCCTCCTGGTGAGCGGCGTCTACAGCGTGCTCCGCGTGCAGGAGGAAGGGCGCGCCCACGTCGAGGAGGCACGCGGGCGCGCGGCCGGCATGGCGCGGACGATCCAGATTGCCGTGGAGGATGCCGTTGCGGTGGCCGGCCGCGACCGCGTGGACCTGGCGCGGCTCCTCGACGACCTGGCGAGAGAGCAGCGAGAGATCGAGTGGCTTCGCGTCCTCGACCGCGAGGGCCGAGTCCTGGCGGCCTCGAAGGATGAGGCGCCACCGCCAGCCGCCTTCGATGCCGTGGCGCGCGCGATCGACACGGGGACGGGCGCAGTCGTCGAGATGCACGACAGGGGCAGGGCGGAGTGGGTGCACGTGCTCCCGGTGGGGACTCCTGCCGCCCGGGCGCTCGAGGTCGCGTTCACTGCCCCGGACACGGGCGCGATGGGCCGCGACGCCATCCGGGGTGTCCTGCTGCGGGTCGGCGCCCTCACGGCGGTCCTGGCCCTCTTGATCGCCGTGGTCTTGCAGCGGCAGGTGCTCCGTCCGCTGGCGGACCTGACGGGGTCGATTCGCGCGCTCGGCGAAGGGCGTCGCGGGCCGCCGCTCACGGTGAAGCGACGCGACGAGCTCGGCCTGGTCGCCGACGAGTTCAATCGCATGACCGACCAGCTCGACGAGGCCCGGCAGCGACTGGTCGCCGAAGGCGAGCACACGCTGGACCTCGAGCAGCGCCTGCGTCGCCTGGAGACCCTCGCCGTTGCAGGCAAGCTGGCCTCCGGCATCGCGCACGAGGTCGGCACGCCGCTCAACATCATTTCCGGACGGGCCGAGATGGTCCTGGCGTCGCTGCCGGCCGGGCACCCGGCTCGCGAGGATCTCGAGCGGATCATCCATCAGATCGATCGGGTGTCGAACATCGTTCGCTCGATGCTGGACTCGGTGCGCGTCGGGAAGCTCGAGATCCGGCGCGTGGCGATCGAGCCGTTGATCGGCCAGCTCCTGCGGTTGCTCGAGCACGTGGTGCGCCGGCGCGGGATCTCCGTGATCACCGACATTCCCGCCGACCCGCCCGATGTGGCCGGGGACCCGGGACGGCTCCAGCAGGTGTTCATCAACCTGCTGATGAACGCGATCGAGGCGACTCCACCCGACGGGCAGATCACGATCACGGTGCGCCGGGCCGTCGACGAGGCGCGGGCCGGAGTGTCGGTGGAGGTGGCCGACACGGGGGCCGGGATTCCGGCCGATGCGCTGGGCCAGGTGTTCGAGCCGTTCTTCACGACCAAGCCTGCGGGCGAGGGAACGGGACTCGGTCTCGCCATCAGCCGTGACATCGTTCGCGACCACGGAGGCACGATCGCCGCGGTGAGTCGCGCCGGACACGGCGCGATCTTCACGGTGTGGCTGCCGCGCGTCGAGGTCTCGGCATGACGGCGGCGCGCGTGCTCGTCGTCGACGACGATGCGGACATGGGCGCCATGCTCGAGCGCCATCTCCGGGGCGCGGACATGGCCGTGACGGCCGTCACGGGGGGCCGTGCCGCACTGGCGGCACTGACGTCGCACGACTTCGACGTCGTCGTGACGGACCTGGTCATGGACGAGGTTGGCGGGCTCGAGGTGCTCTCGGCCGCCGGCCGCCAGGATCCCGCGCCCCGCGTGATCCTCATGACGGCGTTCGGGACGCTGGAGACGGCGATCGAGGCCCTGCGCCAGGGCGCCTACGACTACCTGACGAAGCCGTTCAGGCTGGCCGAGGTCACCGCGGCGGTCCGCCGCGCGCTGGACGACCACCGCCTTCGCCGGGAGAACGAACGGCTGCGCGCCGTGGTCGAACGGCAGCACGGGTTCGATCGGATTCTCGGACGCTCGAAGCGAATGCAGGAGGTCGTGAGCCAGATCCGCGCGATCGCGGAGAGCGACGCCTCGGTGTTGCTGCTCGGCGAGAGCGGGACCGGCAAGGAGCTCGTCGCCGGCGCGATCCACTGGGCGAGCCCGCGCCGCGGAGGCCGGCTCGTGGCCGTGAACTGCGCAGCGGTGCCGGAGACGCTGCTCGAGTCGGAGCTGTTCGGCCACGAGAAGGGCGCGTTCACGGGAGCGGATCGGCGTCGCGAGGGGCTGTTCGCCGCGGCGAGCGGCGGCACCCTGTTCCTGGACGAGGTCGGCGACCTGCCGTCGCCCACGCAGGCGAAGCTCCTGCGCGCCCTCCAGGATCGATCCGTGCGTCCGCTCGGCGGGACGGCCTCGGTGCAACTCGATCTCCGGATCGTCGCGGCGACGAACCAGGATCTCCCCGCCATGGTCAAGGCGGGGCGGTTCCGCGAGGATCTCTACTATCGGCTCGCCGTGATCCCGATCCGGCTGCCGTCGCTGCGCGAGCGGCCGGAGGACATCATGCTGATCGCCGAGCACTGCCTCCGCGAGACGACGGCGCGCCTCGGCAAGGCCATCCAGGGATTCGACGAGAGCGCGGCGGCGTGGATGGAGGGGCACGCCTGGCCGGGGAACGTCCGGGAGCTTCAGAACGTCGTCGAGCGCGCGGTGGTGCTGGCGCGCAGCGCCAGGATCACGCGGGCCGACCTCGGCGTCGAGTTCACGCTCGACCAGACGGATTCCCCGCTGCGGCCGACGCTGGCCGCGCTCGAGGAGCAGTACATCGGCCGCGTGCTCGATGAGGTGCGCGGGGACAAGGTCGCGGCCGCCAAGATCCTCGGCGTGTCCGTGCGAACGCTCCAGCGCCGGTTCAAGGAGATCTGACCCGAGCGACAAGCTGTCGCCACGGCGACACCGTGTCGCCGCCCGACTCCGCGAAGCCCGCCATTTCTCGCTCGATCCGCGATCCAGCGGGGGTGGTCCGCCCGATGCACACGACCCCAGAGGGCCATGACTCACACGGAAGATCGGAAGATTGCCGACGCGGCGCATCGGCCGCGCGTGATGATCGTGGACGACGACGCGGACATGCGCGCCCTCCTGCGCGACGTCCTCGAGCGCGATGGCTTTCTCGTGCGCGAGCATGCGACCGGCATCGGCTTGATGCCGGCGCTCGAATCGTGGCGTCCCGACGCGATCGTGCTGGACAACGTCATGGCGGGCACGACGGGGCTCGACCTGCTGTCCCCGATCCGGCGGCGTCATCCGACGACGCCGGTCGTGCTGGTGACGGCGTTCGGCGGCTCGGAGACCGAGGCCACGGCCCGGCGGCTCGGGGCGACGCACTACCTGGACAAGCCGTTTCGAGTCGGCCGGCTGGTGGCCATGCTGCGCTCCGCGCTCGCCCATGCGCGTCACGAGGACCGGCGGCGGCCCGAATAGTCACACACCGAGCGAAGGAGGACGGCGATGGAGCAGGCGGAGCAGCACAAGGACTTCGGGCGACGTTGGAGCGTTGCGCGACCGTCGAAGACGCTGATGTTCTGGTCGTGGGTTGTCTGCGCGGCGCTCACGATGGCGACCGGCTTCACGTGGGGCGGGTGGGGGCGGGGCGCCACGGCGCGGGGCATGGCCGAGACAGCCGCCGAGGAGGCAGTCGTGAAGCGCCTGGCGCCCATCTGTGTCGCACAGTTCAAGCGGGATCCGGCGCGCGAGCAGAAGCGGACGGAGCTGAAGGCACTGAGCGAGTACGACTGGAGCGACTACGTGACGAAGCAGGGCTGGGCGAGCATGCCCGGCGGGGGCGCGCCCGATCCGAAGGTGGCCGACGCCTGTGCCCGGTTGACTGCCTCCTGATGGCCGGCATGCGCCCCA
>Ga0187894_10006667_pt1 | contig 11223 bp, 10 predicted proteins | sample GBC1701081metaG_FD_136650 | JGI IMG/M metagenome (GOLD analysis project Ga0187894, IMG submission 136650) | White microbial mat communities from a lava cave in the Kipuka Kanohina Cave System on the Island of Hawaii, USA - GBC170108-1 metaG ...
CCGTCGCCATCATCGCCCACGCCACCGTTGGAGTCGCACGCATCGCCGATACCGTCCGCGTCGTTGTCTGCCTGATCGGGGTTGGCGACAGTCGGGCAGTCATCGGTGGGGTCGTTGATTCCGTCATCGTCAGTATCGGCGTCACCGGGATCGGAGCCGGTGACCTGAACCTCTTCACCGTCGTTCAGGCCGTCGTCGTCGGTATCCGCGTCCCGGGGATTCGTCCCGAGTCGACGCTCGGTCCGGCTGCTCAACCCGTCACAATCTCTGTCCAATTTGAGCACGATTTTCCCGTTCGAGCGGCTCTCGGGTACTCGGCACTTGGGAACGGTCGCGGTCGCCAGATAGGTGTATCCGAGCAACAACGCCACCGCGACGAGCAGGAATGGTACGAACTTCGAGCGTGAGTTTCTCATGGTTCCCTCCGTTTCGGATCGTCTACCGTCCGGACGTTGCGCAGAAGCGTGATCGTCTTCCTCACTGGTCGAATGCTACGCGACGCTTCGGTCGCGCCCAGACCCGCTCAGCAATCCGGCGGCCACGTGACCCAGGTCGCGGCGGGCCACATTTTCGCGGCGATTCTCGGGACAGACGCACGGCGGGCAGCCGGACGGCGGGGGAAAAGGCCCATGGTGGGTTGTATCCCCCACACGGCGTCGAGAGGCGGGTAGCTCCGCCGAGCTGTCCTCGGCGTTGGTCGACGCCCCTTCGTCGGGCTATAGCGCGGTCGATCCTCTGGCTCCGACCCGTGGCTTCGATGGCTTGTCAGACCTCGTCAACGCGCGCCGCCGGCGGCGGGCTCCTGCGCGCCCAAAAAGGGCTCCATGAGACGGTGAGGCGTCGGCCTCAGCCGCAACTGTGAATGGGCGCTCGCGCAGCGCGTGCGGGGCTCGCGAGCGCGAGCGGCATCCTGTTCTCTCTCTCCTTCCCGCCGATCGACGCGGGCCTCACCGCCTTCGTCGCCCTCGTGCCGCTTCTGCTGGCCGCGCGTTCGAGCGACGCCGGCACCGAGGAGCCCGGCCCGGGACGGGGCGAGGTCTTCTTCCTCGGCTGGCTCTGCGGCACAGTTGGCGCGACGCTCCTCGTCGGACCGTCGGTCTTCGAGGCGGCACGACGGTACTTCGAGCTCCCGCTCGTGCCGTCGCTGCTCGCCGGCGCTCTCGCCCCGCAGCTCTACGCCGCACCCTACTTCGCCGTTTTCGCACTCCTCGCGCGCGAGGTCGCAGCTCGACGCCGCGGTGCCGAGTGGACCGCGCTGGCACTCGCGGCCGCGTGGACCGCTTGCGAGCTCGGACGCGCCCGGTTCGGCGACGGCATGCCGTGGGTGCTGCTGGGGCACAGTCAGGTCGACCGCCTCCGTCTGCTGCAAATCGCGGACATCGCCGGGGTGTCGGGCGTCTCGTTCCTCGTGGCGCTGGTGAACTCCGCGATTGCCCTCGCGCTTCTCGAGGTGCAACGCCGGCGCGCGAGCAGGCACGACCGAGTCGTCCCGTCCGTCCGGAGCTCGGCGATCTTCGTCCGTCTCGCCGGCGTCGTCGCAGCCATCGTCGGCGGCGCCGCAATCTATGGGCACGTCCAGCTCCAGCGCTGGTCGGGAGGCGAGCGACCTCCCATTCGTGTCGCGCTCGTCCAGGGGAATCTTCCCGACGCCTGGCGCTATTCGCTTGCCTTGCTGCCGGAAGCGCTGCGGCACATGCGCGACCTGACGCTCGAAGTCCGGAGCTCACGACCCCAGCTCGTCGTGTGGCCCGAGAACGCCGTGAGCGTCTCGGTCGACGAAAACCGGTCGGCGCTCCGCTCGTTGGCCAGCGCCGTGCCCGAAGGCGCCTTCTTGCTGATCGGCGGGCCACGAGCGGTCTCCTCCACACCGGGACACGCCGAGCTCCGCAACTCGGCCTTCCTGCTCGATGAAACGGGGCGCGTTGCCGGAGCCTACGACAAGCGCCGCTTGACGATGTGGGCCGAAGCGGCGCCATGGCCGTTACCGCGACTTCCCTTCACGCGGCCAGCGGCTCCAGCCAGCTACACGCCGGGTGGCTCGCCGGGGCTGCTCGAGGTTCATGGCACTCGCGTCGGCACATTGATCTGTTCGGAAGCCATCTATGCATCGCTAGCGCGCGAGTCGGTTCGTGCCGGGGCCGAGGTCCTGGTCAACATCGGAAACGACGGTTGGTTCGGCACGCAGGCCGCGGGAGCGCAACACTTCGACGCCGCGCTGTTTCGCGCGGTCGAGAACCGGCGTCCCATGCTGCGCGCGACGGCGACGGGAATTACCGCCGTGATCGACGCGCGCGGCACCGTCGTCGCAACGGCCCCCCAAGGCCGCCCGGCGTCACTCATCGTCGACGTGGTGCCGCAGCGTGGACAGACAATTTATATGCGATTCGGCGACGTCTTCGGCTGGGCGTGCGTCCTTCTGACAGCCGCCGCGATCTACCGGAAGCCGTCGAAGGTCGCAGCGCTCTGACCGGCGGGTGAAATCCCCCAGGCTGCGGGAGATGCCCCATCCGCTGCTCGCCGGGTGGAGCTTTTGCGATTCGAACTCGCGGAATCGAGGCACTATTCGGAGCGCTTCGGGGTCGACGAGTGGCAAGTCTATTGCTCAGAGCTTCGGGAGCGACCTACACTCGGCGGTCGATGATCATGCTCACACGCCACGAACGGAAGCGCGCGCCCCACACGCTCGGACTCCGACGCCTCGGTACAGGCCTCGTCCTGCTCCTCCTCGTCGTCGATCTCGCCGCGGCCGCCGGCGGCAACCCGCAGCTGGCGGTGGTTCGCGCCACAGCGCACAGATCGACGAGCGGATCAGGCGTGACGCTCGAGGTCGAAGGCAGCTTCAACTTCGACGATGCTCTACAGCTCCCGCTTCCCGTCGACGTTGTCGTTACGCAGGGCAGTCTCAGCGCGCGCCTCGATCTCGCTGGCAACGTCTTCACGAGCGTTGATGGCGGCGCGGAGCAACCCGCACCCGGGCCGGGTGTGATCTCCGTCACGCGCAGCGTGATCCTTGTCGTCCTGCCCTCCGCCTTCGTGTCCGGTCCCGCCACAGTGCAGCTCGCCGTTCGCTACAAAGACGCGCCGTTCTCGAGCAACCAGCTGAGCGTGACGCTATGAAGCGAGGCGCGGCGGCCTTCTGTTGCGGGTGTCTGCTGGCGCTCTGCGCGCCCGGCCCAGTACGGTCGGCGAGCGACGTCCTCGACGGCGATCCCATCGATCCTGCCAGCGGGCAAGCGTACGAAGTCTTGCCCGGTCATCCCCGCTATTGGCCGGGGGATGACGGTATTCAAGGAACCGGCGACGATCAGATCGACTTTTCGGTCGTCGGTGACATCGACGTCGTCGTGCGGACCGGCTCACCGGTAGCGACGCCCGCGATTCCACCACCCGCGGCGCTTTCCGGTCGGGAAGCGCTTCCAAGGGGCGTCGCCGGCTCAGCGGTGAGCGGTGGCACCGAGATCGCGTTCACGATCTTTCTCTGCGGCTCGAGCTGCTACGGAGAGACCAGCGCCGCTCCCTGGGGTTACGCGCTCGTCTCCCACGACATGGACGGTCTCCCGGCCGTCGTTGCCGCCTTCGCCGACCTCGATGGTGACGGTCTCATAGGTCCGACCGAGCCACAGGGAGCCATGGGACCTTCGGAAGTGATGCGGAAGCAGGTCCGGGAGCTCGAACCCGTTGGCAGGGCGGTCGCACTTTTCGACGGTGGCGTGGCGCGAGGAACGATCGCAATTCGCGCCGGTCTGCCGGCGTCGGATGGCGGACTGACGATCGCGCTCACGGCCGCAGCTCCGACCGGAGCCTTCGTCCCGGGTACCTACGGTGGGGCGATCGCCGACGGACCCGTGGTCACGACGGCTCTACCGTTCATCCCCCAAAAGGACTTCTCGAGGTTCCTGCGCGAGTCCGCGGGGCCAGCGGGTCCCAGCACGACGCTGTACGCGATCGTTCAATTCGCAGCGCTGCCCACGCCCGGGGTCGGTCCTTCCTTCGCACTCGCGCTCGACGGCAGCTCGCCCACCGTCGACGCTGCCGTCGTATATTCGCAACCCGCCGTCCGCGCAGCCTTTCGCGACGCTACGGGGCCGCTCACGTTTTGGGCCACGGTCGATGATCTCGTTCTTGGCACCGCAGCCTCCGAGAGGCGTAGACGGCTGCAAGTCGTGCCTGTCGACCGCTGGGACAATCCGGCCGACCCGCCGCCCGGAATGGTCGTTACGGTGCACGGCGTCCGGCCACGCCGCTCGCAGCCGGATCGTTCGCGGCGGAAACTGTTGCTCAGGGACGCCAAGGGGAGGAGGGTCACCCTCAGCGTACCCGCTCGTATGCTCGACGGAACGACCGGAGTCGTTACGGCGGAGCGCGACGGCCTGGTCGTGGCAACGCTTCGCTATCGCACCGATCGCCGCGCCAGTCGGCCGAAACCCGATGTCGTCGTGCCGAGCAACAGCGTGCCGACCATCCAAGAGGCGATCGACGGGACTCTCGATCGCGACGGCGATGGCCTCGTCGTGGTTGAGGTCGGCCCCGGCCTCTATCCCGAGAACCTCGTGATCGACCGTCCGGTGGTTCTCCAGGGTGCCGGGGCCGATCGCACGATCGTGCGGGGCGATGGATGGAGCAGCGTGATTCGCGTCGATGCGCCGAACGTTACCATCCGTGGAATGACCGCCGTCGGGGGAACCACCGGCTTCGCCCTCGGGGCGGCATCGACCACGCTCGCAGAGAGTCGCGCCTGGAACAACGTGGGGGCTGGCATCAGCGTGACCGGTGGCTCAGTTGCCCTGTGGCGCAGTCGTTCGGTCGACAACCGCGGTGATGGCGTGTCCGTCCAGGGCGCGAGCAACATCGAGTGCCGCGAGAGCGCGCTGATCTCGAACGGTGGCGCAGGCGTGAGAATCGCCGGCGGTGCGGGCAGCCGCATCGAGGACAGCTCGATGGCCAGCAACACCGGAAGCGGAGTTCTCACGCTAGGAACGGCTCTGGCGGTCGCGCGCGGCAACCGAAGTACCGTCAATCTCCAGTCGGGGATCGAGGCCTCGAACTCGACCGGGTCTGAGATCATCGCGAACTTGTCGGCGGGCAACGACGCGGATGGGCTCCACATGCACGAGGCAACCGGCGACCTGGTGTCCGGGAACTGGCTCGCCAACAACGGCCAGTATGGCCTTTCGTTGTACGGCACCATCGATGCCGACTTCTCGGGCGCGCCGGGCCTGCAGCTACCGATCGGCGACAATGCAGCCGTCGCCAACCGTCAGGGCGACGTGCACGTGAGTCCCTGACCCTGGGGGTAAGCAGAAGTGGCCACCAGGACACTTACCCTCAGGGGTGCGCTCTTTCTGTCCGTTGTCTGCGCTGCGGTAACGCCATTGTCTGACGCCCACGCCACGCTTCTCACCTTCGACGACGTCGTCGCCCCTTGTGGTTTCTCGGATACGCAGGCGTTGAGAAACGAATACGTCGGGTTGGGGGTGAGCTTCTCGGCGCCCGGCAACGACGGCGGCGCCCGGCTCGACGACTGCAGCGTCATGGCCGTCAACGGCTACAGCCCACCCAACTTCCTAGCGTTCAATGCGGAAGCGTTCTACTTGAACGGGGGAACGCCGCGAACACCCGAGACGCTGACATTCGCCGTGCCGATGGACGGCGTGCGGTTCAAGGCGGGATCGGGGTTCGATTCGGGTTTCACCGTGACCGCAGAAGCGTTCGACAGCGCCGCCATGTCGCTCGGCAGCGTCTCCCTCGTCGTCGGACCGACGCTCGCCACGCTGTCCGTCCCGTTCGTCGGGATCAAGACCCTGATCATCGACTTCGATGCGCCGCAGGGCAGTTTGGTCATCGACGACATCGACTTCCCAGCGACGCCGATACCCACCTGCGGCGCCGGTCCCATCGCGGGCTGTCGTACGCCGGCGGCAGCGGGGAAGGCATCCCTCCTCATCGAGGACAAGACGCCCGACGACAAGGATCGCCTCATCTGGAGGTGGAGCAAGGGGTCGGTGACGGCGAAGGCGGATTTCGGCACGCCGCTCACCACCACGAACTACCAGCTCTGCATCTACAACGGAGTGCCGAGCTTGATGCTCGACGCAACCATACCCGCGGGGGGCATGTGCAACGTCGCCAGCCCCAAGCCCTGCTGGCAGGAGACGCCGACCGGGTTCAGGTTTGACGACAAGGACGCCACGCCCGGTGGCATCACGGCTCTGCGGCTGAAGGAGGGTCTCGGCGCAGGCAACGCGTACATCACCCTGAAGGGTAAGGGCGCGTTGCTGGACGATCCGATGCCGGGCAGTCCCGCGTTCGCCGCCTCGCCGATCACCGTGCAGCTCTCGAACGGCGCGACCTGCTGGGAGGCCGTGTACTCGAGCCCGTACATCAAGAACGTGACCGGCGTGTCGGGCCTGTTCAAGGACAAAGCCGACTGACCGTCGCTCGTGGTCGACCGGCCGGGCACTCGCCGTTCGACTGCGAGAGCCGCTCCGGCAGGTCCGCGCTAGCCGGGGCCTGGGGCGAGGATACTCCGGCCGCAGCGGCCGATGCACGTCGTAGGCGAGCGCCGGCGGTCTGGCGAAGCGGCGATTGTAGTCGCGAGCCCTGCCGGCGTTTCCGCATCGCCTACGCGCGCGGGCGGCCGACGATCCGGCCAGCGTGGCGGAAGTGTCTGTTCGTGTACGCGGACTTCCTCGACCGGGAGTTCGGCTTGTACCACGCGCGTGTGCAGACCTGGGGCGGTTCACTGCACCGTGCCGCAGTGCAGGCGAGCGGATCCTGCCGTAGGGGCTCCGTCAGCCCGTCAGCGTGTCCCTCCACGCCCGGCGCGCGATGCGCTTGAGGACGTGAGCGAGGAGCTGGCCACGGCTGTTGACGGAGAATCGTCGGTAGAGCGCCGTCACGTACTGATGCGCCGTCGGTCGACTCACGCCGAGACGCTCGGCGACCTGCTTCTCGCTGTCACCCTCGACGAGGCAGGCGAGCGTCTGGCGGAGCCGCGGCGAGAGGCTCGTGGGCGACGGCTCGGCGGCGCTGACCAGCGCGCGCCCGACGAGCGGCCCGAGCTCCTGGTGGAAGAACCCGAGCAGCGCCCGCTCCCGTGAGGAGAACTCCGGCTCGCTCCGTGGTCGGTACAGGTGCAGCATGCTGATGGCGTCGCCGCCCACCGTCGGAAAGATCGAACCGAGGCGATGGTGGACATTCCCCGGCCGAAGATAGCGATCGAAGACGAGCGACCGGTAGTACGCCCGGTCGGGGACGACCTCGGGTCGGGAGCGCACGACCACTCTTCGGCGCGCCGGTCGCAGGCCACGGAGGAACGGATCGATCGCGGCTCCGCCCTCGCGCATGTAGGTCATGTAATTGGCGCGACCGCTGGCCGGGACGCCGGAGTCGAAGCGGGTCAGCGGAACGATGGCCCCGTCGCGCGTGAGCCGGCCCTCGCCGCCGGTCGCCGCCGTTCCTCCGAAGAGCTGCGCCAGTTCCTCGAACACCCGGCGCTGCCACAATGCAGGGTCGCTGCCGAGGTCGCGACACTCGCCGATCAGCCGATACGCGTCGCGCACGTCACGGACGCGCAGCATGTCCGTCTTGGCCGTCATCCGATTCCTCTGTTCAGAGGAATAGCAGCGGACCGTAGCATGGGGTATCCGCGGAGCGAAAGAGGATTCGCCGAATGCGAATGCACGGCAGGGCCTACGACGCGAACGGCCGAGGCACGGCCGCCGGCGTGCGAAGTCCCTGACCGCGGGAGGACTCTCATAGCGGCAGGCCAACGTACCCCGCCTGCGGGAGAAGGAGACGACCGATGAGTTCAGGACTGACCACACTCACCATCCGAACCTCGCTGCTGATCTGCGCGCTCGTCGCATCCACACCCGCCGGTGCGGCGACCGAGCTCGAGACCTTTCAGCGGCGGATCGGAAAGTCCGCCGGGAGCGCGGTCGACTACCCCGACCGAGCCAAGGGGAGCTGCGTGTGCCTGGCCTCGCTGGTCACCGGAATCGTCTTCAAGGCCGGGGAGATCAGGCAGTACGCTTACGGGACCTCCCCTGCGATACGCGTTGCTGTCGAGTGCTGGGTACCTCAGTTCTCCGCCGACGGCTCCCGAAGCGGATTCGCAGCCTGCTACAACTTCACCGCGCTGCCGAAGTGAAGGGTGGCCGCGGAGATCTTGGCGCAAGTGACCCGACCCTGCCGTAGTAGAGAACGGCGGCAGGATCGAGGCGGCGCTTGCACGTCCGCAGCGGAGAGCAGCAGCCGGGCGCCGAACGCGCGGTCGATCGCGAGAGGTTAGCCGGCGCGGTAAGCGGTCCAGTCCCGCGCGCAGAACGCCTTGGCGAGCGCCAGTGCGCGCGAGCCGTTCGCCGTGTTCAGCACGATGGCCTCGCCACGAGCGTGCAGCCATCGCGCTTCGCGGACGACGCGCGCCGCGTTCTTGTCTCGGACGTCGATCGTGCGAAGCACCGCGTGCACCATCTTCACCGTCGGGCCGCCGAGCTCCGCGCAACGGAACCACAGCACGAGCAGCGTCGCCGCCACGACGGCTCGCGGAAGGGACCCGGGCCCGCGCGGCGGCGTGACCTCCTTCATGGCCAGCCAGGCGGCACGGTCCAGATGGAGGTACGGCGGCCGCTTGCTCGGCGAGCAGGCTCGTCGAACCGTATCCATGCCGAGACCGAGCTGACGAGCGAAGCGAGCGAGGGCTTCGTCGGGGGCGGCCGCCGGTGGATCGGCGTCCGGGCGGTCGCGCGCGGGATCGGCGGCCGGATGCAGCTGGTCGGCGGCCGCGTGATTCGGCAGGGTCGCGTGCGCCGTCGCCGGCGGCCGGGATCCCTCGTGGATCGCCGCGAGCACGCGGTGCCAGAGCGCGGCGTCCTCCGAGTCTGCGACGATCGTGTCGCCGGCGTGGAGTACGATCTTCAGGACCGCCTTGATCGCCATCGCGTCCCGGGTGTGAGGCGCGTCTTAGTCGTAGCGGGCGTCGAGCGTCAACGCCGCCTCCTGCGCGGCGCCTCCGGCTCGAGAGGGAGGAGTGTCCACGCCTTGGTCGGGTTCTTACCACAGAGAGGGAGTCGCCATGACACCTGGGATGGTACGCTCATCCCAGCTGGAGGTCGCTACGGACCTGGATCGACGCCTGAACGTGAGAGATGGAGGCGCTACGAGGTCTCGGCGCGGCATGACGTGTTCGAAGGGAGGCGTTCCATGTCCCGAACGCATGGCAGCTGATGAGAGGGAGGCCACCCGAAGCGTTCACCCGCGTACCGACGCACTAGACGGAGGCCGAAACCGCTCGTCTCATCGGAGCGGCGAGCGCAACGCGCGATCTACGGCCGCGGCTCGGTCGCGCCTGGGATCGAAGGCTCTGCAGGGCCCCACTGTCGTGACATTGGCCTGGCGGACCGGCTAGCGCGCGTGTCGGTGCCGGGAGGGGGCTACGCGATGCGTCCAACGATCGCGCCGGCGTTGGTGCTGGCCAACGTCGGGATCTGCTACGCGGAGAGCGGCATCGATCCCGCCGCCGTGACGGACGCACGCACCGCGATGATTCGAACGCGGCTCTTCCTCGCGGCACTCAGTCGACACCACGGAGGCGGCGGGGGAGCACACCGGTGCCGGCGAGCCCTCCTGCCATGCAGAAGGGTCTGCTTGCCCAGGGCTTTGTGGGGAGTGTATTGGACGCGGGCGCACCCAGGAATGTCGGCTGGAACCGAAACCGTGCTGCTCGCACATGGGGGGTAGAAGACCATGAGGCCATTCTGTCGTGCACTGGTCGCCTTGCTTTTCATGATTTTCCCCGCCGCTCGGGTGATGGCCGATGAACCATTGCCACTCAAGGTAGTGGAGCAACCGCTGGTCTTGGCGGGGAAGATGGCGGCGTCCAGTGTATTGCAGGTTCTCTCGTTCCTGAATTTGTCCATCGGCGTGCCCGTTGCCTGCGTTGCGCAGGGAATCGCCGACCAGTCCCCTAGCGGGTGCTCCGCTGGCGCAGGCAAGGCGTGGGCCGGGAGCGAGCTCGCGTTGTGTGAGAGCGGGCGCCTTGGCATCGATGCACTGACGTTCGGATACGCGACGTGGACCTGTCAGGGAAGTTCATCGAAAGAATGAGGCCTGAGCGACCAGGTTCGTCAGGCGGCCACGTCCGCGCAAGTGGTGTACGGGCGCCAACACCGCACCCTCGGTTGATCGTTACGCGGCGTGCTTCTTCATGGTCTCCGCGGGGGCCGGCAGCGAAACCGGCGGTGGCTTGAGCAGGCCGTCGACCGTGAGATAGCGGCGGACGACGGCCCATTCGTCATGCTGCTCGGCGAGCACCGCACCGACGAGGCGCACGGCGGCACCGCGAGCCACTACTACGTCGACACGCATGCCGCGGTGCTGCGGCTGCTCGCGATCGTGATCGCCGACGCGGGCGGTATGCCGATCACGCTGTGCGGCGAGCTGGCGGGGCGCGAGTCGGTGATGCCCGAGCTGCGGGTGCGCGAGCGGAACGCGAGCTAGGAGACCCGGTGAAGCTGACGTTGCTGCGCAACGCCACGGTGGTCCTCGAGTTCGGCGGCGCGAGCGTGCTCGTCGACCCGATGCTCTCCCCGGCGCGCGCGCTGCCGCCGCTGGCGGTGCTCCGACACGCGCCGCGGCGCCATCCGCCCGCCAGCGCCTCACGAGCTATGCCGACGCGGTGAGGATGTCAGTGGCGTGGCGGAAGCTCGGACTATCGTCGTCGAACACGGGTCACTTCTTGACCGGTGATAACACATCCGGTGAGGCGCGCCTTCCTCGGGCTGTGCGTCCGCGGCCGGCGCGGGTGAACAGGGCTCGACCGCGCTCGGCTCGGGTTCAGCGCGCGCGACTACCTCGCGGCGCCACGGCGCGTTCGGGGCCAAGACGCCGTGATAGAGTAGTCAGTTGATCCGTGGCGGGGCAGCGTCCTTCCTCTTGAAGCGTTCGGCGAAGTTCTCATTGATACTACGACCCGTCTGAACGCTACACCCAAGTTCTGTCTCGAGGATGCGCCAAAACTGTTCCCACTGTTCCCGACTACCCCAGGGATCGGGAACCCGGTCATTGGCGATCGTTAAAGCGGAATCGGTCGCGGCCTCGCGTTAGTGTCCGCCCGCGTGGTGTACGGCCGGTAGCGGCGGCTGGATAGACGAAGGCCATCACGGCACCCTCCCACCAAACTTCAATCCCCATTGGAGTGCGGAGGAGAGGACGTGATGGCCG
>Ga0187894_10006668_pt1 | contig 11222 bp, 13 predicted proteins | sample GBC1701081metaG_FD_136650 | JGI IMG/M metagenome (GOLD analysis project Ga0187894, IMG submission 136650) | White microbial mat communities from a lava cave in the Kipuka Kanohina Cave System on the Island of Hawaii, USA - GBC170108-1 metaG ...
CATGGCCCAGGCGCGCGGCGCTGGAACAGGATATCCCCTCCGCGCCTCCGGACGTGGAAACGCTCGTTTATGAACAGACGCGCCTGCCGAACGGGTTGTGGGTTCCCAAACGGATTCGACTCAATGCCATCGGCAAGGCCGCGCTGTTCAATGGAACAGATAAAGACATGACCTTCGAGTTCAGCCATTACCAGCGCTTCGAAACAGAGGTCAAAGATATCCAGCAGATGACTCTGAAATCAAAGCCATAACCTGATGGCGCAGTTGCGAGGCAAAACGAAACGGCAACCCGCAGCCGGAGAATCGCCGCGGATTGCCGTAAAGAGCCGGGTCCTGGTTCGCGGACCCGTTTCGTTAAAGGCGCCGATGAGTCGACAAATAGCTTACTGTCCGGGTTGCGCCACCACAGTCACTATCTCCGGCTCGACATTTTGCGTGATGATGTCACGTTTCTTCGCCGCTTCGCGCTCGGCTTTCGACTTCATGAGCCCGTATCCTTGTCGGCTCTCTCCACCAAAAATCTGCGCGAGGAAGTATTGATTGCCGTAGCGGCGGAAAACCAGACTGGCTTGCTGCTCTCCCTTGCCATAAACAATATTGACGTTGAAGTTGGCCGCCTTGCTGTTGTCCGCGCTGCGAATGATCAACGTGCCGACGGTGTTGCCGGGGAAGAGCCGATCGACGGAATATCTGCCCGCCTTCAACTCTTTGCCGCCAACCATGAAATCGAACGGGATGTCTGCCTTGACCCTGCCCCTGAGGCCCGCATATCCAATTATTGTCATGGGAATGATAAGGGTCAGTGTGGCGACGATGCTCAGTATCTGCTTTTTCAAGATTACCTCCATTTGGTACTTACGCAGCGACTACAATTTTTCGCTGCCGATTTTTATTTCCATAAGATGCGCGATGGCATCCCTTCTCCTGAATGTGGTGTTTCACTCACGACTCTCCACCTTACGCGCACCGCAAAGAGGATGTTTCAAATTCGACGCTTCTTGACGCTTCTTTAAGACCCGGACGCTCACAACCGACGATTATTGGTTACGGGAAAATATTCGCATCAAATATTTTTGATACGCGAGCAGTATGCGGCCTTCCGACGTGACCTATATAAGATCCTCTATGGAACTCGTCGGAAGGCCGGCGAAAAGTCGTCAGGCTGGGTTATTATCAAGGCCTGGGACGAGCGTTTTCAGCGTGGTTTTCAGTCATAAACAGCCGCGGACGATGGTGTCCGAAACTTGCCAGTCAGTGACGGTCAAAAACCTTATAAGCAGGGCGAAAGGAGACAAGCGAATGAACGCTGAACTGGCGCCGCAAGGACGTATGAAACTGGATCCGGAAGTTTGCTACAAGGCTGGTTTGAGCCGTGATCGGCGCTTCGATGGCCGTTTCTTCACCGGCGTGATTACAACCGGTGTCTATTGCCGGCCCATCTGCCCGGTCCATCCGCCGAAATTCGAGAACGTCAGATATTTTGCCTGCGCGGCGGCGGCGGAAGCGGCGGGCTTTCGTCCCTGCCGGCGCTGTCATCCGGAAGCGGCGCCGGGCACTCCCGCATGGCTGGGCAGTTCGGCGGTGGTTTCCCGCGCGCTCCGGCTGATCTCTGAAGGAGCCCTGGATGAATGCGGTATCGAAGAGTTGGCGGTTCGACTTGGCATTGGCGCGCGCCAGCTTCGCCGATTGTTCGCCGAACATCTGGGCGCTTCACCCGCCGCCATTGCGCGCGCGCGGCGCGTCCATTTCGCCGTCAAGCTGATCGAGGAGACCGCGCTGCCGATTACCGAGATCGCGTTTTTGGCGGGTTTCAGCAGCATTCGCCAATTCAATCACGCCGTGCGCGCGACATTCGGGCAATCTCCGACGGAACGGCGGCGGCGTTATGGATTGAAGGAAAAGAGCGGCGGGCCGCGCCATCCGCAGAACGGAACCGGCCTGATCGTGCGACTGCCTTACCGGCCGCCGTTGGATTGGACCGCGACGCTGCGCTTTCTCCAAGCGCGCGCCATCCCGGGAGTCGAAGTGGTCGAGGCGGATTGTTACCAAAGAACCATCGAAGTTGGCGGCCTGGCGGGAACTATCGAGTTGAGATCGGGCGAAGCTGAAGGCAGTTTGACGATGAACGTGCAATTGCCGGGCTACGATGGGCTGCTTCAAGTGATCGAGAGAGCAAAGCGGTTATTCGATCTCAGCGCCGACCCATTGCAGATCACTGAGCATCTGCGCCGCAGCCCCGCCTTGCGCCAGCGCGTAGACGATTTGCCCGGTTTGCGAGTCCCCGGCGCGTGGGACGGCTTTGAGCTTGCGGTGAGAGCCGTGCTTGGGCAGCAGATTTCGGCGCCCGGGGCGACGACGCTGGCGGGGCGAGTGGCAAGGGCGTTCGGGCGGCCGCTCGAAGGACATAGCCTGGCCGGTCTCACCTATTTGTTCCCGCGACCTGAAGCGTTGGCCGACGCCGAACTTTCTCGGATTGGGATTCCGGCAGCGCGAGCAACAACCATTCGCATGCTGGCTCGGCAAGTCCGGCAGGGAGAACTGGCGCTCGACGCGTCGCAGGGCTTGCCCAGCGTGGTCGAGCGTCTATGCGCAATCCCGGGGATCGGCCCCCGGACGGCGAATTACATCGCAATGCGCGCTTGCGGAGAAACAGACGCCTTCCCGGCGGACGATCTTGGATTGCGCCGTGCGCTGAGTAACGGAAACGGTTTGCTCTCAGTGGTTCAACTGGCGGACGCGGCGGAGGCCTGGCGCCCCTGGCGCGCTTATGCCGCGATGCACCTGTGGACGAGCGGCGCCAATGGCGGCCACTCATAAGCAAAGAAGGAGGGAGAAGCAATGCGACAAACGATACAACAAGAACGAGCCGAGGCGTTTCATCGGCTTCATGCGGGCAACAAGGCGCTCGTGCTTGTCAACGCCTGGAACGCGGCAAGCGCGAGGCTCTTCGAGCAAGCCGGGGCGCCGGCGATTGGCACGACGAGCGCGGGGCTCGCGTGGTCGCTTGGATATTCCGACGGCGAACAGATGAGCGCGCGCGAACTCATACAAGCGTGTGAGCGCATTTGCCGAGTTGTGACGGCGCCGGTGAGCGTCGATGTCGAGCGAGGGTTCGGTCGAACGCCGACGGAAGTCGGCGAGACGGCGCGCGCGCTGATTGAACTGGGCGTGGTGGGAATAAACATCGAGGATGGCGTGGCGCCAGGCTCGAAAGAACTCTTCCCGCCAGCCATCCTGGCGGAAAGGATAGCCGCCATCCGCGCCGTGGCGGAAAAATCCGGAGTGCGTTTGTTTATCAACGCGCGCACCGATACTTATTTTGTCCCCGCTGATGATCCCGTTGCGCGCTATGACGAGACGGTGAGACGCGCCCGGATATACATTGAGGCCGGCGCCGACGGAATCTTTACGCCGGGGCTTGAAAGCCTGGAGGAGATGGAACGAATGGCGCGCGAGACGCCGCGGCCACTGAATATCTATGCGGGCTACGCGGGGCTTCCGCCGGTCGCGGACCTCCAACGCGTTGGAGTCCGGCGAGTGAGTCTCGGGTGCGGACCGTTTCAAGCGGCGCTCGCGCTCGCTCGGCGCGTCGCGACGGAGGCGCTTGACGAAGGAACGTATACCGCAATGACCGCGAGCATGCTCTCGGCCGGCGAAATGAACAATCTCTTCTTGAAGGCATAACTATTTGCGTACAATGGGAGGCATGTCGCGCCGCCTGGAAAACACACTCATGTTCCGCTCGCTCTACGACAGCTCCATCGTCAGCGTGAGCGATTACCGTTGTGGCGCCGGTCGCGGCGGCCCCGCGACCGAAGAACACTCCGGCGCCAACCGGATAGTCCTCATGCGTCACGGCGCGTTCTCCAAACACTTCGGGCGGCGAAGCGTGACGGCCGATGTCAATCAGGCGGTGTTCTTCTCGCAGGGATCGACCTATCGCGTCAGCCATCCGGCCGATTGCGGAGATCGCGGCGTCGTTTTCGCTCCTTCGCAGCGCGCGCTTAACGACATCATCCGCGAATTCGATCCCTCGATAGACGACCGTCTCGAATGGGTGTTTCCCTTCGTCACCGGCCCCTGCGATTCCGGCGCTTTCTGGCGTCTGCGTGAACTTATGCGGCGGCTAGAGACCATCGAATCCGATCCTATTGAACCGCTTTGGGCCGATGTAACGGCGCTGCGACTCATCGCCAGCGCGTTGGAAGCCGCGTTCGCGCGACACGGTTTACCACGTAAGCGCCGCCGAAACGGCACGGACGCCGATCATGCGGATCGTGTCGAGGCGGCCAAAACCTACCTCGCGAACCGGCTGGGCGCCCGCGTCACGCTCGACGACGTCGCCCGCGCCGCGGGAGCGTCGCACTTCCATCTCGCCCGCGTCTTTCAGCAGCGAACCGGCCTCCCGATTCATCGCTACCTGACTCGGCTGCGCCTCCGCGCTTCGGTCGAACAACTGGCCGACGGCGCGGGCGATCTGACCGCGCTCGCCCTCATAGCGCGTCTCGAAAAAGAAAGGCGCGTCTACCTCGGGCGTCATCAACACCGTGCCCGGCGCCGCGAACCAGCGATCGAACTGCTCAGTCCATGCTCGGAAGAGCGTCTCAGGGGATGCGCTCATCAGGCGCTCCACCGTGAACTGAATTGGCCGTGACGACAAATCAGGCGGGCAGATTGGTTGCGTCGCGCTCATAGTTCAATGGTCCTCCATGGTTCGTCCGAGACGCAGGTTGACGCCATGCTGCAAATACGCCTTCATGCAACACAGGAAGTCCGTCCATCCCGCCGTTTGCCCCAGGGCTCGCTTAACGCCTTCGTAATCCATCGGCCAGCCGGTTTCGTTGATTGTGACGAGAGTGGTATTGGAATCCTCCGCGTTCAGCGTAATCGTGACGCGAGCGTTCACGCCGCTTGCGCTCCAGCCGAAGGCGATCTTTCGGTTTTCTTCGACCTCCTTTACGTCCACGGAGAGGCTGGCGCCAACATCCGCGAACTCCCACTTGACCGTCGTCCCCGTTTTCATGGGGCCGCTCCCGCTGGAGATGAAGTAGTGGGCCATCTTCGCCGGATCGACAATGGCGGAAAACACTTCGGGCGCCGGCTTCCGGACCCGATCCTTGACGTTCACTTCGACATTCATGATTGCTCCTTGTTTAGAGTTCGGCGTTCATCTACTACTCCCCCAGCACCGCCCACAATGGTTCGAGTTGCGGCTGGAGTTCCTCCGAGGAGACCTCCGCAGGGTCGTCGCCACGCAGCATGACGCTCAACCGAATGATCCAGTCCTCCCAACCAGGTCCCACTCCAAGCCACCACGCGGTCTCATCGGCGGAGCGGTGCTCCAATTCCAGCACGGCGCCGTCGCCGTCGCTCGACAACCGCAGTTCGACCTGGTCAACAGGGTCGCGCGCATCACCGGCATATGACCAGGTCACCAATAGATGGTGGGGGCGTTCGCATCGCAGGATTCGGGAAGTCACCTTTTCCTCCATACCGACATCGATGGACAATACTCCGCCTTCGCGCATGTCGCCGCCGACGTCGCCGAACCATAGGCGGAGCCGCTCGCGTTCAGTGCAGGCGCTCCATACTTTCTCTATCGAAGTGTCGAAACGCCGGCGTAATAAGGCGCTGCGGATGTTACCGGCACGGCTAACCGCCCGATGAGTAGACTCCAGCCAACCGGCGATATCCGCCGCCGGCTTTCCGTTCGCGAGCGTTGCGAGCCGCTTTTCGTACTCAGCTTCGATTTGCGCGAGCGTCGACCAGAAGGGCCGCGGTTCCCGGCCGTTGAGATGATCGACAAGGACGCCGAGGTGCGTGTGCCAGCCACTGGCGACGGACGTCATCGTCTCGCGGTTGCCGAGGCGGCGGTGCGTCAGCACGAGGAGCACATCTTCTCCGTGAGGGGTGAGTTCGAAGGTGACCTCCGAGTCGTCTCCCACTTCCTCGCCCCACATGAAACTTAGTAAGCGAGGCGGTTCGCAGCGAGTAACGCGGCCATAGCTGGTGTGCCCTCCCTCATATTGCTTATAGCGATCCGGCGCCGGCTCGGCGCGCGGGGAGAGGTCGGAGTGTTTGAAATGCAGTTCCACACGCCCGCCCGCGCGGAGTTCCATCGGGCCGGACGCAAACCACTTTCCCCGTTTCTCCGGCTCCGTCAGGTAAGCCCATACGCGCTCGATCGGCCCCGGTAGCACGCGCTCGAAGCGGATCGCCCATGGCTCAGTAACAATGCCGTGTTCACTCGCCGCTTGCTCGCCGTTGTCGTCGAGCAGTTCATTCGGTTCGATATTCATCGAGATCGTCCTTTCTTTTTAAGGGTCTTCTTGGCCGCGCCGTCCCGGGCGCGCGTCTTCTCGTCCTGCGCCTTCTCGGATCGCAAGAGGGCGTCGAGGGCGTCCAGTCGAGCGGTCCAGATGGCGCGTTGAGCCTCGATCCAGGCTGCGACCTCATCGAGCGGTTCCCGGTTGAGCGACAGGAAGTGTTCCCGCCCCGAGTATCGGCGCCGCACCAGATCGGCCCGTTCGAGCATGCGGATGTGCTTCGAGACCGCGTTGAGCGACATCGCAAAGGGCTGCGCAATTTCGGTGACGCGCGACTCTCCTTTCGAAAGACGCTCCAGGATCGCCCGCCTTGTCGGGTCGGCCAACGCTATTAATGTCTGGTCTAAATTGGTCTGCTTTGTCAGAGTCGTCATAATTCAACCTCTTGGTTTAATATCGCCCGCCCCGCGCGATGTGTCAAGATAAATTCAACCTTGCGGTTGAATTTATCTGAACCGAACGTTCCGCAAAATGAGCAAGAATCTGAAAGTCCGATTTTTCCCGTCTTGTTACGCTGTCTTCACGCGAATCGCACGCAGAGGTCGCGGGACTTATGCGTTCGATTCAGTTCATTCAATTCAGTTTCAAAGGAGACAGCTTATGAAGACGAACAAGTGCCCCGTGTGCGATTGGGAAATCAACGATGGCGGAATCAAAGTGACGGTCGGCGGCAAGGAGATTACCGTCTGCTGCGACGACTGCGCAAAGAAAGCGCAGGAATCTCCGGCGAAAGACGCCGGCGCGTCCAAATAATTCGTGATCCTTACTCCAACCCGGCCCGCAGGCGCTGCGGGCCGGGCGTGTTTCGAATAGGAGGTCATATGCCGCAAGAAAACGTCAACGTGGTCAAAAGTATCTATAAAGCGTTCGATCAAGGAAATATTCCCGCAGTGTTCAACTTATTCGACCCGAGTATCGAATGGATAGCGGCGGACAACTCCCCCGCGGCGGAAGGAAGCCCTTACCACGGGGCGGATGAGGTGCGCGAAGGAGTGTTCATGCGGATCGTCACGGGGTTCGAGGGGTTCATCATCAGGGTGGACGAACTTTTGGACGCGGGAGATAAAGTCGTTATGCTGGGCTATTATCTTGGCGCCTGCAAAGCGACAGGGAAAAAGTTTCAAGCGCAGGTCGCTCACATTTGGACGATCGCCGCAGGCAAAGCCGTAAAGTTTCAGCAATACACAGATACCTATCAATTGGCCGAATCTGCCAAGTAGCCCGCCAGCATATAAAATACGGTTTGCAGACTCGGAAACATCGCTTATCGTGTAGGACGAAAGCTCCGCTGGGACGCGGCGAAGGAGCAGGTCATCGGCGACGCCGAAGCCAATCAATTGGCGGTCGGGACGTATCGCGCGTCGTGGATTCCGAAGGGGCTTGCATAATAAACACGCCAGAAGGAAAACAAGAACACACAATGATGATACTGATCGCAGGGCCGTATAGATCAGGCACGGGCGACGACCCGGCCAAAATGGCGGCGAACGTCAGAGCAATGGAGGCGTACGCGCTCCCGCTCTATCGCGCGGGGCATCTCCCGGTTTTGGGCGAGTGGTTTGCGCTTCCACTGGTGGAACTGGCCGGGTCGAAACAAGTAGGCGACGCCCCCTTCAATGAGATCTTTCACCCCATTTCCGAGCGGTTGCTGGAAAAGTGCGATGCGGTTTTACGGGTCGGCGGCGCGTCACAAGGAGCCGACCTGATGATTGAGATTGCGCGAAAGAAAGGGCTGCGCGTTTTTCATGCGCTCGAAGATGTCCCCGGTTGTCAGCTGCTGTAAGCTACGCGCAACGCGGAGACGCTGCGCGACGCAAAGCGGGAAAAGGTCTAATTCATGAAAAGGACGATAGCGCTTCTCAAGGATTTTTTCGGCGATAAATCAAAATGCGTGGCAGGCATTGTCTTGCTTGTCATTCTCGCTGGCGCCGCCGCGCAAAACGGCAAGGGAGCCAAAAGCCTGAAATTCACCAGGAAACAACTCTTCGTGAATCCATACGAAAGCTGCACGGTGGCCGATCTCAACCGCGACGGCCACGTGGACATCATCTATGGCGCGTACTGGTTCGCGGGGCCGGACTTCGTGCCGCGCGCGTTTCGCCCCAACCACGTTTCAAAAGAGTATATGCTCGCCAACAGCGATCATGCGTATGACGTGGACAAGGACGGCTGGCTTGACGTGATCGCGGGAGGATGGGGGGAGGACGGTATCTACTGGTATAAAAATCCGGGCAATAGCGCCAAGGAGAGCGGCAAGCCGTGGGATATGCATCTGCCCTGGCAGGCGCATTTGCTGAGCAAGACGCGCGGCTATATGGAGATGTTCGCCTTGCATGACTTCGATAAGGATGGCGAGCCTGAGCTTTATTCGGCCAGTTACCGGAAACAGTTCCCGCTCGAAGTCTGGCGATTCACCAAAAGTCCGGAGGGGGCGATAACCTTGCAGCCCTTCGTCCTCGGAGCGGAGGGAGGCGGCCACGGATTTGCGCTTGGCGACGTCAACGGCGACGGGCGTGAAGACGTGCTCTGTGAAGTCGGCTGGTACGAAAGGCCCGCGGGCAATCCATTCTCCGGGCCGTGGAAATTTCACGGTGAAACCGCCCTGCCCCACCCGAGTTGTCCGTTTGTAGTCAAAGACCTGAACAAGGACGGACGTCTCGACATCATCTTTGGCCGGGGCCACGACGTCGGATTGTATTGGTGGGAGCAACAACCGCCTAAGCCGGATGGCGTGACCGTGTGGAAGCGACACGTCATTGATGAATCCTGGACGCAAGCCCACGCCATCTCCCTGGCCGACCTGGATGGTGACGGCCAGGAAGAATTGATCGCCGGCAAATGCATCTGGGCGCATAACGGAGGCGATCCCGGAGCCGCCGACCCGCCCGCCATTTACTACTACAGTTGGAATCATTCCACCTTGAAATTCACCCGACATACCATCGCCGCGCCGGGCGAAGGCATTGCCCTGGGCAGGCAGTACAGCGTGGTCGATTTGAATGGCGACGGGCGGCTCGACTTGACCGCCCCGAGCAAGCTCGGGCTGTGGGTGTTCTTCAACCAGGGATACAAATAGGATGAGCCTATCGCGAGGAACAAAAATGATGCGAGTCAACAGGCGTAACTTTCTAGCGGGCGTGTTGGGGACCGGAGCCATTGGGATCAACTCCACCTACGCGAACAAGGATCAGGCAAAGAAAGCGGCCTCTTCCGCCCCCAGCTTACAGGAATTGGATAAAGCGGCGGCGGCGCCGGTCCTGAAACTGGATAAGCTGAAGACGCCAGTAATCATCGAGTCGATCAAGTTGTTGAAGAAGGATGAGGAGTACTTCGTTCACGTGCGCTCTAAAGACGGAGCTGCACTTCGGTTCGTGCGTACCTGACATCGGGCGCTACCAGGAATACAAGCTGGGTACGGAGAAGTACGGCGGTTGGTTCGATCCCGCAATCAAGGTGAAGGACGGGAAGATGTCGATCCCCAGCGGGCCGGGCGTCGGGATCAAAGACGTGGCGGGATTGTTGAAAGGGGCGAAGGAGGTTTAGCGATGACGCGTAATAAATTCACGCGCCGAACCGCAATGGCTTTGAGCGCTGGAGCTTTTTTCGCCTCGGGCTTGAGTTTGCCCTTCTTGTTTCTCTTCACAGCGTGTTCGCGCATCCATCAGGCGCATTGTACATCTCGGACAGCTACAATCATCGAGCGCTGAAACTGTCGAACCGGTAAGCCATGGATTTAGGTCTCAAGGATAAAGTAGCCGTAATCACGGGAGGCTCCGCAGGCATCGGCCTCGCCATCGCTCGCGGACTGGCTCAGGAAAAAGCGCAAGTGGTTCTCTGCGCGCGCGATGAAGGGCGCGCGATGGAACAGGCCGAGCGCATCCGGCGGGAGCACGGCGTCGAGACTCTCGTCGGAATTCACAGAAGGAGTGGAGACATCGATGAAGAAGAGCAACAAACTTTACGTTATAGCGCTTTCAGCTTTAATGGCAGTCACATTGGCGATCCCGGCGATTTTGGCGCAATCGTCCGATCAGCAAAGCGGCTCGCAAAGTGACGCGCAAAAACAGCGCGAAGGCGAAGGCGGGTTCGGCAAACATCGCGGACGAGATGGCCGTGGAATGCGCGCCGGGATCTTCCGCCGGCTGAACTTGACCGACGCGCAGAAGGCGCAAATGAAACAGATTCGTCAAAGCCATCGCGAACGCACGCAGCCGCTGCGCGCGGAACTTCGCGCTAAAATGCAGGGACTACGCGAGGCAAACCAGGGCGGCGCATTCAATGAGGCGTTGGCGACACAGAAGTTGACGGAAACAGCCGGCCTCCGAGCGAAGCTGATGGGCGAACGGTTCAAGATGCGGCAGGAGATGATGGCCGTGCTGACGCCGGAGCAATGGAATCAATGGCGGCAGATGACGAGCGAAAGAAGAGAGCGCTGGCGACGAGAGAGACCTCAATAAACGATTGTCGTCCGAGATGTTTGCATTTACACTTACTCTGCAGTGTAAACGCTCTGATTTTTGCCTGCGCCCTGCTGACAACGCCGCGCAAAATCTGTACACTCTCCCATTGTTCTCAGTTTCAATCAGTACTATCTACTGGCAGTACTATCTACTGGCGACACCCCACCCCCAGGAGAGAATCATGCAACCAGTACCGACCGAGGTTGCTGAAAGCGGTTATCGTCCGACCCGAGCGCTCAAACCGGCGCTGATCACCGCGGGACTATCTATCGCGCTCATTGGCAGCTTTGCGTTGGCGCTCTTGGCCTTCGGCCTCGAATCGCTAAAGGGTCTTGCGTCAAACTTCCTGACAACCGCGTTCTGCTTCGCGCTGACGTGCGTATCCTTGTTGCTGTGGCGGGCTTCTCCAAAATCCGTTTTCAAACAGCGCGCGGCG
>Ga0187894_10006670_pt1 | contig 11220 bp, 10 predicted proteins | sample GBC1701081metaG_FD_136650 | JGI IMG/M metagenome (GOLD analysis project Ga0187894, IMG submission 136650) | White microbial mat communities from a lava cave in the Kipuka Kanohina Cave System on the Island of Hawaii, USA - GBC170108-1 metaG ...
AGAGACTTGTTCGGATGGTTGGTGGATCATCTCGACGTGCCTGCGCGTCCTGCGGCAAAGCGTTCGAATAACGGACGCAAAGCTGCTTGAAGGGGGGCCATGGCCGAAACGATGATCACAGCCAGCGCGACCTCACGGCCCTGCAGTTGGCCGCTGTAGACTTTGATCAGCGTTTCGATGGCGTACATCGTTCCGGTGTCGGTCAGGTTCGGGTTGTCCTGATAAGCCGAAACCAGCCCGACTTCTATGTTCTGCAACACGTCCAGGTATTCTTCGACGGAAAAATCAGCCATTTTGTCTCCTTCCTACTTGTACGAAACGATCACCTGCTCGAACGCCACCGGAAGCTGGATAAGCTCGCTGCGCGAAAAGCCCGCGTGGGCGAACATCTTTTCGTATTCTCCGAACGTGTACGCGTCGCCGTGCGCCGTTGACGCCAGCATCACCAGCGCGAACGTGACGGAATGCGGCGGCTCGGTGCGCTCTTCGTTCGGAACGAATTCGACCGTAACCGCGCGTCCCCCTGGTCCGAGCGCCGCGTGAATCTTTTGCATCAGCTTCTCGCTGGTTGGCGGGTCGAAATGGTGGAAGAAGTTCGGGATCAGCGCGAGATCGAAACCTTCGCCGAAATCAACGTCGAACGCGCTGCCGGGCAACGCGCGCCAGCGGTCAGCGGCGCCGAACCTTGCGGCGTTCTCCCGTCCGACTTCCAGCACGTTCGCCCAATCAACCGCGACGACCTCCAGGTTCGGATACTGCTGCGCGAACGACAGACCGTAAAGCCCGTGGCTGGCCGCGATGTCCAATACTTTCGTTTTTTTGTCCGGATCGAGTTTGATCGCGCCGGTGAGCGCCTGCGCCATCCCGAAGGCCAGCGGCTGCATCGCGCGCGCGAACTTCACCCAGACCGGGTTGTCGTGCGACATCGTGCCTTCCTCGCTGATCACTGTCCCGCCTTTCCGCACGGCGGCGGCCACGTCGTCGAACGATTGAGCCAGCGTCGGCGAAAGCAGAAACTCCGCCGAATGGCCGACGAAAGACGGCAGACGCCGGTCGAGGAACATCGCCGAATCGGGCGTCAAACCGTAATTGCTATTCGCTTTGGTCAGAAAGCCGGTGGCCGTCAGGTAATCGCACAGGATGCGCATCCCGCGCTCCGACGCCTGGCGGCTTTCGGCCAACGCCTTTGCCGTCGTCTGGCCTTCGGCGATGGCCGTGAAGACGTCCAGGTCAAGCGCGCCTTTGAGCGCATGCGTAAGTTGATAAGCGTTGATGCTGCGGAAGAAAAGTTCAGGTGAAGGAGCAGATGGTTGTGCAGTCATAGATTCATCTCCAAAGAAGTAGAAATGTTGGGAAGATTCTGACGAAATTGTTGGTTTGAGAGTAGCGCGCAGGGTACCGGATTTTGCATCCATCCGCAACGAAGCCGCGTACAGGCAAATGACCGAAACTTTTGCGGAAGCCTATTCGTTAGGCTGAATCTCAAATCAAAAACAACAAGGGGTTGCAACGTGAAGGCCAAAATCATCGCAGGATTTTTTCTAACCGCTCTCTGTTTTTCATTAACCGCATTCGCTCAAAACTACCGAGGCTCGGTTCGCGGGCGCGTCACCGATCCTCGCGGCGCTTCAATCGCCGGAGCGAAATTGAAGCTCGTCGAGCAGGACACCAACGAAACCAGAAACGCCGTCAGCGATGCGCGCGGCGATTTCGTCATTTCGTTGCTGCGCCCAGGCGCTTATCGCCTGGAGGTCGAGCAGCAAGGCTTCGGCAAATACGTCAACACGTTCGCGCTCCAGGTCAACCAGGAGCTTCGACTGGATGTCGCTTTGAACGTCGGGACGGTGAGGTCGGACGAGAACATGATCGTCGCGCCGGTTGGCGTGTTGAAGCACGAAGGCGCATCGCTCGGCGCGGTCGTTGACAACCGGCAGATCACGGGCTTGCCGCTCGATGGCCGGAACTTTCTGGAATTGAGTCTGCTCGCGCCGGGCGCCACGCCCGCCGCGCAAGGCTCAGCCGGTTCGGTGCGTGGCGATTTCGCCTTCAACATCAACGGCTCGCGCGAAGACGCCAACAACTTCCTGCTCGACGGCGTTTACAACAATGACCCGAAACTCAACACGTTCGGCGTCAAACCGCCGGTGGACGCCATCCGCGAGTTCGAAGTGCTGGCCAGCGCCTACGACGCCTCGTTGGGCCGCAGCGCAGGCGCGCAGGTCAACATCGTTTTGAAGTCGGGAACCAACCGGTTGCACGGAACGGCCTACGAATTCCTGCGCAACCAGGTCTTCGACGCGCGCAACTACTTCGCGCCCGCCGACCAGCCCGACCCGAAATACCGGCGCAACCAGTTCGGCTTCTCGCTCGGCGGCCCCATTGTCAAAGACAAGACCTTCTTCTTCGGCGATTACGAAGGCGCGCGGTTGCGCGAAGGGATCACGCGGTTGGCCAACGTGCCGACGGCGCGCGAGCGCGTGGGCGACTTTTCGCAACTCCCCGTGGCGCAGCAGCCGCTCATCCCCGGCACGAGCTTTCCATTCCCCGGCGGCCAGATTCCGCAGCAGGCGCTCAACCCGATTGGTTTGAGAATCGCCGCGCTCTACCCGCTGCCTAACCGCAACGTGCCGTTTCAGAATTACGTGTCGTCGCCGGTGCAGCGCGACCGCAACGATCTCTTCGACGTGCGCATTGATCACGAGTTCAGCCCGTCTTCGCAGTTCTCCGCGCGCTACAGCCTGACCGACCGCAACCTCTTCGAGCCTTTTTCAGGCGTGACTCAGGTCTTCGTCCCCGGCTACGGCAACAGCGTGCTCCGGCGCGGCCAGAACCTGATGCTCAACGAAGCTCACGTCTTTTCGCCGCGTCTGATCAACGACGCGCGCGTGGCCTTCAACCGCGTGGGCAACCAGGTGCTGATCGAAAATCCGGGCGTCAGCGTCAACCGACAGGTCGGTCTGCCGGAGCTTTCAAACAACCCGCGCGATTTCGGTTTGAGTTTCATTCGCGTCACCGGCTATTCGCCGCTCGGTCACGAATACAACAACCCGCAAGACAGCGCGACCAACGTCTTCCAGTTCCTCGACACGGCGACTTACACGCGCGCTGCGCATCTGCTGAAATTCGGCTTCGATTTCCGCTACACACAGCAGAGCGCCTTCCGCGACGTGCAATCGCGCGGCCTGTTCACTTTCCCCGGCCAGGTGTCCTTCACTTTGCCCGACGGGACGCCGACGGTTTTCCCATTCATCACCGGCAACGCGCTGGCCAATCTGCTGCTGGGACTGCCGCTGGTGACGGGCGGCGCGCGGCTGGACAACCAGCAGCACCTGCGCACTGAAAGCTACAACCTGTTCGTCAACGACAGCTACCGCATCACTCCGCGCCTGACGCTGTCTGCCGGGCTGCGCTACGAATACAACTCGCCGCCGGTTGATACCAAAGACCGCGCCAACATTTACGACCCGGCGACCGGCAGACTGGTTCAGGTCGGCACGGGCGGCGCCCCGCGCGGTGGATACGAAGCGGACAAGAACAATTTCGCGCCGCGACTCGGTCTGGCTTGGGCGCTCGGCAAAGACAGCGCGACGATTGTGCGCGCCGGCTATGGTGTTTACTACGACCAGTCGCCGCTCGCGCCGGGCGAAGGCTTGTTCTTCAACGCGCCTTATTTCGACTTCCGCTTCTACTTCCAAAATGAGCAAGCGCCGCTGACGGTCTTCAATCCGTTCCCGTTCAACACGCCGAGCATGTCGCCGCCGTCGGCCTTCGCCTTCGACCGCAATCTGCGCACATCGTACACGCAGCATTGGAATTTGAGCGTGCAGCGACAACTCGGCGGCAATACTGTCGCCGAAGTAGCCTATGTCGGATCGAAGGGCACGAAGCTGCTCGCCTCGCGCGACATCAATCAACCGCAGGCCAGCCCGCGTCAACCCAATCTGCGCCCCAATCCGCTCTTCGGCGAAATCACGCAGCAGGAAGGCAGCGCCGATTCCAGTTACCACAGCCTCCAGGCGCGCGTGCAACAACGATTGGCTTTTGGTTTGTCGCTGCTTGGCGCCTACACTTGGGGCAAATCGCTCGACAACGCTTCGGGCATCTTCGCCAGCCTGGGCGATCCGAACTATCCGCAGAACAGCTACAACCTGCGGGCAGAGAGAGGTCGGTCTGGTTTCGATGTGCGCCATCGCTTTTCGCTGAGCTACGCCTACGACCTGCCGTTCGGCAAAGGGAAGAGCCTGCTCAGCAACGCTGGTTGGGTGACGGCTCTGGTTACGGGCTGGCAGACTTACGGCGTGATTACTCTGCAAACTGGCCGGCCATTCACCGTCGCGCTGTTGCCCGAATTCGATAACAGCAACACCGGCATCTCGAACCTGGGCTTTTTGGGCAACGACCGGCCAAACCTGGTCGGATCAGCCAGATTGGACAACCCGACGCCGGAGCGGTGGTTCAACACCGCTGCTTTCGTCATCCCGCCCTTCGGCAGATTCGGCAACGCAGGGCGCAACATCCTGGACGGGCCGAGTTACAAGAACGTGAACTTCTCGCTGGTCAAGAACACCACGATCAGGGAAGAGTTGGCGATTCAATTCCGCGCGGAGTTCTTCAATCTGTTCAACCATCCGAATTTCGGTTTGCCGGATAACTTCGTCGGCTCGCCGTCGTTCGGCAGGCTGTATTCGGCTGATAGCCCGCGACGGATTCAGTTTGGGTTGAAGCTGTTGTTCTAACGCGACCTGATGAGCGTGGCCATTACCAGCCTTTGTCTGGCGGATCAGGACAAAGAGGCTATAATGGCCACGCGCCGAACAAATCGGCGCAGAAAGCTGAGGAACAATCAATGCATAGCGTCAACATCGCCGAACTGAAGAACAACCTGTCCCGCTACATCGAACAGGTGAAAGCCGGCAAAGAGATCATCATCAGAGACCGCAACCTCGCCGTCGCGCGCCTCGTGCCGCTCAACGGAACCGAGACCCCAGGTGATGAGCTATTGAGACTGGCGGCGCAGGGCAAAATCCGCCTGGGCAAAGGCCCAATTGACGACGATTACTGGAAGCTGAAACTTCCGCGCGTGAAGACCCGCGCCATTAAAGCGCAGAATGTGCTGCAATGGTTGATGGACGAGGAGCGAAATGAAGACTAAAAAGCCGCGTTCCCCAGCGCGCGCTCAGCCCACTCCAGCCTTCTGGGACAGCAGCGCAATCATCCCACTCTGCTGCCAACAGCCACAATCAACCGCCGCCCGGCAATCCGCCCGCGTCTACGACACGCAGATCGTCTGGTGGGGAACCGGTATCGAAGCCTTCAGCGGCATCTATCGCCTGACGCGCGAGGGTGGATTGACGGCCAAGGATAGCCAGACAGCGGTCAAGGCTCTGGAATCGTTGCGCCACAAGTGGAACGAAATTTTGCCGTCAGATGAAGTACGCCAAGCCGCCGAGCGGTTGTTGCGAACGCATCCGTTGCGAGCCGCCGACGCGCTGCAATTGGCTTCGGCGCTGGTGTGGTGTGGTAATTATCCGAACGGACGCGCTTTTATCTGCGCGGACACCCGGCTGTCTGATGCTGCATACAAGGAAGGCTTCAACGTGGTTCGGCTGTGACATCTCCACCACGTATCCAACCATTGTTGCTCACCATTGATGGTGTTATTCTCCCGCGCGAAATCTGGCCCTGAAGTACCTCGACTCTGCCGCGTCCAGGAAAAAGTCTTATGGCCTATTTGCCCGGGTTCGAGCACGACATCTTCATCAGCTACTCGCACGTTGACGATCAGGACGGCTGGGTCGAACTGTTTCAAAAACAACTGGAGATGGAGTTGAGCAAGCTCATCGGGCGAATGGGCGTGGCGCGAATCTGGCGCGACCGCCGCCGGTTGCAGGGCAATCATCTCTTCGACCAGACCATCCGGAATGCGATCAACGCTTCGGCGCTTTTCATCGTGCTGAACTCGAAGGGATACCTTGAATCTGACTACTGCCGCAAAGAACTGCGATGGTTTCGAGAAAAGAACACGAACGCCATGAATGTCGGCGACCGGTTGCGGCTTTTCAACGTTCTGCTCACAAACATTCACTACGCCAAGTGGCCTGAAGATTTCGCGGGCACGAGCGGTCAATCTTTCCACGACGCCGAACGCGACGATCAGGTCGGCTATCCGCACGACCCGAACGAAAAGCCTTTCAGATCGCAGATGCGCCAGTTGTGCGAGGCGATTCACGCCACGCTCGAAGCGTTCAAAGCGCAACTTGAGAAAACGCCCGGCGCGCCGCCCGCTCCGCCAATCAAACAAAAAAATAACGGTTTCACGGTCTTCCTGGCCGACACCGCCGATTCGCTGCGCACGCTGCGCCGCCGCATCTCGAACGAATTGATGCAGCGGGGCGTCAATCTCGTCGCGCCAATCCCTCCGCCTTACCAGTCCGGCGAGCACGACCAGCAGGTCATCGCCGAACTCGGCGGCGCGCATCTTTCCGTTCATCTGCTCGACGGTTGGCCGGGGCGCGAGATTGACGGCGGCGGCGAAAAGACCTATCCGCAGCGCCAGGTCGAATTGGGATTGCAGCGGGCGAAGGCGCAGATGATCTGGGTTCCGCAATCGCTCGACATCAAAACAATCGAAGACGAGGCTCATCGCGCGTTCCTCGATCAACTTGAAAACGGCAAGCGCGACCGAACCGGCTACAAATTCATCCGCGAATCGCAGACCGTGATCACGAACGAAATCATCAACCGGTTGGAACAATCGAAACAGGAATCGGCGAAGGGAAACGGCTCAGCCGCCGTGTTGCTGGAAACGCACCTGAAAGACCAGTTGCACGCGTTCGAACTGGGCCGCGCGCTGACCGAACGGAAGATTCGGCTTCACCTGCATTCCGAAGGCGACGAGCCGGTCAAGAGCGTTGGAATCTTCGAGCAAACGTTGAAGCAGGTGGATCGTGTGATCATCGTCTTCGGCGACGTGGCCGAAGATTGGGTGCGCGAACGGTTGGGCGACGCGGTGAAATTCGCTATCACAGCGAATCATCCGCTGAAAAGCTGCTGCGTCTATTTCGCGCCGCCGCGCAGCAAATCGGCCAACGGCAAATTCAAACTGCCGTTCCTGCCGGTTTACGAATTCGACAGTCGGGATTTGTCCGACCCGCAGTTTATGGAGATGTGGCAGTAGCCCGACCGTGAGGGAGGGCGTGGGTGTGGCGCCACGCCCTCCCTCACGGTCGGGCTACTGCCACGACCAACAGTACCGATGGAAACCATAACCGACAATTCGACCACGACACCGGCTGAAGCGAACGCCTTCCCGCCCAGCCCGTTTGTCGGCTTGCGACCGTTCGACAGCGACGAAGCGTTGCTCTTCTTTGGCCGCCGCGAACAGACCGTTGAATTGTTGCAACAACTCCATCGCACGCATTTCATCGCCGTCGTGGGGAGTTCCGGCTGCGGCAAATCCTCGCTCATCCGGGCCGGGTTGATCCCCAAACTCAAAGCGGGTTTCTTGATTGAAGACCTGGATCAATGGCGCGTGGCCGTGATGAAACCGGGCGACGGGCCGATCAGGAATCTTGCCGCAACGCTGCTCGGCGCGCTATCCGGCGGCGTGGACGATCAGGAAGTCGAGCGCCTGGTCGAAAATATCGGTCAGTTCGGCGCCGAAGCGATCCTGATGCGGCTCGCGCCCGCGCTGTACGATTCGTCCAACCTGCTGCTGCTCGTAGACCAGTTTGAAGAAATCTTCCGGTTCGGCGTCGAATCGGGCAAACCGCAGCAGCGCGCCGAAGCCGAAGATTTCGTCTCGATCATGCTCGCCCTGAGCGAACAGCGTAAATTGCCGATCTACGTCGTGATGACCATGCGGTCGGATTTCCTGGGCGATTGCGACAACTTTTACGGCCTGCCCGAAGCGATGAACCGCAGCCAGTATCTGGTGCCGCGCCTGACCCGCCAGCAGCGCCAGCAAGCCATCGAAGGCCCGATCCGGCTGTTCGGCGGCGCGATCGCTCCGCGCTTGCTCGACCGCGCGCTCAACGACGTGGGCGACAAATCGGATCAACTGCCAGTGATGCAGCACGCGCTGATGCGCACGTGGGAAGAGTGGGAGAAGGGGAGAGGGGGAGAGGGGGCGACGGGGAGAGCGGGAGAAGAGACGACGGGGCGAGACGACGATCCGCAATCCGCAATCCCCAATCCGCAATCCGGTCAGGTTGATTTGCCGCATTACGAAGCCGCTGGTGGGATCAACGACGCGCTCTCGAAAGACGCTGAAGCCGCGCTCGATGGAATGAGCGAAGAGGAGTTGAAGATCACCGAGCGGATGTTCCAGGCTCTGACTGACACCGACGCGCGCAACCGCCGCGTCCGTCGCCCCGCGCACTTGAGCGAAATCGTCGCCATCACCGGCGCCAGCCACGAAACCATTCTGAAGATTATCGAACGGTTCCGAGGCGGAGGCCGTTCGTTCCTGACGCTGACCGATGACGCCGACCCGCTGATTGACATCTCGCACGAAAGCCTGATCCGGCAGTGGGACCGGATGAGCGCTTGGGTGGAGACCGAGGCCGAATCGCGCGAGATGTACCGCCGCGTCGCCGACGCCGCGCGCACTTACCGCAAGCACGGAAATAAACACGACCTGCTCTGGGGCGGCACGCAATTGCCCGGCCTTCCCTTGGTCGTGAAGGCAAGACAGCGGGCGGCGTTTTCGAGCGCGACTGCGCCAGGAGAAGTGGAGCGGCTCCCTGTGCCGGAGCCGGACCCGGAACCGAACCGCCGGTGGCTGGCTGCCCACAAGTCGGAGTATGCCGGAAAATGGGTTGCGCTCGACGGCGACCGTTTGATCGCTGCCGGCGAAACTGAAAAAGAAGTGGCCGATGCCGCTAAAGCCGATGGCGCGTATTTGCCGCTGATCGTTTATATCCCCAGCCCGGATGAACCGGTCTTCGTCGGAGTCTGAATGCCGGAGACACTCACCTTTGATATCACTTTTCTTTACGAAGACAGCGTAGAGGGCATCGCAATCCCGGTTACGTTCAATCAATCCTGTTTGGGTTTGTTCTGTCTGCTGCGAACCGCCTGTTCGACGGCTTTCGTGCGGAATCTCCTGCGAGAAGTCAGCGTGGCTACATTGGCAGCGTGAAGAAGAACGATTTGACCTGGCGGGAAAATCCGGGCAGCAACGGCGACGTGATTTCGTCCGTAGCGTTCAGCGTCACGAAATGTTGCAAGCGGCCGTATTTGCGCCGGTATATTTCGACATTTCGCTGAAACCAGTTCAGGATCCAATACTCTCGGACACCACGACGGCCATAGAGTTTCAGTTTTGCCTTTCGGTCGCGGTCTTCGTTTGCTTTGCCGAGAGAGAGCACTTCGACAACCAGCTCAGGCGCAACGATAAAGTGGCCAGCCTCGTCCCTGCCGCGCTCGAATCTTTCGCGGCTGATCCAGATGACATCCGGGATCACGTCGTCATCATCGGCGAAGACCAAGCCTGGTCCTACAAAGACCGCCCCCAATCCCGTTTCTTCATTCCAGTCGTCAATAAATTTGAAGAGACGACCGCAGCTATACTGGTGTTCATAACCCGGCGCTCTGGACACGTAGAGTTCTCCTTCGATGATCTCTCTCCGCTTGCCGTCATCCGGCATCAAGGCGAGGTCTGCGGAAGTGAATTTTTCGGCGATGATCTTTTCAGCGACGATCATTGTGTTTTCCCTTTCTCGTTCCGGTGTGGCCTTATCCTACTCCGCTTAACCGAAGCAATACAACAAGAGGCAAGCGATGAGGTAAAAACGCCAACGTAAAGAACCCGACTGAAATCTGTTCGTCGGCCGTCAATCAATCCCGCTGTGGCTTGTTCTGTCCGCCGCGAACCGCCTGCTCGACGGCTTTATTCAAAGTCTCTTTGCCGATGCCCAGGTTGTAACCGACCAGCCGCCGGATGAGCTTGCCGTCGGCGTCGAAGACGTAGGTTTGCGGCATGCGGTATGAAGTCGAGCCGTTGTTGAAGAACTGGTAGATTTGCGGGGGAGAGAACACGGTCTGGTAATTCATCGCAAATTCGCGGACGAAATCCTTCACCGCCTGGCGATCCTTCGTCGGGTCTTCGAGGTTCAGCCCGATCACCACGAGTCCATCCTTGCGGTATTTTTCGGCCAGTTCTTTCAAATGCGGAATCTCCTGCCGGCACGGGCCGCACCACGTGGCCCAGAAATCCAGCACGACTGGTTTGCCTTCGCCGAGCAGTTTATTCAATTCGACGCGCTTGCCATCGAGCGTCATAACGATGAATTTTTGAGCTTTGAGTTGATCGAGCGCGGGCGGCGGAGCGGGAGCGGATTGCGCGAACGAGTTTATGATCAGTGTGATGACGAGCAGTATTTTCATCAAGGCTTCGCCTTTCTCTGTTTTGTGTTTTGGATGAATTGCGGGATGGCGGGGCCTGCGCCCGCAGCGATGATTTCGTCGCGTTCGACCGCAATCAGATTTGCGCGCACTTTGTTGCGCAAGCGCGCGCCGCGTTCGGCGGTCAGATGTTCGATCAGCATCAGCATTCGATACCACGACGATTCCAGGTCGTCGGCCAGACGCGAAATCTGCGTGATGTCGTAAGGCACTGCGACTTCGGCCACGCCCAATTTCGCAAACACCGACAAATATCGCGCGGTGGCCAGGTCGGGGCAGAGCAGCCTCCGCCTGCCGATCTTCAATTCGACGCCCAGGAGCGTGTGCATCACTTCCACTTCGGCTTTTTTCGCCGGGGCGTTGAGTTGGTAGCTGCGCGTGCGAAATGCGCGGATGCGGTCGCCGTAGATGGCGGAGATCAGTTGGTCGCCCATTTGACGCTTGATTTCCGCGACCATGTCGTCGGCGCGGATGGCGCGGGGTTGCGGGTTGAGCTTGGTGATTTCGGCCATTGTCTGTGCTGAAAGGGAGCGGGTTTTAATCAGTGCGCGTCGCAAATGGGAACCCTTTTTTACCACAGGCGAGTGGCGAGCGGAAAGCCGCAGAGGAGGGAAGCAAAAACGGTCGTGAGCGAGCGGTACGGTACAGGGAGCGGTAGCGACCTGGCGCTTCCTCATCGAGCTCTTCAACAGGGCTTTGATCGTCGTTTCGGCCAGGAGACCACCAGACAGAAAAATGTGAGACAGAAAAATGGCATCTCCTTCTATTTTTCTGTCTTACATTTTTCTGTCCGGTGGCCGAAACGATGATCAA
>Ga0187894_10006671_pt1 | contig 11218 bp, 8 predicted proteins | sample GBC1701081metaG_FD_136650 | JGI IMG/M metagenome (GOLD analysis project Ga0187894, IMG submission 136650) | White microbial mat communities from a lava cave in the Kipuka Kanohina Cave System on the Island of Hawaii, USA - GBC170108-1 metaG ...
AGCGCGCCAGCGGAGAACCTGTTAACGACACTGCTGGAGCTGCCCGCTAAGGACGGCCTGAGCGTCCTGATCCTGATCGACGAGGTGTTGATGTATGTCCGCGAGAAGGTAGCGGCGGATGCCAAATGGAAAGACCGCATGGTCAACTTTTTCCAGTACCTGACGCAAGCTGCTACCAAGGTGGACCGCTGCTGCATCGTGGCGTCGCTGCTCGCCAGTGATCCAGTGAAGAGCGATCCCTTCGGTCGCCAGCTCCAGGGCGAACTCTATGACATCTTCCAGCGTCAGCGCGAAGAAGCGGTGGAACCGGTAGTGAAAGAGGATGTGGCCGAAGTGCTGCGTCGGCGTTTCTTCACGCCCGAATCCATTAAGAATCGTGATGCGTTCCGGCCGCACGTCCAAGCGGCACTCAAGGGCATTTTTAACCTCGATGACCAAACGCAGAAACAGGGAGCTGATGCTGAAGAACGCTACCTGAAGAGCTATCCCTTCCACCCCGACCTAACGGAGGTCTTCTACACCAAATGGACCCAATTGGATCGCTTCCAGAAGGCCAGAGGCGTCCTGCGCACATTTGCGCTCGCACTGCGCGAGGCCGAGAAGTGGGATACGGCACCATTGGTAGGACCCGGTGTTTTCTTGAACGCACCTGGACGGGATGGTTTGTCTGAGGCCCTGCGCGAACTCGTTACCGTAGCTGATACGGAGGAGCACGAAGGCAAAAAGCAGGCCTGGACGGGAATCATCGAGGGTGAGTTAGGACGCGCCCGTGACATTCAGCGAGATTCCGTAGGCTTGCGGTTCCGAGAAGTCGAACAGGGTATAGTGGGCACGTTCCTCCATTCGCAGCCCATCGGCCAAAGTGCTCGATCCCATGACCTCCTGGTTCTGTTGGGTGCCACCCGTCCTGACCGGATCGAGCTAGAGAAAGGGCTTGTCCGTTGGGCTCAGGCAAGCTTCTGGCTCGACGACCAGTACACAGCGGTAGGCGACAACCAGCTGCCCAATACCTGGCGTTTGGGTAACCGTCCGAATCTCACACAGATGCACGCGGTTGCGACGGGACGCATCTCTGATGACGTGGTGCGCGCCCGCTTACTAGATGAGATCGGTAAAGTGAGATCTCTCACGGCCGGAGCATCTGCCGCTGGCGCGCGCGTGCATACACTGCCCGCTCGTCCCCGCGACATTGAAGACGACGGCCAATTTCGCTTTGCAGTACTGGGACCGAGCGCAGCGTCGGATTCAGGTAAGCCGAGCCCCGAAGCCAAGCGCTATCTTGATGAGACCACTGGACCGGAAAAGCCGCGTGTCTACCGGAATGCCGTGCTGTTGCTGACTCCATCCAAGGATGGGCTGGAGGTTGCGATGGCGCGGGTCCGCGATTATCTGGCATGGGAACAGGTTTGCACCGATCTGAAAGAGCAGGAGAAGGATGGTAATGTCGACGTGGCGCGTATGCAAACCCTGGCTATCAATATCGATAAGGCCAAGGGTCGTATACCAGAGGCTATCAAGCAGGCGTACTGCATTGTTGTAACGGTGTCGGAGAAGGACGAGGTTCAGGCCTTCAAGATCAATGTTACGGACGAGCCGCACTTTATCATCATCAAGGATGACTCGCGCTCACGCGTTCAGGACTCCTCCATCACAGCGGAGGCGTTGTTACCCGACGGCCCTTACAACCTCTGGCGCGTAGGCGAGACAAGCCGTCGCGTGAAAGATCTGTCCGGCGCGTTTGCGCAACTACCTCATCTACCCAAGATGCTTAAGGCACAGGCTATCCTGGACACGTTGGCGGACGGCTGTGTGCAAGGTTCCTTCGTACTTCGTTTGCTGCGGCCTGACGGATCTTTTCGCACGTGGTGGCGTACGCGCCCGGATGAGACCGCCATGAACGATCCGGCTTTAGAGTTAGTCTTGCCGGAGTCGGCCGAATTAACCGAGCTACCACCTCAGCTTCTTTTACCTGGGAATCTGCCCGAACTGTGGAAGGGTGATGAGATCGCGATACAGGCCATTCTCGACTACTTTAACAGGAAGACAGTTGTTCAAGTCCTGCGCGATGGGTATATGGAGCCCGTTACCATTCCAAAGACGGGCGCAGAGGTCGTCAACGAGGCGATCACTACTGCTGTTGAGACTGGGGCATTATGGCTCGTGAGCGGCCCGGCCAGCGTGCTCGCCGAAACCATTCCAGTGGGTGTTCTGACACCGAAGGCAGTGCTGCGCCAGCCGCCGGCCATGATCGCCGCCGCCGAGATTCTGCCGGAGAACTTACCCGATGCCTGGTCGGAAGGGCAGGCATCGGCACTGTCCATCGCTACCGCGCTCTCTCAGAAGTTTGGCCAAACTATGCCGTGGAAGACGGTCAAGGACGTGATCACGGCCGCAATCAATGCCCGCTTCACGGAACTAGACGGCACGTCGGGTGACTGGCCCTGCGACTACCCGGCGGCCCAGTTGGTAAAACTAAAAGTGACAACTGCTATTACCTCTGGGTTCGGAAGTGCTGCGCGAGGCAGCTTTGGCGGAATACCAACAAATTCTAAATGCCTCGTAGCCCAAACTGAGTTGGAGCCGTCTGAAGTTCAGGACCTAGGAGACGTCATGCCGCAGATTTTGGAGATCAAGGCGAAGGCCAACGTTCCGATCAAGTTCCGCGTACAGATCGAACTTGGGGATGGAAAGGAAGCTCCTCCTGATGACGTGGTTATGCAGATCAACAAGCTATTGGGTGAACTGAAAGATGCCTTCAGGCTAGAGTAACCAAGTTGCGGGGAATGACTGCATCTGCTCAATCCGGAGGATCAGTGTAGAGGCGGTCCAGAGCCTGCCCTGAGCATGCCGAAGGATGACCGCCCGTAGGAGGGTAATTACACTGGGCTGCCCTCCTATTCATGGAGAAACCGTATACCTCTGACGAAATGGAGACCTATTTCGCCGTCGGTGGCTTCGACTGCCAGTCTTTGGTAACGCGCTTTTCTTCTCCGCCCGGTGCCCAGATGACGAGGGCGTGGACGGGCTCCTTCGAGGTGACCTTATGATGGGTGAGTGAAACCTTTCCCCATGCAGGGTGTTGCTCTCTATAGAGAAGTGTAACAATCATCGGGAAAGGAGTTCATTATGAAGGCTATGCTCAAGAAGACCTTTTTAGTGATGTTACCACTGGTCGGCTTACTCTCCCTCCCTCCACTTGTCTCTGCGCACGATCAGGACTGGTCGCACGAGCGTCTCTCGAGCACGGTTTCTGGCGGTCACAACGCTTCCCTTAACCGCGTAGACTGGGGCCGTCATCGTGGCTGGTATGGCTCGTCGCGATATTATGGTAATGGGTATTCTCGTTCCCGTAATTGGTCCTGTCCGCCACGCTATCGCTATTACCAACGCCGTGGCTGGTATAACGGACCACGCTCTTATAGAAATGACTATTACAGCAGCTACAATAACCGCTACTACAATGGGTACGGGCGTCGCTGGAGGGACTGGTAGTTCCCTTAAAGATGTCCGGAGGGAGATTTCCCAGGAGGAGCAGCAATGGGTGTGCTTGAGACCTTAAGTTTGGCAATGGGGACCGCTTGGACTTCAGGACTGAATCTCTATGCCACTATTGCTGCCTTGGGAATAGCCGGCAGTAATGGATGGATCCAACTCCCACCCGGGCTTGAGGTCCTGACCAATCCGCTGGTTATCGGCACGGCCTGTCTGATGTACGTCGTCGAGTTTTTTGTTGATAAGGTGCCATATGTTGATAGCGGTTGGGACGTCGTGCAGACTTTCCTCCGTATCCCGGCTGGTGCGATATTAGCGTCACGTGCGGTTGGCGATGTCAGTCCTGCCCTTGAGTTGGCTGCCGCGCTTGCTGGGGGCACCGTCGCGTTTGCTGCGCATAGTACGAAAGCGACGGCGCGATTGGCGATCAATACGAGTCCAGAACCATTTACCAACTGGACCGCGAGTGTAACCGAAGATCTCGCCGTCTTTGCCGGACTGTGGGCGGTTTTCCATTATCCCGTACTGATGCTCATATTCGTGATTGGGTTTAGTGCGCTTGCAGCGTGGATCATTCCGAAGTTGGTCCGCCTAGCGAAGCGTGGGTTTGAGGCGATCCGGGCATGGTTTCGTGGAGAACCATCACGAACGGCAGCAACCAAAGCACCGGTTGTGACTCCTCCGGCGTAAGGGAGTCTTAGTGGTTAGTGGTTAGTTAACAGTAGAGGCAAGGCTTTGCTATTTTTTATGGCTGGCAACTAAGTACTAACCACTAACCACTTTCCTCACCGATACAAATGCCAGAGAAACGTCATCGCTCCAGCGAGCAAGAACTGCCCGTCGACTAAGATCTCACCGGCGGCCCCCTTGGGCAGAAGGCGCTGGTGATACAGCCAGCACACCCCGCACATGTAGGGCACCACGGTAAACAGAAAGGCCGCGAGCGGCAGACCATGCCAGGGAAAGGTTAGTCCCAGTAGGAGGGCGATAAGCGTCGCCGCCGCGCCGATAAGGACCGCCTTGGTGCGGCGTTTGCCCACCACTTTGAAGATTGTTTCCATCCCCATAATCTTGTCGCCCTGAACGTCACGGACGCCAATAAGCGCAGAGCGCAGAAATACCAGTAAGAAAACAAACCCAAGCACTCCGATTGCCCGCAGAGACGAAGCGGAACCAATGGTCAATAGCGGGACAATGCCTGTTGCCGCAGTCCAGCCCAGCGCCGCGGCGAGGTCTTTCGATGCCGGCAAGTCCTTGATGCGGCGTATGCCCATGATGTGACGCGCCCATTTGAGCGGGACGAGTTTGACGCCATAGAGCGCACCTAACAAGCCGAATGCTGCCAGCGCCAGAAATTGGCTGAATCCTAACGAAAGCGCAAGGCCGAGGGAGACGGCCAGCGCAATGACCCCCACCCCCAGCATGATTTGTTGGAAACGCTGAAACGTACGCGGTGAGAATGTCCCCCAGCCGCTGTAATGCGAGCGTTCCTGGTAGCGATTGACTGTGTGCATGGCGAGAATAAACAAGCCAGCCGTACAGACCAGAGGCCACAGCTCTTCCCGACCAACTGAAGGCTGCAAGAGCAAGCTCGCGGCCAAGGTGAGAGAGGCCGCACCAAGGCCAATGTAGACGTTGCTAGCGACTAGTATCCCCAGAGCGTGCTTGAGCCAGGTATTCAAACGGCTCGTCATCTCAGGGTTAAATGCTTCGATCTTCTCGACCACGCGGTTAATCATCCACTCAGGCGTGGATGCCCCAGCGGTGACTCCGACAGTCTTACAGCTATCAAAGACACTTTTCTGCAACTCTGCATCGGTCTCGATATGTAGTACGCGCGGACCTACTTGAGCGGCGAGGTCAGCCAAGCGGCAGGTATTGGCACTGTGCCGTCCGCCAACCACGACCATCAAATCAACCTGCCGCGCAAGGTCGATCGTCTCTCGCTGGTGATCGCGGGTTGGCTCACAGACGGTGTTGGTGGCTCGGATCACACGTGCTTTCTGTTTGATGACTTCAACTGTACGAGCGAAGGTGTCATCATTTTGGGTGGTTTGTGAGACAACGCACACACGGTCAAACTCAGGCAGGCTGGCGGCTTCCTTTTCATCCGCAACCACGAAGCAGCGGTTTTTCGTATACCCTCGCAGTCCTGCAACCTCCGCATGATGGTCATCGCCGACGATGACCACGTCGTAATCATCATTGCCGTATTTGGTGATGATCTTTTGTACCTTGCGCACCAATGGGCAGGTAGCATCAAAGACGTCTGCACCCGTCGCTCGCAATTGGTCAAAGACTTCCGGCCGTATGCCATGAGCTCGTACTAAGACCATGCCGCCGCGAATATCGGGGATGCTTTCTATCGCATGGATATTCTGCTCGGTCAGTTCTTCCAGCACTTGGGCATTATGAATAAGTGGGCCGAAGGTCTGCACCGGACCGTCGGTTTTCTTAGCCAAATCTACTGCCTGGTCCAACGCCCGGCGAACACCCCAGCAAAACCCGGCGGTTTCTGCGACAAGAATCTTCATCAGGTCATATCCTCAGCAATGATGGACAAGAATGGTTTCACGCCCAGCTATTATACCGGGCGCGGGTTTCCCGGCGAAAGCCCCCAGAGGCTGGTTTGCTCTCTCCTCGGAGAGGGTCTATAAAACGAGGCATCTTGATCGTACTTGGTCATCCGTTTGCCGGTTAAGGGAACACGCAAAAGGAGGATAGCCGTATGATTCATCTGCTGTATTTCATTACCAGGAAGCCGGCGGTTAGCGAGGCAGAGTTCCATCGCTATTGGCGAGAAGTGCACGGGCCGATTGCCAAAAGGATTTCACAACTCAAACGCTACGAACAAAGTCATCGCATTCCCTTTGCCGAGTCTAACTCCGCTTACGACGGGGCGGCTGAAGTCTGGCTCGAAAACGAGGCCGCCATAGACGCCCTGCGGCGCAATCCAGAATACTTAAACGGAGCCTTGGCCGATGAACCCAATTTCATTGATATGAATCGGGTCGAATGGATGGCGACGCAGGACCACGTCATCAAAGATGGACCACAAACACCACAGCTTGTGAAGACCATGTTTCAGCTCAAGCGCAAACCTGGAATGTCTCTCGCCGATTTCAGAAAGTATTGGTTAGACGTGCACGGGCCGATTGTCTGCAAGCTGCCCGGGTTACGACGGTACGTACAATGTCATCTGATCGATGCTGCCTATAATTACGCCGAGCCCAAATGGGATGGCGTCGCCCAACTCTGGGTAGACGACGTAGCCGCCTTGCAAAAAATGGTGACCGCGCGGGAGTTCACTGAAGGCTCGTGGCCCGATGCGGCAAAATTTATCGATATGACCTCAATTGCCAGCTTTGTCGCGCAGGAACATCAAGTGATTTGGCCGGCATAGTCTGCTTTCCTCCCCCTTGACGGGGGAGGATAAAGAAGGGGGTGTGATAGATAGCCGCGCCGCACCCCTACAGCCGCTCCTGTTTGGCGAAACGTCCTTGATAGATCGCACTTCCTTCCGCTCGTTGCAGCACCAGTTGACACAGGCGCGTGCCGGCATGAATGGCCAGCGGTCGGCCGGCCACATTGGCCATTTCGAGCACCTGGCGGTTATTCACGCCGGGAGCAACAAAACCAGAAGTGACATGGATCATCAAACCGAGCCGGGCAAAGCGGCTGCGTCCTTCGAGCCAGCCGCCGATGTTGCCGGGGAGGTGAATACGTTCACGGGTGATCCCATGAATCGTTTCTCCTGGTTTCAAGAGATACGGACTGTCGAGTCTACGCACTTGGGTAATCGTGCGGTAATCCGCATCTTCGGTGACGTCGATCACCTCCGGCCCGCCTTCCATCACGCGGATCTCATCGCCAAGGTGCAAGTCAATTGAAGCGGGACCGACTTGCTCGGGAAGTAGAGGGTCGATCACGATCCGCCCACGCTCGATCTCGCGCAGGATGATATCTCGGGTGAGGATCATAAAAGCCTCCAGCTCTGATTTTCTGGGTTTGTCATTCTGAGGCCGAAGGCCGAAGAATCTCTCGTCTCCTCGTCTCCAGGGAAAGATTCTTCGCTTTCACTCCGTTCCAGCTCAGTCCTGGTAGGGCGCGTGTCACGCGCCATTGACCGGCGCGCAGGGCGCGCCCTACGATTAACCAATCCTACACTTTCCGTATATCCGTACATAGAAGAAGAGGCCGACTACTAACTGTCCGTTATAGACTTCTTGTATTCCGTCCTCATCTCCGACTGTAAGCGACCGAGACGGTAGGTGCCCCAATCGATGAACTGGGCGCTGCAGGCAAGGGTAGGGTGGACGGCGGTGATTTGCCGCCACATTTCTTGCACGATAAAACGATAATCCGGATGCCCCTGAGGCATGGTGCGCAACTCACCAATATGGACCGCCTCACGCAGGTTCATTTTCATGTACCAGCGCACGCGATACGCAAACGGAACCACATACTGTGCTTCAAGGGGAAAGTCACCGATCAGTTGCTCATATAATCGCGCTGCCTGCTCCATACAGTGAAGAAATGTTGACCGAAAGCCGGCTTCTTCGATCTCTAGAGAGATATCGTATCCGTGAGCCGTAGTGAAATCTTGTCGTTCTTGGGTGAGGATGCGATGTCGTTGCAAGTCACGGTAGAGACCAAGATTGCCGACAACATCGAACGTATAATACACATGCTCCAACGCGCGTCCTGGTTTGTCGCGCCGGTGACGACGGCGCTGCACGTATGCGTCGAGAATTTGTCTCCGTTGCTTTGGGCTCAGACCGCCAACCAACTGTTTGAGCTGGGAGAGGGGGTGACGAGTATGAGGATAGAGAATAGCGGAAACAATTTTCTCTTCTGCTTGGGCATCATACTCGATAAGCGTCACCGGTTGACTCGGAGTCACCGGGGTTTGCGTCAGCAGTTGCGCAGCAAGCGTGCGGACAGCAGAAAAGGTTTCGGCCAGATAGTCGTTGCGCCGTGCCCGTTTAACGAAGGAGGGAATGAGGGCATTCAGGGCGGTGTGAATGCCGGCGGCGAGATCTTTCATCTCGGTTAATTCCTGGGAATAACTTTTATTTAAGAGGTGTTCGAAGGCTTGACCAGCTCCGAAGATGCCGAGGTTAGTCAACGTTGCCGCAGGCAGGTACGATCGCAGCACATCACACGCCTGGGCGCGCACGGTGGACCGATAGGCCGTCTCGGCCCACTTGCGCAGTTGGTCATCTTTGCTGGCTTCCTGATAGGTGAGCGGCTCTCCCGTCTGGGGATGCTTCCACTCTACCGTCTCGATTGGCAAACTGCGCCGGACGAACTCGATCATCGGGTCGAGTTGGGCGGCATAGGTCTCGAACAGGAGGCGCATCACTGACAGATAGGCTTCGCGGTGAGGGGAAGCCATGATACGTGGCTCTTTATAGAATAGGTACTCCCCGTCCTCACCCTTGCTATCGAAGCGAACGTAGCGGGTTGACTTCTCTAACGGGGCGATGCCGATCCGTGCATCTTCGAGAAATTTGGCGGCGACGTTAGAGACTCGCTCGCAGGCAACATGGGCGCCGCCGAGTTGGGCCACTGAATCGTCGCCATAGCCAACCAGTACCCGGTCATAAAACTCCCGCGCTTTTTTCAGCGCGGCATTTTGCTCTTCTGCAGAGCTGGGGTCGTGAGTGAGGACATTCAGGGAAGGGTCAAAGTTGCCGAGAAACTCGTCGAGAAAGATTCGCCGCAGGCTTTTTGCCGAGCGACTGTAGCGAGAAAAGAGGGCGCCGGCGACTTCTTGCGGCAACTTGAGACCAAAAACTGGGTCTGTGAGGTTGGTGAAAAATGGGGTGAGACTCTGTTGTTCGCTTAATGAGAATTCTTCGTGCATTGCTCAATGAGGTAAAAAGAATAGAGTACTTTCACCTAACGCACCTCGTCCATAAAATCAAACCCATCGCTTCTTTGGTAAGCGTTCTTCTTGCACGGCAGCGGCAAAGCGCATAAAGGGAATGGCATACTACCCGTTCTATTGATTGCAGAGTTGAGGTTTCCCGAGTTAGAGTGTCTGGAGCTTGAAGAAGAGCGGTAGCAAAGAGGACGTATGCTGACCGGCTGCTAAGGGCGAACCTGGTAGATCCAGAGGGACGCGCATGACACACTTTTCCTGTCCGTATTTACAAGGCGAGGTTGAGTTAACGGAGGAGCGAGAACGGCATATCGCCGAGCGTCATCCGGATTTGCTGCCCGAGTATCGAGAGCGTATTGCGGAAACACTAGCTGCGCCCGATCAGGTGCGACGCAGCGCCCGATTCGGAAATGCTCGGCTCTTTGCCCGGTGGTTTGCGTCCATTCGTGGAGGTAAGCACGTCGTTGTTGTCGTGGTGACTGATGCTACCCCAACCAATCGCAGTTGGATAGTAACCGCCTACTTGGCCAGAAAGCTGGCAGAAGGAGAACTGGAATGGAAGCGAAGCTGAGCTTTAAATACGACCGCGAAGCAGACATTCTGTATATCGATACTCGATCACCTTACGTAGAGCAAGAAACTGAGGAGCTTGGTGATGACGTGATCGCACGGCTCAACCCAACGACCGGCGAGATTGAGAATCTTGAGGTGCTGTTCTTCTCGACACGCCTCTTGCGCAACGACCTCTTTGAGTTGCCTGTGAGGGCCGACTTGCATGTTGTCACGAGCGACGAGGCCGTTGTCTCCAGGCAAGATACACCAGAGGTTTAATACGAAGGTAAGCAAGCCGTCTTAGAGTTGTTGGATGAACTCGCCGCATGACACGAGTAAGGAATGTTGAGGGGGAGCCGTGAAGTTTTCCGAGCTTGTCGAGCAAGCTAGTGATCTCCTGCACCGTAAGGGGCGCCTCACGTATCGCGCGCTCAAGCGCGAGTTTGACCTGGACGACGAGGCGTTAGCAGACCTCGCAGCGGAACTCATCGACGGGCAACGAGTGGCCAAAGATGAAGACGGCAAGGTGTTGGTGTGGGTCAGCGACACGCCAGTTACCAGTTCTCAGGTGCCAGTTGCTAGTTTCTCCCCATCTCCCGCTCTGCAGACTTCAGACTTCGGACCTCGGACTCCGGACTCCGGACTGACTGCGGGCGAGCGTCGTCAACTGACAGTGATGTTCTGCGACTTGGTGGGTTCGACTGCACTGTCTGCGCAACTTGACCCTGAAGAGCTGTGCGATATCGTCCGAGCGTATCAGCAGACCTGCGCTGAGGTGATCCGCCGCCATGAAGGCTACATTGCGCAATATCTAGGTGACGGGCTGCTGGTCTACTTCGGCTATCCCACAGCCCATGAAGATGACGCCGCACGGGCGGTGCGGGCAGGATTAGAGATCGTAGCAACCGTAGGGGCACAGCATGCCGTGCCCCTACAAGTGCGGGTCGGGATTCACACTGGTTTGGTGGTAGTGGGAGAGATGGGGGGCGAAGGCAGACACGAACAGCTTGCCCTGGGTGAGACCCCCAACCTCGCTGCCCGGATTCAGGGGTTGGCCGAACCCAATACCGTGATCGTCAGTGCCGCGACACGATGCTTGATTGAGAGGCAGTTTGAGTGCCAGCCCTTTGGCTCGCATCTAAATCAGACCACACAAGATTGGCCCAGTCACCGGTGTGGGGACGAGGGCCGAGAGGCGCAGAACCTCGCTAGGGTAGGGGCGCACGGCCGTGCGCCCCTACAAACGGTGAGTGCCGCAGTGTACGCATCTCCTGTGGTTCGATTTAG
>Ga0187894_10006672_pt1 | contig 11217 bp, 7 predicted proteins | sample GBC1701081metaG_FD_136650 | JGI IMG/M metagenome (GOLD analysis project Ga0187894, IMG submission 136650) | White microbial mat communities from a lava cave in the Kipuka Kanohina Cave System on the Island of Hawaii, USA - GBC170108-1 metaG ...
CCGCGCCGTTCGCCATCGCGGCGTTCTCCGCCTCCGATTTAATATACTGTTTCATCGCCGCAATCGCGGCGTCATACTTGATGGAAGTTATCCAACACCCGTCCGGAGGGAAGTCGCCGAGTCCGTCTTCAGCGGCAAGCATCTGCTTATAGGGCGAGGCGTCTCCACCGGCCGCTTCGACCGCATGAATGAAACGCACAGAATACTTCGTCACGGCGTCGTCATTCTGCCGCGCCAATATCCTTTTTTGCCTCATCGTCAGTCTCGGTTTCTTACGTTTCATCGTGTACCTGCCTTTCATCGACCGTCACCCGCGACGCAAGGCAGGTCGCGCCGCAGACGGACGGCCGCAAGTCGCGGGTATCAGCCGCAACAGATTACCCCATCAAGCGCGTCAGCCCGCGACCGTCGCGATGCTCCGCGCTTTATCGAAGTCGGCCTCGGCGTAAATCAACGTCGTGCTCGGATTCCGATGTCCCAGCATCGTTTTCGCGGCGTCCAGCCCGTAGGCCGCGCGCAGCTTGGTCGCCACGAAATGCCGAATCCGGTTGGGCGACCAATGCGGCACGCCCGCCTTTTTGCAAGCGACGCGAATTGCACCCGCGTAACTGTTCGTCGTGTATCGGTGGCGCGGCGCGCTCTTGTACCCATTCATCCGCAGGCGCTGCCGGGCACTCGCCGGTTTGCCGGGGAGCCGCCGCCTTAAATCCAGAATCGCATCGCGCGGCGAAAAACAGTAGGCGTCCTGCGCCGTTAATTCGAGAAACGGCGCGAGCACTGCTTGCGCACGCGGCCCTAGAAACACGCAGCGGTCGATTCCGTGATGCGAAAGCTTGTGGGTTGCCGGGCGAAATTCCCAAGGCGCGTCGTCGTGAATCGTGATATCGCATGGCCGCATCACCAAGATTTCGCCCGGTCGCGCGCCGGTCGTCGCCTGTAATTGAACCATTGCGCGCACCGGCCGCGTCAGAAAAGGCAATATCGCCTCGATATGTTCGGGCGGAACCGGTCGCACCGGCGGAGCCTCCCGCGCCACCGTGCGCCCCGCCTTTAACGGCGCGACCGCCGCCAACGCCTGCAACACGCCCGGCGATACCAATTCGTTTTCAACGCCCCAGCGGAAGACGCGCCGGATTCGGTTGACGCGAGAATTGATTAGGCCGCGCGACAACTCCGCCTTAATCATCGCGTCGCGCACGGACTTAAGGCACGTTGGAGTAAAGTCGGCCACGCGATGCCGGGAATACAATTGGCGGAGCGGCCGCACGGATGCGACCATTTGATCGTGCTCGCCGGTCGGCGTGCCATCGGGTCGGCGATAGTAAGTCGCCGAGTGGTTCAGGAACGCCGCGACTAGTTCCGCGATGATCGGGTCCGACTTCGGAATCACCATTGCGCCCGGCGACAGCGCTTCATCGGAACGCGCGGCCCAATCCGCGATGGCGCGACCGTAGGCAGCTTTCGACTCCGGCGAGCCGAACGCACCCAGATACACGTCGCGGCCGTGAACGGTTACGACCGCTTGACCACTTCGACGATGGTGACGATAGGACGGCGGACGGTTCTGTAGCTTGGGCATGAGTGCGCCTCGAAAAGAGGAAATGCCAAAACGGTACAAAACGGTATTGGCATTTCCGATTCGAGCCGCACTACCCACGCGGGCAGGTACGCTAAGTCGCGTTCGGCTATAACGTTTCAAGACACAGCGGGCGAAGGGACTCGAACCCTCAACGTCTAGCTTGGAAGGCTAGTGCTCTACCATTGAGCTACACCCGCGCGGGGCTGCGAGCACGCCGTGGCGACGCAGCCAGATCTCACGATTGCATGGGCGGTACTGGACTCGAACCAGTGACCTCGTGGATGTCGACCACGCGCTCTAACCAACTGAGCTAACCGCCCGTCGCGTCGGGGCTTGACGCCGCCATGCAGCATTTCAGGGCGGCTGCGCCCGAGTGTCAAGCCGTGGTGTGTGGCGTGTCTCACATCCGCCGGACGTGGCGGGCCGTCCGCGCCGCCGTTCCGCGGCCGAGCACCACATTTGTCGCAGCTCTTCCGGGCCGCTATACTTCGACGCTCTTTCGATGGCCGACGACGTCGGCGGCGGAATTCCGACATCGAAAGTTCCCGCACAGAGACAAAGGAGACGCCCCCATGAGCACTCGCACCGTCACGCTGAAAGGCAATCCGCAGACGCTGGTCGGCACGGCCCTCAAGGTCGGCGACAAGGCGCCCGATTTCAAACTTCAGGGCATCGATATGTCCGACGTGACGCTCTCCAGGTCCGGCGGCAAGGTACGCATCATCGCCACCGTCCCCTCGCTCGATACGCCCGTCTGCGACAAGGAGACGCGCAACTTCAACGTCGAAGCGGGCAAGCTTCCCGACGTCGAGGTGCTCGCCGTCTCGGTCGATCTGCCCATGGCGATGAAGCGATGGTGCGGCGCATCGGGGGTCGAGGCGGTCAAGACGGCGTCGGACCATCGCACGGGCGGATTCGGCAAGGATTACGGGGTGCTGCTGACGGGCGGACCGCTCGATCGATTCCTGGCCCGCGCGGTCTTCGTCGTTGACAAGAATGACAAGATCGTGCACGTCGAGTACGTGCCGGAGATCGCGCAGGAGCCGAACTACCAGGCGGCGCTGGACGCGGCCCGCAAGGCCGCCGGGAACTGACGGCCTCCCGTTCTCCGCAATCTCGTGATTCCAACAAGACAGGTGCGCCGCATTGCGCGGCGCACCTTTGCTTTTCGGGCAGGGGTACATATGGGTGAGCCGCTTCAGTACGCCTCGAACGAGATCGTCGAGTTCTACGCGACGACCGGCGTCGAGACCGCGCGCCTGGAGGAACCGGTCGGCTGGCTTGAAAAGCTGCGCACGCTCGAACTGTTGAAGCGCCATCTACCGCCGCCGCCCGCCCTGCTGCTGGACATCGGCGGCGCGACGGGGGTCTATGCACGGCCGCTGGCCCATTCTGGCTACCGCGTCCACCTGATCGACCTCGTGGCGGAACATGTCGCGGCCGCGCGGGAAGTCGCCTCACAGGCGGGCAAGGGATCGCCCGCGGGCTTTCTGCAGGGCGATGCGCTGCGGCTCTCATTTGCGGATGGATGCGCGGACGCGGCAATGCTGATGGGACCGCTCTATCACCTGACCGAGTCGCCGGAACGCGCGCAGGCCTTGCGCGATGCGTTCCGCTGCCTCCGGCCGGGCGGCCTGCTCTGCGCTGCGGCGATCTCGCGTTTTGCGTCGCTGCTGGACGGGTTTCGAGCCGGACATGTCGAGGACGAGGAATTCCTCGGCATCCTCGACCGCGACCTGCGCGAAGGCCAACATCGCAACCCGACCGCCAACCGCGGCTACTTCACGACCGCCTACTTCCATCGTCCGGAGGAACTGCGGCGCGAACTGACGGACGCCGGCTGCACGAACGTCGTGGTGTATGGCGTCGAAGGCCCGGCATGGATCGCTCCGCGCCTGACGGATTACATGAGCGACGCGGTTCTGCGCGATCGCACGATGGACCTGGTCCGGCGCGTCGAGCGCGAGCCGGAGTTGATCGGAATGAGCGCGCATCTGCTCGCGTTCGGCTGGAAACCCGGACGCCGATGATCATTGAAACGGATCGACCGGCGCATGGCGCCTGAATGGAAATTGAATGAGACCGGACCTCCGCAACGTCGCCATCATCGCCCACGTCGACCACGGCAAGACCACGCTGGTCGACTGCCTGCTCAAGCAGTCCGGACAGTTCCGCGAGGGTCAGCTCCGCGGCGACCTGATCATGGATTCGAACCCGCTCGAACGGGAGCGCGGCATCACGATCCTCGCCAAGAATTGCGCGATCCGCTGGGAGGACACGCGAAACGGGCAGGAATACAAGATCAACCTGATCGACACGCCCGGCCACGCCGATTTCGGCGGCGAAGTCGAGCGCGTGCTGAAGATGGCGGACGGCTGCCTGCTCCTCGTGGACAGTTTCGAAGGGCCGATGCCGCAGACGCGCTTTGTGCTCAGCAAGGCGTTTGCCTACAAGCTGCGGCCGATCCTCGTCGTCAACAAGATCGACCGCCCCGATGCGCGGATCAACGAGGTCGTCAACGAAGTCTTCGATCTCTTCATTGATCTCGGCGCGGACGATGCGATGCTTGATTTTCCGATCATCTACGCCAGCGGCCGCAACGGTTACGCGCGGCGCGATCCGAAACACCCGGACACCGGCGTGCAGGCGCTCTTCGAGACGATTGTCGATCGCGTCCCCGCGCCGCACGACGATCCCGCCGCGCCGCTTCAGATGCTCGTGACCACGCTGGATTACAACGACTACGTCGGCCGCATCGGCATCGGCCGCATCTTCGGCGGCGTGCTTTCGGCGGGGCAGCGGGTCACGCTCCTTCAGCACACCGGCCATCGTCACGAGGGAACGGTGGCCGAGCTGTTCACCTTCGAAGGGTTGGGCCGCACGCGCGCGCCGAAGGCCGAAGCGGGCGACATCGTCGCCGTGGTCGGCATCGAGGACATCGCCATCGGCGACACCGTCTCGGATCGCGACAACCCTCAACCGGCCGCGATCATTCCGATCGACGAGCCGACGCTCAGTATGCTGTTCCTCGTCAACGACTCGCCCTATGCCGGCAAGGAGGGCAAGTTCCTCACCAGCCGGCACATCCGCGAGCGGCTGGAGAAGGAGCTTCAGCACAATCTCGCCCTGCGCGTCGAGGACACGCCGCAGCGCGACGCCTTCCGCGTATCGGGCCGCGGACTGCTGCATCTGGGCGTGCTGATCGAGACGATGCGCCGCGAAGGTTACGAGCTTCAGGTCGGCAAGCCCAAGGTCATCTTTCACGAAATGGACGGCCACAAGACCGAGCCGATCGAGTATCTCGTCTGCGACGTGCCGCAGGCCTTTCAGGGACCGGTGCTCGAGCTGGTCGGGGCGCGGCGCGGCGAGATGGTCAAGATGGACATCAATCGCGGCATGACCCACCTCGAATTCACGATCCCCGCGCGCGGCCTGATCGGAATGCGGACGCGGCTCCTCAACGCCACGCGCGGCGAGGCCGTGATGCACCACAGTTTCTTCCAGTATGAGAATCTTCGCGGATCGATTCCCGGCCGTGCCAACGGCGTGATGGTCGCGACCGAGACCGGCCGCGTGACGGCCTACGCGATCGAGGGGCTTTCCGACCGAGGCACGATGTTTGCCGCTCCCGGCGACCAGGTGTACGGCGGCCAGGTGGTCGGCGAGCACTGCAAGGATGACGACATCGAGGTCAACATCTGCCGCGAGAAGAAGCTCACCAACATGCGGGCCGCCTCCGCCGACAAGACCGTGGTGCTCAAGCCGCCGCGGCAGATGACGCTGGAACTGGCGCTCGAATACATCGGCGAGGATGAACTGGTCGAGGTGACGCCGTCGCAGATCCGCATGCGGAAGCGGGCGCTCGATACGAATGAACGCAAGAAACTCGCCCGCGCGGCCGCCGCCGGAACCGGGGTCTGAGGAGATAAGAGTGCCCCGTCGCCTCTTTGGCGCACGGAGCCTTCGCGGATCCCCCCAATTCCTTGATTCGTGTCAAAAAAATCGCAGCGCCCGTCGGATCACAAACCCGCCTGGGCGTGTCGCTCGACGGGCGCTGCCCGCTGAAGCGGGAATGTCACTCACTCGCTACGGGGACAGGCTGCGGCGTCCGCCGCCCCGCTGGGGCGTGCGCCGCCGATCCAGTTCCCTGCGGATGGCCCGCCCCATCCGCACGGCCGCCGCGCTGACGGCCGTCTCTGCTTCGGACTCCGTCGCTTCCACCATCATCCGTCCGGACGGAATCATCTGCGCCACGATCTGGCATCGCGTGTCGATTCCGCCTCGCGGCCCGTTCAGGTCGGCGAGGCGGACGGAGACATCCGCGATCCGGCTTCCAAACCGACCGAGCGCGAATGCCAGGCGGCGCTCCACATGTTCCTTCAGTTCCTGATCCACCCTTAAGTGCTGTCCGCGGATCTCCAACTGCATGAACCGAGTCTCCTTGTCGCGTCGTCGGTCGGCCGCCTCCTGCCGCCTTCCGTCGTGCTATCACTCCAAAATAGCGATTAGCGACGCCATAAACATATAGAATACAAAGTCATTTGATATAGCGCAAACTTATGGTATCATCAGGTGTCGGAATCGAGCCGGAGACCGGTGCATGGAGAGCCTCAACTACCACCAGCTCGAGTACTTCTGGGTCACCGCCCGCGAGGGGGGCGTGCTGCGGGCCGCCCGCACGCTGGGCGTCTCGCAGCCGACCGTCAGCGCCCAGCTGCGCCGCCTCGAAAAAACGCTCGGTACGCCGCTGCTGGAGCGCCAGGGGCGCGGCGTGGCGCTGACGGACGCCGGCCGGGCGGCCTATCGCATCGCCGACGAGATTTTTTCGCTCGGCCACGATCTGGTGGGGACCGTCCGCAGCGGCGCGTCGGCGGGTCCGATCACCTTCGAGGTCGGCGTCTCCGAGGCATTGCCGCGACTGGTGACCCACGCCCTGCTTCAGCCCGCCCTCCAGATCAAGGAACCGGTCCGGCTGATCTGCCGCGAAGGAACGCGCGCCGAGCTGCTGGCCGCCCTGGCCGTCTATGAACTGGACATCGTCCTCTCCGACGGACCGATCGGGCCGCAGGTGCGCGTCCGCGCCTTCAACCATCTGCTGGGGGAATGCGGCGTTTCGATCTTCGGCGCGGAGAAACTGGCGCGGCGGCATCGCCGCTCCTTTCCCCAGTCGCTCGACGGAGCGCCGTTCCTGCTGCCGACGCCGGCCACGACGCTCCGCCGCTCGCTGGACCAGTGGTTTGAGTCGCACAAGCTGCGTCCCCGGGTGGTGGGGGAGTTCGACGACATGGCGCTGCTGAAGGTCTTTGCCCAGCAGGGGCATGGCCTGTTCGCCGCGCCGGAGTTCATCGACGCGGAGCTGCGGAATGTCTATCGCGTGCGGCATGTCGGGCCGGTCGAGGGGGCGATCGAGCGCTACTTCGCCATCTCGGACGAACGAAAACTGAAGCACCCCGCGGTGGTGGCGATGGTCGCATCCGCTCAGAAGCGGCTCGGCGCACCGGTGTCCTGACGGTGCATTCCGGCGTCGTGCGCGGCGGGAGGATGCTTCGATTCAGTGCGGATTGCCGCGGTGCGCGTGATGGCGGCGACCGTCCTGTGTATAATCGTCGCCGTAGGTTCCGACCGCCGCCGAGTCCGGACCCTGGGCGAAGCGTCGCCCGCCGGTGAGCCGGCCCACCCGAACCGTAACTCCGACAGGTGGATGATGAGCCGAATCCCGCGTTCGATCCAGAGTCATGCCGACGCCACGACGCCTTCAAGCTTTCCGCCGAGCCGCGTGCGGATCTTCCGCGCGGCGGCCTGCGGATGGCGCAGCGCGGCGTTTGCGGCGGCTCTGTTCGGCGCAGCCGCCGCCCAGGCGCAGCAGATCAACCTCACGGCCGGTGACATTCTCATTGCGACCGACACCGCCGACATCGCCAACGCCGCTCCCGCGGGCGGCATCTGGCGGATCAATCCGACCAACCTGAACCGCACCTTGCTCAAGGCGTTCGATTTGTCGGTCCCCCCCGGGGAGCGGTCGCTCTATCTGCACCCGGACGGCGGCATATACGTCGCCATGTCCGACGCCGTCGGCCCCTCGCTTTACCGTCTGAATCTCGCGAATTCCACCTTTTCGCGCATCTCGGGACTCTCCTTCACTCAGGCCAGTTGTCCCTGCACGGTGACGGTCGGATACATGCAGCTCGGCGTCAGCGCCGCGATCACGCCCGACGTTCTGCCGCTGCTGGTCGACAGCCCCTGCGCCAAGTGCAACTGCGCCGATGTCTTCCCGAACGTCAATCGCGTCTTCAGCGTCAACCGCACGAACGCCGCGATGACCGCCCTGAGCGCCTGCGGCGGCGTCACGCTGCAGGGCATTCACGGCATGGCGCTGGACTCGACGAACAACCTGGTCGTGCTGACCACCGCCAATAGCGACGGTCGCTGGCGGCTCGTGAAGATGGATGTCGCCACCGGCACCCCCGGCACGCTCACCACGCTCTTCACCGCCCCCAACGCGGCGTTCGCCTTCATCGGCAGCGGAAACGACATGGTGGTCGACAAGTCCGCCGGCACCGTTGGCGATTTCATCCTCTACAACGCCTCGCTGGCCCGGCTTTCCCGCGTCGACCACACCAACGGCAATGAGACGCAACTCGGCATGGTCGGCGATACGCTCAACAGCGGCACCGACCTGGCGATCGAGGCCAACGGCAATCTGCTGCTCGTCACCGTCGACGCCCTGGTGCGGTTCGACCGCGGCTCGGAATCGGGCGGTCCGCTCCTCACCACCGACGACACCGGCGGAATCCGCGACATCGCCGTCGTTCCCTCCGGCTGCAACAATGTGATCAACACCAATACCCCCACGACGCTCGAAGTGTGCGAAGCGACCGACGGCATGCTCAGCATCGCGGCGACGACCACGGGTACCGCCTTTTTCGAATGGACCAAAAACGGCCAGAAGGTCGGCGGCAACAGCAATACTCTCACGCTTCCGATGGTTCCCTTTTCCGACAACGGAGCGATCGTCCGCTGCCGCGTCATGTCGCCCTGCGGCGGGCTCTTCACGAATAACACGGCGCTCTCCGTCATTCCGATTCCAGTCATCCTGTCCGACCCGGTCGGCGCGCCGGCGCAATGCGGCGGCAACGCCATGTTCGTCATCAACGCGGCGGGACCCAATCTGAGTTATCAGTGGAAGAAAGGAGGCGGCAACGTCGGAACCAACTCGGCCACGCTGACCCTGACCGGCGTCACCTTCGCCGACGACGGCGCGATCATCACCTGCGACGTCAGCAATCAATGCGGCATGGACGTCAGCACCCATGTGCTGCTCGACGTGATCGACGCCGTGCCCGCCATCGGGGCGATCGGAGACGACTCGATCATCTGCGACATGCCCTACGTCGGCCCGACGCCGTCGCTGACCAACACCAGTTGCGTTCCCGGCGGCGTCACCTGGTCGCTGCTGACCGGCCCGACCGGCATGACGGTCAATCCCAACACCGGCGTGGTGACCTGGCAGGTGCCGGTGGCGCGCACCATGCCCTACAACGTCGCCGTGCAGGCCGTCGGCGTCACCGGCAATGGCGCGGAGTCCTGGCAGCTCACCGTCAGCAACCTTGCGTCGAACCTCGACTGCAACACCAACTGCACGCTGGACGCCACCGATCTCGTCCATGCGACCAGTGCGGATTGTCAGACCAACGGCACACCGGATGAGTGCGACGTCATCAGCGGCGCGGCCTTCGACTGCGATTCGAACCACGTGCCCGACGCATGTCAGAATGACGCGGATGGCGACGGCGCCAGCGACCAGTGCGACGGCTGCCCAAACGATACGAACAAGTTGGTCCCCGGGAACTGCGGCTGCGGCCAGCCCGATCCCGGGCAATGCCCCTGCGGCATGACGGACGTGGACAGCGATTCGGACGGCACGGCCGACTGTAACGACCAGTGTCCGAATGATCCCACGCGGATCACACCCAACGGCTGCGGCTGCGGCATTCCCGACGTGGAGTGCTTCGACGTATCGCTACTGGGGTGTCCCCCGGACGTGACGCTGACGGCGAGCAACGCGCAGGGATCGGCGCTGAATTTTGGCCTGCCCCTGGTGCTCGGGCCGCCGGCCAACCGCCGCGCCGTCTCGGCGGACTTCCCCTCAGGTTCGATCTTCCCGGTGGGAATGACCACGGTGACGATTACCGGCCGCGACACGCTGACCAACCGTACTGCGACCTGCACTTTCAAGGTGACGATCCTGCCCCTGCCCGGCACGGGCGGCAACGGCGGCGATAACAATTCAAATGGCGGCGGCGACGGGGATGGTGACGACGGGACCGGGAATCCCTGCGGACTCCTCAGCCTCTTCAACGCGCTCGGGCTCGCCGCCATGGCGATCGGGCTGGCCTTCGCGCGGGGTCGGCATCGGCGGCGGTAGTCTGTGCCACTGCCCCAAGCAGTGCCGCGCGTGTGCCACTGCTTCAAGCAGTGGTCATCCGACCCAGGTAATGGGTGCTACTTTTTTCAAACAGTGGCACGCAGGTTCAGGTGACGGATTTGCCTTGTGAGCCCGGCGTTCCGGCCGATCTTCACCCCAGGCTCAGCGCCGTGAGATTCTTCCGGTCGCGCACGAAGAGCGTCTTTCCGACCAGCGTCGGAGCGCTCCACGCCGCCTTGCGAAGGATGTCCGCGGTGGCCAGCACGGTCAGCGCCTTGTCATCCACCGTCGCCAGCCGCAGATTGCCATCCTCGTCCAGCATGATGAGCTTGCCATCCGCCAGAAGCAGCGTCGACTTGCCGACGCCGCGTTTGCGCCACAACAGCTCACCGGTGCGGACGTTGACCGCGCCGAAGAAACTCGGCCCATTGTCTCCGCTGGAGCCGTAGATCACGTCGCCGATGCGAATTGCCGATCCGTGGTGAATCTGCATCTTCCGCTGCTTCCAGAGTTCCTTCACCTCGGTCTTGCCGTCGGCCCCCTTCGTCAGTTGCAGCGCGCGGCTGCCCGTCCCATACGCCGATGAAAGGAACAGCGTGTGATCGGTCGCGCCCCAGATCGGCGTAGAGGCGTTGACGTTGTAGGAGGTCTTGTGCTCGAACTGCCACTTCAGATCACCGTTGTCGGGGTTCACGCCGATGATGTAGTCCGACACGAAGCAGACGAGCTGCGGTTCGCCCTCCAGGTCGATCAGGATCGGCGAGCCGTAGGACGCGCCGAAGTCCAGCTTCGACCAGGCCACGCTGCCGTCCTTCTGGTTGAACGCCATGATGCCGTGGCCGCTTCCGCCAACCGGCAGAATGATCGTCTCCTTGTAGGCGATGGGACTGGCGGACCAGCCCCAGAACATCGGTGTCGCCGAAAACTCCTTCGCAAGATCATGCGTCCAGACCGGACTTCCGGACTTGCGATCCAGGCAGTTCAGCACCGCTGAGATGCCGACTGTATAGACGTGATCCTTCAGCACCAGCGGCGTCGATCGCGGACCCATGCCGAAGCCCTTGTCCATCTCGCCGTGGGGCGCGACCGCGTACTCATGTTCCCAGATCGTCTTGCCGGTCTTCGCGTCAATCGCGCAGGCCGTCTCCTTCTTGCCGTTGCCGAACATGGTGTAGAGCACGTCGTCGACCGCGGCGATGCAGGAATAGCCGTC
>Ga0187894_10006673_pt1 | contig 11215 bp, 13 predicted proteins | sample GBC1701081metaG_FD_136650 | JGI IMG/M metagenome (GOLD analysis project Ga0187894, IMG submission 136650) | White microbial mat communities from a lava cave in the Kipuka Kanohina Cave System on the Island of Hawaii, USA - GBC170108-1 metaG ...
CAGCGATTGTTGGCGGCACGCCTACCAGCGGAAGCATTGGAAAATATTCCTTGTCTTCCCACGATTGTTTATGGGGTTCGGCTCGCTATCTTGCTCCTTCAGCGGCTAACTTTCCAAGTCGTGGACATAGATTCCTCCTCTTGGTTGCCGGCGGATCGCGTGTCATTCCGATCTCCGGCCGTTAAGGGGATTGCAACGAGATTCAAATTTGAGTTGGAAATATTGCCAAGGTAACCAAGGCGAGGCGTATGGTAGCATAGAAAAAAAAAAGGATAGAAAGGTATTTTTGAAACTTTGAGAATGGCTCAGGCGGCAGTAACGAGAAGTGGATTGTGGTGAGGAATTTATGGAATGAATCTACGCGAACTTGTTACTTGAAGATAAAAAGCCGGGTCAAAAGCGGCTGGCGATCAATGTTCTTCACAACATTCACCTCCTAACTCCTTCACCCTCGACTCTCAACCGGTTGACCAGCAGATGCGCCTGCCGTGTAGGTTCAGGCTGGCGGTATTTCCCGGTTGACCGCAATACCAGGTTCACCGCCGAATCGAGATCAATCAGATGGCCGGGTGAAACATAGACCGGGGAGACTTTGCTTTTCGTCCGCAGCGCGACGCCCACCTGTTCGCCCCGATCAACAAGAGGCGACTGGCTTCCCGCTTCAAGCCCTAGCTCGCCGTATCTGCCCACCAGAATGCTTTTGGCGCAACCGATGGTCGGCAGGTCGAGCAACACGCCGACGTGGCAGGCGATGCCGAAACGCCGTGGGTGCGCTATTCCTTGCCCGTCGAGCATCAAGACGGCCGGCTTTGTTTCGAGCTTCTCCCATGCTTCGAGCAGCGAAGGCGTCTCGCGAAAGCTCAGCAGCCCTGGCACGTAGGGAAACTTCGCCACGCTGCGAACGCCCGTGGATTCGATGATCCGCAAATCGGGCAGGCTCAAAACGACTATGCCGGCGTAGACCGTCTCGGAAAATTTATTGAACGAGATGTCCGCGCCGGCAATTGTGTTTACAGGTTGTGCGAGCGGTTGCAGGCGAACCAGATTGCGCAGCCGCTGTTGAACTTCGATGGCTTCGCCGGGAGTCAGGTCCCAACCGTGCAATGAAGGAGAAGGCATAAGCAGCCAGGGGAAACATTTCGCGGTATATCTCTAGGCCGCAATCTCGACCAGCGTCAAAGAGAAATGCAGAGGCTCGCCGGCGAGGGGATGATTTGCGTCGAGCGTGACCGTCGCGTCGGTGAGGTCGGTGATGATCAACGGAATTTCGTCGCCTTGCGGAGTGTGCATCTCTATCGTCATGCCGACCTCCGGCTCGACTCCGCTGAGATTGAACTGGTTGCGGTCAATGGTCTGGACCAATTCTTCAACCCGGCTCCCGTAAGCCTGTTCCGGCTCGATGACGACGTCCTTTGTCTCACCGATCTGCATTCCCAACAAAGCCTGATCGAAACCGGGGATGACCTGTCCCGCGCCGACGGTGAACGCCAGCGGCTCCGCGCCTTCCGATGAGTCGAAGACTTCTCCGGTGTCGAATTTGCCTGTGTAATGAACCTTCACCGTGTCGCCATTTTTAACCGTAGACATTTGATTCTCCTATCCCTATTGAAAATGATTGCGCGGGCAGCATCGCATAGGGATGGTCAAAAATCCAGCAGGCCGGATTTCCAAGACGCGCGGCGCTTGAAAACGGCGCGCGATTGTCTTATCAACGTCGGTGATGAAAGCGCTACGCTTTGAAGACAACAAGCTGAGACTGGCTGAGGTCGCCATCCCGCGCCGCAACAGTGAAGCTCTGGTGCGGGTGACGATGGCCGGAATCTGTAACACGGACATCGAGATCGCGCGCGGCTACGCCGCTTTTCGCGGCACGCTCGGACACGAGTTTGTCGGCGTCGTCGAGGAGTCTCCTGACAGATTGCAAATCGGCCGCCGCGTCGTGGGCGAGATCAATATCGGTTGCGGTCAATGCGATCTTTGCCGCGATAGCGATCCGCGCCATTGTCTGAATCGAACCGTGCTCGGCATTCGTGGGCGCGATGGCGCGTTCGCTGAATATTTAAGCCTGCCGCCACGGAACCTGTTAATCGTGCCCGATAGCCTCAGCGACCGGCAGGCCGTCTTCACCGAACCGTTGGCCGCGGCGCGCGCGATCCTTGATCAGGTTGAGATCACCGGCGCGCATCGCGTCGCCGTCATCGGCGACGGCAAACTGGGGCAGTTGATTTCGCGCGTGATCACGACTACGGGATGCGACCTGACTCTAATCGGCAAACACGACAACAAGCTGGAACTTGCGGCGCGCGCCGGGGTCAAAACAATGAAACTTGGCGCGATGGAGATTGATCCGGCGCGGCGTTTCGATTTTGTGGTTGAAGCGAGCGGCTCGCCGGGCGGGATAGGACTCGCGATGGATTTGATCCGGCCGCGCGGCGCGATTATCCTCAAATCAACTTTTCGTGGTGAGGTTCAGCTCGACACTTCCAGAATAGTCGTTAATGAGATCAGCGTGATCGGGTCGCGCTGCGGGCGTTTTGATGAGGCGCTCCGGCTGCTTGAATCGGGCTGTGTGGATGTCGAGCCGCTGATTGCGCGTGAGTACAAATTGGCCGGCGGCGTCGAAGCGATGGCCGAAGCCGAGCGGCCGGGAACTCTCAAAGTTCTGTTGACGAATTAACCTATGTATCCGGCAGGAAATCTTTTCATTCCGGCGACGCACGGGCGGCTGGAAGCGATCTATCGCCCGAAAAGTAATCAAGCCGAGCGGGTCGCGCTGGTCTTGCATCCGCATCCGCTGCACGGCGGCACGATGCACAACAAGGTCGTCTTTCGCGCGGCGAAGGCTTTGAACGAATGCGGCTTCGAGACTCTACGATTCAACTTTCGCGGCGTCGGGCAGAGCACGGGCGAATTCGATGAAGGGCGCGGCGAATGCGGCGACGCGCAGGTCGCGCTCGATTATCTACTCGACAGCCAGCCGAACGCGCGCGAAGTCATAATCGCCGGCTTTTCATTCGGCTCGATTGTCGGATTGAGAGTGGGATGTTCTGATGAACGCGTGGACAAATTGATCGCCATCGGCGCGCCCGCGCGGCCCTTGCAGATGGATGATCTGGATTTCCTCGGTCGTTGCGCGAAACCGAAACTCTTCATCCACGGAACCGAAGATGATGTTGCGCCACTCGCGCCGCTCGAAGAGTTTCTGGCCACTCTGCCAGCGGACAACAGTCTCCGGATCGAACGGATCGCGGGCGCGGGACATTTCTTCGACGATCAGGCCGGCGAATTGATGCAGGCTATCAGGAATTTTGTCGGTGGCGCCTGACAGTGAAGAGGTGGTAAACAATCCGCCCTTTATGGTCGCGGCGCCGTATCATTTGTTATGAGGTTAAAGCAGTTTCAACTAACGCGCATCTTCGGCATTCCGTTGATCATTGATTACAGTTGGCCGCCGGTCGCCGCGCTGCACATCTGGATGGTGTCGAAATTCTGGATGGTGGCTGAAGTTCAACCTGAGCTTCCGCTCTGGCAGAACCTGATCATCGGCAGCGTCATCACCTCGCTCTTTTTCGCGTCCGTCCTAATTCACGAACTGTCGCATGCTTTTACGGCGAAGATGGAAGGCCTCCGCATTCATGACATCCAGCTCCACATCTTCGGCGGATGGGCGCGCCTCGTGGGAGAGCCGCCCACGCCGATGGCCGAATTGCGAATAGCCATCGCCGGTCCGGTAAGTTCGTTTCTGCTGGCGATCTTCTTTTGGGTGGGGCTGTTTGCGGTGCAAACCCTGAGCGCCGGGTCGCCGGGAGCGCGCGCCGCGGCCGCGACATTTCTCTACCTCGCCGCGGCCAATCTGTTTCTGGCGATGTTCAATCTACTGCCTGGTTTGCCGCTCGACGGCGGAAGGGCTTTGCGCGCGATCCTCTGGCACAAACGTAAAGACATTCTCTCCGCCACACGCACGACGATGAAGCTCGGCGTCTGGCTGGCCTATCTCCTCATCACTTACGGAGTGTTGCTGGTCGCGTTCGCGGCCGCGCGTGGGAGATTGTGGCAGGATTTTGTAGTCGCGGTCTGGCTGCTGGTTCTGGGCGTATTTCTGAAATCAGCGGCGGAGAGCGATTACCGCCACCGCGAACAACAATCGGTCAGCGAACAAACCCGGCGGAATGGCCGCAAGCAATGGGATGTCAGCGGCACAGTCGGCGCGGTGATGCAATCGCCCGCCGTAAGCGTGTCGCCGGAGATCCTGGTCGCGGAATTTATTGACCGGATCCTCACCAATCATCGCCACACCCATTTTCCCGTGGCGCGCGACGGACGATTGCACGGCATCCTCTCGCTCGAGAGCCTGCGCGAAAAGCCGCAGGAGAAATGGGAGCGACTGACCATCGGAGAGGTCATGGAGCCGATAGACGAATCGTTATTCATCCCCGTCCGAGCCTCCATCGAGCATGCGCGGCATAAATTGAAGATGAACAGCATCGGATTTCTGGCCGTGATTGATCAGGACGGCCTTCTGATAGGCCACCTCAACGCGAAGGATTTGGAGAAAGCCGCTTGAGAGACTGAAAAACGCGACGATTACGAATCAATGTGAGGCGAATTTATCCGGGCTGCGGTTGACGCGCTGAAACCGGTTGGCTAATATGATGCCGCCCTTGCACAAGGGCGACGTTCTCGACCATTAGGATATGAACCGCTTGATGTGGGGCTATAGCTCAGTTTGGAAGAGCGCTTGACTGGCAGTCAAGAGGTCAGGGGTTCGAGCCCCCTTAGCTCCACTTCCCTTCCTTAGATCATTAATGTGTTTCTCAAATTCGTAGTCCTTTGCCCAACGAATTTTTTGCTGTTGGTTGTTCCTTGTTTCTGAACATCTGAGATATCCCTGTGTAGGATTGTCGCCGAACTGCCAAACGTAGATTTTGGCATTGTCAGGACAATAGATTGCGAATAAGTCTATCTCCCCTCGGGCATAACTTTGCGGTTTGCCGCTGTGTCCACTGTACCTTTGCATCGGGAAAATTACACAGCCATTCCTCAACCTACCCGTCTTCACTTGTACCTTCAATACTTGTTTACCTGTGTCAACAATCAAATCATAAGGCACACCTCCACCGAGTGGCACTGATACCGCAAATCCTGCTTCGGCGTAAGCAGTGATCACCTTCAATTCACTCACATTGCCTCTACCGCTAGTCTGACGCTTTTGCATCTTGGCCTCCTCAATTTTCAAACAACAAGCCAGATTTGAAGTTTGGGCGACGTCAGGGCAGACGCCCATGTGAAACTGAAATGGCGCATGATATTTGCGCGTGGCAGCGACGTAAATGGCAACTGGCAAAATTCCCCGCCCTATTGCAGAATTACGGTTTGATTACGCCGGTCTGATCGCAGTGACAATGTGTTAAGCCCTTCTTCTCAAACTCAAACGAAATGGATCAACCATGACAACTACAGGACCGAATATCGGCCAGTTGGCGCCGGAGATTGATCTCCTCGACGGCGCCGGCGAGAGGTGGACTCTGAGCGGCGCGCGCGGCAGGGTCGTCGCGCTGTTTTTCTACCCGGGCGATGAGACTCCGGTCTGCACCAAACAATTGTGCAGCGTTCGCGACAGCTGGGCGCGTTACCAGCGGACAGGCGCCGAAGTCGTCGGCGTCAACACCGACTCGATTGAAAAGCACCGCGGATTCGCGGCGAATCACAACCTGCCGATGCGGCTGCTTTCGGACCCCGAGGGCAAGACCGTGCGCGATTACGACATGAAAAACCTGATCGGCACGCGACGGGGCGTGGTTGTGATAGACAAGGACGGCGTCATCCGTTTCCGCAAAGTCGTGATGCCGATCTTTCGTCCGACCGACGATGAAATCCTCGACGCGATCAATGAGGCCGCAAAATAATCTCTAGAGCTGTTTTTGATATGTTCCCCAATCTCTCCACAAACGATACCGCATCATCCGCGGCGCAATCGGCGCAGCGCCTCCAACGCCTGGTTAACGAGCTGAGCGTTGAATTTATCTCCATTCTCGATCTCGACGAGCTGATCGAACGCGTGGCTCATCGCATCCGCGAAGTAATTGACTACAAGTTCTTCAATATCTTTCTGGTTGACGAAACGCGGAGCGGTTTGGTTTGGAAGAAGGCCATCGGCTACAACCCCGAAGAGGTAGCGGCGCACGAGATCATCCCGTTCGACCGCAGCATCGCCTCCGCGGCCTGGCGCGAAGGCCGCACGATCAATGCCGGCGACGTGTCGCGCGATTCGCGCTACCTGCCGATCGCGACGGAAGGAGGAGGCCAGCCGCGTTCGGAGATCGCCGTCCCGCTCTCGCTCGCGCGTGAAAACAGGATCGTCGGCGTGTTGACGATAGAGAGTTCCGAACCAAACTATTTCACGCGCGATCACGAACGGATTCTCAACGTGCTCGGCGCCCATCTTGCGATCGCGCTCGAACATGCCCGCGTTTACGACGAATTGCGCCAGCGCACGCGCGAGATGCGGACGCTGATCGAAATCGGCCACGAGATCACCTCAATACTCGAACTCGACCGGCTGCTCAATCACATCGCGCCGCTGCTCGACCGGATAATCAATTATGAATTTCTGCTCGTGGGTCTGATTGACGAGACGCGCGAAGAGTTCGTCTGGCACGTCGAGGACGGCTACGGCGCGCAGAAGCGAGAGCGCGCCAGCCGCACAAAAGCTTCTCAAGGCGTGGTCGGACGCGCCCTCCGCGAACGCCGCACGCAGATCGTCGGCGACGTGCTGCGTGACCCGGACTATTACGTGACTGACAAATGGGAAGAGCAAGGGCAGCGCTCCGAGATCGCCGTCCCGCTCATATACGAAGATAAAGTCATCGGCGTGATTGCGCTCGAGAGCAGCGGCGCGAACGCCTTCGACGAATATCATGGGCGGTTGCTCGAAAACATCGCCAACAACCTGAGCATCGCCATCGCCAACGCGCGACTCTACGCCGAACACGTGGAGCGTGGGCGGCAGTTGGAACGCGAAATCCTGATGGCTCGCGATGTGCAGCGAGCGATGATCCCTGACGCGCCGCCGCCGGTGAAAGGCTTCGACATCGCCGCGCGATTGGAGCCGGCGCTGAATCTGAGCGGTGATTTTTATGATTACATCCCGCTGTCGCCGGAGCGCGTAGGGATCCTGATCGGCGACGTTGCGGGCAAAGGAGTGCGCGCGGCCATGGGCATGGCGGCCGCGCGAAGCATTCTGCGCAGCGTGGCCAGACGCGGGGGCGGCCCGTCGCGCGCGCTCCGCGACGCCAATTTGCGCCTGCATCGCGACCTGGGCCGGCAACTGCTTCTCACTCTCGTCTACGCCGTGCTCGACACCAGGACGAAGACCCTACATTACTGCAATGCGGGCCATAATCCGCCGTTGCTGGTCAAGGCTTCCGGCAAATGGCGGGCTTTGAAAACGGGCGGGCTGCTGCTCGGGGTCTTCGACAAACAACAATACAAGAGCGAGACGCTGCATCTGGAAAAAGGCGATGCGCTCTTCTTCTACACCGATGGATTGACGGAGGCGCACACACCACAACCCCACCGCGTTGAATTCGGCGAGGCGCGCATCCTCGACTTCCTGCTCAAACATCGCCATCTGCGCTCCGCGGCGATCATTGACGCTTTCATCAACCACATCAAAGAGTTCACCACCGGCGCGCATCAACACGATGACTTGACGCTGGTCGTCGTCAAAGCGCTTTAAACAACTATTCAGGCTCGCAATCCGGTCGGCGTTCCCCCTTCCTTTTATTAGTTCAGTTATTCGATCCAGTCATCTATAATCGGCTGGCCACAAATCGGTACCGCGAGCGGTAGCGAGCGTGGCTCCCGCAATGAGCCAATTGACAGAACCACGCTCGCTACCGCTCGTAGCGCCGATTCAAATATCAATGATTAATTGTTTATGCAACTCGCACGCGTCATCGGAAACGTGGTCTCCACGGTCAAAAACGCTACGCTCGAAGGCCGCAAACTGATGGTTATCCAGATTCTCGACGGCGATCTGCGCCAGGTGGGCAAGCCGCTCGTCGCAATTGATTCCGTCGGAGCAGGCGCTGGCGAGCTTGTCTTCTGGTGTCGCGGCAAGGAAGCCAGCTTCCCGTTCGAAGGAAGTGAAGTGCCAACTGATTGCACAATCGTCGGTATCGTTGATTCGGAATCGCACGTGAAATCAATTATGGCGGGAGGGCGCCAATGATTCTTGCTCGTGTGTTGGGCAACGTCGTCGCCACACAGAAGAATTCGCGCTACGGCGATGCGCGCATCATGCTCGTGCAACCAATCAACCCTGACGGCACGCCGCGTGGCGCTTCAATGCTTGCGCTCGATTCCGTCGACGCGGGCGAAGGCGACATCGTGATAGTCGTTCAGGAAGGCTGGTCAGCCTCAACCGCTTCAACGGGCGAAGCGGGCGCGGCTATTGACAGCGCGATTGTCGGAGTGGTTGATTCCATTGAACAAGACAATGGAGAGGATAAAGCGTGATGGCCAACGAAGACGCGATCAGAAATATTGTGCGAGAAATTGTGCGGCAGGCCCTGACCGAATTCAAGGTCGGGACGCCGTCCGAAGGTTCCCATCCTCTGTCCATCTATCACGCCCCCTGGACTGGCATCGAGTATGAGGCGCATCCTAGCCGCCAGCAGTTCGATATTAAAGAAGCAGCCATCACCGCTGGCGACCTGCTTGAATTTGTCGAATTGAAACTCTGTTCAATCGAAAAGAACAAAGCCTGCGACCATTGCGGGATGTGCCGGAGCCTGGGTTTTTAAGCTGCCTCCCCGCAATAAACGAGAAACTTCCATATATTCCAACATAGTTATTCGATAACTGTGCCAAACCTCAGAAAAAGTTTCTATTTTACTAAAATTTATTTGACAGGTAATACAAACACACCTAAGATTAAACTCGTCGAAAACAGCTAAGCCCGGACCTGATCAAGGCAGGGTCCGGGCTTAATTGGGTCAGCTTTGAGCTGATTCCTTTGTAGCGAGTGAATCTTAGCTCATCGCCGGCCTTTAATACAAACCTTCAGACTGCTTCGCCAATTTCTCGACCGAAGCGGAAAGGAGAACCAAAGTGATGAGCTTACAGATTATTCAGGCCAAGCCAAATCCGGCGGGCAAAGACAGCAGCGAAGACCAGAATGGTTCCGGTTCATGCCGCCCGGAACAACTCTTTGGCGAATGGGTGGATGTGAAGAACATCGGCAGCGACTCGGTTCATTTCCCAACGATGCAGGTCCGCCACGCGCTTTTCGACGAGACATGCCACACTACAGGAGAGATGGAGCTTTATTGGACCGGCGCCAACGCCGATTTCCTCAAACCGGGTCAGGTCTTGCGCATACACGCCGGCCACCGGGAGGACGCTCATTTGATGTCCGCAGAGGATCAGGCCGGGGCCGATTGGCACGGTTACGCCGAAAGCGACACCTTCATTTTGAACAACCGCTGCGGCGACAAGATCGCCCTCACTTGGCGGGATGCGATTGACCAGGTCTGTCAGGATTGGGCCTGCTATGCGCCCTATCCGCCCGAAGACCTGATTCTAAAACGATCTGGCAATCTGCTCGCGGGCGCGGGAGTAGGATTGAGCCTCGATCAGTGACCACATAAGTGGGAGAAGCCGCGCCTAAATCAGAGCAGGCGCCATTGAGATAGTAGCAACCGCGGATTTACACGGATGCGGAGGATCAATGCGGATTATCCGTAACAATCCGTAGCATCCGTGTAAATCCGCGGTTGCTACTATCTCAAATCCCACCAACAAATGTTTCAATGTTATATCTTATAGACGTCGCCACAATTCGGTCCGGCTATCTTTTCCGCGAGAGAATCAAACCTGACGCCTCGGGGCAGTATCAGGTCGTTCAGGTCGGCGACATCACACCAGACGCCAGGTTCTCGAACGTTTCGCTCGTGCGCGTCAGCTTGCAGGATGTGAAGCGGAGTCAGATTCTCGAGCCAGGCGATGTCTTGTTCATTTCGCGCGGGCCGCGTAAACAGGCGGTCGCGATCACTAAGCCAATTGAAAACACGATAGCGACCTCGCAGTTCTTCGTTCTGCGGCCCGCTGAAAAAGTATTGCCTGAATATCTGGCGTGGTATATCAATCAACGTCCGGCCCAGCGTTATATCGAAGAGCATTCAACCGGAACCAGCGCCAGTTTGATCAACCTGGAAGCGATGAAGGGATTACCTGTCGAAACGCCGCCGTTCGAAACTCAAGGGCGCATCACGAAAATCCATCAACTCAGCCTGCGCGAAAAAGAGTTGATAGAAGAGATTCAAAACAGACGCCGCGCGCTGATTGAAATGACTTTGCTCAAAACAATCGGTTAGTGAAGTAACTTGAAGAGATGACGGAACAGACGGGAATTTGAGAAGGGAGCAACTAATCGATGAGCCAGCCACCGTTGATCCAAGGAGAAATCAACCGGGCGGAAATCAACGCCGTCGTATGGAAAGCCTGCGACACTTTCCGCGGAGTCGTAGACCCGTCCGAATACAAGAATTACATCCTGGTCTTTCTCTTCTTCAAATACATCAGCGATGTTTGGAAGGATAGGGTTCAACAATGCTATTTGGAGTACAAAGGCGATGAGGAGCGCACCCGACGCCGTTTGAGCCGCGAACGGTTCATAATGCCCGAGGGCGGTGACTTCGATACGGTTTACATGAAACGTCATGGACCGAATATCGGCGAGATCATTGACGCCGCGTTGACCTCAATTGAAGAGGCCAATAAAACCAAGCTCGAAGGCATCTTCCGCAACATCAGCTTCAACTCCGAAACTCACCTGGGCGAGACTAAAGACCGCAACCGCCGCCTTAAACACTTGATCGAAGACTTCGCCGACCCGCGCCTCGACCTGCGCCCGTCGCGCGTCGGCGATCGCGACGTGATCGGCGACACTTACCAATACCTGATCGAACAGTTCGCCTCAGACGCCGGCAAGAAGGGCGGCGAGTTCTACACCCCGCCGGAAGTCTCCACGCTGTTGGCCAAGCTGCTCCAACCGAAGAAAGGCGCGCGCATCTGCGACCCGGCCTGCGGTTCGGGTTCGCTGCTGATCCGCGTGGCCAATGAAATCGGCGACAACGATTTCTCTCTGTTCGGGCAGGAGAGCAACGGCGGCACGTGGGCGCTCTGCCGGATGAACATGTTCCTGCACGGC
>Ga0187894_10006674_pt1 | contig 11214 bp, 5 predicted proteins | sample GBC1701081metaG_FD_136650 | JGI IMG/M metagenome (GOLD analysis project Ga0187894, IMG submission 136650) | White microbial mat communities from a lava cave in the Kipuka Kanohina Cave System on the Island of Hawaii, USA - GBC170108-1 metaG ...
GAACCCGCCGCCAGTTTAACCCGCTTTTCAACTATTTCTATCTCCATCGCACGGCACGCAATCTGGCAACGGCTGTGCGGTCTCTGCACGAACGCGGCTATGTGGTCGGGGATATAAACGAATCGAACATTCTGATATCGGAAACGGCAGTCGTGACATTGGTAGATGCCGATTCGTTTCAGGTGCATGACCAGCAGAACCAAAAGGTATTTCGTTGCGCTGTCGGCAAACCGGAATTTACGCCGCCTGAGTTACAATATAAAGCTTTTGCCGATGTAGACCGCTTGCCGGAACATGACCTTTTCGGGCTTGCGGTTATCCTCTTTCAACTGTTGATGGAAGGCACACATCCATTTGCCGGACAATTTCGTGGCAACGGCGAGCCGCCGCCGATAAAAGAACGTATCGCCGCCGGTCATTTCGTTTATGGTACAAAATTTGTTCCTTACCAACCTGCTCCGGTAGCGCCGCGGTTTACTATGCTTGATCCGGCGCTGCAATCTCTCTTTGTGCGTTGTTTTGAAGACGGGCATAAAGACCCGAAAGCGCGACCAACCGCAGGTGCATGGCAAGTGGCATTAGCCGAAGCAGAGACGCTGATGAGAACTTGCCGAATTAACGAGCAGCACCGCTACGGTAATCACTTACAAAGCTGCCCCTGGTGTGAACGAGCAAAATTATTGCAAGGGCGCGACCCCTTCCCGTCAAGAAAAGTGGTTCAGGCTGGACAACACTTATACACAGCAAAACCGGCTGTAGATCAGGAACCTACCAAACAGAATAATGCAACTGCATCAAAGGTGCTGTTTGCCTCCGTGCCGACACGACTAGATGACTTCCTTGACGCTATTCGGAGTATTCCCCAAGCGATTCCCAAAACTGTATATATTGTATTACCGATTATGGCGCTATTGCTCTTTACATCTCTGTTAAGAAGTATTCAAACAAGTCCGCCCAAGTATCCCTATCAGCCTCGATATGGAACACAATCCGCTCCGCCTCCTCCGGTGAAAGAATCGGTCACGGTAGAATTAACATCAGAAGAAATAATTAACGCGATTGAGGAAAAAATGGTGCGAATCCCTTCAGGGACATTTATGATGGGATCGCCCGAAGGAGTTGGAGATGACGAGGAGACTCCGCAACATCGAGTTACCATATCATCCTTTGCTATAAGTCAAACTGAAGTAACGCAGGAACAATGGCGAGCCGTTGCCAATTTGCCCGAAATCAAAACCAACTTGCCGCTTTATCCTTCACGATATTACGGCGATTTGCTTCCGGTAGAAAGTATTAGCTGGAATGAAGCTGTAGAGTTTTGTGAGCGCCTGTCAAGGAAAACCGGCAGAAAATACCGGCTGCCTACAGAAGCAGAATGGGAATACGCTTGCCGTGCCGGAATGACGAAGATTTATCCGACTGATAATAATGTAGATAAACTGATGTGGTATGTGGGTAATTCAAATGGTACAACGCAATCTGTTGCTCAGACCAAACCGAATAGCTGGGGGTTGTACGATATGTATGGCAATGTTTGGGAATGGTGTGCAGATTGGTATGGTGAAAAGTATTACTCCCGCAGTTCGGCAACCAATCCGAAAGGAGTAAAAAAAGGCAAAATGCGAGTCATTCGCGGCGGCGGTTGGGATAATGCTGCCGGGCAATGCCGTCCGGCTTATAGAGATAAAGCACAACCTGACGGTAACGGCGCATTTTTGGGTATGCGTCTGGCAATGACTTTGAACCCAAAAGAAAAAACATCCGGCAAACGAAAAAAAATAAGATTATGAAACCAGTTCGACACCTTAGCGACGAAAAGCGATTCCCGATGCTTACCGATGCGGGGCGCGGCTTTTTGCGCGATTTGCGCGAGCATCCGAACGCGCCGAAGTATAACTATTCCTGCGGCGATCAACTCACCCGCGCAGGGCTTGAGAATCTGCACCGATACGAACAGGAATTGCGGACTGCTAAACGCAGTTGGCGGCATGGCGAAACGCCGGACTGGGTGCTGAACTTCGCCGACCGTTGCCTGCTCGATGTACCGTTCTATCGTCAACGCGGCGGCAGCGCCGAAGACTTCTCCGCTATTCCAACCTGTAGCCGCAAAGACATCGTAAAAGAGCAATGGCTCTTTGTGCCGGATTCGCAACCCCTCGATGAATTGATGATGTACTACACTTCCGGCACAACCGGAAAGACCTTCGATGTTCTAATGCACCCGGAAGTCTCGGCAAAATATCTGGTCAAATTACGCGAAGCCTTACGACGCATCGGCGTAACTCTTGAAGGCGGCGTTGGGCGCGTCTTTGCTATCAATATCTGCGCTCAAAGTTCGACTCTGACTTACGCGACTATCGCTTCCTACTTGAATGAAGCCGGTTATATCAAGATTAACCTCAATCCAAATGAATGGCGCAACCCGGATGATGTCGCGCAATTCATTGACGCGCAGAACCCGGAAATCTACATGGGCGACCCGATTTCGTTTCTGGCATTGACGAAATATAAATTGCAGACCAGACCGAAAGCCCTGATGTCGTCAGCAATGAAATTGATGCCGGCGCTGAAACAGGAACTCGAAGAGCATTTCGGCTGCCCGATGATTGATGTTTATTCGATGACCGAATCGCGCTTTATAGCCGCCAGCTACGACACGAAACGCTATGAAATCATCCCGCATGATTTGTATGTCGAAATCCTTGACGCCGAAGGTAACGCTTGTCCTCCTGGTGTGCGCGGTGAAGTGACGTTGACCTGTGGGCGCAATCCGTTTCAGCCCTTGCTACGCTATCGAACCGGCGATTTTGCGGCGCTCGATTTTTCCGGCGATTATCCGGCGCTGGTTGAATTTGAAGGCAGGCAGACGGTGATGTTCGTGAACACCGAAGGCAAAATTATCAACAATATCGAAGTGACACGGGCGCTTGAGCCGTTCGCCATCGCGCAATTTTCCTTGCATCAAAACGCCGACCACTCGCTGCTCTTCAAGATGCGCGGCAATTTGAGCGATGAAGCGAAGATAAAATCGGCGCTACTCAACCTCTTCGGCGCGACGCAACAATTACAAATTGAAGAATTGCGCGAGGATGAAACCAGCAATGGCAAGGCGCTGCACTATTCAACCGATTTGCAGGACTTCGGAATTGCTAATACAGAGTTTCATATTCCGTGAAATAGCTGCGCCATTGTCCACTATCCATTATCCATTGTCCATTGTTGAACGGGGTTTTCTGATGGAAAACACAACCACTTGCTTTACTGACCACTTGCTGGCTTTGTGAAAAGAATCAAATCGCTCTTGCGTCGCGTGAAGTCAAAAAGCGTCGGGCGTTGAATCTGTTTGACTACCCGCAAGCCTTTGGCATTGGTCTGCTTTCCGCTTTCCTTATCAATTTCAATGTATAACTTTGGAACCTGTTCGACACCGTAAAGCAACCACTCAGTCAATGTCACTTTGCTGTCTTGCGGTTTGAAATCGGCGCGACCTTCTTCAATGCCTTGGCGAGTCAAGGCATACGAAAGCAACCCCTGTTTCGCTTTTCCCGCTTCCAGCGCAACATTGTCTTCCTGAGTCGCCGCCAGAATCTTCATCCCCTTATCGTAAGCCAGTTGCCCCAAGCCGCGACTGCCCATCGGTCCCGGTTTGAAACTTTGACTGCGAACCGCCGCCGCTGAATGGCAGGCGTCAATAATCATTGCCATCTCACCCGCATCCACGTAGCGCAACCACTGGCTCAATTCATCGCTTGAGATACAGCGCGATAAGAACTGCCGGTACTCTTCGCGGTTCATCTGCGCTTCACCATTGCAGAGATTGATTTTGCCGATGTCATAGGGAACGATAAAGAAATTCCCCGCATCGTCGGCATACCCGTGACTGGAAAAGAAGAGCAGTACGGTATCTTCCGGTCGCGCCTGTCGCAGTTTTTCAGCGCCCGTAATCTTTGCACTCACGGCGGCGTCAACCGCTTTGTCGCTCAATAGGTCAAGCGCAGTTTTCAGGTTGTTCTTCGTCGCGTCGGATTTGATAAGCCGCCGTTGGTCATCACGCATCTCATAATCGGAAATCAAAGCCGTTTCAATCACGTCTTCATACTGTCCGCTCTGCTTGAGTTGTGCAATTACTGTGCGTTGAATTTCGCGCACGTCATTTGCCGCATAATCAAGATCGCAGTAAGTATTTTCATAGGCATTGACGCCAAAGAGAATGACATAAGCGCGACCTTTTAGCGGCTGCAAATCTGCCGGAATCGTATAGGCTTTTTTATCGGTGCGACTCTTTACGCGGTCTTCATTGAAGGCATAAGCGGAAAATTGCACCTGTTTTACGTCAGCTTTTCGCGGCAAGCGGATGTTATCAAATTTGATGAGCCGTTTGCCGTTTGTTGGCGTCTCGACGGCAAATTCTTTTCGCCAAGCGAGCAATTTGCTCTGCTCGTCTGAAACGGACAAAACAGCAGATTGTGCTTTGCCATCGGCATACTGACCAATCAATTGCCCGTCACGGAAAAGGCGCAAGTCATAGACCTTGGTTGAACGATTCGGACGGTTCTGTATGTCTTTTGTACCAGCAACTTCAACCGTTACGGTAACGAAATCGCTCTTCTGCTGACGTTCGATGCTATGAATTTTTACTTCCGGTTGGGCGCGATTGAGTTTTTCCAACCCGCGCTTCTGGCTCAACTGCTCGCCGCCGAGAAGTCGTGCCAGCAGTCGTGGTTCGTAATAATCGCGCATGAAGATTTCGAGCGGTTGCGGTTTCAAAGGCTCATCCGGCATCACCCAATGCAAGCCTTCCAGTTCTTCAAGGTCGTTGGTATCAAAATAGCCCTCCGGCGTGACCGCAACCCATGAATTGTCATTAAAAGAGATGAGCTTGCAGCGTTCCTTGCCGCTTGCCGCATCCCAAAGCCGTGTCGTGCAATCGCCGCTGCCCGTCAAAATAAAATTGCCATCCGGCGAAAAGGCGACGGTTGCAATACCGTAGGTATGCCCGCTAAATCGTTGCATCTCTTTTCCACTCTCGACATCCCATAACCGGGCGACGCGATCCAGACAGCCGGTAAGAAGGCGTTTGCCATCCGGTGAAAAAGCGACTGCCGAAACGCTGAATGGATGTTCGCCCAAGCGCAAAATCTCTTTGCCGGTAGCGATTTCCCAAAGTCGCGCCGTGCGGTCATAACTGCCGGTCAAGGCATAGTTGCTATCGGCAGAGAGCGCCACCGATGTGATGCGGTCTGTATGTCCGGCAAATTCCCGTATCACTTTTTTCGTTGCCAGTTCATAATACCGCGCTGTTTTATCGCCGCCGACAAAAGCGAATTTCTGATCTGGCGTGTAAGCAACTTCGTCCTGTTTGCGCTCATCGTCCCGATATAAGCCAATCTGTTTGCCGTCCACCACATCCCATGCCGTAATGGTTCTGTCCTTCGTTTTGACGACGATATAGTTGCCATTATCAGAGAAAGCGGCATTCGAGATGCTAGATACCTGTCCGACAAAGCGTTTCATTTCTTTGCCGGTGTTTATGTCAAATAGCTCTGCCATGCCGCTCAAGCCTGCCAGAATGTTTTTGCCATCAGGTGAAAATGTGGCGCAAAAGATGAGTTTGTCCGAGCCATAATCTTTTATCGGTTTGCCGCTTTCTACGTCCCAAATCCGCAATTTCTTTTTTTGCTCCGGTTCGTCTGAACCGACGGTCAACATCAATTTGCCATCGGCGGAAAAATCAACCTCTTCAACAAAAGAAGAATAGCCTTCGTACTTACGAATCTCCTGCCCGCTTGCCACGTCCCAGAGCCGCGCCGTTTTGTCATTGCTTGATGTTAAGAGGGTACGATTATCGGGTGAAAACTGTACATCGGTGATACCGTTTGTGTGTCCGCTAAAGCGGCGAATCTCCCTGCCGGTTTCCGTCTCCCAAAGCCGCGCTATGCTGTCAGACCCGCCCACGACAAACCTCTTATCGTCGTTTGAAAACTGCGCCGCGCTGAGGTCGCCCCGATGCCCCGTGAAGCGACGAATTTCTTTGCCCGTCGCCAACTCCCAGAGTATTATTTCATCGCCCCCAACGGTTAAAACCCGCTTGCCATCGCGGGTAAAGAGGACGGCGCTGACGAAACCGGAATGCCCCTCGAAGGTCATCAATTGTTTGCCGGTGGCAATATCGAGCAACAAGGCTTTTTGGATGCCGCCCGCCAATACATATTTCACATCGGGCGACAGACCGATAGAGATAATCCAATAAGCTTCACCGGCAAAGCGCCTGACCTCTTTGCCGGTTTCGACTTCCCACAAAACAACGGTGTGGTCGTTGCTGCCGGTCAGCACATATTTGCCATCCGGCGAAAAGACGGCGGAACTGATGTAGCCGGAATGCCCAAGCTGGACGACGACTTGCGGGCGATTGTCTGTTGTAGTGACAACGGCGGATTTGCTGCCCGCAGTGGCTTTTTTTTCAACCTTCTCAGGCTGAATTTTTAAGGCTTTTGTCTTTTGACCCGTCTTTGAAGTTTTTTGCACGGCGCGAATTTCACTGGCAGAAAACAGACCGATTAACGCCGCAATGAGGACAAAACGGATTAACACGAATTGCATAAAATCATCTTTCATCTTTGGGATTGATGGCAAAAAGCATATAGACCCTAAGCCACATTCAGCAAGCGGCAAGTCGCATCTGCCGCATTTGAACGTAAGCGGATTTTTCGCTTCAACTGCGTTTCAACCGCTTTGCTCAAATTCTACGCTTTCCAGCAATAAACTTGACTATGCCGCTTACGGAGAGTAGTTTCTAGCGGACGGTTCGGAATTCTGCCGGCAATCGCGGAATCACCGTTCTTCAAGGCATTTCGCGCATCTCAAGTAAGCGGTAATGAAACCACAAAAAAAACTCACAAAAACGAATGGCAAGCCAGCCAACGATGGCACAAAACTGGCGCAAATCTATAATGCTGCTGCCAGAATCATTTGTGATAAAGGCTTCGACGCGATGACCATGAATGACATCGCCCAAGCCGTCGGTATGACCAAAGCCGGCGTCTATCATTACATTAACGGCAAGAAAGATATGCTCTTTGCGGTGATGAGTTTCGGCATGGATTCGCTCGACCGCGCCGTGATTGAACCTGCCCGCGAGATTAGCGACCCGGAATTGCGGCTCAGGACAATCATCTATAATCACGCGCAACTCATCACCAAAGGCAGCAACCCGATTACCATTGTCGTTGATGAAATGGCAGGCTTATCGGCGCTGCACCGGCGCAAAATCAATCAACGCAAGCGCCTCTATTTTGACTTAATCCGCGACACGCTCAATCAGTTACAGGAGCAGGACAAACTCCGCGAAGTTGATACAACGGTGGCGGCGTTCAGCGTTCTCGGTATGCTGCTGTGGATTTCGCGCTGGTATCACCCGGACGGCAGACTTGACAGTGAGGCAACATCGGATGAAATTTTGAAACTGGCGCTCGGCAGTGTTCTGCGCCCTTCGTCACGCGCTACGAAAAAATCGTAATTCATTTGCAAAAGGACAGAATTATGGCATCTACACTAAAACCCCATCAATACGACACCACGCAACGCTTATCGGCGTATGCGTTGAAGCCCTGGCTCAATCATTATGATTACTGGGTTCCCGAACAGATTAACTATTCCCGGCAACCGCTCTATCAAATCATTGCTCACGCGGCGGCAATCTATGGCGATAAAACGGCAACTGCATTTTTCGGCGCGGAACTGACCTGGCATCAGGTGAAGACGCAGGCAGACGAACTCTCTTACGCCTTGCAACAACTCGGCATCTCGAAAGGCGACCGCGTTGGCATTATGCTGCCCAATTGCCCGCAATACCTGATTAGCGTCTTCGCCATTCTTCGGCTCGGCGCGATTGTCACCAACATCAACCCGATTTATACGCCGCGTGAGGTTGAATTGGTGGCAAACGACTCCGGCATGAAAGCGATTATTGCATTCGATATGGTTGCGCCTATTGTTCTCGGCGTAAAGCCAAACTCACAGATTGAAAGCGTCATTATCACCAATCTGCTCGACTATTCGGCACAACCGCCCGCCGAATCGCCTGTGCCGGATGCGGCATTGTCTTTCAAAGAGTTGATTGACGGAGCCGGCAATCAGAAAGCCCCGCTTGCGGAGATTGATGTCATGGAAGATGTTGCCGTATTACAGTACACCGGCGGCACTACCGGAGTACCTAAAGCTGCCATGTTGACACACCACAATATCTTTGCCAATGCCTTGCAGATGCATATGTGGTCGCGGGAATTTTTCAAAGGCGGCGAAGGTCGCATCCTGCTGGTCATTCCGTTCTATCATATTTACGGGCTGACCTGCGGCATGATCTTAGGCGCGTGGCAAGGCTCCATGCTCATCCTGATTCCGAAATATGATGTGACGATGCTGCTGGAAGCGATTCAGAAATACCAGCCGACCTACTTTCCCGCCGTGCCGACGCTCTTTATTTCACTGCTCAATCACTCGGACGCTAAAAAATACGGACTCGACCGGGTGCAACGCTTCAACAGCGGTTCCGCACCGCTTCCCGTCGAAGTGATTGAACAATTTGAGCAGATGAGCGGCGCGATGGTCTATGAAGGTTATGGTTTGACGGAAGCCTCGCCGACGACGCATTCAACGCCGATGCTGGCGAAACGTAAAATTGGCAGCATCGGGCTGCCGGTGACGGGAACCGAATGCAAAATCGTTGACCTCGAAACCGGCGAGCATGAAGTCGAAATTGGCGAAGACGGCGAATTGTGCATACGCGGTCCGCAGGTGATGAAAGGCTACTGGAACAAGCCGGAAGAGACGGCGCTGACGTTGCGCGACGGCTGGCTCTATACCGGCGACATTGCCCGCATGGATTTGGACGGCTTCTTTTACATCGTTCAGCGCAAGAAAGATATGATTATCGTCAGCGGCTTCAACGTCTATCCCGGCGAAGTCGAAGATGTCATTTATACACATCAGGCGGTGATGGAAGTGGCAGTCATCGGCGTACCGGATGAGTACCGGGGCGAGAGCGTCAAAGCCTATATCGTCCTGAAGCCGGATGTCCAAGCCAGCGCCGAAGAGTTATTGGAACATTGCCGCAAAAATCTGGCGAAGTACAAAACGCCGTCAGCCTTTGAATTTGTCGAATCGCTGCCGAAGAGCAATGTCGGCAAAATCCTCAGGCGAACGCTTCGGGAGCAAGAGGACGAGAAGCGCAAACAAACCAGCAGCAGCAATGAATGAGAGAAGCGCCATGTGATAAAAACCAGGCTTCGGTAGAGGACATATTTTTCACCACAGAGGAACACAGAGGTATCACAGAGGCGCACAGAGCGGGAGACGCAAAGTAGGACAGGCTGCCAGCCTGTCGAGGCGGTTGAGAATAGCAGAACGTGAACAGGCTGGCAGCCTGTCCTACCTGAAGGTTTCCTCTGTGCGCCTCTGTGTCCTCTGTGGTGAAAAAAGATTTTTTAGTGAGTAGATTGGTATAATACTTACTTACTTAACAAGAAAACGATAGGGAGAGAGGCATTATGAATCGCAAGCGTTTATCTGTTTTTTCACTTCTGCTACTTTTCATTCCCGACATACTGTTGATGTCGGGCGATGTCATAGCGCAGCAGAAGCGCCCTGAACTGAAGCGCAATCCGCCGCGTAAAAGCGATACAATAGTGGTTGTCCCGGAGCCAAAGAAGGGGCAGGAAACCGCCAAGCCGCCGGTGAATCCTGAAACGCAGGAAGAGGCGGACGAGCCGAAAAAGGCGAAAGCGAAACCCGGTCCGTCAATCTGGAACCATCCGGGCGTTGTCGAAGAACTCAATTTCACCTACGGCTACGGCGGCAAAAAGAAAGTTCCGCAACCGCCCTTTACCTTTATCGAAGAAGATAAAGAGGGCAGTAATCCGAAAGTGAAAGTGATGGACGCTAACGGCAGGGAATGGGGCGTGAAGTGGGGTTCGGAAGTCAACGCCGAGGTCATGGCGTCGCGCCTCGCGTGGGCGGCAGGCTATCACACCGAAGCCGATTATTATGTGGCTTCGGGCAAAATACTCGGCGCACGCAAACTCGACCGCGCCAAAAAAGAGATTGCTTCTGATGGTTCATTCAAAGAAGCCCGCTTTGAATTAAAAGAAGGCGGCATTGACAAATTCAAAGATAAACAGGGCTGGCGCTGGTCTGATAATCCCTTTGTCGGCACGAAAGAGTTGAACGGCTTGAAAATCGTCATGATGCTGACCTCGAATTGGGACAGCAAAGACCAGCGCGATACCGGCAGAGGTTCAAACACGGCAATCTACTTTAAGAAAAAGACCGGCGAACAACGCTATATCATCACCGATTGGGGCGGTTCGATGGGCAAATGGGGCGGCGTTTTTTCGCGTGAAAAGTGGGATTGCGAAGGCTACGCGAAACAGAACCGCGAATTTGTCACCAGCGCCCGCAACGGCAGAGTCGAATTTGGCTATAAAGGACAGCGCACCGACGACATCCGCGACGGCATAAGCGTTGCTGACCTGAAATGGCTTATGCAATATCTCGGACGCATCACCGACCAACAATTACACGACGGTTTGAAAGCATCGGGCGCAACTTTGCAAGAGGAAGAATGCTTTGTCCGCGCCATCCGCGAACGACTGGAACAATTAAAGTCAGTAGCACAGTTTCGATAAAGATTGACCGAAAGCGATTATGCTGATAATTGAAGGCTTTCTTTTACAGCATTCTTCTTCCACTGAGGTACACAGAGCGACACGGAGCATTGGCGAGCGCGGCTCATTTGCCAACTCCGTGTCCCTCTGTGCTGCCTCCGTGTCCTCTGTGTTGTATAAGTTTTTTCTCTCCGTTTACGAAAAGCAGTACCCAAATTATAGCGGTTTGCAACTGCCTGTACGGGCGGGCGTCTCTGCGGTGAATTGACATTTCGCATCCAGAACAGTAGTTTTACATCCGTCTTCAGCAGTACATTTTTCGCATACTCGGGAATCGTTGATGCTTGCCTCGAACGCCCTGCTGCATAATCGCTATGAAATCATCCGCCGTCTGAGCGCCGGCGGTATGGGCGAGGTCTACGAAGCGACCGACCGCAAATTCGGCAGACGGGTGGCGCTCAAACGCATCTACTTTGAACGCGATGAGATGCAACGATTGCTTGCCGATAACCCGGCAATGCGCCAGCAATTCATTCAACTTTTTGAACGCGAA
>Ga0187894_10006677_pt1 | contig 11209 bp, 1 predicted proteins | sample GBC1701081metaG_FD_136650 | JGI IMG/M metagenome (GOLD analysis project Ga0187894, IMG submission 136650) | White microbial mat communities from a lava cave in the Kipuka Kanohina Cave System on the Island of Hawaii, USA - GBC170108-1 metaG ...
CGCGACCCCGCCGCCTTCGAGAGGTTGCACGCGGAGGGCTACCAGTTCGTCGACCACACCACCGGTACGACGCACACGCGGCAGGAGTGGTTGGCGTATTACCGCAGGCAGATCGAGACGCCGGACCTGGGCAATCGGCGCGAGCCGCTCGCGACGCTCGGCGACTCGCTGGTGCTCTCGCGCCGATCGTGGTGGGCGAGTCAGGCCGCCGGCAGCACCTTCGACATCGGTCCGTGGCAAGTCGACAAGATTGTTCTGACCGAGGTCGACGCGCAGGGCATGACTCGGGGGGAAGAGATGTGGGGTGCGCATCAGCTCGGCGAGGCCCTGGTGCGGCTCTACGAGCGCCACGCCGAGTTGCTGCCGGAGGGCCCGGCGCGCACCCGCGCCACAGTGATCGCTCGCTCGCTCGGAATGTTGAGCGAAGCACCCGATCCCGAGCGCTTCGCGATGTACACGGCTCCGTCCTTCGAATCCGTGGATCACCGGCCCCTCAACCTCTGGTCCGCTCGCGGACTGGAGGACTGGCTCCGACAGGTGCGCTCCCACCTCACTCTTGCCGAAGCGCTGGCGCCGCAGGACCAAGACGTGCTCGCCGTCGAGCCCGACGCGCTCCTCGTCCGCAGGACCTATCCCGGCATCGTGCACGCGAGCGGCGGGCGCTTCGAGAATCGATGCCTCGCGCTGTTCACTTTCGGAGCCGACGGTCTGACGACGCGCGCCGGGTGGTTCGAGCCCGAGCGCGAGGCCGAGGCGCTGGCGTGCTTCGACGAGATCGCCGCGCCCGCGGTGACGGCGGCGGGATACTTCGAGAACAGCGCCTCGCGCCGCTGGACCACGGTCCTCGAGGCGTCGCGGCGCGACGTGCCGCGCTTCGAGGCGCTCCATCCGCCTTCGTTCCGCTACCGCGACCACCGCCGCCTGGTGCAGGTCGACCTCGAGCGCGGCGGCTACCTCGACTTCGCCTGCCCGCTGCTGGCGATGCCGTCCTACGAGTCGACGTCGACGCTGCTCGGCACCCGTGGCGAGCGCCTCGCCCTCGTGCGCCACACGGCCGAGGTCGCCGACGAGACCACCGGCCCGAGCGCCATCGACTCGCTGATGCTTATCGAGGTCGACCGACGCGGCGACATGGCCGCTTACGACCGCTGGGACCTCGAGGACGAGGAAGCGGCCTGGGCCGAGCTCGAGGCGCGCTGGGACGTCGGCGAGGCGAAGGAGCACGGTGCCGTGCCCGCCGTCCTCCGAAATTACCGGGCCGCCGCGGCGAGACGAGATTGGGATGCCTATGCCGCGGGGTGCGCGCCCGGCTTCCGCCTGCACGACCACCGCAGGATCAGCTTCGGGGAGACGATCGAGAACAGCGACGCCCTCGTCCGTGCTTACCAGGTGCTGATCGCCCTCGCTCCCGACGTGCGCGCCCGCGTCGAGCATCTCCGCGTCGCCGGCCGCGCCTCTCTCTGGCAAGCGGTCCGGACCGGCACGCGCGACGGCGGCGCCTTCGAGATTCCCTACCTCGGAGTCGTCCGCCACGACGACGACGGCCGTTTCCTGCACATCGACGTGTACGCCGTCGATCAGCTCGACGCCGCGGTGGCGCGCTTCGAGGCGCTGGCCGCCGAAGCGCGACCGACCCCGCGCCCGCTGCGCGCCAACGCTGTCACCGAGAATGCCCCGCGCCTCGTCGCCGCCGTCCGCGTTGGTGACGTGGAGGCCGTGCGAAGACTCTTCAGCGACGACTTCGAGGCCGTCGATCACCGCACGGGAGCGACTTACGGGATCGACGGCGGCGTCGCCACGGCTCGCATGGCGATGGCGAATCGGGATCTGATCTTCGCGCAGGATCCAATCGCCACGCTCGGCGATCGGCTCGCCCTCCTGCGCAACTCCGTCTCCTCCAGCGGTACGGTGCGCGGCGACATGGACGTCGGACCCTTCGAGATCGAGAGCATCATCATCGCCGAGGTCGACCAGCAAGGCCGCCGGCGCCGCAACGAGTGGTTCGCACCCGACCGCCTCGGCGGCGCCGTGGCGCGCCTCTACGAGCGCCACGCCGAGCTGCTGCCGGAGGGCGTGGAGCGCGCGCGTGCCGCGGCGACGGCGCGCTCGGTCGCGGCGGCCTTCGGGCCGGCCGGAGTGGAGAGCCTCGTCGGCATCCTGGCCGAGAAGGCGTCCTACACCGATCATCGGCCGCTCGGCTCCCCGGCGCTGCGGGGCCGAGAGGAGATCCGGCGTTGGGTCGAAGCGCTCTTCGACCTTGCGGCCGACGTCGACTTTCGCCTCGACGAGGTGATCGACCTTCGCCCCGAGTGCCTGCTCGGTCGCTGGACCAACACCGGAAGCGTCGACGGCGGCGCCTTCGAGCGTGCCTACCTCGCCCTCAACTTCTTCGATGAGCAAGGGCAGCTCTCGGTCTGGGAGAACTTCGCCACCGATCACATCGACCGGGCACTGGCACGCTTCGACGAGCTGACTTGCGAAGCGCAGCACCCTCTCGCCCAACCCCTCTCCGCCGCGGAGAGCGAAGAAGGAGCTCCCCCTTCCCTCGCTGGGAAGAGGGCCAGGGGGTCAGAGCTCACGCGGCGCCAGGTGCGCCCGAACGCCGCGAGCGAGAACGTGGCGCGTGTGCTCGCCGCCCGCCGGGCGGACGACTGGGATGCGCCGGGGCTGTTCAGCGACGACTTCGAGGTCGTCGATCACCCGACGGGAGTCACCTATGGCCGCGAGGGCGCAGACGCCACCTTTCGTATGGCGAGCGAGAGTCGCGACGTGGTCCTCCGACGGGAAACCCTGGCGACGCTCGGGGAGCAGCTGGCGTTGGTCCGCAGCTTCGTCTCCTCGAGCGGCACGGTCCGCGGCGACCTGGACGTCGGACCCTTCGAGAACGAGATCATCGTGGTGGTCGAGGTCGACGAACGCGGTCTTCGGCGCCGCAACGAGCGCTTCCGCACCGACCAGCTCGCCGACGCGGTCGCGCGTCTGTATCAGCGTTACGCCGAGCTGCTGCCGGAAGGTGTCGCGCGCACCCGCGCTGCCGCGACGGCACGCGCGGTCGCGTTCTTCGCGGGTCCGTACGATCTCGAGCGCTACGCGGCGACCCTGGCCTCCGATGCAGAGCGCTACGATGGCCGTACGATGGGCACGGGATACATGCGAGGAGCCGAATCCATCGTCGAGGGCCACCGCGCCATGCTCGAGCTGTCGGAGAACTTTGCCGGGCGCGTCGACGACGTGCTCGACCTCCGCCCGGATATGCTCCTCATCCGCTGGACGAACTTCGGCACCTTGCGCGATGGCGGCGGCGCCTACGAGCGGACCTTTCTCGTTCTGGCCTCGTACGGACCCGACGGCCTGGTGACCCGCGGCGAGTGGTTCGACGCCGACCGCGAGGCCGAGGCGCTGGCGCGCTTCGACGAGCTTGCCCTGAGCCAAGTCGAAGGGCTCACGGCGCCGCCGCCACCCGTCCGGCGCCGAGTGCGCCCGAACGCCGCCATCGCGAACGCCGAGCGCTTCGAAGCCGCGCTCATGGGGCGCGACACGGCCGCGTTCCCCGGTCTCCTGAGCCAGGACTTCCAGCACGTCGATCACAAGACCGGGGCCGAGTACGGCCGCCACGGCGCCCTCACCACCCTGCGCATGACTCTCCAGTGGCGCGATCCGAGCTTCCGGCAGGAGCCGATCGCCAGTCTCGGCGATCGGCTCGCCTTGCTTCGCTTGCGCCAATCCGGCAACGGCGTGACGCGCGGCGAGATGGACGTCGGCCCGGTCGAGATCGAATCGCTCCTCCTCGCCGAAGTCGACGCCGAGGGCCGCCGCCGGCGCAACGAGGGGTTCCACCCGGACCAGCTCGGCGAGGCCGTGGCGCGCCTGTACGAGCGGCACGCGGAGCTGCTCCCCGATGGTCCCGAGCGCACGCGCGCCGCGGCGATCGCGCGCGCCCTTGCGGCACTGCGCCGCGGCTTCCTCGACTACGACTCTTACGCGCGCGCCTTCGCCCCCGACGTCGAGTGCGTCGACCACCGCGTCCTGGGGACGTGGTCCGCGCGGGGTGCCGAGGAGGTGCTGCAGAACCTTCGCGGTCTGCAGGACGTCGGCAGCCAGATCTCCTCCCGTTACGAAGAGCTCCTCGGCCTGAGAGCGGATGCGTTCCTGTTCCGGGGCAAGATCGTCGGGACCGATCGCCTCGGCGGAGGTGACTTCGAGAGGGCTTTCCTCGCACTCTGGGTATTCGGAGCCGACGGTCTCGTCACGCACTGGGAGCAGTTCGATCTCGACCGCGAGGCCGAGGCGCTGGCTCGCTTCGACGAGCTCGCCCTGAGCCAAGTCGAAGGTCGCCCCCTGAGCACTGCCGAAGCGGTTACCGCCGAGCCGCCGCCGGGCTCGCGCATCGAGAACGCGGCGACGCGGGCGGTGGACCGCTTCCTTCAGGCCTGGGGCGCCCGCGACTGGGACGGCGTGCTCGCCTGCTTCGCCCCGGCGCACGGCACCGACGACCGGCGCCGCATGGCGCTCATCGTGATGGAGGGCGAGGAGTCCATCGCGGACATCCACCTCCTGTTCGATGCGGGCATCCGCTGGCGCTTGAGCCTCCTCGCGACCCGCGGCGAACGCCTGGCACTCCTCCGCGCTCAGGTCTCCGGGGAGCCGGGCGATTCCGGCCCCGTCGAGTTCGACCTGCTCTGGGTCGTCGAAGTCGACACCGAGGGACGGCGGAGCGCTCTCGTCCTCTTCGACGCCGATGCCCTCGACGCCGCCTACGAGGAGCTCGACCGGCGCTACGAGGCGGGCGAGGCCTCCGGGTCGCCGCGAAGGCAGCGCATGCCGGAGGGGGTATACGCCCGCGACTGGGACCGAGTGGCCGCCTCGTTCGCGCCGGACTTCGTCGTCATCGACCACCGGCCGCTCGGCTGGGGGCGCCTCGACGGCCCAACGTACATCAAGTCGCTCGAGGCTCTCGTCGAGCTGTCGCCCGACGTGCGCTGGCGCGTCGACCACGAATGGCGGCACGCACGCGGTGCGCTCGTCGTCGCCTTGCTGCACGGCACGCGCGAGGGGGGCGCCTTCGAGGAGCAACGCGTCGTGGTCAGCGAGTTCGGGCCCGGCGGCGAGTATCGGCGCCAGGACATCTACACCCTGGAGCAGCTCGACGCCGCGCGCGCGTGCTTCGCGGAGCTGTCGCGCCCGTCGGTGCGGCCGCTGTTCGAGAACGCGGCGACGCGAGCGTTCGAGCGAGCCGCTGAAACAGCGAGTGCGCAGGACTGGGAGGGCTTCGGCGCGCTCTTCGCGTCGGAGTCCCGGGGCATCGACCGGCGGAAGGTTTTGCAGAACGAGCTCGATCGGAACCAGTGGCTCGAGTCGTATCGTCCGATCGTCGAGATGACCTCGTCGGGCTCGACGCGGGAGGTGCTGGCGACGCGCGGTGAGCGATTGGCGCTGGCCCGGTACGTGTGGAAAGGCGCCGACGGTATCGTCGGCCCGAGCGAGATCGAGTACCTGCTGCTCATCGAGGTCGACGAGCGCGGCGATCACGTGCTCGTGGTCATGTTCGACGCCGGCGACCTCGATGCCGCCTACGACGAGCTCGACGCCCGCTACGACGCCGGCGAAGCCGCACCCCATACTCGCACCTTCGCCGTCGCCGGGCGCTTCCAACGCGCCATGGCGGCGCGGGACTGGGCCGAGCTCACACGCATCTTGGCTCCGGACTTCACGTTGGAAGACCATCGGTCGTTCGGAGTGCTGCAGTCGCTCTCGCGCGAGGAGTGGGTAACGAGCGTCCGCGAGCTGTACGCCATGAGGCCCGACACCTCCAATCGGGCGCAGCACGTCGTCCTCTGCGAGCGCGGCGTCCTCATCGCAGCGCGCTGGTCGGGGAGCGAAGGCGAGGGAGCCTTCGAGATCCCCGTCGTCGCCGTCATGGAGGTGGGTCCGGACACTATGCGCCGCTGGGACGCGTACGATCTAAACCAGCTCGACGCGGCGCGGGCGCGCTTCGCCGAGCTGCAGCATCCGGCGGTGCCGCGCATCGAGAACGCCGCGACCCGGGCGGCGGAGCGCTTCGCGGCCGCCGTGGCGGCCCGCGACTGGGATGGCATCTCCTCCAGCTTCGCCGCCGATTCCCGTCAGATCGATCGCCGCCGCTTCCTGCGGGTGGAGCTCGATCACGATCGACAGCTCGAGTGGCTGCGCACGGGTTTCGAGCGGAGCGTGGGACGGTTCAAGTTCGAGCTCCTCGCCACCCGCGGTGATCGGCTCGCCTTGAGCCAGATCCTCGCGGTGGAAGCCGACGAGGACGTGGGTCCGAGCGAGAACGAGTTTCTCGGCATCCTCGAGGTGAACGAGCGCGGCGAGATCGCCGTCCTGGTCGCCCTCGATCTCGACGACCTCGACGGGGCGTACGAAGAGCTGGATGCGCGCTATCTCGCCGGCGAGGCGGCGCCGTACGTGCGTACTGCCGGCATCCTCGAGCGCTTGGTGCGGGCGCTGAAGGCGCGCGACTGGGACCGCCTCGCTTCCATGCTGTCGCCGGAGTTCCTGGGCGAGGACCATCGACGGACGGGATTGCTCAAGGCGATGTCGCGCGACGAGTACGTCGCCAGCGTGCGCGCCCTCGCCGAGCTTCGCCCCGACTTCGAGCTGCGCACCGACCACGTCATCGTCGACCATCGCCGTTCGCTCGCAGCCGGACAGTTCGTTGGAAGCGAGTCGGACGGCGCCTTCGAGATCCCGTTCGTGCTCGTCATCGAGTGCGGCGACGACGTGATCCGGCGCTGGTGGGGCTACGACCTCGAAGACCTCGAGGCCGCGCGGGCCCGCTTCGAGGAGCTTGCCCTGAGCCCCGGCGAAGGGCTGCGCGTCGATCCCCCTTCGCTCTCCGAGCTTCAGGGGACGAGCCCCGGACTTGTCCTCCGAAACCCTGCGAAGGAGGACCTGCTGCGCATCCCGCCGAACGCGGCGACGCGGGCCACGGATGGTTACGAACGCTGCATGGCGGCCCGCGACTGGGAAGCGCTCCGGGCGCTGTACGCTCCGACCATGGTCTTCGACGACCGGCGCCGGCTGATGCGCACCACGGGCGATCGCGAGATGTTCCTGGCGAACTGCAAGCTGGTCGCCAGCTCGACGCAGCTGTCGCGCACACGGCTCGCGACCGCGGGCGATCGGCTGGCCCTCGAGCGCTACCTCTGGAAAGGAGATCACAAAGGGGCGCTTTTCGAGACGGAAACGCTGACCCTCGTCGAAGTCGACGCCGCCGGCCTCTGCAGCGCCGCGGTCATCTTCGACGCGGACGACCGGCGTGCGGCCAGCATCGAGATGGCGGAGCGCTTCTTGCGCAGCGCCGCGGAGCCGTGGATGAGGGCGGGAGCTGACCGGAGGCGCGCCATCCTCGAGCGCGACGTCGAGGGGTTGCGAGCGGCCACACCCGAGAACTTCGTCTTTGACGATCATCGCCGCGTCTCCGCCGGTCGTATAGAGGGTCGCGACGCCTACATCGCCTGGACGGCGTCGCTCTTCGAAAGCTCGTCCGACGCCATCCTCGAACCGCTCTACTACCTCGCCATCGAGCCCCACGCCACGCTCTCGGTGGGCCACGCCTTCGGCACGCTCGCCGAAGGGGGCGCCTTCGAGAACGTCTTCGTGCAGGTCACCAGTCCGGACAACGTCGAGGTCTACGAGCTCGACGACCTGGAGAAGGCGCGCGCCCGCTTCGAGGAACTGAGGGCGACGCCGCGCGGCTGAAGCTCAGGCCCGTCGGCATCGGCCCCGTTCGCCGGGTACATGTTCCCGCGGCTGAGCACGAGGGCGCGTAGCCGGCGCCATGCTTGCGAAAGGGCGTCGCATGGAGCCGCTGGTCAGCCTTCGATTCGTGCTCACGCAGATGACGCGTCTGCGCACCGTTCGCTTGAAGGAGCTCGGGGGCGGCAGTAAGAGCCGGCGATGCGTGGCACCGGTCGGATCAGGCGCCGCTCCCCCGGCGCGATCGCGGCGCTCCTGCTACTCGCGCCCGTCGAGGCGCGGTCGTCGTGCGCGGGCGACTGCGACGACGACCTGCGGGTCACGGTGGCCGAAATCGTTCGCGGCGTGCGCGACAAGCTGGAGCCACTCGAACCCGCACAATGCGTCGCGATCGATCGGGACGGTGGCGGTGTCGAGGCCGGCGAGATCCTGCTCGCCGTTCGCCACGCGCTCAGCGGCTGCGACGCCGGCCTGACCCGGCATGACGCTCTCTCCCTTCTGATCGGCAGCGGCTTGCAGGCCGAATCTGCGTCCTTCTTCTACAACGCCTACCAATGGCCGCGGCGGCTCGAGCCCGGCGACGTCCTCGCCGAGACCGCTCTCGCCGAACCGCGCCCTCCGATCGTCGTCGAGCGCCCGGCGTGGTTCTTCTACGTCGACCTCGTACCGGGCGCGTTGTTCACCCATCCGACGTCGTTCCTTCTGGTGGAGACGCAGACCGGCGCTCTGCACCGGCACGCGCGCGAGACGAACCCCGTGCTGAACGCCGTCGCCCTCTTCGGTGCCGGCGGCGAGACGGCTCATGCAGCCTTTCGCCTCGCCGGTTTCCTCTACTTCGAGGCTCCGGGCGTGCCCGAGTCCGTCGCCCCTGCGTCGGAGGGCTTTGCCCGACGACTCGGTAGCCACCCGCCCCTCGATACGCGTCGCGCTCTGCGCTCCTCTACTCGAGGTGAGCGGTCGTTGGAGCCTGCTGTTTCAATCCGTTCGTCCCGAGACATCACCTTCATGCCGCCCGACGCTCTAGACGGGCGCGTGCCGCCGGACGGAGAGCTCGACCTTGCCCGCTTCGCGCCGCGGCGGGACGAGCGCGCCCAGGATCATCTGCGCCGCATCCGCGGCTACTACGAGTCGCATCAGTCGGACGGGCAGATGGAGGCGCAGCTCGCCCGCTGCCCGCCCTGCACCACGGCGGGCAAGAAGCTGGCGCTGATCGTCGACGGCGGCGACCTTCCCACCAGCACACCCGAGAACACGCTGGCGGCGTACCTGCGGCAGCAGGGTTTCCTGACCCGCCACCTGGCGCCGCAGCATGCCGACGATCCCGCCGCCGAGAACGCCCAGGCGAACCTCGTCTCGCTGCGCGCCGCCTTCCAGGCACTGGCGGGCGCGGCCGAGTGCTGCGACCAGGTGTTCATCTTCGTCAGCGCCCACGGATCGCCCTCCGGTCTGCTGGAGATCAACGCCCCGCGAACGGTCAACGTCCTGGACGAAGGCGGCAACACCATGGGCACGCGCCAGATCGGCAATCCGCAGAGCGGTGGCTATCTGCACACGAACGAGCTGCGCCCCCTGCTCGACGGCATCCGCTCCTGCGACGTCAAGGTGGTTCTAGCCTCCTGCCATTCCGGCGTGCATCTCGAGGCCGGCGTCAACAACGTCGCCCCTGATGACGTCGGCAAGGGCTGCCTCTGCCGCACCGTCGCCGTCTCCTCCAGCGCCCGACAGGTGACCACCGACTTCAGCGGCAGCTTCGTCACGGCGATTGCCGCCGGTCAGACCTTCGCGCAAGCGTTTAAGACGGTGAAGCAGGGACGCCGGCAGAGCGACTTTCCTGGCGGCCGTGCTGAGCGCCCGTCTCAGTGGGCCGAGAACCCGCAGGTTCAGAGCACCGATTGCGTGCTTTGCAAGGACGCCGACGCCGACGGCCTGCTGACCGGCGAGGAAGTGGCCATGGACCGCTCCGATCCGCTCGATGCCGATACCGACGACGACGGCCTCACCGATGGGCGGGAGGTCGACCTCGGCACGTCGCCGCGCAATGCCGACAGCGACGGCGATCACCTGGCGGACGGCGTCGAGGTGAACGGCACCAGGCCGAGCGATCCGACCGACCCCGACACCGACGACGACGGCCTCGACGACCAGCAGGAGAGCTTCGCCGAAACCGACCCGAGGAATCCCGACACCGACGGCGACGGACTCACCGACGGCGAGGAGCTGCTGGCCGGAGGCACCGGCACTTCGCCGACGAATCCCGACACCGATGGCGACGGGATCTCCGACGGCGACGAGGTGCGGACGCGCACTGCTACTCCGAGCGCGACTCCGACGCCCACCGCCACCCGCGTGCGCACCTCGACGCCGACGCACACTCTCACGCCCAAACCCACCCCCACCCGCACGGCGTTTCCCACGCCGAGCCCCGGCACCCTCGGGCGTGCCGTGATCCTGCTCTTCCCCATCGGGCCGTTGCCGGCCGAAACCGAGATCTGCCTCGATCGAGTCACAGGCGGCTGCGTCGCCGATGCCGACCAATGCTCCGACCTGCACCTGCACGGATTCATCTTCATCGCCGGCATTCCGGTCCTCGACCCCGGCAGTCCGTGCGGCTTCGGCAAGGTCGTTCTCGAGCGGCCCGGCTGTGAGAGCGATACCGTGCCTCCCTGCTGACCGTCAGCGTCGTCCGTTCGACCAAGTGCGCATACTATCGCCCCAGGATGCCGTATCTCCCGGCGCACGACTTTCTGATCTGGCTCTCGGGCGTCGCCGAGCTGACCTGAAGATCCGAAAACGCCTTCGTACAGTTCCGCGGGCGTCAGCATCGAGATGGCGATGCCATGAGAACGGCAGGTATCGAGGCGGGCGACAATTTCGTCGACAAGCGAAATCGTTGACGTTGAAGCCGCCTCCTAAGAAACATCGGCGCTAGCAGCGCGTTGAAAAGGCCGCTGTTTGCGAGCGGCAGCGTTCGGGGACCGCGGGCGTGACGAACGGCTTGTGTGAATGAGAAGGCGAACGAATCGGCCCGTGGATTCGCAGGAACGCCAGGATGACCGCGCCTGCGGCGCTCACGCGCGCGAAGACAGCCGCCAGTCCTCTGTGGAGGCTGCGCGGAGTGCCCACACCGAACAGCGAGAGCATGATGAAGCCGAGGTTGTGCGCAGCAACCCGAGCCAGATAGCTCTTCGATACGTTCACGACTCCGCGGAGCCAGGCGCGGCGGCCCCCGCCAGTTTCGCAGATATGCGCAAACGGTCGTTCTCCTCGCTCACTGCGCAGGCGTCCCAGTCGCCGGCCACGCCGGCCGCGGATTCGTCGTCGGTTCCCATACACGGCGGCCTGCTGCCCCTCGGGCTTGTCCTGCCAACGCCGGCGCTCTTTGCGCACGGGTTCGGCAATGTAGGGGCGCACCCCTTGCACATCCTCGACCGTCTGCAGCGTCTCGGCCTTGTGGTAGCCCTTGTCGGCCAGC
>Ga0187894_10006678_pt1 | contig 11203 bp, 7 predicted proteins | sample GBC1701081metaG_FD_136650 | JGI IMG/M metagenome (GOLD analysis project Ga0187894, IMG submission 136650) | White microbial mat communities from a lava cave in the Kipuka Kanohina Cave System on the Island of Hawaii, USA - GBC170108-1 metaG ...
ATTCGATCGCTTTTCCGATATGCTCCCGCCTCTGCGCGGTTTTGCTCTTTCCATCCGGGTTGACAGGCCTGGTCAGGAAAAGTATTCCCAATGCCCGGCATGCGTCTGCGCTGGTTTTGAGCCGCAGCGACTTCCGGTATGCCGACTCTGCTTCCGAATGATGGCTGAGCGCATCGTGAATGCGTCCGAGGTTGTAATGCGATGCCGAGTCGGAGGGTGTCTTCGCCGCTATTTCGCGATAGTAAGGCAAGAGAAAATTCAGCGTCCGATGACCGGGAATCGCATAATTGAGGTTCTGCGCTTGCCCGAAACTCATTTCGAAGCTGGCGACAACCACTCCATACACTTGACCGTTCAGCCCGATGACCGGCCCGCCGCTCGATCCCGGGGAGATCGGAGTCGTCATTTGCAATATCTGACCGGCGTAGTCCAGGTCAGGGTCGCTTTTGCTGATATTTCTTACGCCTGACATGATTCCGTTACTGACGCTTAAGGAATGTCCCATCGGACTTCCAATAGCGAGAAGCTCGGCGCCGGCTTCAGGAATGGCGGAGGTGATCGGCAACCGCGTGAACCGCTGTCTGGAAACAGGCGCCAGGCTCAGCAAGGCGAGGTCGGCGTCTTTTTGCGCTCTGATCACCCTGGCCTTAAAGCGCCCGCCCGATTTGGTTCTCACGGCGATTTCCTTCAACCCGTCGATCACGTGATAGCACGTAAGCACTCTTCCTTGCTCGTCCGCAAAAAAACCGCTTCCCACGACGCCCGCTTTGCCAAGTCTTCCCGTCAGGGGATGGCGCTCTCTTCCTTCAATCTCCACGACGCCGGGACGGAGGCTTCGCACAAGAGCCGGGCGAATCTCCTGCGACACGGCGTGAGTGAATAGGATTGCCAGGAACAGCAGGGTAAGCAATGGCTTCAGTGACTTCATAGAGGGGGCCTTTCTTCGTTTATTATTTAAGGCCTTCACCGGCACACGAACACTTCAATCTCAGTAAACGCCCACCAGTCTCTGCCGTTCGACGACTTCGTGTTGATCTCAATCTTTTTTATATCCTTACTCCTATTGATGTCGAGGTAGATAGGAATCGGAGCTGATCCCTTGCTCGTCTCGAATTTCGTAAGAGTCGTCGGGTTTCCTCTACTGTCATATCCAACGATAGTGTTGGACCCGGCCGTGCCATCCCTGAACGGATGCAACACGACGTAGTAAACCCATTCTGGCTGAGGCAATTCAACCCAAAACATTCCTACGTGATGGCCCGAGTTCTGCCCCAGACTGTTTGGCCCAACGATACCGTTTGTCAATCGCTCATGTGATGCCGTAGCGCCGCGCGAGGCCAGCACTTGTGAATCGCAGCGACGCTCGACTGACCGGTCCTTCAATTTAGGCCTTCGAGACAAGAAGACTGACGCGGAGGTTCCCCCGATGTTCACCACAAAACGAAATTCCTGGTCTTTCGAGCGACTCAGAATTAATCGGTATTCTTTGTCGGGTGGCCATCTTGATGGAAAATTCCGGAGCGAACTGCTACTTCCTATAAGTTGGACGTCAGTAGCGACATTGATACGCGCGTCCACTGTACCTGGTGTTGGCCGCCAGTGAATCTTCACTGTCACGCCATCATCGGTAGTATCGAGCAGCCACATGAAGAGACCGCGCTGCTGCGCCACCAGTCCTGCAATGCACGCGTTGTACGCTTGCGCCCCTGGACCATCGAACGAGTTCCGAACGTAGTGAACCGCCTCATCAACGCTCTGCTGAGATCCCTCGAGCGATAGTTCCTGTTCTCTCTTTTGATCGAATTCCTCATAGCTCGCGTTTCCACTAAGGCTGATTCCCGCAATGCTGAATCCGCCGCCTCCGCCGCTACTCGACTTCAGTTGCTCAAATTTCTCTCGGTTGATGGCCCTCAGGTAGGCAGCTCGGTACTCGCGGCTCATCTGAGTCTCGTCGCGGTTCTTAAAAGCTTCGGCGTCACACACGAGGACTTGGCTGTAAGTACGAACCACGGACATTGCCAGAAATGATACTGCTAGCAAGAAACACAAAGGAGAGACTTTCATGGTAAAAACCTCCTGCACAAAGGTTTGTGGTCCCTAAAAAAATGGACAGTTATTTTCAAACCGGTTATACATTTGGCATCCAGACGGCTTTGGCGAGCGACGCATCAGCCACGCTCACGCCAGAGCATCTACAAAAAGCAGTCTGAAAGTCATTAACCGGTATCAGAATGATTCCCAATTTTTCTAAACTAGCTTATGAATGCGTCTCCCAAGCGCTTCTATGAGTTCGGCTCTTTCCACATTGACAAGGTCGGTCCACGACTGTGAGCCGGTCGCGCTCAAGAGATTTTTCGTAAAAATTGCCGGTCATACGCAGACCGATGACGAGCCGCTCGTCTCTCCCCGCCAGATCAATGAGGACTTCAAGGACGTCTCGATGGTACCCCCCTACCGTTATTGAAGACAAAAATTCCCTTACGACACGCATCGCTGCCATATTTCCGGCGATTGATCACCAGCATGGCTTCACGTGGCGCCGGCCTGACGGCGTGATGTCGGGTGTCCGTCTGATCTATTTGCGGTCAGATTACTTCTTAGCTTTTTTTCTGTCTGGTGGCCGAAACGATAATCATGGCCGTTTAGCTATGAAGAGCCGAGTGGGCTGTTTAAAGCGACCAAAATTCTCTCTTTTGATTTCATCGGCTTCTTCACTGGTTCCCTCGCCGGGCCAATCCCACTTAATGTCCGTTGGTTCGATAGACATCACGATCAAAGACTCCCCAGGTTGTGTTTGACTGATCAGCACGTTGATCTTTTCGGGGAATTTAGGGTTTCCCAACTCTTCAATCGTTAGCCTCATAAGTTCTGCTTGTTCTTCAAGAGTTTTTGCCTCGTAAGTTTTTACCCTGACACCGATCATCGAAGTTTTCCTTTCTCTGTGCCGGAGCACAGATTGTTTGAGTATTGTCAATGCCGCGTTGTTCCGGGATTAACAGGTGATTTAGAATGCGACCATTCCTTTTACGTCCTTTTGCGCATTGATTCCGAAACTACACGACGTCGAGTTCAAGATTTATCTGGTCTTTTCCTGATGGGGTGAATGATAGACGTAAGGTCTTTAGCAGTCTTTAAAGCTCAGAAAAATTTCGGCTAAAAAACAAAAAAATTTCCAGCAGCGCAGGTGAAACTCGATGAAGACACGATCCCGACTGACATACGAGTTCGGCCCGTACCGGCTTGATCTGGCTGAACACCGGTTGACTCGTCACGGACAGGAGGTCACTCTCAGGCCCCGTCTCTTTGATCTGCTCGCAGTGCTGGTTGAAAACCACGGGCGGATGCTCGACAAGGACGAGTTGCTCGCCTCTGTCTGGTCAGATACCGAAGTCGAAGAGAATAACCTGACGGTCAGCGTCAGCGCATTGCGCAAGGCGCTCAGTGACGAACACTACATCGAAAATGTCACGCGGCGCGGTTATCGCTTTACTGCTGAAGTGAGAGTTGTGGCTGATGGATTGACCGCGCCCGTCCCATCATCTTCCGCCCACCCGAACCTCGACCCACCTGGCGGAGCGTTACCATTGCATTCACATCTCTACATCACCCGGCGCGCAGACGATGAATTCCACGCGGCGATGGCGAGGCGCGACAGCATCGTATTGATCAAAGGCGCCAGGCAGGTGGGCAAGACTTCACTGTTAGCGCGCGGGTTGCAACAAGCGCGGGAGTTGGGCGTGACCGTCGCGCTGACCGATTTTCAGCGCCTGGAGGCGACGGCTTTCGAGTCATTCGAGAAACTGTTGCTCGCGCTGGCGGAGCTGATCGCTGAACAGCTTGAACTCGACTCGCCTCCGCATGAGAAGTGGAATAGCTTTCTAAGTCCGATCAGCAGCTTCGAGCGTTACTTGCGGCGCGAGGTGTTGGCGAAAATTTCGTCGCCGCTCGTTTGGGCGTTGGACGAAGTAGATCGGCTCTTCAGCTTCGATTATGCGAGCGAAATCTTCGGACTTTTCCGCTCGTGGCATAACCTGCGCGCGCTCGATCCGGCCGGGCCGTGGCCGCGGTTGGGGCTGGCGCTGGCCTATGCGACCGAAGAGCATTTGTTCATCACCGACCTTAATCAATCCCCGTTCAATGTGGGCACGCGACTGGCGCTGGAAGATTTTACGCGGGAGCAGGTGGCGGAACTCAATCGCCGCTATGGCGCGCCATTGCGGAGCGAGGACGAAGTGGCGCGCTTCTTCGCGCTGGTCGGCGGACATCCTTATCTGGCCCAACGCGGATTGTACGAGATGGCCCATCGTGGGCTTGATTATGCGGCCATCGAGGCGCAGGCGGATCAGGATGAAGGTGTTTTCGGCGATCATCTGAGGCGGATGTTGGCTTCACTGGAACGTGATCCGGAGTTGTGCGAGGCGCTGCGCCGCGCCTTGCAGGGAGAGCCGGGATTGTCCGCTGCGAGCTTTTATCGCCTGCGCAGCGCCGGGGCGCTCGCTGGCGATTTATCGCAGGAGGCGAAACCCCGGTGTGAGCTTTATGCGCGCTACCTGAAGAAGCGATTGCTATGAACCTGCTCCGAACCCCCTTGGCGCCGAGCTTTTATCACGTCGGCGGCACAATGAGTTACGACGCGCCTTCGTACATCGTTCGGCAAGCCGATGAACAATTGTTTGACGGTTTGATGCGCGGCGAATTTTGCTACGTGCTGACGGCGCGCCAGATGGGCAAGTCGTCATTGATGAGTCGCACGGCGGCACGGTTGCGCGAGGCCGGCATAGGCGTGGCCGTGCTCGATCTGACGGGCATCGGGCAGAACCTATCGGCGGAGCAGTGGTATGGCGGTTTGCTCCTCCAGATCGGGCAGCGACTCGACCTGGAGGATGAATTGGTCGAGTTTTGGCGGACGCAACCGCTGATCGGGCCTATGCAACGATGGGTGAAAGCGCTGCGCGAAGTCGTGCTGCCGCGCTATCCGGGACGGCTGGTGATCTTCGTTGACGAGATTGACACGGTGCGCAGCCTGCCCTTTTCTACCGATGAATTCTTTGCCGGCATCCGGGAATGCTATAACCAGCGCAGCGAAGATTTGGAACTGGAGCGCGTGACGTTCTGTCTGCTCGGTGTGGCGACGCCTTCCGATCTGATTCGCGACACCCGCACCACGCCGTTCAACATCGGCCGCCGCGTCGAACTACATGATTTCACCGTGGTAGAAGCCGCGCCGCTCGCGTTCGGTCTGGGACGCAAAGAGGACCTAAGCAAGACCTTGCTCAGGCGCATACTCTATTGGACTGGCGGACACCCCTACTTGACGCAGCGATTGTGCCAGGCCGTGGCCGAGGATCAGAGCGCCAGTGTCAGTGAGGACGTAGATCGGTTGTCGCAAGAATTGTTCATTGCGCCCAGCGCGCGCGAGCGCGACGACAATTTACTCTTCGTGCGCGAGCAGATGCTGCGCAGCCAGGTGGATTTGGCGGGGTTGCTCGATCTCTATCGGCGGGTCATCACCCAAAAACAGGTGTCTGATGACGAAACCAATCCGCTTGTCAGCGCGCTGCGCCTGTCCGGGATCGCGCGTGCGGAAGCAGGCCGGCTTGTCGCGCGCAATCGTATCTATGAAAGATCGTTCGACCACAAGTGGATCGCTGACAACCTGCCCGGCGCGGAGAAGCGACGTCAGCGAGAGGCCTATCTTCGCGGTGTCGTGAGAACCGCCGCGCTGAGTGTGATAGCGCTGGCGGTAGTGGGTTGGCTCGCTTTCACAGCCATCACCCAGCGCAATCGCGCCGCGCAGCAAGTTGAAGCCAATCGTCGCCTGCTCTATCAGGCGCGGATGAAGATTGCGGAACAGGAATGGGAGAAAGCCAACGTCGAGCGTGTGGAAGAACAATTGATCAGCGCCATTCCTCAGGCGGAAGAGGAGGATTTACGCGGCTTCGAGTGGTATCTCTTCCAATCGCTTACCCACCGCGAAGTTTGGCGGCTGAAAGAGGATTATCAAATTGAAGGCGCCGCGTTCTTGCCGGACGGGCGTTTGTTCGCCGTCAGTGAAGATGTGCGCACAGTCACGAGCGGCGCCAGTGAACACTTAATCAAGATTTATGACCTGGCGACCGGGAAGATCTTGAAATCGTACCGCATCCCATCAGGGAATGTTTTCGAAAAGATAGCTTTCTCGCCTGATGGGCGGCGTGTTGCGGTCATCGGCCCGGCAGGTACGGCCACTCTGTGCGATGTACTTTCAGGCGCCCGTCTGGTCGAGTTCGGAGGACACACTGCTGAGCTTTCGGCGATCGCCTTGTCGCCGGATGGCCAGCGCCTGATGACCGCCGATCTGAACGGGTGGGTGAAGATTTGGGATGCCTTGACCGGCCGTGAGAAGTTCAGGCTGAACGTGCCCTCATTAGTCAGCCGAGCGGCGTTCTCACCTGATGGTCGTCTACTGGCCATAGTTGATGAATCTCGCGCGGTGAGAACCTGGGATACCACTACCGGACGCGAACTGCCGCCATTCGAGGCCGATCAAGAACGCCTCATCGCCGCGTCTTTCTTCCCCGACGGCAAACGATTGTTGACCGGGACGCCGGAGGGCGCGCTGCAAATCTGGGATGTCCGCACGAGGCGCAAAGTCTCCAACTTGCCGGACTCGCCGGGCCTCCAGGGGCACTCAGGATGGATTACTTCCATCGCCTTTTCGCAAGACGGCAAAACGCTGGTGACGGGCAGCGCCGATCGCACAGTCTTGTTCTGGTCAGTTGACTCGGGTCAGAGCCTAGCGTCCATCAAAGGCCACGGCTCGTCAGTCACGGCTCTCGCCCTGTCATCAGACGCGCCGGGTAGAAGATATTTAATCACCGGCGGCAAAGATAAAAACCTCAAGATCTGGGATGTCTCATCCGGGCAGGAGCCGATCTTTCCTGAAAGGAAGGTGGAACCTTTCCTGGCGACTGCCTTTACCGCAAATGGAGACCTGCTCGCGTTCGGCATCGGCGCTGACAAGACAGTCAAGTTGTGGAATCTCTCCACCGGCAAGGAAATGGTCAGGTTCGATGGATCAGAGAAGAAGCTCCTGTTCGCCGTCTTTTCACCGGATCGAAGACTGATTGCGACAGGCGGGACAGGCAAATTGGTAAGGCTCCTGGATACGGCTACCGGGCGCCAGGTCGGAGCTTTGGCGGGACACAAAGGCGGCATTCTCGGCGCCGCATTTTCCCCTGACGGCCGGCAATTGATCTCCGGCAGCGAACTGAAAGAGCTGAAGCTGTGGGAAGTGGCCACTGGTCGGGAGTTAGCATCGCTTACCACTGATGGTGACAACGACTACCGCGCCGCCTTTTCTCTTGACGGCAGATATCTCGCCACCGCTTGCCGCGATGGCAGAATCAAGCTATGGGATTACTCCGGTAGAAAAGTCATTTCAACTTTCAGCCGGCATACCGGGCGAATCCACGCTATGGCCTTTTCGCCTGATAACCGCTTGCTGGCGACCGGTGGCGCGGACAGTGTGGCTAAACTATGGGATGTGGTGACCGGAAAGGAGGTCAACACTTTAGGCCCGATGGACTCTGTGCAGCGCCTGGCGTTTACTTCCGACGGCAGACGACTGGTCACGGGCGGTCAGGATGGCGCAGTCAAACTCTGGGATGTCGCCACCGGTCATGATCTGATCACATTGAAAGGTCACAAAGATGCGGTGACCTCGGTGACGTTCTCGGCGGACGGCAATAGTCTAGCGACAAGTGGACGTGACGGCTCAGTGCGTTTGTGGCGCGCGGCGGAAAAACAGAGATTGGGCCGGAGCCGAGAAGTTGATCTTCGATGAAGGCTGTATGGCTCGACCGCTGGATCGGCGGCCGAGCCACTTTTTGCCCCAAATGCGGCGCGAAATGCGCCAAGTCGTGGAAGAAAGAAAAATGCCCGCTGCAACCGAGCCAATTGCAGCGGGCATTTTTCATCATCAAAACAACTCGACCGTGCGCTGTTACTGCGGGCGTTGCAGCCAGAAGTTGAAATTCCCGCTCCCGCTCCGCGAGTAGACCACCCACCAATAATATCCCGGCGCGCCCCAGTAAGAGATTTGTTCAGCGGAACCGCCATTCTCCGACCGGGCGACGATCACCCACTTGTAACTGTAGCTTGCCCAGTCCCAGTCCCATTTGAACAGGTAGAGGTCGAAGTTCGCGTCCGCGGGGCCGCGCAGCCAGCCGTTGTGGTAGCCGGAGTAGGAAGTCTGAAACCAGTTGCTGGGCTGAGAGTTTTGCGCGCCGGCGCCGGACAGGACGCCGCTGTACCCGGCGCAGCCTGTGCAGGGAGCGCCGCCATTGTCACTCGCGCCGCCGATCAGCGAGTAGAGCAGCCTGTTCGGTGAGCCGGCGCCCAGATTGCCACTCAAGCGTCCGGTCGTCGCTCCGCCGATGATCGCGTTGGCGACAGCCGTGGGCGAGGCCGCCAGGTTGTTTTGCAGATAAAGCGCCGCCACGCCGGCCACGTGCGGCGCGGCCATCGAAGTCCCGCTCATCAACCGCTCGTCGCTGTCGCTGCCGATGCCGGCGGAGAGGATGTTCACGCCCGGCGCAAACAGGTCAACCGCCGCGCCGAAGTTGGAGCTTTGGGCCTTGACGCTGGCGCTATCCACCGAACCGACCGTGATCCCTTCGCTGACGCGCGCTGGTGAGACGTTGCTGGCGTCCTGGCCGTCGTTGCCCGCCGCGGCCACGAAAGTCACACCGCGCGCGACCAGGTTGCGCACCGCGTCGTCGAGCGCAGGAGCTATCGTGCCTCGTTTGTTGGCGTCAATGGCGGCGCCGCTGAGGTTGGCGACCGCTGGTTTGCGGTGGTTGGCTGCGACCCAATCAAGCCCGGCGATCATCGTATTGACTGAACCGCCGTTGCAACCGAAGACGCGCACCGAGTGGAGCCGCGCCTGCTTGGCGACGCCGTAATTGGCGCCGCCGATGGTTCCGGCTACGTGCGTGCCGTGCCCGTCGCAATCTCCCGTGCCATACGCGTCGTTGACAGCAGTGTAGGCGGAAACAACCCGGCCCCCGAAATCCCTGTGGCTGGCCCGGATGCCGGTGTCGAGCACATAGACATTCACGCCTGCGCCGGTGGAGTTATAGGTATAAGCGCCGTTCAGACCATCGCGTTGGTCAATGCGGTCAAGCCCCCAGGGCGCGTTGCTCTGCGTCGCGGTGGGCAGGGCCGATCCGCCGCCGTCATTCTGTGTCGGATAGACCGGCATGTCTTCTTCGACGAACTCGACCTGTGGGTCGCGGCTGAGGGCGACAGCCTGATCCTCGGTCGTGGCCAGCGCAAATCCGTGGAGGGCATGCTTGTAAACCGCTTCGGCGCGCCCGCCGTAAGCGGCGGTCAACTTAACGCTCAGCTCCGGGGCGGCGGATTGCTCGCCCTTCAGACCGGCGGCTTCGTCCTTGAGCACGACGATGTAACGGCCAGGGATGGCATTTTCGTGTTTGACCAAATTGCCTATGCCGGGCTTCTCTTGATCCTGATTCTGGTTTTGCTCCTGCCCGCGAGCCGGAGACGTTGGGAAGCCAATGCACAAGGCGCAAGCGATGAGTAGGACGATCAAGAAACGAGCCGTTTTCTGAGAGCTATGATTCAACATGGGAACCTCCTTCGGGAGTTCAAGGCGGGCCGTTTTGCCGCCCTCGGTATGTCTTGCGGAAGCCAGGTCAATCCGGCGCTCGCCGCGTTCCCGTCTTCCGGCGTCCTAATGGCGACGGTAAAAATCCATTTCACACTTTTTCCACCTGTGCGAGTACCACATGAAGCCACAGGGCTGACAGAAAAAGGGGGGCAGAAAAAGAAAACTTTCCCGGCTTTTGATTATTTTTCTGCCCCCTTTTTTCTGTCAGCCTCCTTCGGTACTTGCACAGGTCGCACTTTTTTAATCCGAATGTGGGAAGCGGCAAAAAGTAAAGGCTGGCTGCGATTGCAACCAGCCCGTGTGAGCGTCGCGTCGAGACGCCGTTCGCGAGAACTCGTCAACAATACCTTTGCTAGCGAGTCATAACGAAATTGCAGGTATTGCCGCCGTGGGATGCCGTCCCTTCTATCCTTTGGTTGCTGACGAATCGGCCCTGCCAGATGTAATACGACGTCCATCCCGTCGGATTGAAATTGAACGTAACCTCGTTGCCTTGCAGCCTGCCGCCTCCGAGGTCAGCGGAATTTGTGTTGACCCATTGTCCATTCGCTTTGCCGCTGTATGCGCCATCAGCGCCTAGCGTGAAATTCATTGCGCCATTCCAGGAGCCGGCGTGATAGGCGGCGCTGCAAGACGCGTTATACCGCCAGGTTCCCTGAAGCCCGCTGGCCGCGGGCGGCTGGGGTTGCGGTTGGGGTTGCGGCTGCGGTTGCGGCGAGCCTCCACCAACGCCACGGGCGAACGGCGCGTTGGCTATCGCGACGGAAACATCGGCGAAGTACGCAAGCTGCTGGGAGCGATCCAGGCAGCCGAATGCCGCCGCCGTTTTCCATTGGAGATTCTTGAAGCTCTGTTGGCGTCCGGTCGTCGCGGCCCAGTTCTTGTGCGCCGACCAGTCTGTGCTAATCGTTCCCTGATCGCCGTTGAAGCAGTTGGCGTTCGGCGCGTGCCTGGCGATGATGACCGAGATAGTGGCAAAGGCGCTGGAGAGCAGGTCGTCGCTCATCGCCGGGCAGCGCGATAGCAGAGTCAACTTGAAGGCCAAGTTGCCCCTAAGTTGTCCGGAGTCGTGTTGTTGCGCCCAGTTGTAATGGGCGTTCCTGTCCGTCGAGCCTGCCCCCGGGTCTTCAGAGAAGCAGGAGTTGTTGGTCGAAGCTCCCAGATACAACGTCCAAACATTACCCGGCGCCGCCCCCGTGCCTGAAAAAGACCCCTGGATGACGCCGTTTCCGATCACGCCGTCGTAAACCTGCTGGCACTCGCTGCTGAAGCCCTGGCCACGGCAGTCGCGTTGAATGACGACGCGATTCCCTTGAATATACCCTCGCATAGGGTCAACGCGCGTCCCCCACTCTGATGTGCCGGTGATCTGATTTCCCGACACCTGCAACCGCCAGATCGCAGAGTGGGCTTCGGTCATCGTTTCGGCCACCGAGACCAACCAGACAGAAAAATGTGAGACAGAAAAATGAAGAAGACCAGAGCCATTCTTCATTTTTCTGTCTCACATTTTTCTGTCTGGTGGCCGAA